>Ga0213872_10001476_pt1 | contig 15252 bp, 15 predicted proteins | sample VelepicomBERX_R2_FD_160071 | JGI IMG/M metagenome (GOLD analysis project Ga0213872, IMG submission 160071) | Rhizosphere microbial communities from Vellozia epidendroides in rupestrian grasslands, the National Park of Serra do Cipo, Brazil - RX_R2 | ecosystem: Host-associated > Plants > Roots >...
ACGTTGGCTGTTCTCTTCCACCGTCTGGTCAGCCGCCATGTCGATGGGCGCATAGGCGTAACAGCCGTATTGGCCCGGCTCCAGTTGCAAAACGAACGCAGGGATCACCGACGCTCGCGTATGCTGCCAGATACGCGCGGCAGCGGCAGAAAAAAGGGTGGTTCGTTCGAAAAACCTGACCGGCACACCACTATTGAGGTAGGGCCGGTCAATCAACATGGCGACAAGCTCGTTGCGACGCAGCGCGTGGATAATTTCCACAAAGGCAAATTTATCAGAGCCGACAGTGATAGTCTTAATCCCGAATCGGTGCCGATATTTTTGGCGCCATTCGTTCAGTTCCTGAGTCGGCTCTGCCATGGTCACGACGTTCACCGGGAACCCATCCGAGGCAAGGACCATGCCGCCTAGTTCCCAAGCACCCAGGTGACCGGTGATGAGCAGGGTCCCTTTGCCGTGGCGGCGCCCGGATTCGAGGAACTGGAACCCGCGGCGCTCAAACACGAGCGAATTAACTCTGCTAGCACCTCCTTGGGCGCAGTCGCAGAAATCATGCAACATGCGTAAAAAATTATGGAAGCAGCTTCTGGAGAGAGCTTCCCGTCGCGCCTTATCCTGAGTAATCGCGTCCAGGTTCCGCAGCAGAGCGGCTCGGCGGGTGGTGCATAAACGATAGCCCAGTTCACCGATACTCGCACTCATCGATCGGGAAAGGTCACGGGGCAGATGACTGATAATCCAACTGGCAGCTTCGAAACTGAGCGGGCTATACCAGGCATTTCGCGTCAGTGTCAGTTCCAGGTCTGGCGACTGAAGCTCGGTGATTATTTCGGGTACGGTCTGATCCATTTGATTTATTGGCCAAAACTGAAACCCATGGTGCTGTGTCCGGAAAACTCGACGTCTGCGCGCAGTAACATACCACCCTTCCGTTCGAACGTGGCAGACCATCGTCCCGGATTTTGTGCGCTTGGTACGTTAGTATCAAAATAAGGGAGCACCTCCCCTAACATGGCCCACGGTCTCAACGACCTCGGAGCGTGAGCCAATTCACCGGACCAGCCCGTCCGGATGAAGAGTCCGGTGGCCGTCATGTGTGAACCACGAGTTTGAAATTCGAGCAGAGGAACACCCGACTTTAAAAACGAAAGGTCATAATCGCCCCTGGAAAGATTGCGCAGAACGATGTCGCCCACGACGGAGCGACTGGGGGTAGCATATCGCAGCTGCCCAATACGGGTTTTCGCCTCTGGACCGAGCCCGGAGATCTCCTTAACAGACTGACAACCGGCCAACACTAATAGCGATAGAAGGATTAAGGTTCGGCTGGTCATGAAGCTCTCGGGGTCAAGGTCAACGGCGGAGCAATTTTGGATGTTCGCTTTTGGAGCGCCACCAGGAGGTGAAAAATACAAAGCCGCCACCGCATACCAAAATCCCGCACCTCGTTCCCCGACAGCACTGCACTTACCGTCGGTACGAGTTCAAAAAGTTCTTTAGGATAAAGAAACACCTCTACAAATTCCTGTGTGTACCATGACGAGGCCCAGTCCAAATAAATGTCAAGTACCCGGCCTACCCGTCGCTCGTAAAACCGGAATGCCTTCGCCCGATTGTGCGGCCGATCTAAAACTTCGTTGAGAGAGTCGGCGGCCTGCTCACCGGAAAGCAAAGCCAGATAAACGCCGCTGCTGAAGACCGGGTCGACAAATCCGGCGGCATCGCCCGCCAGGAGCCAGCGGTCCCCGGTCAGCCGGCTGTTACGATAGGAAAAGTCCCCAGTGGCATAAACCTCTGTCACCCGGCGCGCATTACTCATCACCTCGTTCACTACAGGCTGTTCGGCGATGCAATGGGTGAGAGCCTCCTCAGGGCTCATTTTCAAGTTCCTGAATTTTTCGGTGTCCATGACGACGCCAATGCTCGTAGTATTCCCGCTTAACGGGATGATCCAGAACCAGCAGTCTTTGGCGCGAACCATTCTCGTCAGGGTTCCATCCGGGCCCTCTTCGCGCCGGACATCTTCGTAGTACGCGTAGAGCGAAAACTTGTGCAGATTGGGGTAGGGTCGTCTCAGCTGGTATCGATTGCCGATCAGGGAGTTACGTCCGGAACAGTCGATCACATAGCGAGCCCGGACCACATGTTTGCCGTCTCCTGAATACAGCGTTACGCCATCGTCATCGAGTTCAAATGACTCGATGGGAGTTTGTTCCCGGACGTCACAACCGCTTGCGCCGGCGTGATCGAGGAGGATTTTGTCGAATTTTGACCTAAGGACCTGATAGGCGGTCGGCCGCTTCGCGTTTAAACCGTTTCTGAAATAAAATCGAACACGCTTGCCGCAAGCAGAAACAATTTCACCGCCATATTTCACCAGGAAGCCGCCGCTATCGATTTTTTCCTTGACGCCCATCCGTTCGAGCGTGCCCAAGCTGGCTGGGAGCATGGACTCACCCACCCGGAATCGGGGGAATTTTTCCTTCTCGAAGATCACCACGCGACGGCCTGCCTTTGCGAGGAGAGTCCCGGCTGAACTCCCTGCCGGACCTCCACCGATGATGGCTACGTCAAACGCCTGGTTCATGCGCCAACAAAGGTACCAATGTTCATATCAAATCGCACTAACTCTTTCCCTAGACGAGTTTTCGATTGATTGCATTCAGAAATGGTCCGAGCTCGGAGATTAGCTGAGAGAAAACCTCAAAATCAACCTGTTGCTGGCCGTCACTTAAAGCTTCCGCAGGGTGCGGGTGGACCTCGACTAAAAGTGCGTTCGCACCGATAGCAACCGCGCCTCGGCACAAAACCTTGACGAGATCGGCCCTGCCACAGCCCTGGCTTGGATCAACCACCACCGGCAGATGAGACTCCTTTTTTGCGATGGCCACCGCCGCAAGATCCAGGGTGTTGCGCGTATAAGTTTCAAATGTCCGGATCCCGCGTTCGCACAGCAAGACGCTCTGGTTCCCGTTCGCGAGGATGTATTCTGCGGCGAGCAACCACTCCTCGATACGTTCGCTCATTCCGCGTTTGAGCAAGACCGGCTTGCGGCTTTTCGCGCACTCAATGAGTAATTGGAAGTTCTGCGCATTTCTCGCTCCGACCTGGAGCACGTCGGCGGTTTCGCAAACGTGCTCAACGTCGCGCTCGCTGAGTACTTCCGTGATGATTTTCAGGCCAGTTTCCTTCTTGGCGGCAGCAAGTAAGCGTAGCCCTTCGCGACCCAGACCCTGGAATTCGTAGGGCGAAGTTCTTGGCTTGTAAGCGCCGCCGCGCAAGATCTTCGCCCCGGCGGCCTTTACGGCTCTGGCTGTGGATATAAGTTGTTCCTCGGATTCAACGCTGCAAGGTCCGGCCATCACGACAAAATTTTCCCCTCCGATTCTGATACCGTCGACGTCCACAACGGTGTCCTCGGGTTTTGATTCCCGGCTGACCAGTTTATACCGCTTCTGAACCGGTAAGACCCTTTCGACCTGCGGAAGAACGGTGAGCGATTCGAGCGTGTGATGGGTACGTTCGTCGCCGATCGCGGCCACGACGGTCTGGAGCTCTCCGTAGATCGGGTGGGGCGTATAACCGAGTTTCTGGACTTCCTGGACGACTTCCTGGATCTGTTCCTTAGAGGTTTTCGGCTTGAGGATGACTATCATGAGAGAACGGGAGCAAATAGCACATCCGGTTCAGCAGGGGAATTAGAAAAGGTTATTTGAGGGGGTTGGCACGGTAGGGCGAGGCTCCGTCCGAGCCGTGGCGCGTGACGCCGTCCTGCCCTTTGCGGCGTCACGCGCCACGGCTCGGGCGGAGCCTCGCCCTACCGCCCAGATCGCGCGCGGGAACGCCCCTAGAAACATACCGCACCGGTCGCGCGGGAGCCGCCCCTACCAGCGCGCCGTGTGGTCAATCCTCCAACCCAGTTTCTCCCTTCTCGAAGATCTCAACGATCTCGACGGGTTTCTCGGCGTCCCGGAGTTTGTCGCGTAGTTTGTCACTGCGAAAAACGCGCATCAAGGTGCCCACCAGGCGCAGATAATCCGCATCCATTGCGACCGGAATCCCGACCAACACCAGGAATTGAATCGGTCCATCCGATTCCTGGACGGCTTCTTTGAGCCGCCCGAACGCCATGATCATTTTGGTCACTGACGCAGTGCGAACATGGGGCATGGCGAGGCCGTATTGCAGGTTCACTTTCGCGCCCGCATTGCTCCCGGTCAGCGCTCGCAGAAATTCCTTCCAATTGACCACCCTCGAATCTGAGCGGAGCGACTCAGCCACTTGCCGCACGCCCTCATCCCGCGAACGAGCGGTAAGGCCAAGGATAACATGATCCGGCAGCAGCGTTTCGCGAATTCGGATCATATAGCGCTGCCGCTCCAGCGAAGTTTGGCACCTAAAATGTCGGCAAATGTAAGATCTTTTGGCAGGAGTAACGGGAGCTTTGCGCTGGCGGGTCGGACTGCGACGATATCGCCCTCGTGCAGTTGCTTAGATTCCTGGCCGTCGATGTTAACACACAGTTGTTGCTCACCGGGGCTTGGCAGAAGCCGAATCGTCGATTTGTTGGAAACAATGACGGAGCGATTTGTCAGGACATGTGGACAGATCGGCGTGACCACAAACACTCCTGAATTCGGCATGACGATTGGGCCCCCGGCCGAGAGCGAGTAGGCCGTCGAGCCGGTTGAAGTAGCAATGATTAATCCGTCAGCATTGTACTGTGTCAGATGAGTCTGATCGATGAAGAGGTCGAGTCGGACCAGGCGGGAACGCTCCCCTCGAGTGACCACGACATCGTTCAGACCAATCTGGGAAAGAATCGTTTTGCCGCTCCTTTCGATCGAAACCTCTAATAGAGTTCGTTCATCGACGCGGTAGTACCCGGTTGCGAGAGCTTTGGCCGCAACCGCGTACTCTGGCCCGCCAAAACAAGTCAGGAAGCCGAGCGAACCGAAGTTAATTCCCATGACAGGTTTCATCTTGCCTCGCAAGTCGCGGATCTTGCCTCGCAAGTCGCGGACAAGACGCAGGAGCGTTCCATCGCCGCCCAGGGCTACGAAAAGGTCCACCCGGTCATAGAGCTCCTCGAGCGAGTGACCGGTTTGGCCCACCAGCTTGGCCGCTTGCTCTTCGACCAGAGCGTTAACGTTATGCAGCGACAATTCATGCAAAAGAGCCCGGAGAGAGGCTTCAGCGCCTGATTTTCGCCAATGAGCGTAGATACCAAGACTCAGCGAAGACATGCTAAAAATTCTCGGTTGCCTTTGGCACCCGGTATCGGCGACTCGATAACCCCGAGCCATTCCCGGTGCAACTGTTCCGTGACAAATAACCGGATTCTGCTCACTGCGCGATGGCGAAGCTGCTCGTCGCGGACAATTCCGCCTTTCCCCACCTGGTTCGCTTCCAATTCGAACTGAGGTTTTATTAACGCGACCACCAATCCTCCGGCCTCCACACAGCTCACGATAGGAGGCAAAACGAGGGTGAGCGAGATAAAAGAGACATCGACCACGGCCAGTCCCACGCTTGTTTCAAGCAATTCTCGGCTCAGCAGGCGGGCGTTTAAGCCCTCCCGCACTTCCACCCGACTATCGCTCCGAATCTTCCAAGCCAGCTGATTGTGCCCGACATCTACTGCGATCACCTTTCTAGCGCCACGCTGGAGCAGGCAATCGGTGAATCCTCCCGTCGATGCGCCTACATCCAAACAGATCAGATCCGTCGCATTAATAGCAAAATGGTCCAATGCAGCCTCCAGCTTGTACCCGCCTCGTCCCACGAATCTCTCTTCCCCGACCACGCGAACCGCTGCGTCCGACTTCACGAGTGTCCCCGGCTTGTCGATAACCCGCTCCTGGACGAGGACCTGGCCGGCCAGAATCGATCGTTGTGCGCGTTCTCTCGACTCAAAGTAACCATGATCCACGAGAAGCTTGTCGATCCTCATCCGCTTCGGCTTATCCATATTTAGTGAATTCCAGCTAGGCCTGGCCGAATTTAAGACTTGATAAAGAGTCAATTCCGCCAAATCTATGCGGTTCCTGTTGGCAGAATCCGTCTATGTCGCCTGAAGAACTAAAAGAGCAAATAAAAGAAATGCTCGTAACGAATCTGATGCTCCGCACGCCGAAGGAAGAAATCGCCAATGATTTGCCGCTTTTTGGTGCGGACGGCCTTGGCCTGGATTCAATCGATGCGCTCCAATTGGTCGTCAGCATGGAAAAGACATTTGGCGTCGGAGTGCCAAATTCAGATGTCGCACGTGTTGCCCTGGCGACGGTAAACACCATTCACGACTATATTGTCGAACAGATCGGTAAGACAGGAAAGCTCATTCCTCCGGCAACGTGATGGTGTCTTTCAAGGCTGCAAAGCCTGTCCCGTGACTGAGCTGGGCGTGGAGCCTCTACCCATAGGACCGATATGACCCATAGGACCTATGGATAGAGGCTTCGCCCGGTGGGTGCATACGCGTATCGGCCACCAGCCCGTCGCGATAACGCCTGTCACGCCGTTCCCTACGGGACGGATTTCTTCGTTCGGTCCCTACGGGACGAGGAGCTAAGCGATCGTTTCCGCTTGATTAATCGCATCGATCAACTGGCGGAGCCGTCCAAAGTTTCTGCGGTGCGGACCGGCCACCAAACGCGGCAAATGATAGAGCTCAGGTTCATTCTTTTCCTGCTTTAGCGCCCTCCCGGCCCGCACAGGCGCCGTCTCGAAAAGGTCCGAAAACGTCTTGTTGAGATTTTCGATTGCGCCGGGACTCAACTGCTCGTGTAACCGAATGACCAGGTCCGACCCGACCCACCGGTACGAATGGAAATTCCGGTAGAATTCGAGAACTTCTTCCACGGCCTCTTCCAGCTCCTCCGTGATCCGAAAAAGACTGAAATCATCGGCCGAAATCAGCCCCTGACCGAGGAGGTGCGTTCTCAGGAACTCGGTCCAGCTCTTCCAGTAAGTTCCCCCTTTTCTGTCAACCAGAATGACCGGAATGATCCGCGCTTTTCCAGTCTGCATCAGGGTCAGACATTCGAATCCTTCGTCCATAGTTCCGAATCCGCCTGGAAACAGCGCGATCGCATGGGTTTCCTTGATGAAATTCACCTTGCGAGTGAAGAAGTAGTTGAAGCTCACCAGCTTCGGATCCCCGTCGATGATCTCATTTGCTTTTTGCTCAAACGGCAACCGGATATTCAGCCCGAAGCTGGCCTGTCTACCGGCCCCTCGCTGAGCGGCACCCATAATCCCATCGCCGCCTCCGGTGATGATCATGAATCCGCGCTGCTGCATCTCCTTCGCAAATCTTTCTGCAGCTTGGAATTCTTCTGCGCTCGGTCCGGTACGCGCCGAGCCGAAGATAGCGATCTTACGGATCCCCTGATACGGCGCAAAAGCCTTGGACGCTTGCCTGAGTTCCTTCAGCGAACGATTGATTAGTTTGAGGTCCGGCACCGGCACCGCATCGCTCCCCATCCGGAGGGCGGTCACAATCATTTCCGCAATCAGCTCGTTGGACTCGCGAACGCCCCAATCACTGACCAATTGCTGGATTCGACGATCAAATTCCGGATCTCCAGAGGACGCGAATGACGTGTGCAGCGCGTGAATACCGCCAGCTGTGAAATCTTGCACGACCAGATCTAGATCCATAAAGCCCGGTTGTCCAGAGCCTATAGCGGTTGGTAGGGCGAGGCGTTAGGACGGGGCTCCCGGTATGGCGAAAAAAAGGTATCGGCGTGTCGGCGTATGGGCGTGTCGGCGGATGGATGCATGGGCGTTACGGCGAAAGCGCAAACCGGCGATTGGAAGGAAAATTCCGGAGAATGGTGGCTCTTCCTTACGCCGACACGCCGACACGCCGATACCCTGTTCTTCGCCCTACCGGTCTTCTTCCCGGTAAATCGCCAGGGGCGAGAACGCCTGACAAACGGGCATCATCGAGATCGTATTGATGTTAACGTGAACCGGTCGAGTGACCACCCAGTGGACCGCGTCCGCTATGTCTTCGGCGGTCAAAGGTTTAGTCCCGGTGTAAACGGTGGAAGCGCGGTTCTCGTCCCCTTTGAAGCGGACAAGCGAAAACTCCGTCTCCGCGAGACCGGGTTCAATATCTGTCACGCGTACCGCGGTCCCCAGGAGGTCGGCTCGCAGGTTCAGAGAAAACTGTTTAACGAAGGCTTTTGTGGCGCCATAGACGTTGCCGCCAGGATATGCGTACATAGCCGCCACCGATCCGATGTTCACGATGTGACCGCGGCCGCGTGCGACCATTCCTGGAAGTATCGTCCGAGTGCAATAAAGGAGGCCTTTGACGTTCGTATCAACCATCGTTTCCCAATCTTCCATCGGCACCTTGTAAGCAGGTTCAAGACTCAGCGAGAGACCGGCATTGTTCACCAGCACCTCGATTTGCGAAAACTCTGCCGGCAGGCTGGCGACGGTGGATTCGACCTGGAGCCGGTCACGCACATCCAGAGGCACTGGCAGAATCAGATCGCCAAATTCTTGTTTAAGCGCTTCTAGTTTTTCAAAGCGACGAGCCGCAGCGATTACGCGCATTCCATCCTTGGCGAATCGCCGGGCAATCGCAGCACCAAACCCTGATGATGTTCCAGTAACAAATGCGACCATACCTGCCTCTTTCAGCGTCGGCAGTCGGAGCGCAAGTGTTTTCTTACCAGGCTTTCGCTGTTGAAACCGCGGTCTCTTTGGCTTTCGCGACCGTCGCTTCGACGTCAGCCGGTGCCGCCAGAGTCGGTTCTACAAAGATGTGGGCGAAGTCTGTTATGCCGATAAAACCCATGATTCCAGCGAGAGTTTTGCTTTGCAGATCGTAACTTTCTGCGCCTGTGCCAGGGCCGTAGGCGCCACCGCGGGCATAGACTGCGGCGGCCTTTTTACCCGTGACCAAGCCTTTGTATCCCTCGCCGGGAGTGTAACTAAAAGTCAGCCCCGGCTGAATGATCACATCGATGAAATGCTTCAAAACGTAAGGCACACCGAAGTTCCACATGGGCAGAGAAAATAGATACCAGTCGGCCGACTTGAATCGCGCGATGACATCCTCGACCGCTTTCCAAGCCTGTGCTTGTTCCGGAGTGTGGGCTAGGCCGTGAAGAATGGCGTACTTCGCATCAATTGTAGGCCCGTCGAAACTTGGCAACGCGGTCGCCCACAGATCCAACTTGTCGACTTCGACAGATGGATGGGTACCCTGGAATGCGGAAAGGAAGCTATGAGCCACTTCGATGGAACTGGAACGGGACTTTCTGGGAGACGCTTCGATATAGAGCAATTTAGCCATAGATTAGTTTGTAGTTTTGAGATGGAGGAAAGAGCCTTTAGGTGCGTGGGCTGAGCATTGATTCGCCATGTTTGCCCAGCTTCTTGAGGAGCGTTGCCAGCGTTGATCGTTCCGCGGTGGACAACGGTTCGAATACCGCCTCCAACTTGCTGGCATGCGCTTTAAATACTTGCTGAATTAGTGTTCGCCCTGCAGGGGTCAGCTCAACGTAGGTTACCCGGCGATCCTTTGGACAAGCCCGGCGGCGGACAAATTGTTTTTTCTCGAGGCGATCGACTGCGGTAGTGATTGAACCGCTGGTGAGCATGACCTGTCGTCCGATGGTGTTGACGGGCAGCGGGCCTTTGTGCAAGAGGATTTCCAGGACGGCAAAGTCCGAGCGACCAAGCCCTGAAGAGGCGATACTTCTGGTATCGAGCTGAGCGAGCGCGCGGTAGGCCTTCATGAGAATGAGCCAGAGATGGATGCCGGAAAGGTCGTCTGAGTTGCGGTCACTACTGGGCACGCGTTATCTTTATATCAAGATATTTTGGGCTCAAGCGGTTTTTTTTGCGAGTGGACTTTTCAGGCCGGGAGCCGCGTCCCGTAGGGTACGGCGTGACAGGCGTTACCGCGACGGGCAGGCGGCCGAGGCGCGTATGCACGCGCCGGGCGGAGCCGCTACCCATAGGTCCTATATGTCCTATATGTCCTATCGGTCCTAGAGGTAGAGACTCCCACCTCGAGGCGGGACGCCCGTGCTACGTGTTACGAAGCGATCTCGGGATTGATGTGGACGCGCACGACATCCGGGAGTGAGACCCTCAATGCTCGCTCCAGACCTGCCATCTGGTCGTGGGTCTCGGCGAGAGAGGTCGCGCCGGGGAAGCTTTCTTCGAGCGTCACAACCAAACCCTCATCAGTGACCAATACATCCTGAACCTTCACATTCCTGGCTTCAGCAAGTTGCTTAAGGGCCTCCTCGACCCGGCGAGTCGACGGTGCATGTCGCACCGCCGGCTTTGGTTCGTCGCTGCGCGGTTCTATATGTACAGTTATCCGAATGGTTCCGGGGAGTTCGCGCACGATGGCCGCTTCCAAGGTTTCCGAGTGCCGGTGAGCCTCGGCCAAAGTCAAGCTCTCCGGGAGTTCCAGATCCAACTCGATACGAGTTTCCCGAGTGACCATATAGATATTCAGGTTGTGGACTCGCAGACCTAATCGGTCCGCGATCGCGCGGACGCTGGCGGCTCGTGGTTCGTCAGGTGTAGCGGCGGGCTCAACGTGCACGATGGCCTCGGCGTCTCCAAGTTCGGCGCTGAGCTCCTTTTCTACAATTTCACTCAGTTGATGCGCAGATTCGAGGGAAGCCCCCCGAATCGTGCCCAGCTTTACTTCAACAAACGGCCGATTGCCCACAAACCGCGTGCGAACCACGACTGTTCCGCGGACAACACCGTCAACCGATTCCACGCGCTTTTTCAGGCGGTCGGTCAAGCCGGCCGGTACGTCATCCATCAGTGCTCGCACGGCTTGAGAACCCAATCTCCACACGGAGCCCAACGCGATCGCGGCTACCAGCAAAGCGGCAATCGCATCGGCGCGCTCGACCAGCCAGTTCGGCAGACGCAGCGGGTCATGGAGCGCGATGACGGCCAGACCGACCAGGACGGAAACTGCGCCCAACATATCGTTGCCGAAATGCTCCGCGTCAGCAGCCAGGGCGCTGCTGGCATAGCGTCTAGCGGCCTTGCGCAGAGTACCCGCACGAAGAAAGTCGACAATCAAAGAGACGATCAGGACGCCAAAAGCCCAGATGCTAACCCTGGGAGCGCCCGGGTGGAAAAAAATGGTGTCAAACGCGTGGTACAAAATCAACGCGCCCGTTCCCGCCAGTAGAGTCATCCCGGCCAAAGCACCGAGTTGCTCGGCACGCTCGTGACCGTACGGGTGGTTGCTGTCGGGTGGGACTGCCGCGATGCGGACAACCAGAAAGGTGATCAGCGTGGAGAGCAGATCCAGGAATGAGTGAGCCGCCTCGGCTAAGAGGCCAAGGCTACCAGACAACGAGCCGACCAGGAGTTTGAGCGCGGTCAAACTTCCGCTGGCCATGATGGAGGCGGTCGTGATGGCTTGTTTAGAGTCGATGCGTGGATCTTTTCCCACCTTCTCATTTGAGTCGCACAGTGAACGAATTCCAAGAGCAAACCGAGACGGTTCGCTTACGTCAGTTCCCGACCGGAGCCTATAGTCTTGACTGAAATCGGGGAGTCGTTTATCGATCGATCAGTCAAATATGGGCGTAACTTTCTCTCTTCGAAGAGGATCCAGGATGGTGCGAAAAGCTCCCACAATGCGCTCGAAGGGCAGGGTCAGGCCCGAGGCTGGCGGCAACATCGCTTATGGCTGTTCGCTATAAGGAAGATTTCATCAATGGAGGAGGACCTTTAGACTTTGCATGACGTATAATTGGAAAGAAGACGAAATTCTGATTGAAACGGGATCGGTTTTGGATCGCTTGAGCGACGCGATTGCAAACGGAGTTGACTGGCTGCTCGATCGACAGGACGCAGACGGATTCTGGGTAGGGATGTTAGAGTCGAATTCCTGTATGGAAGCGCAATGGATTTTGGCGATGCATTTCCTGGGAATCGAAGATCAGAGGAAACTTGCCGGGATGGTGGCCTCGATTCTCAACGAGCAGCGCGCGGACGGTTCGTGGGAGATTTACCACAATGCCCCAGCGGGTGACATTAATACGACGGTGGAATGTTATGCAGCGCTGCGTGCAGCGGGGTATGCCGCGGAGCAAGAGCCCCTGCGGCGCGCTCGTGAATGGATATGTGCACGCGGTGGATTGAGTCAGACCCGCGTGTTCACTCGTTACTGGCTGGCATTAATTGGCGAGTGGCCCTGGCAATCGACGCCCACGCTGCCACCCGAATTGATCTGCACGCCACTGTGGTTTCCTTTCAACATCTACCATTTTGCTTCCTGGGCGCGAGCGACCATCATTCCTTTGAGCGTCCTGTCGGCACGACGACCCGTCAGGCCGCTTGGGCCTGCCTCCAGGCTCGATGAACTGTTCCCCAGGGGAAGGAACAATTTTGACTATCGGCTCACGCCCAAAAAGCGGTTCTTTTCCTGGGAGAGTTTTTTCTTCATGGCGGATCGGCTTTTGAGTCGATATGTGGAATTCCCGATTCGACCAGGCAGAGATGTGGCGATCCGTCTTTGTATTGAATGGATCATCAAACATCAGGATGCGGACGGGGCTTGGGGTGGTATTCAACCGCCCTGGATCTACTCACTGATGGCGCTCCACACCGAAGGATACGGGATCAGTCACCCGGTTGTTGCAAACGGGATCAGCGCACTCGATGCCCATTGGTCATACGAGCGCGATGGCGGTCTTTATATACAGGCCAGCGAATCTCCCGTTTGGGATACAGTGCTGACGCTGCAGGCCCTGTTAGATAGCGGCAAATCGCTGGGCGATTGCGAAGCTATGACTCGGGCCGTCGATTGGATTGTGCGGAAGCAGGTGACCGCACCAGGTGATTGGCAAGTAAAGGTTTCTTCGGCTATGCCTGGTGGATGGTCTTTTGAGCGTGCCAACGATTCCTACCCGGACATAGACGACACTGCCGTTGCCATTCTGGTGCTGGCGCGCGCCCGCAGGTCCCTGAGCGATCCAGGCAGGATTGACTATGCGATGAAGCGCGCGGTCCGTTGGATTCTCGCGTTACAATGTTCAAACGGCGGTTGGGCTTCGTTCGACAGGGACAACACGAATTCGCTATTGACGAAATTGCCCTTCTGCGATTTCGGCGAAGTGCTTGATCCGCCGACCGTTGATGTGACAGCCCATGTGGTGGAAGCCTTGGCGCACCTGGGCTGGACTGTCCGGGATATACCGGTAGCGCGCGCGTTAGCATTTATCAAAAATGAACAGGAGGATGATGGAAGTTGGTTCGGTCGCTGGGGCGTGAACCACATCTATGGTACCGCCGCGGTGTTGCCGGCGCTTGCGGCCATTAGGGAGGATATGTCGTCAAAGTACATTCGTTTGGCTGGTGACTGGATCGTTGAGCACCAGAACGGGGACGGCGGATGGGGAGAAACCCCCGCCTCATATGTTGACGATGCCTTGCGCGGGGTCGGCGATAGCACGGCCTCACAAACAGCGTGGGCGCTGATAGCACTCCTCCCGATTCCGACCACACGCTACGAGCAAATCATTCAGAAAGGTATTGAGTACCTCCTGAGTATGCAGCACGAAGGGACCTGGCACGAGCCGCAATACACAGGCACCGGATTCCCGGGATACGGTGTCGGGTCACGGGTCCGTGGTAACGGCCAAGAACCGTCTATGCATCAGGGACACGAGGTGGGCAGGGGATTCATGATCAATTACAATCTTTACCGGCATTATTTCCCGCTAATGGCCCTCAGCCGGGCTCGTGAGAGGATCTTGTGCCGGGGACGCGCGGTGACCGCAAATCTGGCTGTGCCGATACCGTTAGGACCCCTCGATTCGGAATTTCTCAACGGTCTGGGAATGTCACACCGCCGGAGACGACGCTACCGAGGCCGGATTGCAGCCAGGCGGCTGATCCGAAAAACCGCGCAACTTTTGTTGGCCGTGCCTCCGAGAACACCTTAAAAATCCGCTGTCGGCTTCAAGAGGATTTTCACCCCCTGTTTCATCTGTGCAACCTTCAATGCTTGGTCCCACGCAGTGAGCGAAAATCGATGAGTGACGAGCCGGCGGACTTGTATTCTGCCTTCGGCCATTAGTTTCAAAGCACGGGGCCACGCCGATGCGACACTGGCATTTGTGCCGGTGACCGTAAGTTCTTTGTAGCAAACCAAATCCTGGTTCCAAGAGATGGGCCGGCCAAATAATCCCATTTGGCAAAAGCGACCTCCGCGGCGCACGAGGCGCAGGAGCGTGTCAGCTGCGGGGCCTGCGCCCGAGCATTCGACGACAAGGTCTGCTCCCTCGGCGTGGAAAAGGTCCTGGACCAGAGTCTGGAGATTAGAAGTACCGGTTACGTCCACGGTGTGATCCGCACCAAGTTCCTTTGCCAGCTCGAGACGCTCACGATCTACGTCGGTTCCCACCATGGCCACCGTTGCGCCGGCGACCTTCGCGAGCTGTAAGGCAAGCAACCCGATAGGTCCAGGCCCCGTGATTGCCACGTTGTCGCCAGCCTGGACTTTTGCGACACTCAGGATCCCATGAACGGTGCAGGCGAGCGGCTCCGTGAGCGCGGCGCTTTCAAGATCAACTTCGTCCGGGACCCGATACAGATTCTTGGCGGGTAAAACAATAAACCGTGCGAATGCACCATCGCGCTTCGAGCCGATGGACTGCCGCTCGGGACAAAGATTCGGACGGCCTTCGCGACAAGGCCGGCAATGACCGCAAGTCGAAAAATAGGTTCCTGCAGTCACACGTTCCCCTGGCTGCCAGTCTCGCACACTTTTGCCCACCTCCACGATGCGGCCGGAGAATTCGTGACCAATGGTGACAGGTGGCGCAGTCTCGAATTCATCAAGATAAATATGCAAGTCGGTGCCACAAATCCCGGCTGAATCCACTTCGGCCACGACTTCTTCCGGGCCGGCCACAGGGGCGGGCAACTCTTCCAAGCTGACGTTGGCAACTCCGCGTGCGAGCTTTCGAATGGCAAGCATGTTCACAGGGAAAGATGCGTATCGCATCAAGAAGTCAAGAAGCCAAGAGACGAGGACTCTAGGACTCAAGAATGCCGCGATCAGAAACGGCGCCTGGAGCCCTCCAGTATGACGTAGCCATCCAGCAACCAGCATGTCGTTCCCCCAGCGCTGTCCCCTGCTAAAACTTGTTTCCAACGCTGCCAGACTCACCTATGGTTTCGCGTTCCCGCAGAAACTGATGCTTAACCGGAAACCGATATGATGAGATATTT
>Ga0213872_10001477_pt1 | contig 15244 bp, 14 predicted proteins | sample VelepicomBERX_R2_FD_160071 | JGI IMG/M metagenome (GOLD analysis project Ga0213872, IMG submission 160071) | Rhizosphere microbial communities from Vellozia epidendroides in rupestrian grasslands, the National Park of Serra do Cipo, Brazil - RX_R2 | ecosystem: Host-associated > Plants > Roots >...
CGAACCCCCACACCATTGCTGGCGTCAGGACCTAAACCTGGTGCGTCTACCAATTTCGCCATCCTCGCGCGTGTTCGCACAAAAGCAAAGGGCGATCCGTAAGTGAAAACGGTCGCCCTATTCCCGCTTTTTCGCGGGAGCTTTCAACTTCAACGCGGTATTTTAACGGGTTTTTTGCCGCTATGTGGACGATTTTTAGCTTATAGCCAACATTTCGAGCGAAATTTGTGACGCTTTTTCCGCTAAAAGCCCTGCGGCACCCAGGATGGGTCGAATTTCCCCTGCGCCAATAACTTGTCGTCGGCCGCCGCCCCCTGCGTTACCGCCAGCAGCGACTGGTAGACGGCATCGAAATCTGCCTGTTTATCGTGCAGCCAGCGCGTCACGCTGACCACCTGCCCGTTCGACAGGCGCGCCGAGATGCGCGGCTTGGCCGCATCCGGCATGCCCGGCTGGCTGCTGGACGGAATGGCGGCCAGCGCGTCGGCCGACACCATATGCCACAGCGCCGCCACCTTGTCCGGCGCCAGCGCGACGCGGTAGCGCTTTTCATACAGGCCAGGGCCGCCCGCCGGATGGCTCACCAGCTGGCAATAGCCGCTGCCGTCGGCAGACAGATACAGGATCTGCCCGCCGTACAGCGGGTGCACGTCGCGCAGCGTAATGGCGGCGACCTGATTGGCCATGGCCTTTCCCTCATGCTGGCTGGCGGCAGGCGGCGCTGCCGCGTGCAGCGGCGCCGCCAGCATGGCCAGTATCAGTGGAACAGCCGCATCAAGTTTGACGTTTGCGCGCATACATTCCCATGATCAGAGCCAAACCGGCCACCAGCAGCAGCACCTGCTCGGGTTCAGGCACTGGCATCAGCATGAACTGGCCATCCGGATTCAGCTGCTTCATGAAATCATAATACTGCTGATAGTAGCGCGAATACATCACCGGATTGGCATTCAGCGCACCCAGCCCCATCACGCCATCATTGGACAACATGGGATTGGGGTACTGGTTGACGGCGCCGCCCAGGTACTCATCATACAGGCCCATCATATGCCCTACTTCGTGGGCGTTGACCCCGGCGCCATCGCCGACATACCAGTTGGTCATATCGGAACGGCCGGTGCCCGCATGCACCTGGACGTTCTGGTTAAACGGCCCCTTGGTAGTTATTTCCACCAGAATGGGATATAACGCCCCAGTATTCACGTCCTTGATGGAATATTTATTATCCCAAATACCTTCGGCACCTGCGATGGCGCCTTTTATATAATCAGCCTTTTGCTGGGCCGTATAATTAAGCCCCGCGTCAAAAGAGAAATTAATCTGAATATCCTTGACCAGCTGGGTGCCGTCAAAGCTGCGCGTATAGCTGTAGTTCCAGCCATATGGCCCGAAGGGTCCAGGATTGCCGCCATTGTCTTTCAGCGTAGCGTCCCCGTACTGCGGTGTTGAGCGGCTCCCCGTAATGTTCTGGCTGCCGGTATTGAGCGCGGCGGAGGCGGATCCTGCCAGCGCCATTGCAATAACAATTGCTGAGAATCTATTTATGTTTTTCATTTTCAGCTCTCTTATTAAGTTATCCCCCCCATCTTTCCTACAATGGTGAAATCAACTTAGGCCGAAAATAAAAAAAGGCAAGCTCATTTTATTGAGCTTGCCCCAAGCGGAGATAGTAATAATTAATGCGACGGCTTTTTAACCCTGAACCATGCGGCATATAGCGCCGGCAGGAATAACAGCGTCAGCGCCGTCGCCAGGATCAGGCCGCCCATGATGGCCACCGCCATCGGCCCCCAGAACACCGAACGGGACAGCGGGATCATGGCCAGCGCCGCAGCAGCCGCTGTCAGGATGATCGGACGGCAGCGGCGCACGGCCGATTCCACGATCGCATTCCAGGGTTCGTGGCCGGCCTGGATATCCTGCTCGATCTGGTCCACCAGGATCACCGAGTTACGGATAATCATGCCGAACAGCGCGATGATGCCCAGGTTGGCCACAAAGCCCAGCGGACGGCCCATCAGCAGCAGCGCCATGGCCGCACCCGCCACGCCCAGCGGGCCGGTCAGGAACACCATCAGCGAGCGCGAGAAGCTATGCAGCTGCAGCATCAGCAGGGTGAAGATGATGAAGATCGCCAGCGGCAGGTTGGCCGAAATCGACGCTTCCGCCGCACTGCTGTCGGATGCCGCGCCCTTGACCGTGATGGCGTAGCCGGCCGGCAACTGCTTGCGGATCTCTTCCAGCTTGGGATTGATCTGGCCCGATACGGTCGGCCCCTGGATGCCATCCACCACGTCCGACTGCACCGTAATCGCCCACTCGCGCCCTTCTCGCCACACCACGCCCGGCTCCCACACAAAATGGGCGCGGGCCAGCTGGCTGATGGTCACCGAACGGCCGTTGGCGGTCGGGATATTGGTATCGTTCAGCACCGAGATGGTGTTGCGCTCTTCCAGCGGCTGGCGGATCTGGATATCGATCAGCTTGATGTTCTCGCGGAACTGGCCCACCGTCGTACCGGACAGGATGGTATTCGCCGCGCGCATCACCGTTTGCGAAGTGACACCCAGCGCGCGCATCTTGTCCTGGTCGAGGTCCAGGCGCAGCACCTTGATCGACTCGTTCCAGTTATCGTTCACGCCCAGCGTGTTCGGATTGGCGCGCATGATGTCCTTCACCTGGTCGGCGATCTGGCGCACTTTCTCCACTTCGCCACCTGTGACGCGGAACTGCACCGGATACGGCACCGGCGGCCCGTTCGGCAGCAGCTTGACGCGGCCGCGCACCTCGGGGAAATCGTGCTTGAACACGTCGACGATCTTCTGGCGCAGCTCCTCGCGCGCATGCAGGTCTTTCGGCAGCACGACGATCTGCGACACGTTCGTCTGCGGGAAAATCTGGTCCAGCGGCAGATAGAAACGCGGGCTGCCGGTGCCGACATAGCTGGTCACGCTGACCACGCCCTGCTGCTTGCGGATGAAGGCTTCAAACTTCTTCACCTGCGCCTCGTTGGCGGCAAAGGTGGTGCCTTCCGGCGTCCACAATTCGACCATCAACTCAGGGCGGCTGGAATCCGGGAAGAACTGCTTCTCGATGAAGTTAAAGCCATACACGCCCAGTGCAAACACGATCAGCGTCGCCGCGATAGTGGTCTTGCGGTACTCCACGCACCAGTTCACCAGCGCACGGAATTTACGGTAGCCGGGCGAATCGAATACTTCGTGGCCACCGCCCTCGGCATGCGGCTTCACTTTCAGCAGCACATAGCCCAGGTAAGGCGTGAACACCACCGCCACCACCCAGGAAATCACCAGCGCCAGTGCATTCACCGAGAACAGCGAGAAGGTGTACTCGCCCGCCGCCGATTTGGCCAGCCCGATCGGCAGGAAGCCGGTCACGGTGATCAGCGTACCGGTCAACATCGGCAGCGCGGTCGAGGTGTAGGCAAAGGTCGCCGCATCGAAGCGCGACATGCCCTCTTCCATTTTCCGCACCATCATCTCGACGGCAATGATGGCGTCGTCCACCAGCAGGCCCAGGGCGATGATCAGCGCGCCCAGCGAGATCTTGTGCAGGTCGATATCCAGCATGCGCATGCACAGGAAGGTCACCGACAGCACCAGCGGAATGGTCAGCGCCACCACCAGGCCGGGACGCACGTCCACGCGCAGCGGCTTGCTGTGCAGGCCCAGCGAGACGAAGCTCACCGCCAGCACGATCAGCACCGCTTCAATCAGCGTATGCACGAATTCACCCACCGAGGCTTTGACGGCGGCCGGCTGGTCCGACACGCGCTCCAGCTCAATCCCCACCGGCAGCTTGGCCTTGAGCAGCGCCACGGTCTTCTCCATGTGCTTGCCCAGCTCGATGATGTTGCCGCCCTTTTCCATCGACACGCCCAGGCCAATCACTTCCTTGCCGTTGTAGCGCATCTTGTCGCCCGGCGGATCCTGGTATTCGCGCTTGATGGTGGCAAAGTCGCCCAGGCGGAAGGTGGTGCCATTGGCGCGCAGTTCCAGGTCTTCCAGATCCTTGACGGTCTTCAGCGCGCCGGTCACACGGACCTGCAGGTTGTCGGTCGGCGTCACCAGCACGCCAGTCGACTCCACGCTGTTCTGGGTGGCGATCTGGTTGACGATGGCTTCGATCGGGATGCCCAGCTGGGCGAACTTCTTGTGCGAGAACTCGATATTGATCTTCTCGTCCTGCACGCCGAACTGTTCGACCTTGGCCACCAGCGGTACGCCCAGCAGCTGCTGGCGCACGAAGTCGGCGTAGTCCTTCATCTCGGCATAGGTAAAGCCGTCGCCGGACAGCGCGAAGATGGAGCCGTAGGTATCGCCAAATTCGTCGTTGAAGAAGGGCCCGACCACGCCAGGCGGCAAGGTGCCGCGGATGTCGCCGATCTTCTTGCGCACCTGGTACCAGGACTGCGCCGTATCCTTGGGCGAAGCGGATTCCTTCAGCTTGAGGATGATGGTCGTCTCGCCGGGCTTGGAGTAGCTGGAGATTTCGTCGATATCCGGCGTCTCCTGCAGTTTCTTTTCCAGCTTGTCGGTGACCTGCTCCGCCATCTGCAGCGAGGTCGCGCCCGGCCACATGGCCCGCACCACCATCGCACGGAAGGTGAACGGCGGATCTTCGTCCTGGCCCAGGTTCGCATAGCTCATCATGCCGCCGATCAGCAGCACGGCAATCAGGTAGCGGGTCAGCGGTATATGTTCAAGCGCCCAGCGCGAGAGATTGAAGCCGCCCTTCATTACAGCGCACCCGCATTCGCAGGCGCGGCAGAACGCGCAGGCAGGTCAGCACCGAGGATCTTCACCTTCTGGCCCGGCTTGAGCAGATTGACGCCGGCCGTCACAACGGTCTGCCCTGGCTTGACGCCGCTGCCCAGCACAATCTCATTGCCCGCCACGCCGCCGATAGTGACCGGCACCAGCTTGACCGCGCCGTTTTCCACCACCCACACCGAGGTGGCCGACTTTTCATAGAACAGCGCCGTCAGCGGCACCTTGATCAGCGGGACCGGCGTGTGCGAGCTGAATTGCACCACCGCCGTCATGCCCAGCTTGGCCTCGGCCTGGCTGTCGGGGATCGATACCTTGACCGTATAAGTACGGGTCGACGCGTCGGCGATCGGCGAAATCTCGCGGATCTTGCCGGGGATGGCATCCTTCGGATTGGCCCACAGGCGCACCTGCACATCCGGCACGCGGCGCAGCGCTTCCACCTTGTCTTCCGGGATGCCGATGACGATTTCCTTTTCGCCCTGCTTGGCCACGCGCACCACCGGCGTGCCGGGCGCCACCACCTGGCCCACCTCGGCATCCACCGCCGTCACCACGCCATCCACGTCCGACAGCAGGCTGGTATAGCCGGCCTGGTTGGACTGGCCGCGATACGCCGCCTGGGCCGCATCCACATTCGCTTGCGCCGCCTTGTAGGTGGAGTCCTTGGAATCCAGTACAGCCTGACTGACGAAATTTTTACTCCGCAGTTCCTGGTAGCGCTTCAGTTCCGCCGAAGCCAGGTCGCGGTTGGTCTCTGCCGCGCGCAAGCCAGCCAGGGCCTGGGCTTCTGACAGCTTGAAGTCCTGCGGGTCGAGCTGCATCAGCACCTGGCCACGCTTGACCAAGGTGCCCACATCCACCTTGCGGGTGACGATTTTGCCGCCGACGCGGAAGCCGAGGCGCGACTCCACGCGCGCGCGCACTTCGCCGGAGAACTCGGCATTCACACCGATGTCAGAACTGGCGAGTACCATGGCGCGCACAGGGCGGATATCTTCGCTCTTCTCCGCGGGCTTGGAACAGGCCGCCAGCAGCACCGCCGTGGCCATGACGGCCAGCACCGGCAAGGCGCGCTGTTGCAGTTTTTTAAGGGCAACCACTTTGTTTTCCTTTACTATGCAGGGCTGTAGGAATTGTCTGACATGAGAGTCCCCAAAAACTTGCTCTCATTTCAAGATCGCACTACCATTACGGGGCCGTGAAAATAAATGACTTTCGCGTTATTTAATTATATGACGGCCTCATCTATTTGCAAATGACTTTCGCGTCAATTAATTGTGTACCTGTTTTTATGGCCGTTGATCACTACGAAAATTTCCCAGTTGCATCAATTTTGCTGCCCGGGCGCCTGCGCTCGGCGGTAGAGGCCATCTATGCGTTCGCTCGCAGCGCCGACGATCTGGCCGATGAGGGCGACGCCGCGCCGGAGCAGCGCCTGGCCGCGCTGAGCGCCTACGAAGCCGCCCTGCTGCGCATCGAACAAGGCCATAGCGAGCATCAGCCCATGTTCGCGCGCCTGGCCCGCGCCATCCAGCAGCACGACTTGCCAATGAAGCCGTTTTACGAGCTGCTGTCCGCCTTCAAGCAGGACGTGATGGTCAGCCGTTACCAGAATTACGACTCGCTGCTGGACTACTGCGCCCGCTCGGCCAACCCGGTCGGCACCCTGATGCTGCATCTGTACGGCGCCGCCGATGAAGAAAACCTGCGCGACTCCGACGCCATCTGCACGGCGCTCCAGCTGATCAACTTCCTGCAGGACGTCGCCATCGACATCCACAAAGAGCGTATCTACATTCCGCTGGAAGACCTGAGCCGCTTTGCCATCTCGCCCGCCGCGCTGGATCATCCGGACGCGCGTCCGCGCTGGCGTTCGCTGATGCGCTTTGAAGTGGAACGCGCCCGCGCCCTGTTATTGAGCGGCGCACCGCTGGCGCTGCGCCTGGAAGGTCGCATCGGCTTCGAGCTGCGCATGGTGGTGCAAGGCGGTTTGCGCATCCTGGAAGCGATCGAACATGTGGAGTACGACGTGTTCCGCCGCCGCCCCAAGCTGCATAAAAAAGACTGGTGGACCATCTTCTGGCGCGCGGTGCAGATGAAGAAGCACATGAAAAAGGTCTTTGCCGCCGCCTGAACTGCCGCATTCCCTATAGAATAGCGGCTCGATTTGTCATCCTTGCTTTTTTGACCATGTCTCCCGACGAATACTGCCAGCAAAAGGCTGCCGCAAGCGGCTCCAGTTTTTACTACAGCTTCCTGTTCCTGCCGCCGGAACGCCGCCGCGCCATTACGGCGCTGTATGCCTTCTGCCGCGAAGTGGACGACACGGTGGACGAATGCACCGACGAGTCGATCGCCCGCATCAAACTGGCCTGGTGGCGCACGGAGATCTCCAATATGTACGCCGGCAAGCAGTCGCACCCGGTGACGCAAGCCTTGCAGCCGCATCTGGCCAACTACAATCTGCAGGAAAAGCACATCCAGGCCATCATCGACGGCATGGAGATGGACCTGAACCAGACCCGCTATCTGGACTACACGGCGCTGAGCAAGTACTGCTGGCACGTGGCCAGCGTAGTGGGCATCCTGTCGGCCTCGATCTTCGGCGCCACCCGCCCGGAGACGCTGGAGTACGCGGAGAAGCTGGGCCACGCCTTCCAACTGACTAACATCATTCGCGACGTCGGCGAAGATGCGCGCAAAGGCCGCATCTACCTGCCGATCAACGAGCTGCAGCAATTCAATGTGACCGCTGCCGACCTGCTGAACGCGCGCCACACCGAGAATTTTGAAAAGCTGATGGCCTTCCAGGCCGAGCGCGCGCAGAAGGTCTACGACGAGGCGTTTGCCCTGCTGCCGAAGGAAGATCGCCGCGCGCAGCGTCCAGGCCTGATCATGTCCTCCATCTACCGCACCTTGCTGGACGAGGTGCAGGCCGACGGTTTCCACGTCCTCACGCAGCGCATCTCGCTGACGCCAATCCGCAAGCTGTGGCTGGCGTGGAAGACCTATATTCGTGGCTAAAGTGAGCGCCGCGCCGGCACGCTCCGTCGCCGTGGTCGGTGCGGGCTGGGCTGGCTGCGCGGCGGCCGTCGAGCTGGCACGGACTGGCTGTCACGTTACCTTGTTTGAAGCTGCCCGCGTTGCGGGCGGCCGCGCGCGGCGTGTCAGCATCGGCGAACACACCGTCGACAACGGACAGCACATCATGCTGGGCGCCTATCGCGAAACGCTGCGCCTGATGGCGCGCGTGGGCATCGATGCCGGCCAGGCTCTGCTCAAGCTTCCCCTGCAAATGCGCTACCCGCCTGGCAGTGGCGGCATGGACTTCATCGCCCCGCGCCTGCCCGCGCCGCTGCATCTGCTGGGCGCCCTGCTGCGCGCAACAGGCCTGGAGCGCGAGGACAAAATGAGCCTGGCGCGCTTTTCCACCACGGCGCGCTGGATGGGCTGGCAGCTGCATACCGACTGCAGTGTCAGCGAGCTGCTTGTGCGCTTCGACCAGACCCCGCGCCTGATCCAGCTGATGTGGCGCCCGCTCTGCCTGGCCGCGCTGAACACACCGCCGGAACGCGCATCAGCGCAGGTCTTCCTCAACGTCCTGCGCGACAGCCTGGGGGCCAAGCGCGCCGCCTCCGACATGCTGATCCCGCGCGCCGATTTGAGCGCGCTGTTGCCCGATGCCGCGCTCGAATACGTGGCCGCGCACGGCGGCAGCATCCAGCTCGGCACCAAGGTGAACGCCATCGCACCCGACGGCGACGGCTGGCTGCTGAATGTCGGCCACGATGCCGGTGCGCCAGCCGGGAACGCCGTTTCTGCGCAGCCGGGCGACGCCACAACCGTTGGCACAAGCTCGGAGCCCGTGCTGCCCGCCGAGGTGCCGCAGCCTCGCCGCTTCGACGCCGTCGTCCTCGCCACGCCCGCCGCCGCTACCGCGCGCCTGCTGGCCGCCTTTCCGGCTACGGCGGACCTGCGCGCCACGCTGGACGTCTTCACGCCGGAAGCCATCACCACCTGCTACCTGCAATACGATCCGTCCGTACGCCTCGACCTGCCCTTCTACGCCCTGTTGGACAACCCGGCACACGCCAACTGGGGCCAGTTCGTCTTCGACCGTGGCCAGCTCGACCCGGCCCAGGCGGGCCTACTGGCCGTCGTCATCAGCGCCTCAGGCGCGGCGGCGGAACTGGGACAGGAAGCCCTGGCGCAGGCCATCGCAGCCCAGCTGGCGGCCGTTTTGCAGCGGCCAGCCCTGGGCAAGCAGCATTGGCACAAAGTCATCACCGAAAAGCGCGCCACTTTCGCCTGCGCTCCCGCGATCGTGCGCCCGAGCAACAAAACCGGCCTGAAACGGCTCTCCATTGCCGGGGATTACACCGCCAGCGACTACCCCGCCACACTGGAAGCCGCCGTCCGCAGCGGCATCCAGGCCGCTAAAACACTCTGGGAGGACACCGACTAGTCCCCCATTTTTGTCGCCTGTCCCGCGATTTATGCAGCCTGTCACATGTCTGTGGCAGATCAATGTCCGTTTCCGTACAGTTGCATCATCGGCACAGGCCTTAAATGGAATCTCCCAGGAGACGCAAAATGAACATCTCGCTCAGCATCAAAACGCTTGCACTGCTCGCCTTCGTCGCCGCCACCACGGCCGCGATCGTCCAGTACCAGCCTGCTGCGACGGTCGAGATGGCCTTGGCATATCCTTTGCAACAACATTGATTTTTAATACATGAGCAAGCAGGAATACCTCGACGCCCTTCGCAGTGCCCTGAGCGGTCTGCCGCCGGAAACGGTGGCCAAGACCCTGGCTTACTACGAGCAGCATTTCATCGACGGCCTGACCGCCGGCCGCAGCGAGGAAGAAATCGCCGCCGATCTCGACGCCCCGCGCAAGATCGCCATGACCCTGCGCGCCAACGTCCACCTGCGCGACTTCGAAAACCGCAAGAATCCCGCCTCGCTGGCCCGCATGCTGGTCTCGCTGATCGGCCTGGGCATCTTCAACCTGATCATGGTGGTGCCCGCGATGGTGTTCGGCGCCCTGCTGTTCACACTGTACGTGTGCTCCCTGAGCTTCTACCTGGGCGGCGTGGCGATCACCGCCAGCGGCCTGTCCGGACAAAACGAACTGGCCCTGCAAGGCCCGCTGCGCGAGCTGATCGTGCACGCCGACTCCAACGGCCAGGACGACGACGAGTCCTATCAGGCCCACATGACCATCAGCAGCATGGGTGTCCAGCTCATCAAGGATCCTGGCGCCAGCTCCAGCGATGACGGTTCACCCAAGTTGCTGGACCGCGCCGAAGCACTGGCCAACGGCGACCTGAAAGTGACCAATGATTTCGACAGCGGTTCGCGTACCGTGCAAAGCATGGTTGGCATGGGCTTTGTGCTGGCCGGGATCGGCCTGTCATTGCTGAGTGTCGTGGTGACCCGGCACACCATCGCGGCGATCAAACGCTATGTCGCGATGAATATCTCCCTGCTGCGAGGACGTTGAAATGCGTAGCTTAATCAAAATCGCCACCAGCATGCTGCTGCTGTCCTTCGTGCTGATCGCGATCTCTTACAGCATGTTGAAGGCCTACGGCAGCAGCAGCGCCTCTGGTGGGCCGGGCCGCATGGTGGCAGGAGAAGTCCGCAAGATCGATCCTGGCGTCACCGCGGTGGAATTGAACGGTCCGATCGATCTGACCCTGACCCAGGGCCCAACCGCCTCGCTCAAGGTGCGCGGTGAACAGCGCCTGCTGCAAAACGTCGAAACCATGCAGGAAGGCGACACCCTGCACATCGGCACCAAAGGCATGCTGCTCATGCACCGCAAGCCTTTGCAGGTGTTCCTGACCCTGCCATCGCTGAGCGACCTGACCGTCAATGGCAGCGGCGATACCACCGTCAATGGCTTCAGCGGCGAGAAGTTCGACCTGCAACTGCATGGCGCGGGCAACGTCACCTTCAACGGCCGCTATCGCCAGCTGGCTGCAGGCGTGCATGGTTCCGGCGACCTGAATCTGAACGCGGGGAACAGCGAGCATATCAACCTGGAGATGGTCGGCTCCGGCCAGATCACTTCCTCTGGCAGCTGCAAGACCCTGACCGCAGACCTGAATGGCTCCGGCGGACTGGATGCCGAGCATCTGGCCTCGGACAAGGTATCGGTCAACCTCAAAGGCTCCGGCACCACCAATGTGTTTGCCAAGCAGTCGGCTGACCTGGTCCTGCGCGGCAGCGGTGACATCCGCGTCTTCGGCAATCCCGACAACCGCAACGTCAGCCGCACCGGCTCAGGCGAAGTGACCTGGGATCACTGATTCTTCTTCAGCCAGGCCAGGGCGTCGCGCCCCGCCGCCTGGCCGCTGGCGAAGCAGGCCGTCAGCAGATAGCCACCGGTCGGCGCTTCCCAATCGACCATCTCGCCCGCGACGAATACGCCGGGCGATGACTTCAGCATCGTTCCTTGCAATGCATCCCATTGAACGCCGCCAGCGCTGCTGATCGCTTCATCGATCGGCCGCGCGCACAGCAGGCGCACAGGCAGGCGCTTGAGCGTGCGTGCCAGTTTGTCGACGTCGTGATAGTCCTCCTTGCTCAGGCACTCATGCAGCAGTCCTGCCTTGACGCCCTTGATGCCAAGACGCCCTTGCAGATGGCTCGACATCGAGCGCGCACCGCGCGGCCGCGCCACTTCATCCGCGACGCGCTCCGGCGACAGGTCCGGCAGCAGGTCAAGATAGATCCTCGTACTACCCTGCGCCGCAATCTGATCCCGTAACGGCGCCGACAGCGCGTAAATCAGGCTGCCTTCCACACCGCCCTGCGTCACGACGAACTGCCCCTGCTTGCGCACCTCATTGCCATCAGCATCCTGTGCGATGATGGCCACCGTCTTCAAAGGCTCTCCGGCGTAGCGGCTGCTGAAATGCTCGCTCCATTCGACATCGAAGCCGCAATTGGACGGGACCAGCGGCGCCACCTGTACGCCGCGCTGCTCCAGCAACGGCACCCAGGCGCCGTCCGAACCAAGCCGCGCCCAGCTGCCGCCGCCAAGTGCCAGCACGACGGCATCCGCCTGCACCGCCACTCGCCCTACAGCGCCATCCTCCGCCGCGACCGTCGAGAACAGCAGCGCACCGTCCTGCCAGCCCAGCCAGCGATGCCGCATATGAAAATGCACGCCTTCTTCGCGCAAGCGGTGCAGCCATGCGCGCAGCAAGGGCGCTGCCTTCATATCGGTCGGGAACACGCGCCCGGACGTGCCGACGAAGGTATCCACGCCCAGGCTGTGCACCAGATCGCGCACATCCTGCGGACCAAACGCGTCCAGCATCGGGCGCAGCGGCGCGGCGCCCTTGCCGTAGCGCTTGACGAAATCCGCATACGGCTCCGCGTGCGTGATGTTCATACCGCCACGGCCGGCCAGCAGAAACTTGCGGCCGACCGAAGGCATGGCGTCATACACATCGACGTGTGCGCCGCCGCGCGCCAGCGTCTGCGCGGCCATCAGGCCCGCAGGTCCGCCGCCGATCACCGCCACGCGGAAAATAGGAGTCTGCATCAATTCATTCCAAATTGAGATTTATGGCGCATACTATAAGCCTGTGCCAAGAAGAGAGGACGATTTTATGGGAGCTGTATTCTGGGTCAAGCGCTACCTGCTGGCAGCCGTACCGTTGTTTGCCATTCTCGCCGCTGTGGAATGGTTCAAGGGCTCGACCGCCCTGGCGGACTATGCGAGCGCATTCGCCTGGGCCTTTTTCGCCGCATGGATCTTTACCGCAGCCTCTTACCGCCGCTATCGCAAGATGGAATCCTGCTCAGTGTGTGAGAACATCAGCCAGCGCGGCAAAGCGAAGAAGTAAGCGCGGCCTTAGCCGCCCGTCACCGGCGGGAAGAACGCCACTTCACAGCCGTCGGCCAGCGCCGTATCGGCGCTGCACATCACCTGATTGCAGGCCATCCGCAGCGAGGCGCTGCCCAGTGCCTCCTGCCACATACCGCCACGCGCCGCCAGATGGGCGCGCAATTCGCCCACCGTCTTGACGCCATCCGGTACGGCCAGCGTTTCCGCCGAAGTGCCCAGCGCTTCGCGCACGCTGGCAAAAAATCGCAAGGTAATATTCATCAGTACTGTAACTCGTTGAACGGGATGAACTTCACCATGTCACCTGCGGCGATGGTCTGGCCCGGCGGATTATCGATCACGCCGTCGCCCCACACGGTGGAAGTCAGCACTCCCGAGCTTTGATTGGTGAACAGCTCCAGGCCGCCCGCATCGTTGATGCGCGCGCGCAGGAACTCGTTGCGCTTGTCCGCCTTGGGCCAGTTGAAGTCGGCCCGCATCGTGAAGGATCGCGGCGCCAGCGCACGCGGATTCTGCACACCCTGCAGGCGCAGCAGGAACGGCCGCACGAACAGCAGGAAGGTGACATAGCTCGATACCGGATTGCCCGGCAGGCCGATAAAGAAAGCCTTTTGCACTTCGCCGAAAGCGAGCGGCTTGCCCGGCTTGACGGCGATCTGCCACATATTCAGTTTGCCTTCCGCTTCCACCGCAGGCTTGATGTGATCCTCTTCGCCGACGGAGACGCCGCCAGAAGTGATGATCAGGTCATGCTGTTCCGCGCTGGCGCGCAGCACGCTGCGGGTGGCTTCCAGCGAATCCGGCACGATGCCATAGTCGGTAATCTCGCAGCCCAGGTTTTCCAGCAGGCCGCGCAGGGTGAAGCGGTTGGAGTTGTAGATCGCGCCCGGCGCCAAAGGCTCGCCCGGCATGGTCAGTTCATCGCCCGTAAAGAACACGGCCACGCGCAGCTTGCGCTTGACCGGCAGCGTTGCCAGACCGACCGAAGCGGCCAGCCCCAGCTCCTGCGCACGCAGGCGCGTACCGGCTTCCAGGATGATGCTGCCGTTGGTGATGTCTTCGCCCGCGCGGCGGATCCATTCGCCGGCTTTCGGCGTGTGCTTGATGGTGACCAGGCTGTCGCGCGCCTCGCACTGCTCCTGCATCACCACCGCATCGGCACCTTCCGGAATCAGCGCGCCGGTAAAGATGCGCGCCGCCGTGCCAGGCAGCAGCGGCTGGCCCACATGGCCCGCCGGGATGCGCTGCGAGATGGTCAGCGTCGCATTGCCGCTGGCGCAGTCGGCCGAGCGCACCGCGTAGCCGTCCATCTGCGTGTTGTCCATCCCGGGCACGTTCATGCCCGAGACCTGCGAGCTTGCCAGCACCCGGCCATTCGCCTCCAGCGTGGGAATCGTCTCCGACTCCGCCACCGGACGCGCGGCGTCCAGCATGAACTCCAGCGCCTGGCTGACGGATAGCATGGGTTTTGCGTTCATAAATTACAGACCGGTGTTAGCGGCGATATAGGCCTTCATCTTCTCGACGTCGGCAGGCATGACGACAAAGCGCTGCGGCAGGTCTTCGATGTTCTCGAAGCCTTTCGGACGCTCGGCATCGGTGCCCAGCGCTTCGAGAATCGTCTCGTTGAACTTGGCGGCCAGCGCAGTCTCCAGCACGATCATCGGTACACCCGCTTCCAGGTGCTCCTTGGCGACCTTGATGCCGTCGGCGGTGTGGGTGTCGATGGTGATCTCGTAGTCGTCGAACACGTCGCGGATGGTATCCAGGCGTTCGTCGTGGCTCGACTTGCCCGACTTGAAGCCGTACTTGGCCACCAGTTTGAACTCATCGCCATCGCTGCCCGGTTTGCCGGACAGGTCGAAGCCACCGTGGGTTTCCACTTTCTGGAACAGCGCCTTGGTGCGTGCGCCATCGCGGCCCACCAGCTCATACACGAAGCGCTCGAAGTTGGACGCCTTGGAGATGTCCATCGACGGGCTGCTGGTGTGATAGGTCTCGGCCGACTTACGCACGCGGTACACGCCGGTGCGGAAGAATTCATCCAGCACATCGTTCTCGTTGGTGGCGACCACCAGCTTGTCGATCGGCAGACCCATCATGCGCGCGATATGGCCGGCGCAGATATTGCCGAAGTTACCCGATGGGACGGTGAACGAGACCTTCTGGTCATTGCTGGTGGTGGCGGACAGGTAGCCGCGGAAGTAGTACACCACCTGCGCCACAACGCGCGCCCAGTTGATCGAATTGACGGTGCCGATCTTCTGCCTGGCCTTGAATTCCAGGTCGTTAGAGACGGCTTTGACCATGTCCTGCGCGTCATCGAACACGCCTTCCACGGCGATGTTGAAGATGTTCGGGTCCTGCAGCGAGAACATCTGCGCGGTCTGGAAGGCGCTCATCTTCTTGTGCGGCGACAGCATGAAGACACGGATGCCCTTCTTGCCGCGCATGGCGTATTCCGCCGCGCTGCCGGTGTCGCCCGAGGTGGCGCCGAAGATATTCAGCTCCGCGCCTTTCTTGGCCAGCGCGTATTCAAACAGATTCCCCAGCAGCTGCATCGCCATATCCTTGAAGGCCAAGG
>Ga0213872_10001478_pt1 | contig 15219 bp, 16 predicted proteins | sample VelepicomBERX_R2_FD_160071 | JGI IMG/M metagenome (GOLD analysis project Ga0213872, IMG submission 160071) | Rhizosphere microbial communities from Vellozia epidendroides in rupestrian grasslands, the National Park of Serra do Cipo, Brazil - RX_R2 | ecosystem: Host-associated > Plants > Roots >...
ATCGCCGGCAATGACGCGCTGCTGGCGGGGATCATCGGGCGTCACACGCGCTATTTTCGCTTCCCGGCCGGCAATCATGACGAGCGCGGCGTCGCCATCGCCGAGCAACTGGGTTTCAAGGTCGTCCATTGGAGCTTCGCCAGCGGCGATCCGGCCAAGGAAGTCACGCCCCAGCGTCTCGAAGACTGGATTCTGTCCCGGACCCGCCCCGGTTCGATCCTGATCTTCCATATCAATGGGCGCGGCTGGAGCACCGCCGAAGCGCTGCCCCCCATCGTCGATGAGCTGCGCCGCCGCGGCTATCGCTTCACCACGCTGCAGCAGGCCCTGTCATGATCTGGCGCGCGTTGGCAGGCTCCGATGCCGAAACCATCGCCGCCGCCTGCGTCACTTTCGATCCTTATTTGCGCCTTGGATACCGCGCGGAGACCCTGATCCATTACCTGACTCGACCCGATCCCGCGCTGGATCGTTACGCCATCGATGCAAATGGCCGACTGATTGGCGTTATGGCCCTGCGCCGGCCATGGTTGCGGGGCCCGCTGATCGAGATGCTGGCACTTCTGCCCACGGCGCAAGGGCAAGGGTTCGGAAGCAAAATCCTCGACCGTTGCAAGAACGAGTCGGGAAAAAATCTGTGGGCCACGGTCAGCGCTTTCCATGAGCCGGCCCGCCATTTCTACGCCAAAGCCGGCTTCGAGGAGGTGTGCGCGCTGCCAGGCATCGTTCAGGAAGGCGAAGACGAGCTCTTGCTGCGCTGGCGCAGCAGCTTTTCGACCCAGGCCGGCACCACGTCGGTCGCTCGCCCATAAATCCGCTCATCGAACAGGCGCGAGCTTTCCGAGGGTTCGAGATTGAGTTCGACACAGCGTTCGACCCCTTGCTTGTGGGCGTAGGCGATGAGGCCGGCGGCCGGATAGACATTGCCCGAGGTGCCGATCGACACGAAGATCGAGGCCTTCTCCAGCGCGGCATAGATCCGGCGCATCTCCAGAGGCACCTCGCCGAACCAGACGATGTGGGGGCGCAATCCGTCCAACCGGCAACTCGGGCACTGGCTGGCGACGGTCAGCGGACCCGTCCAGGACGTGGTCAGATTGCAGGTCGGGCAACGCGCCTTAACCAGCTCGCCATGCATATGAATAAGGTTGCGGGTGCCGGCGCGGTCATGCAGATCGTCGACATTCTGCGTCACCACGGTCACCTCGCCCGGCCATTCATTCTGCAGGCGGACCAGGGCCAGATGGGCATTGTTGGGCTTGACGGCGGACTCCTGCAGCCTTTTTCGACGGGCGTTGTAGAAACTGTGCACCTTCGCCGGATCGCGATGAAACGCCTCGGGCGTGGCGACATCCTCGAGCTTCACCTGGGACCAGATCCCACCCTCGTCACGAAAGGTGTCGAGACCGGATTCCTGCGAGATTCCCGCCCCGGTCAAAATGACGATATTGTCTTGTCCCACCAGTTACCCCTTCACTCTCCGACGCGTATAATCAAAAAGGGGGGTGTTCTTGGTCAAGCTACTGTTCGTCTGCACCGGAAATATCTGCCGCTCGCCCACTGCCGACGGGATCATGCGGGCCCGCATCGGAGCGGCTGGATTGGGCGGCAGGATGATGAGCGATTCCGCCGGCACCCATGGCTATCATGTCGGCGATCCGCCGGATTTGCGCTCGATCGCCATGGCTCGCCAGCACGGAATCGATATCAGCGAACTCAGGGCCCGCAAGGTGGTGGCCGCCGATCTCGATGAATTCGACGTCATCGCCGTGATGGAAGAGGGGCACCGGCGCCACCTCCTATCTTTGCGCGCCGCTCCGCCCCGCGCCGAAATCCGCCTGCTGCCCAGCTTTTTCGGGCTGGAGAGCGAGGTGCCCGATCCCTATTACGACGATAAGAGCTTCCTCTCGGTCTATCGCCTGATCGAGCGCGGGGTCGACGCCATGTTCGCCGAGGTTTGCCACCGGTTCAAACTAGGCGCGAATGATCCGGCACAATGATGGCGGCGCGGTCGGAAAGTCCCGCGAGAGCGCCGCGCTGCACCTCCGCGGCCGGCACCTTGCCGAGGTCGCGCGTCCCGGTGGCGGCGGCGACGATGGTGTTGCGATAGCCGTGATCCAGCGCCGACATGGCGGTGGCGTAAAGGCAATTATGCGTCATGAAACCCGCCAAAATGAGCTCGGGCCGGCCCGTTTCCTTGAGCCGCGCATCGATGATCACCAGCGCGGAACGATCGAGCGGCGAGGGGTTTAAAGGCGCGCCGGACAGGCTGAGAAGGGATGTCATGGGTGAACCTCCGATTGCGGTAAAGATAGTTTCTCCCATGGCACCTTGCGCGAAAATTCCCTAATATCGCGCGATGGCTGACAAAAAACGCACAATGGAGCTGGATTGGGAAGATCTGCGCTTCGCCCTGGCGCTGGCCCGCCATGGCAGCCTGTCGGCCGCGGCGCGCGCCTTGAACGTCAATCACGCCACCGTGTCGCGCCGCATCGAGCGGCTGCAGGGCGCGATCGGCCAGCTTCTGTTCGACCGCAGGAAAGAAGGCTACCGCCTGACCGACACTGGCCAAATGGTGCTCGACCAGTTGACCCGCATGGATGAGGCGGTGCTGTCGCTGCTCTCTCTGCCAATGACCGTCGAGGAAGGCGGTCTGGTGCGCATTTCCGCCGCCCGGGTGCTGGCCGACGGGTTCCTGATCGATCGTCTGGGCGAATTGCGCCAGCGTCTGCCGACCACCGATATCGAAGTTCTAGGCGAATCCCGCGTCGTCAGTCTGGCGAAGCGCGAAGCCGATATCGCGCTTCGCCTCGGCCAGCCCAAGGACAGCGATCTGCTCGGCCGGAAGGTCGGCGAAGTCGCTTTCGGCTTTTATGCTTCGGCCACCTATCTCGCCGATCTGGCGGCTGGCGGGCCGCTGCAGTTCGTCGGTTTCGACCCCGACAGCGACTTCGTCGCCGAAGCGGCATGGATGAAGCGCGAATTTCCCGGCCAGCGCTTCGCCTTCCGCAGCAACAGCCAAACGGCCCACGCCGCCGCCGCGCGCGCCGGCTTCGGCATCGCGCTGCTGCCGCATTATCTGGCGCTGGACGATCCGGAGCTGGAAATTGCGCCGATAGAGGCGGAACCCCCGGTGCGCGAAGTCTGGATGCTGATGCGCGCCGATCTGGCCGGCAAACCGCGCATCCACGCAGTGGCGGAGGAGATCTCCGACCTGTTCTTCCGCGAAAAGGATTTGCTGGCCGGCAAGGGCTAAGTTCAATAGGCTGATCGCCTCTGAGACAGCGCCGAAAGATGCCAGTGAAAGACGGTTCCGCGCTCCTGAGATCCGCTTTCGACCTAATCCCGTTCGACATCTATGTGGTCGATGCGGAAAGCCTGGACGTGGTCTTCATCAACCGGCATCTGCGCGAAGCGCTGGGGAACACCGCCGGGTTGCCCTGCTGGCAGGCGATTTATGGCCAGGACGCCCGCTGTCTTCATTGCCGGCTGCCGGCCTTGATCAAGCGCCAGCATGACGACCCCACCCCCGACGAAGCCTTCGAGCATTATCACGAGGGGCGCGAGACCTGGCTCCATCTGACTGAGAAATGCATGCGCTGGCCCGACGGGCGGATGGTCAAATGCTCCTTCGGCGTCGATATCAGCCAGTTGAAAGTTGCGCAGAATTCCCTGGCCGAGGCCCATGCGCAGCTCGCGCTGCATGCCCGCGAGGTCGAGGAGATATCGATCACCGACCATCTGACCGGAGCCTATACGAGGCGCTATCTCGACGAGGCGCTGGCCACCGAGATCAGCCGCGCCTCGCGCTCCGGACACTCTTTCGGGGTGATGCTGTGCGATCTCGACCGCTTCAAGAGCGTCAACGACCAATTCGGCCACCGCACCGGCGACAAGCTGCTGATTCAGACCGTCGCGCTGATCAGGAAAATGATCCGCAAGATCGACGTGCTGGGCCGCTGGGGCGGCGAGGAATTTCTCGTCATCCTGCCCGAGATCGCCGATCTGGACCATGGCCGCTCGGCCGCGGACAAGTTGCGGGCCGCCATCGAAGCGGAGAATTTCGGACAGGTCGGACCACGCACCGCCAGTTTCGGGGTAGCGGTCTATCAGCCCGGGGAGAGCGCCGAACAATTGGTCGAGCGCGCCGATCGGGCGCTCTACCGCGCCAAGGCCGGAGGACGCAACCGGGTGGAGAGTTGATCACCAGGATTATCTTTCGCTACGCGCGGAATTGTTTGTCATACTTGGGAAAAGAAATCGAGTGATACGGGAGGTATCTGTGCCCGGGGGAGAAGCGGTCCGCGCTAACGTCGCCGAGGTCATGAATATCATCGAGCGGCGGACCATCTCCTTCGCCGCCGAAGAACTCGATATGACGGCGCGTCCGGGCCCGCGGCGGCTGCAGGATATCCAGGAGCTGGAACTCAGGGACCTGACCGCCTTGGTGGCGGTGGGGCCCCGGGTCGATCTTTACATCGCTTACAGCTTCACCGCGAAACTGATCAAGGAAATCGCCGAACGCCTTACCGTCGATCTCGACCTGCCGCCCGAGGACATGCCGAAATATGTCCTTGAGAGCGCCTGCGAGATGGTCAATATCATCGTCGGCAACAGCACGGCGGAGCTTGCCGAGTGCGGCAAGGTGCTGCATCTTTCGCCCCCCGTGGTGATGGTCGGCGCCAAGCAGATCCATCGGCACTCCGATGCCGTGTTCGCCACCGTCACCTTAGACTTCGACCAGGGTGAGCTGGACATCGCCTTCGTCGGGCCGCAGCATCTTTTCGATACCAATCTGAATTATTGTGGAACTTCGGCATGAGCGCAGAAACTGTGATGGTCGTCGACGATTCGCTTTTGACCTCGCAAAAGCTATCGCAGATGCTGACGCAGCTCGGCTATGAAGTGATCAAGGTCTGCCGCAATGGCGCCGACGCGGTGTTCCACTATCCGCTGATCATGCCCGATATGGTCACCATGGACATCACCATGCCGGACATGGACGGTATCGAGGCCACCCGCAGGATCCTCAACCTTGACCGGAATGCCCGCGTCGTGATGGTGACCTCGCACGGCCAGGAGCAGATGGTGCTGGAAGCCTTGGATGCCGGCGCGAAGGGCTATGTGCTGAAACCATTCCGCGCCGACAAGCTGGAAATCACGCTTCGCCAGGTTCTGGCGAGGAGTTCGCTCTAACTGTATGACACTTCGCCTCCGGCTCGGCGATTGTCCGCTTCGCGTTCAGCGATGCTTCCCGCCGGACGACCGGCGCGGCGCCAGTCGGCGCCGTTAGCAGTTCGCGGATCGCAAACCGCTAACGATTCATCCGATTATGGACGAGGTCGTCGACCACGGCCGGATCGGCCAGGGTCGACGTATCTCCCAGGCCGTCATGCTCATTCGCCGCGATCTTGCGCAAGATGCGGCGCATGATCTTGCCTGAGCGGGTTTTCGGCAGGCCGGGCGCCCATTGGATCAGGTCGGGCGTGGCGATCGGACCGATCTCGCGCCGCACCCAGGCGACCAGTTCCTTGCGCAGCGCCTCGCTCGGTTCCAGGCCCGAAACCAGCGTGACATAGGCATAGATGCCCTGCCCCTTGAGGTCGTGCGGATAGCCGACCACCGCCGCCTCGGCCACGGCTTCATGGGCGACCAGGGCGGATTCGACTTCCGCCGTGCCCATGCGGTGGCCCGAAACATTGATCACATCGTCGACGCGTCCCGTGATCCAGTAATAGCCATCCTTGTCGCGGCGCGCGCCGTCGCCGGTGAAATAAAGGCCCTTATAAGTGCTGAAATAGGTCTGATAGAAACGGTCATGGTCGCCATAGACCGTACGCATCATACCCGGCCAGGCGTCGCCGATGCAGAGATTGCCCTCGGTCTCGCCCTCCAGAACCTTTCCGTCATTATCGACCATCACCGGCTTCACGCCGAAGAAGGGCTTGGTGGCCGAGCCGGGCTTGAGATCGGTGGCGCCGGGCAGCGGTGTGATCATGAAACCGCCGGTTTCGGTCTGCCACCAGGTGTCGATCACCGGGCAGCGGCTGTCGCCGACCACCTTGTAATACCAGTACCAGGCTTCGGGATTGATGGGCTCGCCGACCGAGCCCAAGAGGCGCAAGCTCTTGCGGCTGGTCTTCTTGACCGGCTCCTCGCCGTCGCGCATCAGCGCGCGGATCGCGGTCGGCGCGGTGTAGAAGATGCTGACCTTGTGCTTGTCGACAACCTGCCAGAAGCGCGACACGTCGGGGTAATTCGGCACGCCTTCGAACATCACGCTGGTGGCGCCATTGGCCAGCGGGCCATAGACGATGTAGGAGTGGCCGGTCACCCAGCCGACATCGGCGGTGCACCAGTAGATGTCGTCTTCCTTGAGATCGAACGTGTATTGGTGCGTCATCGACGCCCACACCAGATAGCCGCCGGACGTATGCAACACGCCCTTGGGTTTGCCGGTCGAGCCCGACGTATAGAGGATGAACAGCGGATCCTCGGCGTTCATCTCGACCGGCTTATGCTCGGAAGAAGCCTTGGCCAGCAGCTCGTGGTACCAATGATCGCGGCCGCTCGCCATATGGACGGCGCCGCCGGTGCGCTTCACCACCACGACGCTTTTGACGCTCCAGCAGGTCTCGAGCGCCTTGTCGGCATTGGCCTTCAAGGGAACGCTCTTGCCACCGCGCAATCCCTCGTCGGCGGTGATCAGCATCGTACTGCCGCAATCCTGGATGCGTCCGGCCAGACTGTCCGGCGAGAAACCGCCGAACACCACCGAATGGATGGCGCCGATGCGCGCGCACGCCAGCATGGCCACCGCCGCTTCCGGGATCATCGGCATATAGAGGGTGATGCGGTCGCCCTTCTTGGCGCCCAAGCCGGTCAGCACATTAGCGAAGCGGCAGACCTCCTCATGAAGCTGGCGATAGGTGATGGCGCGCGATTCGGCGGGATTGTCGCCTTCCCACAGGATAGCCACCTTGTCGCCGCGCTTGGCGAGCTGGCGGTCCAGGCAGTTGGCGGCGACATTCAGCGTGCCGTCCGAGAACCATTTGATATGGAGGTCTTCGCCGAAGGAGCAGTCCTTCACCGACGTGTAGGGCTTGATCCAATCGATGCGCTTGCCATGCTCGCCCCAGAAGCCCTCCGGATCCGAGATCGATCGCTCATACCATTTCTTGTAGGTGGCGGCGTCGATCTGCGCGGTCTTGGCCAGTTCGGCGGGGACCGGGAAAAGGTCGGGATGCTCGGCTTGGGTCACGGCTCACTCCTCCAAAAGGTGGCTTTTCTTTTTTGCTGACAGCATACCCCTAGGCGTCGATCCCGCCCAGGGCACAGATATATTTCCAGGCCTCGATGTCGACCGTCTGCACCGACAGCCGCGAATTTGTGACCAATTGCAAATGCTTTAGCTTCGGGTCCGCCTTGATCTGAGTCAAACCCACCGGCTTGGCGAGCGGTTTGACCACTTTAACGTCGACCATGCCGAAGATGCCCTTCGGGTCCGTCGGATCGGGGTAATAGAGCTTGACCACCTCGACCACGCCGACGATCTCCCTTCCTTCGTTCGAATGATAGAAAAAGCACCGGTCGCCAAGCTTCATCGCCTTCAGATTGTTCGAGGCCTGATAATTGCGCACCCCGTGCCAATGGGTGGTGCCGTCGCGCACCTGATCATCCCACGACCAGGTGGCGGGCTCGGTCTTGATCAGCCAATAATTCATGGCGGTTTCAGCTCCTTTGGTCATAGCCGAGTTCAGCATTGAAGGGGCGGGACAAAAGCCCGGAAATCGTTTCGTCGATGGTCGCGCTGCCTTCCACCAGGCCGGCCACGGCGCGGCAGATCGGCATGTCGATCCCGAGCTTGCCGGCCAGGGCAGTGACCGATTTGGCCGAATCGACCCCTTCCGCCACCGAGCGGCGCTCGGCGAGAATATCGGCCAAGGCGCGGCCCTGACCCAAAGCGACGCCCAGCGAGTAATTGCGCGACTGGGTGGAGGAGGCGGTCAGCATCAGGTCGCCCAAGCCGGACAGGCCCATGCAGGTGGCCGAGCGCGCCCCCTTGGCAGTGGCGAGGCGCACCATTTCGGCCAGGCCCCGCGTGATCAAGGCGGCACGGGCGTTCTGGCCCAAGCCCCGCCCCTCCACCACGCCGCAGGCGATGGCCAGCACATTCTTCACCGCCCCGCCCATTTCCGCGCCGATCACATCGTCGGTGACATAGGGACGGAACATCGGCCCGCCCAGAGCGGCGGCCAATTCATTGGCCAAGGCCGGATCGGCGGCGGCCAAGGTGATGGCGGTCGGCAGGCCGCGCCCGACTTCGATGGCGAAGGTCGGGCCCGACAGCACGGCCAACGGCACCCCCGGCAGCTCCTCGGCGACCAGTTCGCTCATCAGCCGGCCGGTGGTCAGCTCGACCCCCTTGGCGCACAGCACGACCGGCGTACCGGACGCTATATGCGGACGTAAGCCGCGGCAGACATTGGCGAGAAATTGCGACGGCACCACCAGCAGCAGCGCATCCTGGCCGGCCATCTCGGCCAGATCGCTAGTGGCGCGCACCCCTTCGAGCTGGATTTCGGGCAGGAACAGCTTATTGCGGCCCGATTGATTGACCGAGGCCACGACTTCTTCCTCGCGCGCCCACAGAACCGCCTCGCGGCCGGCCCGCCGGGCGGTGGCGGCCAGCGCGGTTCCCCAGGCGCCGGCCCCGACCACGCCGATTTTTTGAATCACCTCACGCTCCCCTTGTTCACAATTCGAGGCGGAAGCCGACTTCCATCACCCGCTTGGCCGGCAGATGCAGATAGTCGGCGGCCCGCAATCCCACCGAATGAAGGAAATGATAGACCATCCACACCAGCGCCGGCAGACGCGGCTGGGCGGTGCGGCGAACCAGACCCTCATGGGCGATGAAGAAATGCACATCGTCGCAGAAGGTGAAGCCTAGCTTGACGCAGGCGCGCAAGGCCGTCACCACGTCGATCCGCTGCATGAAGCCGACGCTGACGATCAAGCGATAGAGGCCGGGCCCGATCTCGACCAGCGCGATGCGCTGCGAGGCGGGCACGCGCGGCTGGCGCGAAAGATCCACCGTCAGCAGCACCACATTCTCATGCAGCACGCGGGTGTGGCGCACATAATGCAGCAGCATAGGCGAGGCGCGGTCGGCGACGCGGGTCAGGAAGACCGCGGTGCCCGGCACCCGCGCGGCGAGCATCTGCGGCAGGCCGGCGATGAACTCCTCCATCGGCATCGAACCGTCATCCAGCCGCCTTGCGGCCGCCATATTGCCGACGCGCCAGCAGATCATGCAAAGCGCGATCAGCGCGCCGAGCGCGATCGGCAGCCAGCCGCCTTCGAAGAATTTGCTGGCATTGGCGGCCAGGAAGCAGCCATCGACCAGCGCGAAGACCGCCGTCAGCAGATAGGCGCCCCCCGCGGGCCATTGCCATTCCGTGATCATCACCCGATAGAGCAGCATGGTGGTGGCCAGCATGGTGGCCGACACCGCCACGCCGTAAGCATTGGCCAACGCTTCAGAGCTTTTGAAGCCGAGCACGATCAGCAAGGTCATGGCCATCAGGAACCAGTTCACGAAGGGCACGTAGATCTGCCCGGACTCCTTGGCCGAGGTGGGACGCACCTCCATGCGCGGCATCAGGCGCAGGGCGATGGCCTGATGGGTCAGCGAAAAAACGCCCGAGATCAGGGCCTGGCTGGCGATCACCGTGGCCAGGGCCGCCAGGAACACCATCGGCAGCAGCAGCATGCCGGGCGCCAGGCTGTAGAAGGGATTGTCGGCGGTCTCGGGATGGGCCAGCAGCGCTCCGCCCTGGCCGAGATAATTGAGGATCAGGGCCGGATAGACAAAGACGAACCAGGCGAGGCGGATCGGCGCCGGACCGAAATGGCCCATATCGGCGTAAAGCGCCTCGGCGCCGGTCAGGGACAGGAAGATCAAGCCGAACACGGTGAAGGCCATGCCCGGCTCGAGGGCGAGGAAATGCGCCGCCGAGACGGGGTTCAGCGCCTCCAGGATGCTCGGATTGGCGACGATGCCGCGCAGGCCGAGAAGCGCGATCACCAGGAACCACAGCGCCATGATCGGCCCGAACAGCTTGCCCAATCCGCCGGTGCCGCGGCTTTGCAGCATGAACAGCCCGATCAGGATCACCAGCGTGATCGGCACCACCCAGGGCGAGAGAGTAGGCTCCACCGTCTTGAGGCCCTCGATCGCCGAAAGTACCGAGATGGCCGGGGTGATCACCCCGTCGCCATAAAGCAGCGCCGCCCCGACGACGCCCACCACCACCAGAAAGCCCAGGCGGATCTGGTGCGGCTTGCCGGACACCAGGGCGACCAGCGCCAGAATGCCGCCTTCGCCGTCATTGTCGGCATTCATGACGATGGCGACATATTTGAGCGACACCACCAGCATCAGCGCCCAGATGATCAGGCTGACGATGCCGATCACCCCGTCGGCCGGCGCGTTCTTGCCGCCAAGCGCCGCCACCGAGGCCTGCATGGCATAAAGCGGCGAGGTGCCGATATCGCCGAATACCACCCCAAGCGCCGCCACCGAAGCGAGTCCGAGCGAGCTTCTGGCGGGACGATCGCGGTGATCCTCGTCATGCATGGGGATTGCCTCCGAGCGTGAAGCCGGCGACAGCCTGCTGGGCCGACTACGCCTTGTCAACGCTTAGAACCTGTGTCGATTGTATCGACACAGGTTCTAAGTCATGCGAGAGCGGAAAAGCTCCGCTTTTCCAGGCTCAGGCGCCGCTCGGGCTTAGGCCTTGACCCCGGCTCCCGGCAATTTCGCTGCCTCGGGATCGAGCGGCCAGCGCGGGCGCGGCGCGAAAGTCAGCGGGTCCGGTGTCGGGTCGGCGCGCCAGCGTTCGAGGCCGGCCCAGGCGATCATGGCGGCATTGTCGGTGCAAAGGCTCGATGGTGGGGCGACCAGTTCGGCTTCCTGCTTTTCCGCCAGAGCCGAAAGGCGGCTGCGGATCGCCTGGTTGGCGGCAACGCCGCCGGCCAGCACCAGCTTGGCCGCGCCGGGATAGCGGCGCTGAAATTCGAGCAGCCCGTTTTTCACCCGGTTGGCCATCGAATCGGCCACCGCGGCTTGGAAAGCGGCGGCGAGATCGGCGCGGTCCTGGTCGGTCGGAGTCTCGATGGCGCCCCACGCCAACCGCACCGCATTCTTGAGGCCGGAGAAAGAGAAATCGCAGCCGGGACGCCCCTGCATCGGCCGCGGCAGGGCAAAACGCGCCGGATCGCCGCTTTTCGCCGCCCTTTCCACCGCCGGCCCACCGGGATAGCCCAGGCCCATCAACTTGGCGACTTTGTCGAAGGCTTCGCCGGCGGCGTCATCGATGGTGGCGCCGAGCCGGCGATAGCGGCCCACCCCTTCCACCGCCAGTAGCTGGCAATGGCCGCCCGAGACCAACAGCAGTAGATAAGGAAAGTCCAATCCCGGCGCCAGACGGGCCGAAAGCGCATGGCCTTCCAGATGATTGATGGCCAGGAAGGGTTTGTTGGCCGCCAGCGCCAAGGCCTTGCCGGTGGTGACGCCGACGATCACCCCGCCGATCAGGCCGGGACCGCCGGTGGCGGCGATCAAATCGACCTGGTCGAGGGTGACGCCCGACTGCTTCAAGGCCGCCTCGACAAGGTGATCGACATGATCCAAATGCGCCCGCGCGGCGATTTCCGGCACCACGCCGCCATAGGGACGGTGATCCTCGAATTGCGACAGCACGCAATCGGCCAGGATGGTGCGGTCATCACGCACCAACGCGGCGGCGGTCTCGTCGCAGCTGCTTTCTATGCCCAGAGCTAACATGCGCCCTCGATACCCCCTTTCCTTCTGCTTATCCAGCGCCTAAAAGAAGTCCATGGCTTCCACCCCCTCACTCCGAATCGGCACGCGCGGCAGCCCGCTGGCTTTGGCCCAGGCGGAAGAAACCCGCCGCCGGCTGGAGGAAGCCTTCCCCGAACTGACGGGGGCGATCCACACCGAGATCATCCATACCACCGGCGATAACATCCAGGACCGTCCCCTGTCCGCCATCGGCGGCAAGGGCCTGTTCACCAAGGAAATTGACGAGGCGCAGCTCGAAGGACGGGTCGATATCGCCGTCCATTCGATGAAGGATGTGCCGACCGTGCTGCCCGACGGGCTGATTTTGGCCGCCCTGCTGCCGCGCGAGGATGTGCGCGACGTGCTGATCTCGTCGAAAGGCCGGAGTCTCGCCGAACTGCCCGCCGGCGCGGTGGTCGGCTCCGCCAGCTTACGCCGCGCCGCCCAGATTCTGCGGCGCCGCCCCGATCTGTCGGTCATCTCCTTCCGCGGCAATGTGCAGACCCGCTTGCGCAAATTGGCCGAGGGCCAGGTCGACGCCACGCTTCTGGCCATGGCCGGCCTCAACCGCCTGGGCATCCTGCCGATCGAAGCGGCGCCGCTCTCGACCGAAGAGATGCTGCCCGCCGTGGCGCAAGGTGCGATCGGCATCACCTGCCGCGAAGACGATGCGCGGGCCCGCGAACTACTGGCCGTGCTCGACCATCTGCCGACCCGCCAGAGAGTCACCGCCGAACGCACCTTCCTCGCCGTGCTGGACGGCTCTTGCCGCACCCCGATCGCCGGTCTGGCCGAGCTCAAGGAGGAGGGGCGTCTCGATTTCACCGGCATGATCCTCAAGCCCGACGGCAGCTCGGCCTATGACGTGGTGGCCGCCGGCTTGGCCACCGAGGCCGAGAGCTTGGGCCGCAGCGCCGGCGAAACCCTGCTCAAACTGGCCGGGCCGACATTCCTGGCGCCGCATTCGTGAGGGGACGGGCCCTCGTCACCCGCCCCCGCGAGGATTGCGAGGAAATCGCCCAAAAACTGCGTGAGCGCGGCTTTGAGCCGGTGATCGAGCCGATGCTGTCGATCCGCTTCCTCGACGTCGCGCTTCCCGCTCCGCACTCCTATCAAGGCGTTCTGGCGACCAGCGCCAACGGCATCCGCGCCCTGGCCCGCCTGGTCCAATGGCGCGACCTGCCAGTTTGGGCGGTGGGGGAGGCCTCCGCCACCGAAGCCCAGCGCCTCGGTTTTGTCACGGTGCGGGCCGCCGGAGGCGATGTCGCCGCTCTTGCCGATCTGGTCGAAAGCGCGCTCGATCCCAAGCACGGCAAGCTCCTCCACGTGGCCGCCACGCGTCTGGCCGGCGATCTGGCGGGACTGCTGACCGAGCGCGGGTTCAGCGTCGATAAGGCGGTGCTCTACGAAGCCGAGCCGGCGCGCGATCTCTCGCCCTCTCTGATCGATCTGGTGGCGAAAGGCGGGCTCGATCTCGCCCTGTTTTTCTCTCCCCGCACCGCCGCGACCTTTGTTAGGCTGGCGCGCGGCCGGCTGGATCTGAGCAAGACCCGCGCGCTGGCGCTGAGCCCGGCGGTCGCGGAAGTCTTGCGGGAGCTGTCCTGGCGCGCCGTGGAACCTGCGGCCAAGCCTTCGCTGACTGCCCTGCTCGGGCTGCTGGACGGAGAGTGATGGTGGTGAAACTGATCGGCTATGCGATCCTGCTGGCGCTGCTGGTAAGCGGCGCGGTGTGGCTGGCCGACCATCCTGGCTCGGTTACGATCGATTGGCTCGGCTGGCGGCTCTCGACAAGCGTACCGGTGCTGCTGACCCTGCTTTTCGCTGTCTCGGGAGGGCTGTTCTTCACGCTTCGCCTGATCGCTGCCATCCTGCGGGTTCCCCGGATCTTCCGCGCCAAGCGCCAGGCCAAGCGCCGCCATCTCGGCTACCGCGCCCTGTCCGACGGCCTGGCCGCCGCCGCCGCGGGCCACGCCAAACAGGCGCGGCGGATGGCGGTGAAGGCCGAGAAACTGCTGAAAGATCCCAGCCTGACGCGGGTCCTTTCGGCCCAGACCGCCCAATTGACCGGCGACCAGGATGCCGAGCGCCGCCATTACGAAGCGATGCGCGAGCGCCCGGAAACGGCGCTGATGGGTTGGCGGGGCCTGCTGGAACTGGCGCTGGCCGAAGGGAAGCGCGGCGATGCGCTCGATTTGGCGATCGGGGCCCGCAAATTGGCGCCCTCCGACCCCGCCTTGGCCGAGATTCTGTTCACCCTCTTGATGGAGGCCGGCAAGCTGGCCGAAGCGCAGGAACTGCTGCTCGATGCCGGCAAACGCAAGGCGATAACCCGCGACCAGGCGGCCCGCCGCCGCGCTCTGGTTTTGAACGAGCGGGCGCGGCGCGCCGAGCGTGACGGCGAGGCCAAGGATGCGGCGGTCTTCGCCAAGCAGGCCTTGTCCGCCGATCCTGGTCTGGCCGACGCCTCGCTGCGCCTGGCTCGGCTGCAATTGCCGAGACAAGGCGCCCTCGCGCTGGAAAAGGCTTGGAAGCTCGCCCCTTTGCCCGAACTGGCCGCCGCCTACGCCGCCCTGATCCCTGAGGAGGAACCGCTGCAGCGCCTGCGCCGGCTGGAGAGATTGGCCGAGCTGCAGCCCGGCGCCTGGGCGACGCACCGCATTTTGGGCGAGACGGCGCTGACGGCCAAATTATGGGGTCAGGCCCGAAAACATCTCGCCGCCGCCGCCAATATCCGTCCGACCGCATCTTTGCTCGGGCTGCTGTCCCAGCTTGAGCTCGACGAATATAAGAACCAGAAAGCCGCCCAAGCCTGGCTGTCCAAGGTTCCCGCCGCCGATCCCGACTGGATCTGCGCCGCCTGCGGCAGCCATGCCGCCGCCTGGTCGCTGGCCTGCCCCTCCTGCGGCGCGCTCGACCGGATGGGCTGGGACGAACCGCTTACCGTTGCGGCCAGCCCCCGCCCAGCGCCAGGAACAGATTGACCTGATCGAACGAAACCGCGCTGTCCGAGGCGGCCAGGGCTTGTTCCGAACTGGTCAGGGTCTGCTGCGCCAGCAATCCGGTGAGATAGGGCGTGCGGCCCGCCTTGTGCAGGGTGTCGGCTTCGGCCGAAGCCTCCGCCGCCTTGTCGCGCGCCGCCCTTAGAATGGCGTTGCGCTCCAGATCGCGCTGATAGACGGCGAGGCTGCTTTCAGTTTCACGCAGCGCGTTCAGCACCACCCCGTCAAAGCGGGCCAGCGCGGCCTTGGACGCCGCATCGGCTTCCTCGACCCGCGCCTGTTCGCTCTCCAGCGGGAAGGTCCAGGAGATCAGACCCGCCATTGCCCAATATTGCGCCGCCGGCTTGCCGA
>Ga0213872_10001479_pt1 | contig 15218 bp, 11 predicted proteins | sample VelepicomBERX_R2_FD_160071 | JGI IMG/M metagenome (GOLD analysis project Ga0213872, IMG submission 160071) | Rhizosphere microbial communities from Vellozia epidendroides in rupestrian grasslands, the National Park of Serra do Cipo, Brazil - RX_R2 | ecosystem: Host-associated > Plants > Roots >...
CAGGACATCCACCACCACCGGCTTGCCCGCGGTCAGCGTTCCCGTTTTATCCACGACCAGCGCGGTGATCTTTTCCGCGTGTTCGAGCGCGGCGGCGTTACGGAATAAGATGCCGTGCTGCGCCCCACGGCCGATCCCCACCATCACCGCCGTGGGCGTGGCCAACCCCAGCGCGCACGGGCAGGCGATGACCAGCACGGCGACGGCGTGAATCAAGCTCGCGGTAACGCCGAGCCCAAACCAGAGCGACAGCGCGAAGGTCAGCACGCTCAGCGTCACCACCGCCGGCACGAAAATACCGGAAATGCGGTCGGCCAGCCGCTGAATCGGCGCCTTGGAGCCTTGCGCCGCCGTCACCAGACGGACGATCTCGGCGAGTTGCGTTTCCGTGCCCACATGCTGCGTGCGGCATTTCAGCATGCCCTCCTGCACCGACGTGGCGGCGTACACTTGGCTGCCGACGGCCTTCTCCACCGGCAGGCTCTCCCCGGTCAGCATGCTTTCGTCGACAGCGGCACGGCCTTCGATCACCTCGCCGTCCACCGGCACGCTTTCACCCTGCGGCACCACCACGATATCGCCCACCCGCAACTGGTCGATCGCGACGTCGCGGATTTCACCGTCGATTTCAACCCGCGCGAGCTTCGGCTGCATGCGCAGCAACGCGGCGATCGCGCTGGAGGTCTTGCCTTTGGCGCGCGATTCCAGCCATTTGCCCAAAATCACCAGCGTAATGATCACGGCACTGGCTTCGAAATAGACGTGTTGCGTCCGCCAGCCGAGCAAGGTCACCACGACGCTCAGCCCATAGGCCATCGACGTGCCCAACGCCACCAGCACATCCATGTTGGCCGCGCCGCCACGCAGGCTATGCCAGGCGCCACGGTAGAAGCGGGCGCCGAGCCAGAACTGCACCGGCGTGGCCAGGGCCAGTTGCAGCCAACGGCTGAACCATTCGCCCTGCCCGTCGCCGCGCATCACCACCATCTGCAACAGCAGCGGCAGCGACAACAGCGCCGCCAGCAGAAAATCACGCCGGTCTCGGCGCATCTGCCTGGCCTTTTCTTCGCTACCGTCTTCCTGACGGGCTTCGGGGCGCGCGCCGTAACCGGCGCGTTCGATGGCCGCCGTCACGCCTTCGGCCGTCATCAGACCGGCCGGAAAGTGGACGGTGGCGCTTTCATCGGCGAGGTTGACGTTGGCGCTGACGCCCGGCAGGCGATTGAGCACTTTCTCGATGCGTGCGGCGCAGGCGGCGCAAGTCATGCCGCTAATGGCCAAACGCAACGTGCGCTCGGGCACCCCGTAGCCCGTTTGACGGATCACTTGCAGCAGTTGCTCGGTCGACACGCGCGACAAGTCGGCGTCGATTTGCGCCGACTCGGTCGCGAAACTGACCGCCGCGTGCACGCCGTCCTGCTTGTTCAATTGTTTCTCGACACGATTGGCGCAGGCGGCGCAACTCATGCCGCTAATCGGAATGGTGAAGGAAGTGAGACTGCTCATCGACGGCTCCCGCCATATACCCTATGGGGGTATGATAGCAGGGTCAAATGAAAAATGAAACTTGCCCGATCGGTGCGCCCGCCGCCGTCAGCGCGTCACATGGCGCACCGCCGCGTCAGCGTTTTTCAAATCGATCTCGCCACGATTGAGCAGTTGGCGCCAGCGCCGAACGCGGTAGGGCCCATCGCCCGTCGGCTGGCCGCGCCTGCCGTTGGCGGCATGCGCGCGCGCGCCGAGGAAACGCCGCAGGAACGTCGACTCGTCGTCACTGCCGCCGGCACGGGTCAGCAAGCGCGTCAGCCCCTCCCTATCGCCCCGCTCCGCCTGGGCCAGCGCGGCGTCGACGAAGGCGCCGATGATCAACGCCGAGTGGAAGCCGCGCAACCGCGCCTGCTGCACACTATCCTGGATATGCACTTGGTAGAATGCGCGCCATGTGGCCTCGCGCCAGGCGACATCGCCATGCAAACGATGGATTTTGCCGCAGAACGCCGACACGCTATCGGTAACCTTGAGTACCGCGCCTTGCATGACGCCATGCAGACCGATACGTGCCAAACCGCCAGCCACCGAAGGCTGAGAAGCGCCGTTCACCGCATCGTATTCGCGAAACAGAATCGGTGCGGCCGGTTCAACATCGCCAGGACCGCCGGTGGTTGCGCCGAATAGCCCGACGGCAAAGCCACGCGCGGCGCCGACATCCGCGCAATGCCCATAAAGCCGCGACCACCCCGCCCTTCCCTGCGCCGGCTGACTGATCAGCTTCATGATGTTGTCCCACTGTTCGCCATCCAAGCCGGTGCGGGACAAGAGAAACGCCAGTACGGCCGGCGTGAATGGCGCATCCCGTGGTGCAGTCGGCGCCGCCATGCGCCAGAATGGCGTTTTCCCGAACGTGCCGCCACGCAAGCAAGCGGCATGCGCGCCTGCCGCCCATTGGCCGGACAGCCGCAACGCGCCGTTTTTAACGGCGCGCGACGGCCCAAGACAAAGGACGGCCACGGCAAAGCTCGCCACGACCATCAGCGCGGTGCCGCCCCGGAACAACGTGTTCACGATTCGAATCCGGCGAGTTCGCGCTGCGCCCCTTCGATATTGCGCCGCAACGTCACGCTATCGAGGCTGTGGCGCACAAACACATGGCAAAACCCGGCGCCGATGATGCCGACGAGCAGGTTATCCAACGGAAAAGCGATCCGAGATTCGTCACGCAGCCAAGACACAAACCATAAGGCGCCCATATAGGCGAAGAGATAGCCATCGCGCTTGATGGCGGCGACACCTCCCTGCATCAAGGCATAGCCGAGCAAGACCAAGCTGACGGTCAGCCACAGATATCCGAGGTTGGCCAGGCCGGACCAGTAGATCAGCCACGTGCAGCAAATGAAACCCAGCAAGGCGGTGGCATAGGGCCATTTCAGCGAAAAACGCCGCGTCACCGGCACCGCGTGCCGGCGCAACACCCAAAGACTGACCGGCCCGGCCAGATAGGCGAATACCACGATCGACGATAGAAAATTCACCAATGCCTTCCAGGTCGGAAACGGAAACAGAAATAGCATGCCCACCGCGCCATTGATCCATAGCGCCGCCACCGGCACTTGGTGCCGGTTGAGCCGGGTCAGCACGCTGTTAGGTGCAAGAAACCGACCGATGCCGTACAGCACGCGCGCCGTCACCGCCACGTAGACGTTGGTCGTGCCCAGCGGCGCCAGCACGGCATCGACGAACAGCAGCGTAAATAGCACGTTCAACCCCAACAGCGACAGCAATCCCAACAACGGCGCCGCGGCATTCATCAACGCAGGCTGATCGCCATCGAGCGTGCTGAGAAAGCTGAGCGATAGCAGCGCATACAACACCAGGCCGATGCCGATCGGCCAGAACAGCGAGTGCGGAATCGCACGGCCGGGATGCGCCACCTGGTTGGCCAGCAACAGACCGTTCTGAAACCCGGAAAAAGCAAAGGCAAGCCCGCTGCTGGTCACCGCCAGCAGCACGTTCTCCGCCGAGAAATTGGCGAAATTCGCCGCGCCCGTCAACGTCGGCCATTGCCCGCGCGAGGCAATCACGATCAAGGCCACGCCGATGGGAATGGCGATTTTCCACAGGCTGATCACGGTATTGGCCTTGGCGACCTTGGTGATCACGAGCGTATTGAAGCCCGTCATACCCAAAATGATCAGCATGGCCAAGCCAATGCCACGCCAAGACAGCTCGACCGCCGTGCCGTCGTCGACGATCAGCGACGGCAGCCAGAAACCCAGATATTGAATGACGGCCTGCGCTTCCAGCGGCAAATACACCACATAGCTCAACCAGCCGATGATCAGAAACAGCGTGGCGACGCTGCGCGGATGCGTGATGCCCATCAAGCGGTAGATTCCCCCCGCCATCGGCAAAGCGCTGCACACCTCGGCGAAGGACAGCCCGATGATCAAGGTGATCAAGGCCGTGATCACCCACGAGCACAACACGCCGACACCGGCCATTTGATAACCGTAAAACGGGGAAAACAGCCAGCCGGCCCCCAGCATGCCACCGGACGAGATCAATGCCAGCTGCCAAGTCGAAAGTTTTTTCACCATGAAGCCCACTTTGCGTTGAAAACCGGAAACACCCGCCGACGCATCAACCTGGATCAGGGTCCCGCCGGAGCGCCTCGCTGCGGCCCCGCCAACAGCGCAGTCTGGTGCACGCCAGTCCTGGCGGATATCGGCTCAATACCTGAGGTCGGCACGCGGGCGGACCAATGTGTGCACGACCATGAATCGGCGGGGGAATTCAACCCGCGTCATGGCACACCCGTGCGTTCAGTTTGCTTTTTCGACCGTCAAATACTAGAACGTGGATTAGTTATTCTCAGTGCCACCATATCTAGTGGCGGAGGAGCGTATGGAGATGAGATTAACGCCGACGGACATCGACGCGTTGCGCCATTTGCAATCGGCGCCGACCGACTTCAAGATCATCAGCCATCAGGCGTTGTGCGCCAGTGAATTCATCGAATCCAACGGCCACGGCGGCTGCCGCGTCAGTGCGCTGGGGCGGCGGTTTCTGTGCTGGCTGGATCGTCGGTGCGCGCCGCGGAGCGTGTCTTACCACGGCGATTGATGAGGGCTGTCCGCAAGGCGCCTCGGGGTTCCCCGAAGCGCCTTGGGATGCGGCCTTGACGCCTACAGCTGATGCTCGGTGCGGGCGATGATGTCGTCCTGGGCTTCAGGCGACAGCGCGGTGAAGAAGGCCGAGTAGCCGGCCACCCGCACGACCAGATCGCGGTACGCCTCGGGGTGCGCCTTGGCCGCCAGCAGGGTCTCGCGCGACACGATGTTGTACTGGACATGCCAGCCATGCAGATGCTCGAAGTAAGTGCGCAGCATGCCCATCAGCTTCAACTGGTCTCGCGGATTATCCAGCGTGGACGGATTGAGCTTCTGGTTGAGCAACACCCCGCCCAGAATGGCTTCAGTCGGCAATTTCCCCACAGAGTTGAAAACGGCGGTCGGCCCGTGATGATCGGTGCCGGCGGCCGGGCTCGCACCCTCGGCCAACGGTGTCCAAGCCTTGCGCCCATCCGGCGTCGCCGCGGTCTGCGCGCCGAACGGCACATTGGCGGAAATCGACGAGGTGCCGGCGTAATAGTCGCCGCCGATCGGGCCGCGGCCATGACGCGGGTTGTGATAGTGCTTGAGCTCGTCGATATAGGTTCGATAGGCGCGCACCAGCAGTAAATCGACCTCATCCTCGTCGTTGCCGTATTTAGGCGCTTGATTGAGCAAACGCTGGCGCAATTGTTCGCCGGCGCCGCCGGCAAAATCACTGTCGAGCGCCGCGGCCAGCTCAGCCTGGCCAACCACGCCGCGGTCGAACACCAAATGCTTGACCGCCGCCAGGCTGTTGCCGGTATTGGCGATGCCGACCTGCAAACCGGACACCCAATCGTATTTGGCACCCCCTTGCTTGATGGTCTTGCCGCGCTCGATGCAATCGTCGACCAGGGCGGAGCACAGCACGTCATGCGCGTTCTCCTCCAGCATGGTATCGATGACGTACTCGATCTCGATCGATTTCTTGGCGTAATAGCGGATTTGGGTATCCCAGGCTGCCAGCACATCGTCGAAAGAAGCAAAGTTGTTGCGGCTCAGCGCTTTTTCTTGCGGCAGGAACACCCGCTTCGAACTCGCATCGCGTCCGCCTTCGAGCGAGGCCAGCATGACGCGGGCGAAATTGATGAAGCTCATGCCGGTGCAACGATAGCCCCATTTGCCGCCAACCGCGGTTTCGATGCAGCCGATGGCGGCATAGTCGTAGGCATCCGCGCGTGCAACACCCAGCTTGATGAATTCGGCAATGACGATCTCGTCGTTGTTGAACGCCGGCATGCCGAAACCGCAGCGGATCACCTGAACGCAAGCGTCAAGGAAATCGTCGCTCATGCCTGCGTGGTAACGCACGCTCAGGTTGGGCTGGGTCGACCGCAATCGCCCGCAGGATTCCAGAATGGCGTAGGACAGCGGGTTGACCGCGTCCACGGCCTCGCCATCCCTCAACGTCTGGCCGCCGATGGTGACGTTCTGATACATCGGGCTGCCGGCGGAGGCTTTCGAGTGCGAGCCGGAACGGATCTTGTTGACCTCCAGCAGCTTGAGCCAGCAGCTATGCAACAGCTCGATCGCCTGCTCACGGCTTAAGCTTTCCTCCAGCTCGACCTCGCGCCGGTACCACGGATAGAGATACTGGTCGAGCCGGCCGAACGAAACCGAATGACCGTTGGATTCGATCTGCAGCAGCAATTGGATGAAGTAGCACAGCTGCAGCGCCTGCCAGAAGGTTTGCGGCGGTTCATGCGCCACGCGGTCGCAGTTGGCGGCGATCGCCAATAGCTCTTGCCGGCGCCAATCGCGCGCCTCGGCGGCGGCCATGTCGCGCGCAAGCGCGGCATAGCGTTCGATATGTTCCGCGACCGCCGCAAGCGTGATGTCGACGGCCTTGAGAAACTGTTCCTTGTACAGATCGTCGAGCACGGTCAGCGACAGGCGCCCGCGCCGTTCGCGCACGCGCTCGCGGATGCCGTCCAGCCCCTGTGCCAGCAGAGTCGGGAAATCGACCGCCAGGTGGGCGTCGCCGGCGTTCATATTGCCCTCGGCCTTGATCATGACGGTTTCAAGCAGCGCCTTGTGCTCTTCGCTGAACATGCCGTAGCAACGGTCCAGCACCGTTTGGCCATGCCACCAAGGACAGATGCGGTGCAAAATCGCCCGGTCCGCGTCGCTGACTTCAAAACCGGCGCCAGGACGGTCGGCCAACGTGTCGATTTCCTTCTCGATCCAGCCCACCGTGTATTCAGGGAAAATCGGCGCGGCGCGCGCTTGGCTCGCCTGATTGCCGACGATCAGCTCGTCATGATCGATCCAGATCGTGCGCTCGCGCAGGTGATGCGCCAGCGCCAGCGCGCGGCGGACCACTATGGGCTTGTCCAGATGCTGCTGGTAGCTCTCTGTGTAGTGCAGCGCGCGCTCGGTGCAGATCGCCGGCTTGATGATGTTGACCAACGCCCTTTTATGCGCGCTGATGCGGGGCGTCAGGGTCGTCAGATCCAGTTGCGTCATGGCTTCATCCTCGGAGAATCGCCGTCAATCCCTTGCTGGCCGCATACTGCTCGGCAAAGGCGATGATGGCGGGGTTGTTCAGCGGCGCGGCAGGCGCCAGATAGGGTAGCCCGAGCTGGGCGAACTTCTGCATGCCCAGCGTGTGATAGGGCAGGAAGTGGATTTCCTTGACACCGGCCTCGAAGGCGGCAAAGTCGACGATGGCGCGAATCGAATCCTCGTCGGCGTTGAAATCCGGGATCAACGGCACACGCACGGTCATGTCGACCCCCGCGCGGGCCAGGCGGCGGAAATTGTCCATCACGCGGCGCGCCGAGCCGCCGGTCCAGGCGCGAAACCGCTCGGCATCCACATGCTTGAGGTCCGCCAGCAACAGATCCAGGTGCGGCAGAGACGGTTCGATAAAGGACCAGCGCACGTGCAGGCAGGACTCGGCCGCCGTGTGAATGCCGGCCGCCTTGGCGCGGGCAAGAAGATCGGCGGCCGCATGGGGCTGCATGAAAGGCTCGCCGCCGGAGAGGGTCAAACCGCCGCCGGTACGCTGGTAGAACGCCTGATCGCGCAGCACCCGCGCCAAGATGGCCTCGGCATCGAAAGGTTGGCCGCAGATCCACAGCGCTTGCGACGGGCAGACGCCATCGAGCTTGGCCAGATCGGCGGCGCTCAGTTGCCCACGGTCGATCGTCAGTGCGCCATCCGCCGATTTATGGAATACCGCCGGGCATTGCTCGGCGCACAACGCGCACTCGGCCAAGCAACTGCGCGCCTCGAACAACAGCTCGGGGGCACGCGCGCGGCTTTCCGGGTTTTGGCACCAGCGGCAGGCCAGCGTGCAGCCCTTGAAGAACACCACCGTGCGGATGCCAGGGCCATCGTGGGTCGAGTAGCGTTGCAGATTGAAGATCATCGCCGCCCCTTTCTTGCGAAAATTACACAACTTTCGTTCGAAAGTTTCGTTGATTTCGATCAAATGCCAATGCGGTGCGTTGCCTATACTGGCCCCATAACGTTTTGACCTTTCAACGCTGGTTTTGAGGACACGACATGGAACTGTATCTGGATAGCGCGGACATCTCGGCGGTACGCCGGCTCGCGCGCATCTTGCCGCTCGCCGGCGTCACCACCAATCCAAGCATCATTGCCAAGCAAGGCAAGCCGCTATGGGACGTCTTACCCGCGCTGCGCGATGCGCTGGATGGCCGCGGCACGCTGTTTGCCCAAGTAATGGCGAGGAGCGCGCCGGAAATGGTGGAAGAGGCGCAGCGCTTGCGTGAGCGCGTGCCCGGCGTGGTGGTCAAGGTACCGTCCACCGCCGAAGGCTTCGCGGCAATCCAGCAATTGACCGCGTTGAAAGTGCCGACGCTCGGCACCGTGGTGTATGGCGCCACGCAGGGGTTGTTGGCGGCGCTGGCCGGGGCGGCCTATGTCGCGCCGTACGTCAACCGTCTGGACGCGCAAGGCGGCGACGGCATCGCGGTGGTGCGCGAACTGCAACAACTGCTATCGCTGCACGCGCCCTCGTCCCAGGTGCTGGCGGCCAGTTTCCGCACGCCAAGGCAGGTGCTCGATTGCCTACTGGCCGGTTGCACGTCGATCACGATCCCGGTCGACGTGGCGGAACAGCTGCTGACGAGCCCCGCCGTCAACGCCGCCGTCGCGCAATTCGAGCAAGACTGGCAAGGCGCCTTCGGCACGCTGCAGCTGTGATGCAACCCGTCTGCCCGTGCGTTGGCGCTGCGAACGCGTACTACGAAAGCAGACCGGGTCCAGTACAATATCGCTTTCGAAAGACTGGCTGACTGATCCATGCATCCACGACAACAAGCGCTGTTGCAATATCTGGCTGAGCACCGCCGTGTGAGCGTGACGGAACTCGCCGCCCGGCTGAAGGTGTCGGAAGTGACCATCCGCCAGGATCTGTCGCAGTTGTCGGAACAAGGCTTTCTCAAACGCCGCCACGGCTTCGCAGAAGCGCTGGATCAGGACGATCCGGATGTACGCATGCAAGCCAACTTCGCCACCAAGGTCGGCCTGGCGCGCCATGCCGCCGCGCTGGTGGCGGACGGCGAAACGGTGTTCATCGAAGGCGGCAGCGCCAACGCGCTGCTGGCGCGCGAACTGGCGAACCGATCCCAAGTGACGGTGATCACCGTCAGCCACTATATTGCCCACCTGCTGCGCGACGGCGACTGTACCGTTGTCCTGCTCGGCGGCCAGTTGCAGAAAGGCAGTGAGAGCCTAGTCGGCCCGCTGACCCGCCGTAGCCTCGATTGGGTGTATTTCTCCAAGGCCTTCATCGGCATCGACGGCTATACGCCACAGAGCGGCTTCACGAGCCGCGACATGATGCGCGCCGACATCGTCCACGCCGTGCTGGCCAAGGGCGCGGACAATATCGTGCTGAGCGATGCGTCCAAATTCGGCCAGCTGGCGCCGAATCCGCTCGACCCGGACGGCATGATCGTCCGGGTGATCACCGACGCCGGCATCGATAGCGGCCTCGCCAGAGCGCTGCGCGAACGCGGACTGACATTGGACCTGATCGGTTGAGGGAGGCAAACTACCGGGCGACGGTTTGACACAAGCTTTCGTTAAGCCGGCATAACATCGCCTGCCAATCGCCCAATTGCGTTTGTCGGTAGAGCCTGACGCTGGGATACCAAGGGCTGTCGTCGCGATCGAGCATCCAGCGCCAATCCGGGACGAAGGGCAGCATGATCCAGGTTTGCTTGCCCAAGGCCGCGCTCAGGTGGGCCACACTGGTGTCGACACAGACAACTAAATCCATGCATTGGATCAATGCCGCGGTATCGCTAAAATCATTCAGCTCGCCGCCGACATACAGAATATCGGGATGCGCGTCCAACACGGGCCGATCCGTCTCGCGCACTTCTTTCTGGAGACTAACGTAGTGATACCCCGCAGGCAGATGTTGCATCAGCGCCGCCAGCGGCAAGCTACGATTATGGTCGTTGGTATGCGTTGGGCGGCCGCTCCAGGCAAGCCCGACGCGCGGTTTGCGCCTTTCGCCTAACCGGCCGTTCCAGTACGCCCGCTTTTCCTCGTCCGCCGCCAGATATTGCTGAGCGCGCGGGATGGTGTTCAGTGTCGTCTTGAAGGCGAGCGGCAAACTCAATAAGGGGCAGTGGAAATCGAACGCGGGCAGACGCTCGCCCTTGACCCGAATCTCGGCGACCCCGTCGAGCGTTTTGAGCAATTCGGCCAATGACGGCGGAACCTCCAGAATAACGCGCGCGCCCCACCCGGCAACGAGCTTGGCATAACGGCAAAACTGAATCGTGTCGCCCAGGCCCTGCTCACTGTGCAATAAAATGGTCTTGCCGCTGAGCGGGGCTTGGCCAAGCCAAAGCGGTTGAGAAAAATCTCGGCGCGATGAAGTAAATTGCCGGGCTTTCCAGCGGCGCTCGTACATTTCCCAACCTTCTTGGAAGTCGCCGCTGAGCAATAGGGCAAGTGACAGATTCCAGCCCGCGTCGTCGTCATCGGCCTGCAACGCAACAGCTTGCCTGTAGCTTGCGACCGCCTCATCGATTCGCTGAACTTTTTGCAGCGCCACGCCACGATTGTAGTGGGCATCCGCATAGTTCGGCCGCAGCGCGATGGCGCGATCACAATGGGTAATAGCGGCATCGAATTGGCCGAGCTCGATGAACAAATCCGCCAGATTGGAATACGCTTCGGCAAAATCCGGCTGCAGCGCGAGCGCCTGCTGGAAGCTGGCCACCGCCTCCTCGGACCGCTTCAGCGCTTTCAGTGCCGAACCGCGATTGCAATAGGCTTGAGCCAAATTCGGTTGAAGTTTGATCGCTTGGCCAAACAGCGCAGCTGCCGGGAGAAAATTCCCGGTCTGCAAGGCCAACAAACCCAGGTGGTATAGCGCGTCAATATGCCCGGGTTGCGCCTGCAGAACCGTTTCGTATAACGTTTTCGCCGCATCCCCCTGCCCCCGGCGATGACAAGCCAACGCCTGTTGATAGGTGATCTGAACCTGCTCCGCCGACATGGGGTGCGAACGAGTGAATGGATTTGGTTTGGATGACGGCATGGCTGAGCAGGTTGGGGAAACGAGATAGGGGAAGTCATTATAGCGTTTGTCCGCATGGCGGCCGACATCGCCCGCCGGAGACGAGCCGAACAGTAATAAGATGCACCACACCGATTGCAGAAGGAATTGCCGATGACACCCGCCCTGCGCCACGCCACCACGCTGTGGCACTTTCTTACCCGTGGCCGCGGCACACTGGCCGGCAGCGACGTGATCGTCGTCTGCGGCTCGTACGACTTGCGCGTGTGCGACCATGCCTGCGCGCTATTGCAGCAGGGTATCGCGCCGCGCTTGCTGATCACCGGCGGCACCGGCAACTGGACCCGCCACCTGTGGCGGGAAAGCGAGGCCGAGGTGTTTGCCGCGCGCGCCCGCGCGCAGGGAGTGGCCGACGATCAACTGCTGCTGGAACCGCTGGCGGGCAATTTCGCGCAGAATATCGCTTATGCCAAAGCACTCTGCCCCACCGCGCGGCGCGCCACATTCGTCACCAAGCCCAATTCGATCCGGCGCGTACAGCAAACCCTACCGATTCAATGGCCTGAACTGCAAGCCGCCGTCGATGCGCCGCGCCTGGCGTTTCCTGAAGACGTGTCCAATCAGATCGGCGTGCTCGGTCTGATCGACGAGATGGTCGGCGACGTTCATCGGCTATTGGACTATCCGGCACAGGGCTTTCAAACACCGCTGCCGATTCCCGACGAGGTGCAGCATGCGTGGCGCGCGTTGATCGCGCTGGGTTTCGACCGCCACCTCATTCCCGGTTCGCCGCCCGCTCGCGACCCCAGTCGCTGATCGCCGCCTGCAGCTGGTCGAGCAGCGGCGCCAACTGCACCACCAGCGTTTGTGCCTGCACGGTGTCCGCCATGGACCCGCAGCGTTCCAGCGCCTGGAACAAATTGCCCAGCGCCGGCGCGCCGAGCGTCCATGCCGGGGTTTTACTGCGATGCCCTAACGCGATCAACGCCGACATATCGCCGGCGCGGATGGCCGCCTCGATCTGCGCCGCGCTGTCGCGGCTGGCATCCAACATCTCTTGCGCCAGCTTCAGCGCCATCTCCGAATCCAAATGGAAGCGCCGCATGACTGGCGCCAAATCGAAATCCGCGGCTTGGTCGCCTGGCGTCATCCCGGCGGGCGTCCCCTCGGTGCCGCCACGGAGCGGAGGATGGTCCGAAGACGGCCAATCCAGCCATTGCAGCAAGGTGGCGTAGAGCTTGGCCGCTTGCACCGGCTTGGCGATGAAATCGTTCATGCCCGCTTCCAAGCATCGCTGGCGGTCCTCGCTGAAGACATTCGCGGTCATCGCCAAAATCGGCGTGTCCGCATACCCCGGAAGCCGGCGAATGGCCCGTGTGGCGTTGAGGCCGTCCATCTCCGGCATTTGCACGTCCATGAGGATCAAATCGTAGCGCACGCTTGCCGCGAGGTTCACGGCTTGCAGGCCGTTGCCGGCCACCGCGAGGTCCAGCTCGGCGGCGTCGAGAATGTACTTCGCCACCTCCTGATTGATCTCGTCATCCTCGGCTAGAAGCACTTTGGCATGCGCATGGCGCGCGCGCAGCGCGGCAAGCGGGTCGCTGCTCACCACGGCGGACTCCGGCTGCGGCGTGAGCTGCCCCTTTTCCAGACGTACGGTAAACCAAAAGAGACTGCCGACGCCGGGCTGGCTTTCGACGCCGGCCTCGCCTCCCATCAACAAGGCCAGACGCCGCGTGATGGTCAGCCCCAGGCCGGTTCCACCATATTTCCGCGTGGTCGAGGCATCCGCCTGCTGAAAAGGCTGAAATAGCCGCGCAGCCTGTTCCGGCGCAATCCCCACCCCGGCGTCTTCCACCTCGAACCGCACCAGCGCTTGGTGCGCGGCATCCTGCATCACTTTGGCGCGCAAATGAATGCAGCCCTGAAACGAAAACTTCACCGCGTTATTGGCGTAATTCAGCAACGCTTGGCGCAGCCGCGTGCAGTCGCCTTTCAGCCAGAGCGCGCCCGTCTCGTCCTGCGTCTTGATTTCCAGCCCTTTTGCCTGGGCCGATTCGGCGATCATCGCGTGGACATGGCCCAGCACGGCGCTCGCGGGGAAATGGATTTGCTCGAGCTCAAGCTTGCCGGCCTCGATTTTGGATAAGTCCAGGATGTCGTTGATGATCGCCAGCAGGTGATGGCCGGCCTCTTCGATCCGGTCCAGCGGCGAGATCTGGTCGGGCGTCGGGTGCCCGAGCTTGAGCACATTGGACAAACCGATGATGGCATTGAGCGGTGTGCGTATTTCGTGGCTCATGTTGGCCAAGAAGGCACTCTTGGCATTGTTGGCCGCCAGCGCCGCGTCGCGCGCCTGAGCCAATTCCGCCGTGCGCTCGGCGACGAAGGCCTCCAGCGCTTCATTGTCTCTTTCCAGCGCTTGTTGAGCCTTTTTACGCTCGGTCACCACATCGAATACGGCAATGAAGTGTTCAGGCTTCGGGCTGTACACGGCTAAAGAAAACCAATCGTCCAGCGCCTCGACATACGTTTCCACCCGCTCGGCGCCGCCGCCGCGCGCGACGCGATCGTAAAGTCCGAACAGATCGGCTGACGTAACGCGAAAGTCGGGGAGTATGCTGGAAATGCGCTTGCCGACGACGTCCTTCAGGCCGGTCTGACTCTCAAAGGCCTCATTGACGTCCAGATAGACGAAATCCACCGCCTCGCCGCCCTCATACAGCATCTGGCAGTAAGCCACGCCGTTGAGCATGTTCTGGAACAGCGCGCGATAGACCCGCCCCGCGCGGGAAAACGTCTCTTGCGCCGAGGCCAGTTCGGTCACGTCGGTGATGAAGCCGACCAGATATGTCTCCCGCTCGATCTCAACGACATTGGCCGACACCACCGCCAGACCGGTCTGGCCGGTTTTGGTCCGGTAGCGATACAGGAAACTGGACGCTTGCCGATCGCGCAGCAGGCTGGCGCGCATCGCTTCGCGCTCGGCGCCGACCTCCCACAGCCTGAGTTCCTCGCTGGTATGGCCGATGACTTCGTCGCGCGCATAACCATACAGTGTCAAAAAGGCGGGGTTCGCGTCGACGATAATGCCGTCGGAGAGACGGGACAGGGCAATGGCCGTGGGACTGCTTTCGAAAAGGAGCCGAAAGCCGTCCGGCGACAGGAAGTCAGGCGAGGACGCCATCAGATCAAGCCTTTCTGCACAAGGTTGGTCCTATTTGTCCAGCATAGCCCGACTATATTATTTGGTTTAAGGCCTTTTCACCATTCCATGACATGGCGCAGGAACAGAGGCGCTCTTTGGAATAATTTTCCAAACATTTCTACACCCTAAGATCGCGGTGCACTGCCTTCGGCGAGAGCACCCTACACAAAGGCGAGTCCCGTCGCGCAACACGCCTCATTCCGTCCACTGCGGATTCCAGGCGATTTCCCACAGATGGCCATCGATATCCTGGAAATAACCGGCATAGCCGCCCCAGAACGTTTGATGGGCCGGCTTGACGATGACCGCTCCCGCCGCCGCCGCTTGCGCCATCACCGCGTCCACCTCGGCTTGAGAGGCCACGTTGTGGCCGAGCGTCATGTCGGTCGGGCTTGCGGGGCTCTGCGCCAGCCCCGTGTCGCGCGCGATGCTCTGACGCGGCCACAGCGCCAGGCGCAAACCTGACTCCAACGTAATGAACACCACTGCCCCGTACTCGAACTCGGTGCCGATGATGCCCTCGGTGGCCAACCCCAGGCCATCGCGATAGAAGCGCAAGGAAGCGTCGAGATCATCGACGCCGAGCGAGATGACGGTGATGCGCGGCTGCATGGTTTCTTCCTCCAAATGGTTATGCCTCGTGCCCCGCCACCGCAACCGGTTCCGGTTTCACCCGCACCGCCTGCAACACGCCGACCACCAACAGCGCGATGCCGACCAGGGTGAGCGGCTGCGGCCAGACACCGCGCAACAGAAAAGCATAAGCCAACGCCGACAAGGTCTCGAACACGATCAGTTGCCCGACGAGCGCGGTGGGCAGGCGCTGGCTGGCCTCGTTCCAGCATAGCGT
>Ga0213872_10001480_pt1 | contig 15215 bp, 11 predicted proteins | sample VelepicomBERX_R2_FD_160071 | JGI IMG/M metagenome (GOLD analysis project Ga0213872, IMG submission 160071) | Rhizosphere microbial communities from Vellozia epidendroides in rupestrian grasslands, the National Park of Serra do Cipo, Brazil - RX_R2 | ecosystem: Host-associated > Plants > Roots >...
GGCGGCCTGTCGCTGCAGCCCTCGGAATTCGTCAAGCCGACCTTCGCCGTGGTGGTCGCCTGGATGTTCTCGACCCAGTCGACCCAGGAAGGCTTCCCCGGCAATCTGATCGCGCTGCTGCTCTATTTCCTGGTCGCCGGCCTGCTGCTGCTGCAGCCCGACGTCGGCATGACCCTGGTCGTTTCCGCCGTGTGGTTCATCGAGTTCTTCCTGGCGGGCCTGCCGCTGGCCTGGGTGCTGATGGGCGTGCTGGTGGGCTTGGGCGGCCTGGTCGGCGCCTATTTCACCTTCAGCCACGTCCAGGCCCGCGTCGACGGCTTCCTCAATCCGGTGGCCGGCAACAACTACCAGGTCATGACCGCGCTGCAGGCCTTCCATAATGGCGGCTTCTTCGGGCGCGGCCCGGGCGAGGGCCATGTCAAGGCGGTGCTGCCCGACGCCCATACCGACTTCATCATGGCAGTGGCGGGCGAGGAATTCGGCCTGATCCTGTGCCTGCTGGTGGTCGGCCTGTTCGCCTTCGTCGTGCTGCGCGGCTTTTCCCGCATGCTGGAGGAAGACAGCCTGTTCGTGCTGTTGGCGACCTCGGGCCTGCTGGTGCAGTTCGGCCTGCAGGCCATCATCAACATGGCCTCGACGCTGCGCATGATGCCGACCAAGGGCATGACCCTGCCGTTCATCTCTTACGGCGGTTCCTCGACCCTGGCCCTCGCCCTGGGCATGGGAATGGTGCTGGCCTTGTCGCGCAAGCGCTATGGACGGGAGGAGGTCATATGACCGCCAAGCCTCTCATCCTGCTGACGGCCGGCGGCACCGGCGGCCACGTCTTCCCGGCCGAAGCGCTGGCGACGGAATTGTCGAAGCGCGGCCACAAGCTGGCTTTCGTCACCGACCGCCGCGGCGCTGCCTATGGCGGCGCCTTGGGCGATCTCGACACCTACCACATCTCGGGCGGCGGCATCGCCGGCAAGAGCCCGATGAAGCGCCTGAAATCGATGGGCTCGCTGGTGGCAGGATATTTCCAGGCCCGCTCGCTGATCCACCGCCTGAAGCCCGCCGCCGTGATCGGCTTCGGCGGCTATGCCTCGGTGCCGGCGGTGCTGGCTGCCAATCATCTCGGCGTGCCCTCGGCGGTGCATGAGCAGAATGCCGTGCTGGGCCGCGCCAATCGCCTGCTGGCCGGCGGCGCCGCCCGTATCGCCACCTCGTTCGAGCATACCGGCCGCGTCAAGGCGCACTGGCACTCCAAGGTGCGCCGCGTCGGCAATCCGGTGCGCGCCGCCATCCTGACCCTGCGCAACGAGCCCTATCCGCCGCTTTACGGCCATGGCCCGATCTCCCTTTTGGTGGTCGGCGGTTCTCAGGGGGCCAAAGCCTTCTCCGAACTGGTGCCGCAGGCTCTGATCAAATTGCCGCACGAACTGCAGCGGCGCCTTTCCGTGCACCAGCAGTGCAAGACCGAGGACGTCTACCGGGTGACCCAGCTTTATCATCATCATGGCATCGCCGCCGATCTGCGGCCCTTCTTCGACGACATTCCGGCCCGCCTGGCAGAGGCCCATTTGGTCATTGGCCGATCCGGCGCCTCGACGGTGGCCGAATTGGCGGCCGCCGGCCGTCCCGCCGTGCTGGTGCCCTATCCCCATGCCATCGACGACCACCAGACCGCCAATGCCCGCGCTTTCGCGCATCAGGGCGCCGGCTGGGTGATGCAGGAAGCGGATCTGACGCCCGATCTGCTGGCCGAGCATCTCGCCGCCCTGCTGGCTTCGCCCGAGCGCCTGACGGGTGCTGCGCGCCACGCTCATGCCGAAGGAATGCCGGAAGCGGCCGAGCGGCTCGCCGATCTCATGGCTGATCTCGCGGAGTCCAAGTCATGAGTTCTCTTCCCCTCACCATCGGCATGATTCATTTCGTCGGCATCGGCGGCATCGGCATGAGCGGCATCGCCGAGGTCATGCACAACCTCGGCTATCGCGTGCAGGGCTCGGACATCGCCGCCAACGCCAACGTCAAGCGGCTGGAGTCGCTGGGCGTCCAGGTCAGCATCGGCCATGCGGCGGAGAATCTGGGCGAAGCCCGCGTCGTGGTGATCTCGTCGGCGGTCAAGGCCGACAATCCGGAGGTGGTGGCGGCCCGCGCCAGCCTGATCCCGGTGGTGCGCCGCGCCGAAATGCTGGCCGAGCTGATGCGCCTGAAATGGGCGATCGCCATCGGCGGCACCCACGGCAAGACCACCACCACCTCGATGATCGCCGCCATGCTCGACGAGGCCGGCACCGACCCGACCGTGATCAATGGCGGCATCATCAACGCCTATGGCACCAATGCCCGCCTGGGCGCCGGCGAATGGGCGGTGGTCGAGGCCGACGAGAGCGACGGCACCTTCATGAAGCTGCCGGCCACCATCGCCGTGGTCACCAACATCGATCCCGAGCATCTCGATTTCTACGGCACCTTCGACAAGGTGCGCGACGCCTTCCGGGTGTTCGTCGAGAACATTCCGTTCTATGGCTTCGCGGCGCTCTGCGTCGATCATCCGGAAGTGCAGGCGCTGATCGGCCGCATCTCGGATCGCAAGATCATCTCCTACGGCTTCAATCCGCAGGCCGACGTGCGCGCCGACAATCTGGCCATCGGCAGCGACGGCGCCCATTACGACGTGGTGATCACCGACCGCCCGACCGGCGAGGTGCGCCGCATCGACGGCGTGTTCCTGCCGATGTTCGGCCAACACAATGTGCAGAACTCGCTGGCCGCCGTGGTGGTCGCGACCCAGCTGAAATTCTCCGACGAGGTGATCCGGAAGGGCCTGGCCGGCTTCTCCGGCGTCAAGCGCCGCTTCACCAAGACCGGCGTCAGCGACGGCGTCACCGTGATCGACGATTACGGCCATCACCCGGTCGAGATCGCCGCCGTACTGCGTGCGGCTCGTTCGGCGACCCAGAACAAGGTGATCGCGGTGGTGCAGCCGCATCGCTATTCGCGCCTGTCGAACCTGTTCGAGGAATTCTGCACCTGCTTCAACGACGCCGATCTGGTGATCGTCGCCGACGTCTATGCCGCCGGCGAGACGCCGATCGAGGGCGCCAGCCGCGACAGCCTGGTCGAAGGCCTGTTGGCGCACGGCCATCGCCGCGCCCTGGCGCTGCCCTCGGCCGCGGACCTGCCGAAGCTGATCCTGGAGCTGGCCCAGCCCGGCGATTTCGTGGTCTGCCTGGGCGCGGGCAACATCACCGCCTGGGCCAATGCGCTGCCGGGCGAACTCGACCAATTGCGGGGAGGCCGGGCGTGACCATGATCAGCCGCCTCCGCCTCATCGACCGACTGCCCGCCGTGCGCGGCGAGATGACCGCGGATGCGTCCCTGGCCGAATATACCTGGTTCCGTGTCGGCGGTCCCGCCGACGCGCTGTTCCAGCCGGCCGACCAGGATGACCTGATCGATTTCCTGGCCGCCAAGCCGGCCGACGTGCCGGTCACCGTGATCGGCGTCGGCTCGAACCTGCTGGTGCGCGACGGCGGCGTGCGCGGCGTGGTGATCCGCCTGGGCCGTCCCTTCACCAAGATCGAGCGGGCGGGCGAGCAGAGCCTGCGCGTCGGCGCCGGCGCCATCGACCCGGCGGTCTCGGCCTTCGCCCGCGATCTCGGCCTGGCCGGCCTCGAATTCCTGACCGGCGTGCCGGGCACCATCGGCGGCGCGCTGCGCATGAATGCCGGCGCTTATGGCGGCGACATGCAGCAGATCACCGTCTCGGCGACCCTGCTGACTCCGGCCGGCGAGATCCGGGAACTGACCGCCGAGGAGATCGGCTTCTCCTACCGCCATACCGACGTGCCCGAGGATTGGGTCTTCGTCGAGGCGATCCTGCAGGGCCATGCCGGCGACACCGCCGAGATCGCCGCCAAGATGGCCGGCATCCGCGCCGCCCGCGAGGACAGCCAGCCGCTGCGCACCCGCACCGGCGGTTCCACCTTCGCCAACCCGCCCGACAACCATGCCTGGAAGCTGATCGACGAAGCCGGCTGCCGCGGCCTGAAAATCGGCGGGGCGCAGGTGTCCGAGAAGCACTGCAATTTCCTGCTGAATCTGGGCGACGCCACCGCCGCCGACATCGAAACCCTGGGCGAGGAGGTCCGCGCGCGCGTCAAACAGACGAGCGGCGTCGATCTGCGCTGGGAAATCCGCCGCATAGGAGAGCCGTCATGAGCAAGCGCGTCGTCGTTTTGATGGGCGGGTTTTCCGCCGAACGCGAAGTCTCGCTGGCCTCCGGCGCCGCTTGCGCCGCGGCGCTGGAAAAGGCCGGTTACGCCGTCGCCACCATCGATGTGCGCCGCGATCTGCAGACCCTGACCGCCGGCCTCGAAGCGGCCCAGCCCTGGGTGGTGTTCAACGCGCTGCATGGCCGCTTCGGCGAGGATGGTCGCATCCAGTCGATCCTCGATCTGATGAAGATCCCCTACACCCATTCCGGCGTACTGGCCTCGGCCCTGGCGATGGACAAGCCGGCCGCCAAGAAGGTGTTCGCCGCGGCGGGCATTCCGGTCGCCGAGGGCCGCGTGGTCAGCAAGGCCGAAGTGCTGGCCGGCGACGTGCTCCCGCGCCCCTATGTGCTGAAGCCGCTCAATGAAGGCTCGTCGGTCGGCGTCCATATCGTGCGCGAAGGCGACAACGCCAATCCGCTGGCCGAGGAGGATTGGACCTTCGGCGATTTCGTGCTGGCCGAGCGTTTCATCCCCGGCCGCGAGATTACCGTGGCGGTAATGGGTGACCGCGCCTTGGGCGCCACCGAGATCACCTCCGAGCGCGGCTTCTACGATTACGAAGCCAAATATGCGCCGGGCGGCTCGGTCCATCTGTGCCCGGCGCCGCTGCCCCCCCAAGCCTATGACGACGCCCTGATCCTGGCGCTGAAGGCGCATCAGGCGCTGGGCTGCCGCGGCGTATCCCGCGCCGATCTGCGCTATGACGACACCCAGCCCGATCAGCCCGGCCGCTTCTACATGCTGGAGGTCAACACCCAGCCCGGCATGACGCAGACCTCGCTGGTGCCCGAGCTGGCGACCTATGCCGGCATGAGCTTCGTCGAATTGGTGACCTGGATGGTGGAGAACGCGAAATGCGATCCGTAACCCTGCAAGTCGACGACCGCCCCGTTTTGTCCGGGCGCGGCAAGCAGAAAGCGGCGCCGCAGCCGCGCAAGACGACGCCGTCACGCTTCAAGATGGCCTGGCCGCGGGCTCTGCGCTCGCGCTCGATGCGCCGCCTCGTCCTGGCCGGCGCCGGCGGGCTGGTGCTGCTGCTCGGCGTGGCGCTGTTTCCCGGCAAGAAGGTCGAGAACCAGTTGCTCTCCTGGTCGGGGCAGGCCGGGTATCGCGTCGAGGACATCTTCGTCGAAGGCCGCGTCCGCACGCCGCGCGACCAGTTGCTGGCCGCGCTCAACGTGAAAAGGGGCGACGCCATCCTGGCCGTCGATCTGGCCGCCGCCCAGAAGCGCATCGAAGAAATTCCGTGGGTCCGCACCGCCGCCGTCGAGCGCCGGCTGCCCGACCAGCTGCACATCCTGATCACCGAGCGCTCGCCGATCGCCCTGTGGCAGAGCAAGGGCCGCTATTTCCTGGTCGACCGCGAAGGCCAGATCGTCGGCGACCAGGTCGAGGATTATGCCGGCCTGCCGCTGACCGTGGGCGAGGGCGCCCCCGATCACGCCTCCGAACTGGTGGCCATCCTCGAGTCCGAGCCGGCGCTGAAGGATCGCGTCAAGGCCGCCACCTGGATCGGCGACCGCCGCTGGAACCTGACACTCGACCGCACCCCGGACGGCATCGAAGTGCGCCTGCCGGAGGACGACCCGGAAACCGCCTGGCACGACCTCGCCCGCCTCGATCGCGAGCAGAGCCTGCTGGAGCGCCAGGTCAGCGTCGTCGATATGCGCCTGCCCGATCGCTTGGTATTGCGCGCCGCCAACGCCCCGCACGAGCAGGCGGCCAGCCCGGCCGTCAAGAAGAAACCCTCGAATGGAAAGGACGCGTAAGCTCCCATGTCGAAGCCCAAGCTCCGCCACGGATTGATCGCTGCGCTGGATGTCGGCACGACGAAAGTGTGCTGCTTCATCGCGCGCGCCAATGACGACGGCAGCCTGAAAGTGCTCGGCATCGGGCACCAGCTGTCGCGCGGCATGCGCAATGGCGCCGTGGTCGACATGGATGAAGCCGAGACCGCGATCCGCGCCACCGTCGACGCCGCCGAACAGATGGCCGAGGAGCGGATCCGCGAGGTAATCCTCAACGTCTCCGGCGGCCAGCCCAATTCGACGAACCTCACGGTCGAAGTGGCGCTGAACGGCCATGAGATCGGCGAGGCCGACATCCGCCGCATGCTCGACCATGCCCGCAATCACAATCCGGGCGGCGGCCAGGAACTGGTCCATTCGATTCCGGTCGGCTTCACGGTCGATGGCAATGAAGGCATCCGCGATCCGCGCGGCATGTTCGGCGAAAGCCTGGCGGTCACCATCCATCTGGTCACCGCGGCGCCCGGCCCGCTGCGCAATCTCTCGACCGTGGTGCATCGCTGCCATCTCGACATCGAGACCCGCGTCGCCTCGGCCTATGCGTCGGCTCTGGCCTGCCTGGTCGATGACGAGAAGGAACTCGGCGTCACCTGCATCGACATGGGCGGCGGCACCACCTCGATCGCCGTCTTCCAGGGCGGCCATCTGGTCTATACCGACAGCATCCCGATCGGCGGCCTGCACGTCACCAACGACATCGCCCGCGGTCTCTCCACGCCGCTGTCCCAGGCGGAGCGCATGAAGACGCTCTATGGCAGCGTCATCGCCTCCCCGTCCGACGACCGCGAAATCCTCAAGGTGCCGCTGGTCGGCGAGGACGAGGACGGCGCCACCAACCAGGTGCCGCGCTCGATGCTGGTGCAGATCATCCAGCCGCGCCTGGAAGAGACCTTCGAGATGGTGCGCTCGCGGCTCGAAGCCGCCGGCCTCGACAAGGCCGCCGGCCGCCGCGTCGTGCTGACCGGCGGGGCTGCGCAATTGCAGGGGGTGCGCGATCTGGCCGCCCTGGTGCTCGACAAGCAGGTGCGGCTCGGCCGCCCGGTCGGGCTGCAGGGCCTGCCGGAAGCCACCGGCGGCCCGGCCTTTTCGGCCTGCGCCGGCCTGCTGCGGTTCGGTTTGCAGAATTACAACGCCGAGTCCCAATCCAAGGCGGCGCGGCGGCCGGAGCCCGAACCGGGCGACGGCAAGCTGGCCCGGATCGGGTCTTGGTTACGGAAGAACTTTTAGGTTTCAAGAGCGGAGGTGTCACGATGATCAATTTCCAACCTACCGGTAGCAACGGCCTGGCGCCGAAGATCACCGTCATCGGCGTCGGCGGCGCTGGCGGCAACGCGGTCAACAACATGATCCAGTCGCATCTGGAAGGCGTCGAATTCATCGTCGCCAACACCGATGCGCAGGCGATGCAGCAGTCGCGCGCCGACCGCCGCATCCAGCTCGGCGACCAGATCACCCAAGGGCTGGGCGCCGGCGCCCGTCCGGACATCGGCCGCGCCGCCGCCGAGGAAACCCTCGAAGAGATCATCCAGCAGCTGGGCGGCTCGAACATGGTGTTCATCACCGCCGGCATGGGCGGCGGCACCGGCACCGGCGCCGCTCCGGTCATCGCCGCCGCCGCGCGCGAGCACGGCATCCTGACCGTCGGCGTGGTGACCAAGCCCTTCCACTTCGAGGGCCAGCACCGCATGCGCCTGGCGGAAGCCGGCATCGAGGAGCTGTCGCGCTATGTCGACACCCTGATCATCATCCCGAACCAGAACCTGTTCCGCGTCGCCTCGGAAAAGACCACCTTCGCCGACGCCTTCAAGATGGCTGACGACGTGCTCTATTCCGGCGTGCGCGGCGTCACCGACCTGATGATCATGCCCGGCCTGATCAATCTCGATTTCGCCGACATCCGCACCGTGATGGGCGAGATGGGCAAGGCGATGATGGGCACCGGCGAGGCGACCGGCGAGCGCCGCGCCATGGAGGCCGCCGAGGCCGCCATCAACAACCCGCTGCTGGAAGACATCTCGATGAAGGGCGCCCGCGGCGTTCTGATCAACATCACCGGCGGCATGGACATGACCCTGTTCGAGGTCGACGAGGCGGCCAACCGCATCCGTGACGAAGTCGATCCCGACGCCAACATCATCTTCGGCTCGACCTTCGACGAGAAGCTGCAGGGCAAGATGCGCGTGTCCGTGGTCGCCACCGGCATCGACGCGGCGGCCCAGGTCATGCCGAAGCCGACCCTGATCTCGCTGGTCGACCAGAAGCGCGCCGCGGCCCCCGCCTCGATCCACTCGCTGCAGCAGGCCGCCTCGCCGTTCGCCGCGGTGAAGCCGACCCTGGCCGAGCGCGTCGCTGGCACCTCGCACGTGTTCCATGGCTCGGCCGCCGTCGCCCAGCCGCAGACCATGATCCACGAGGAAGCCGTGGTCGAAGCCCCGGCCGTCGCTCCGGCCCCGGTCGTCGAGACCGCTGCCACCATGAGCCTGGCCGAGGAAATCGCTCGGATCGAGGAAGAGGTCCTGTCGGTGCCGCCGAACACCCCGGCCGCTCCGGTCGCCGCCGCCTCCGCCGAGCCGGCGATGGCTCCCCGCGCCGAGCCGACCATGACTGTGCGCCGCGACATGCCCTCGCAGGGCAGCCTGCGCATGGACATGCCGGCGGCGTCCCCGCGCGAGCGTCTGGCCGATCTGCGCATCGACCGCACCGTTGCCGCCGCTCCCCAAGCGCCGACCGCTCCGGCCGTCGAAGAGCCGGTCGCCGAGCCCGCTCCGAAGCCGGGCCTGTTCAGCCGCTGGACCTCGCCGCGTCCGGCCGCTCAGCCGGTGCAGCAGCGCACCGAGCCCAAGGCTCCGGCGGTTCCGGCCGCTCGCGCCGAGGCTCCGGCCCCGGTTGCCCGTCCGGCCGCTCCGGCTCCGCGTACCTCGGCCGATCTGTCGGCCACCCGGGTCAGCCCGTCCGACCGCCTGACCACCTCGAAGGCGGAAGAAGACCTGCTGGACATCCCGGCCTTCCTGCGCCGCCAGGCCAACTGAATAAGTAAAAACGAAGGTTAGATAGACTGAAGGCCATCAAGGGTTCGCCCCTTGGTGGCCTTTTCTTTTGAGGCTATCCTCTATTCATGATCCAGCGTCACACGACTCCGCCGTCCCTGGCCGAGCTCGAAAATATCGCCGCCGCCGAATATGAGCGGATTCCCGACGAACTCCGTCAGCATCTCGGCGCCATCCTGTTCCGCGTCGAAGATTTTCCCGATGAGGAGACCGAGGAGGAAATGGGGCTGGAAAGCCCGTTCGATCTCTTGGGCCTCTATCGCGGCGTCGCGATGCCGCGCCAATCGGTGTTCGACGTGCGGACCACGCCAGACATGATCTTTCTCTATCGCCGCCCGATCCTCGATTACTGGTGCGAAACCGGCCAGGATCTCAATTCGCTGATCCGCCATGTGCTGATCCACGAGATCGGCCACCATTTCGGCTTCAGCGACGAAGACATGGAGCGCATCGAGCGCGAGTGAGAAACCCTCAGGGCAGAAGGATGGCGGCGGCCAGGCGCAGCAGCCGGTCGCTGGCGAGCACGCTGCCGAGCGTGGCGGCGGCCAGGACGGCATTGAGGACGGAGAGGTTGGCGAAGTGATGCATGACGACGTTCCCCCGACGCGATGACTGTCATAAAAGCTTCACGTAGAAGGGCGCCCTTGTCATGTCCCTAAATGGGGCTAGGTGTCATTTTTCCCTAAAAAAATAGCTGGCGGAAATCATCACAATTTGAGTGATCCGACCAACAGCGAAGAGGCGAGCGCCAGGGTTTCTGCGGTTTTCCAAACTGGCACGGTTCGTGAAATAGAGGTCGTGCCGAATAAATTTCATCGGGGGAATTTTCATGCTCAGTCTGTCCCATGTGACCCATGTCTATGCCAACGGCACCAAGGCGCTCGACGACGTATCGCTCGACATTCCGAAAGGCATGTACGGCCTGCTCGGGCCGAACGGAGCCGGCAAATCGACCCTGATGCGCTGCATCGCCACCTTGCAGAGCCCGAGCCAGGGGCAGATCCGCTTCGGCGGCATCGACGTGGTGAACGAACCCTCGAAATTGCGCGCGACGCTCGGCTATCTGCCGCAGGAATTCGGCGTCTATCCGCGCGTTTCGGCCTATGACCTGCTCGACCATCTGGCGGTGCTGAAGGGCTTCTCGAAGGCGGGCGAGCGCAAGGAACAGGTCGAGGCGCTGCTGAACCAGGTCAATCTGTGGAGTGTCAGAAAGCGCGCCGTGGCCGGCTTCTCCGGCGGCATGCGCCAGCGCTTCGGCATCGCCCAGGCGCTGCTCGGCAATCCCTCCTTGGTGATCGTCGACGAGCCGACCGCCGGCCTCGATCCCGAGGAGCGCAACCGCTTCAACAATCTGCTGTCCGAGATCGGCGAGAATGTGGTGGTGATCCTGTCGACCCATATCGTCGAGGACGTTGCCGATCTCTGCGCGCGGATGGCGATCATCAGCGGCGGCCGCATCGTGCTGGAGGGCACGCCGGATGATTTGATCGGCGGCATGAGGGGCCGCATCTGGCGCCGCACCATCGAGAAGGACTCGCTGGCCGACTTCCAGTCGCGCCTGGCCGTCATCTCGAACCGCCTGAAGGGCGGGCAGACGGTGATCCATGTCATCGCCGACCATCAGCCCGAAGCCGGTTTCGAGCCGGTCGAAGGCGGTCTCGAAGACCTCTATTTCGCCACCCTCGACGGCCAGCGCCGCGAGCAGCGTTCTCTGGCCGCCGTCTGAGGAGGCCCGCCATGCTGTTCAAGATCGCCGGCTTCGAGCTGCGCTATCAGCTGCGCTCGCCCCTGTTCCTGGTGGGCTTCGCCATCTTCTTCCTGCTGACCTTCGGTTCGATCACCATCGACCAGATCCAGATCGGCGCGCGGGGCAACGTCAACGTCAACTCGCCCTACGCGCTTCTGCAGACCACCGGCATCATGGCGATCTTCGCCGTCTTCATCGTTACCGCCTTCGTCGCCAATGTGGTGATCCGCGACGCCGAGACCGGCTTCGCGCCGATCCTCTATTCGACCCGCATCACCAAGGGCAGCTATCTCGGCGGGCGCTTCCTCGGCGCCATGGTGGTAGCGACCCTCTTGATGGCCAGCGTGCCGCTGGCTTTCCTGATCGGGTCGGCGATGCCCTGGCTCGATCATGAGAAGGTCGGGCCGTTCGTGCTGAACCATTATCTCTACGCCCTGTTCCTGTTCGGCCTGCCGGCGCTGCTGGTGACCGGCGCCACTTTCTTCAGCCTGGCGACCGTGACCCGCTCGATGATGTGGTCCTATGTCGGGGCGGTCGGGTTCATCACCCTTTATTTCGCCGCGATGCTGCTGCTGAAGGACCCGGCCTACGACCATCTGGTCTCGCTGCTCGATCCGTTCGGCCTGTCGACCTTGGATCTGGTCACCAAATATTGGACTGCGTCCGAGCGCAATACTCTGCTGCCGGCGCTGGACGGGGTGATGCTGCAGAACCGGCTGCTGTGGGTCGGGGGCGGGCTGGCGATGTTCGCCCTGGCCTATCTGCTGTTCCGCTTCGAGACCAAGGGCGGCCGCCGCGGCAAGGAAGCACCCGCCGATTCCGGGGCGCCGCCTTCCGTTTCCGCGGTTCGGCTGGTGCGGCCGGCCGGTGACCATGGCTGGGCGGCGTTCACCGCGCTGACCCGCTTCGAGATGAAGGGCGTGTTCAAAAGCCCGGCCTTCTTCGTGCTGCTGGCGATCGGCGTGCTGAATAGCTGGGCGTCGTTCGACGGCGTGGTGACCGACCGCGACATCGATTATCTGCCGGTGACCCGCGCCATGGTCGAAGCGCTGCGCGGCGCCTTCACCTTCATCCCGCTAATCATCGCCATCTACTATGCCGGCGAGTTGGTCTGGCGCGACCGCGAGCGCCGCATCCACGAGATCGTCGACGCCACCCCGGCACCGAGCTGGACCATGCTGGTGCCCAAGGTGCTGGCGGTCGGGCTGGTGCTGGCCTCGACCCTGGCGGTCGGAGCGCTTGCCGCCATTCTGTTCCAGCTGGCGCATGGCTACACCAAAATCGAGCTTCTGCACTATGTGACCTGGTTCCTGCTCCCGGAAACCGTGATCGCCTGGCTGCTGGCGGTGCTGGCCGTCTTCGTGCAGTCGCTGGTGCCGCATAAAGCCGTCGGCTGGGCGGTGATGCTGCTCTATGTCGTGGCCAGCATCACCCTGGGCAATCTCGGCTACGATCATGCCCTTTACCGCTATGCCCATGTCGTCCGCGTGCCGATTTCCGACATGAACGGGCTGGGCCGCTTCTGGATCGCCCAGTTCTGGTTCGACTTCTATTGGGCCGCCTTCGCGGTGATCCTGATGGTGGTCGCGCATCTGTTGTGGCGGCGCGGCGCCGAGACCCGCTTCAAGCCGCGGCTGGCACGGGTACGCAGCAATCTGACCGGCGGCCCGGTGGTGATCCTGACCGTGGCGGTGCTGGCGATGGCCGGAAGCGCCGTCAACATCTTCGACAACGTCAATGTGCTGAACGACTATCACCGCGGCAACAAGGTGGTGAAGGAACGCAACACCGCCGAGTACGAAAAGGCGCTGTGGCAGTACCACACCGTGCCGCAGCCCAAGATCGTCGCGGTCAATCTGAACGTGGCGTTGTATCCCAAGGAGGTGCGGGCCGAGACCGTGGGGTCCTACATCGTCGAAAACCGCACCGGCCAGCCCTTGTCCGAGATTCATGTGCGCTGGCAGGAGCCGGCCCGCCTGGAAGCGCTGGATGTCGGCGATGCGACACTGACCCAGGAATACAAGGAGTTCCGCTATCGCATCTACCGCTTCAACCAGCCGATGGCGCCGGGCGAGCGGCGGACGATCACCTTCAAGACGGTGCTGGAAGAGAAGGGCTTTCCCAATTCCGCCCCGCTCACCCGCATCGTCGAGAACGGCACCTTCCTCAATAATGGCGAGATCGCGCTGCATCTCGGCATGAGCAGCGACGGTCTGCTGACCGACCGGGCCAAGCGGCGCAAATACGGGCTGGAAGTCGATGCCTTGCGTCCGGCCAAGCTGGAGGATCAAAGCGCTAACGCCGTCAGCATGATGGGCAAGGACAGCGATTGGGTCGATGCCGAGATCACGCTGTCGACCGATGCCGACCAGGTGCCGCTGGCGCCCGGCTATACCGTCAGCGACGAGACCAAGGATGGGCGGCGCACCATCGTCACCCGCACCGAGGCGCCGATCCTCAATTTCTTCTCGCTGCAATCGGCCCGCTACGCCATCGCGAAGGATGCGTGGCATGGCGCCAACGGGCAGAACGTCGATCTGGCGGTCTATTACCATCCCGACCATCCCTACAACGTCCAGCGCATCGTCGCGGCGATGAAGGCGTCGCTCGACGTGTTCACCGAGAACTTCTCGCCCTACCAGTTCCGCCAGGTGCGGATCCTGGAGTTCCCGGCCTATGACCGCTTCGCCCAATCCTTCGCGAACACCATTCCCTTCTCGGAATCGATCGGCTTCGTGCAGAACTTCAAGGATGAGGAGCAGGACGAGAAGATCGACCTGGTCACCTTCGTCACCGCCCACGAAATCGGCCACCAATGGTGGGCGCATCAGGTGATCGGTGCCGACAAGCAGGGCGCGACCATGCTGGACGAGACTTTCGCCCAATATTCCGCCCTGCTGGTGATGGAGAAGCTTTACGGCAAGGACCAGATCCGCAAGTTCCTGAAGAGCAATCTGGATGACTATCTGCGCAACCGCGGTACCGAAGTGGTCGAGGAACTGCCGCTCGACCGTGTCGAAAACCAGCCTTACATCCATTATCGCAAAGGTGCGGTCGAGATGTATTGGCTGAAGGAATCGGTCGGCGAGGACAAAGTGAACGCCGCGTTGCGCAAGCTGATCGCAGCTTATGCCTTCAAGGGATCGCCCTATCCCTCGACCACCGACTTCCTGGCCATGCTGAAGGAAGAGGCGGGGGCAGCCTTCAATCAGCAGATCGACGACCAGTTCGACCGCATCACGCTCTACGACCTCAAGGCGACCGACGCCAAGGGCAAGAAGCGTGAGGACGGGAAATACCAGGTCACCTTCACCGCCGAGGCCAAGAAGCTCTATGCGGATGGCCAGGGCAAGGAGACCGAGCAGCCGCTGGACGAAGCCTTCGAGGTCGGCGCCTTCACGGTGGAGCCGGGCAAGAAGGGCTACACCAAGGAAGCCGTGCTCGACGTCGAACGCCGGACGCTGAAGAGCGGTAAGCAGGAGGTGACGCTTGTGCTGGACAACCCGCCGAAGCTGGTCGGAATAGACCCCTTCAACAAGCGCATCGACCGTAATTCCGACGACAATCTGACGCCGGTGTCGATGGAGTGACGATCAGGCCGCCTCGCTCTGCACCAGCTTGAGCGAGGCGGTCGTTGCCTCGGCCTGGCGGCGGACTTCGTCGAGGGTCCAGTCGGTCAACAACTGGCCGTCCCGCCACACGCTTTTCAGCAAATTCTCGCGGTTGGCCAGTTCGTCGGTGCGGATGGTCTGCCAGCCATTGCCGGCGCGCACCACCGCCACCCGACCGGCGCGCGAGCGCTTGGAGGGGTCGGTGGCCGGTTCCTTGTAGACGTCGATCCAGTCGGCGCCGCTCATTTTGACGGCGTTGGCCTTCATGGCGAAGCGCAAGGTGTCGCGGTTCAGCACCTGCAGCAGGGCTCCACCCATGCCGAAGGTAACGTTCTCGGCGGAAATGCCCTCGGCCAGCAGCTGGTCGAGGATCTCGCGGATCGAGGACAGGGTGACGCCGTCGCCCTGGATCACTCGGATTTTGGGGTTCAGCACCAGATAGCCCTTGGCATTGCGCGCGGCGCCGAAGGCGGCGATCAGCCGCTTGATGGTTTCCAGCACCACGGTGCGCGGATCGCCGGAATCGGGGCGCACCACCAGGGTGGCGTTCATCGACAGGATCTTGTCGCGCAATTCCTCGCCGAAGATCTTGGTGACCGCATTGGCGAGGTCGTAGCTGTCCGAGACGATCGACAGCAGCGGCCCCGAGCCGAAGCGGTCGAGCATGTTCTCATAGGCCTTGCGCTCGTCCTCGCGGCCCCAGGTGGTGATCGTGCTGTGTTCGGCGGCGGGGATCG
>Ga0213872_10001481_pt1 | contig 15212 bp, 17 predicted proteins | sample VelepicomBERX_R2_FD_160071 | JGI IMG/M metagenome (GOLD analysis project Ga0213872, IMG submission 160071) | Rhizosphere microbial communities from Vellozia epidendroides in rupestrian grasslands, the National Park of Serra do Cipo, Brazil - RX_R2 | ecosystem: Host-associated > Plants > Roots >...
CAGCTGCCGGGGTGATGGCCACCAGGCCAGCGACCGCACCGGAGGCGGCACCCAGCATGGAAGGCTTACCCTTGCCGATCCACTCGCCGAAGCTCCACGACAGCACGGCTGCAGCGGTGGCCAGGATGGTGTTGACGAAGGCCAGGGCGGCGCTGCCGTTGGCTTCCAGGGCCGAACCGGCGTTGAAGCCGAACCAGCCGAACCACAGCAGCGAGGCACCGACCATGGTCAGGGTCAGGCTATGCGGCTTGAAGGCTTCCTTGCCGAAGCCGATACGCTTGCCGATCACATAGGAACCCACCAGGCCAGCGACAGCGGCGTTGATGTGCACCACGGTGCCGCCGGCGAAGTCCAGCGCGCCCTTCTGGAACAGCCAGCCCGAGGCAGCGGTCGCCTTGTCGGCAGCGGCAGCGTCGGTGAAGGCATCCGGACCCGGCCAGAACCAGACCATGTGGGCCATCGGCAGGTAGGAGAAGGTGAACCACAGCACCGAGAACAGGATCACGGCGGAGAACTTCACGCGCTCGGCGAAGGAACCGATGATCAGCGCCACGGTGATGGCAGCGAACGCACCCTGGAACGCCACGAAGGACAGTTCCGGAATGACCACGCCCTTGCTGAAGGTGCCGGTGGTGGAGTCACCCGTGAGGCCGTGCAGGAACAGGCGATCGAAGCCGCCGAAGAACGCATTGCCCTCGGTGAACGCGATGCTGTAGCCGTAGACGAACCACAGGATGTAGATCAGCGAGAAGATGACGAAGCACTGCATCAGCACCGACAGCATGTTCTTGCTGCGCACCAGGCCGCCGTAGAACAGGCCCAGGCCGGGCAGGGTCATCAGAATGACGAAGGCGGTGGAGATCAGCATCCAGGCCGTATCGCCCTTGTTGGGCACCGGTGCCGGAGCGGCAGCAGCAGCCGGGGCAGCAGGAGCCGCAGCGGCGGCAGCAGCGTCAGCCTTGGGTGCAGCCGCAGCCGGAGCAGCAGCAGCGGGTGCTGCAGCGGTAGCCGCGGCAGCTTCAGGCTTGGGCGCGTCCTGCGCCTGGGCCGGTGCGGTAAAACCTACCGCCAGAATCAGCGCGCCAATGGCGAGCGCGCCGGAAAACATTTTCTTAATGCTCATTAGAATTCCCCTTTTTTTTACAGAGCGTCTTTGCCGGTTTCGCCGGTACGGATACGGATCACATCCAGCAGATCCTGGACGAAGATCTTGCCGTCACCGATCTTGCCGGTACGGGCAGCGGTTTCGATGGCTTCCAGGGCACGTTCGACGATGGCGTCGTCCACGGCAGCCTCGATCTTGGTCTTGGGCAGGAAATCGACCACATACTCGGCGCCACGATAGAGCTCGGTATGGCCTTTCTGGCGACCGAAGCCCTTGACTTCGGTCACGGTGATGCCTTGCACCCCGATCGCGGAGAGGGCTTCACGCACCTCGTCCAACTTGAACGGTTTGATGATCGCTGTGATCAGTTTCATACGAACCTCGTATTAGAAAGTTTTGCTGAGGGAGAAGACAACGCCGTTCTTGCCGACGTTTTTGGAACCGTCAGATACCGGGGTGGTCGACACACCGTCCTTGAGGTCGGTACCGACATAGGCCAGGCCCAGGGTGATGCCAGCCAGGTCGTCGAAGGTCTTGGACAGGCCGATCTTCCAGTCGGTATAGCTGACCGCGCTGGGGTTGCCACGCACGCTCTGGTGACCCAGGTGCAGGCCCAGGACCACGCCGTAGAAGGTGTCGATGTTGGCACCCAGGTCGAAATACTGGCTGTACTTGCTGTTGACCGCACCGAACAGGTTGGTCAGCGACTGCGAATACTTGAAGTAACCCGGACCGTAGCCGACCTGGCCATACAGTTCGAAGGTGTTGGCGTTCTTCACGCCGCTGTTGGCCAGGGTGTTGCCCGGGTAGTAGTAATACAGGCCACCCACGTCATAGGTGAAGCCACCACCGATGTCACCGCGCTTGCCGCCGTAGATATCCCACTCGACCGGGCCCTTGGTATCGGTACCGGTGAGCGTGCCGGCGTCCTTGATCCACTTGATGGTGCTCAGCCAGGTGCCGGCATACAAGCCCGTCGGGTTGTGGGTGTAATCAGCACCGACCTGCAGGGCCGGGTCGAAGCGGGTCTGGGTCAGGCCGCGGTAGCGGTAATCGCTCACGATCGCGGCGTTGAAGCTCAATTCATTGTCCGGCTTGGCGTCTTCTGCTCGTGCCACGGTAGAAACGAAGGATGCGGCAATGGCTGTTGCAAGAATCAGTTTCTTCATGACTTCCCTCTGGATTATGTTTAACAATAAAGTCGTTTTTTGTTTTGCCTTTACCACTTAGCAGGAGCCGTGCCATGTCGATTAGGCATAGGAGGCTTGTGTTTTCGGCATAAAGCCGGAATCCGCGCCGAATTTTTTCGCGCTTCAGTTCAAAATAGTGCAGCAAACCCCAGAATGCACGACCTTGGTGCAACAATAAGTACTTTTTGACAAACTTGCGTCAAACGCGGCAAACACATTTTGGTGCGCCGGGGGCGAAGACGGTCGAGATCACCAAGACGGCGCATTTCCTGAAGGAAAAATTGTCGTCTCCGGCACCTGCTCGTAAAATTGAGGTCTGAAGAGGACATCCTGTTGTGAGGATGGGCGGGAAACCGCTAAACTTGCGATCCAGCTATCAGCCAAGGAGATCCGACATGGACAAGCCCCCGTTTTTTGAAGACCTGCAATCCAAGATCAACAAGGCGATCGAAAACTCTCCGGCCAAGGACATCGAAAAGAACGTCAAGGCCATGCTGAGTCAGGGTTTTGCCAAGCTGGACCTGGTCACGCGCGAGGAATTCGACGTCCAGGCCCAGATACTGGCCAAGACCCGCGCCCGCCTGGAGGCGCTGGAAGCGCGTGTTGCCGAGCTTGAAGCTCAGCAAAAACAGACTCCATGATCCTGGCGACGACTCTCTTTCTTTTTCCTACCCCGCTTTTTTTCCCTCCTGACAGACTGCCGGGCTCATTGCGATGAGCCTGGCGGTCTTGCGTAGCCGCGCCCTGGCCGGCATGACCGCACCACCGGTCACGGTGGAGGTGCACCTGGCCAATGGGCTGCCTTCCTTCACCATCGTCGGACTCCCCGAGGCCGAGGTGAAGGAAGCCCGCGACCGCGTGCGGGCGGCACTGCAGAATGCGCGCTTCGAAGTGCCGGCCCGGCGCATCACGGTCAACCTGGCACCGGCGGACCTGCCCAAGGAATCCGGACGTTTCGATCTCGCCATCGCCCTGGGCATCCTGGCGGCGTCCGGGCAGATCCCCGGCGACCGGCTGGATGACTATGAATATGCCGGCGAGCTCTCGCTATCGGGGCAGCTGCTGCCGGTACGCGGTGCGCTGGCCATGACCTGTGCCATGCACGCTGGCCACCCGGAGGACCGCCAGCCACGCGCCTTCATCCTGCCCCTCGCCAATGCCGACGAGGCGGCCCTGGTGAACCGGGCCATCATCCTGCCGGCCGGCTCGCTGCTGGACGTCTGTGCCCACTTCACCGCCCGCGATGACAGCGGCCGCCTGCAACGGCATCACGCCCGGCCGGCCATGGCCACGCCGCTCCATCCCGACTTCAGCGACATCAAGGGCCAGTTGCAGGCCCGCCGCGCCATGGAAGTGGCCGCGGCCGGCAACCACAGCATCCTGCTGGTGGGGCCGCCGGGCGCGGGCAAGTCGATGCTGGCCACACGCTTTGCCGGCATCCTGCCCCCGATGACCGAGCAACAGGCCCTGGAATCGGCCGCCGTGCAATCGCTGAGTGGCAGTTTCGACATGGCCCGCTGGAAGCAGCGGCCCTACCGCGCCCCGCACCACACTGCCTCGGCGGTGGCGCTGGTGGGTGGTGGCGGCACGCCGCGTCCGGGCGAGATCTCGCTGGCGCACCACGGCGTGCTCTTCCTCGATGAAACCCGCGTTAGGTGATTTCCTAGCGGTATGTCTGCCTGTTAAAGAGAAAAGTTTTAGCAGATCTTTCCTGTGAGAATTAAGTGACAGTTACGTTTTTGTGCGCCCCGTCAAACTGGACGCAAACTCCCCTCACTAGCCCCTAATTTCCCGGATAAAATCAGTCGCATCAGATTCCCTATTCAGGGGAAATGGGAATCGTGAGTCTCAATTACCTCCAAATCTTTGATTGGGTCGCTGCTTGGACGACCCAGCCGCTAGCGCACGCCTATCCTCGCTGGCAATGGCAAGCGCAACAATAATGCTCTTCTGTTGAAATAATCGGAAATCATTTGCTGAAGTCGAAGTGAAAATCAACATCTAACGTAAAGGCTGCTATGGCTCCCACATCAAAAGCAAAACCATCAATTAAAAGAGCACCCTCTGCAAAAGGAAAAGAGACGGGAGCAATTACAGCATCGAAAGAGCCAATAGCCGGCACAAAAAAGCCGATCCAAATTTCATTGTTTAACCATAAAGGGGGCGTTAGTAAGACCACCACTGCCTTCAATTTAGGGTGGATGCTGGCTGAAAAGGGAAAGCGCATTTTATTGGCAGATTGCGACCCTCAATGCAATCTCACCGGAATGGTTTTAGGCTTTAAAGGAGCAAAGGACTTTGAGAAGATCTATCAATCTGGTGGCATCAGAAACGTCCGTGACGGCCTTGCTCCGGCCTTTGAGTCGAGGCCTGCTGCCATTGAAGCAGTCCAATGCGAGCCCATCCCTCATCAGCCAAATATGCTTCTTATTCCTGGCCATATTGGCCTTGCCGAATATGAAGTAACGCTCGGGATTGCGCAAGAGCTATCGGGATCGCTGGTAACACTCCAAAACCTGCCTGGCTCAATTCGCCATCTATTTGACTTGACTGCACAGGCCAACAATATTGACTATGTGATCGTCGACATGAGCCCTAGCCTGGGTGCCATTAATCAGAACCTGCTGATGACAAGCGACTACTTTTTGGTCCCAATGGCACCAGATTACTTTTCGGTCATGGCGACAGACTCGCTCGCTTCCGTGCTTCCAAAATGGAAAGCGTGGGCAATAGCGGCTCAGCAATCAACGGTGTTGCAAAAAGCAGCATACCCGTTCCCGAAATCACAGCCTCGCTTTATCGGCACGGTAATCCAAAAGTACCGCCTCAGAAATGGAAATACTCCATCAAGTGCGTTCCAACAATGGATCGACGAAATATTGAAGGGTGTGGAGACAAGGCTTGTACCAGCACTTGAAACTTCCGACATGTTGTTACCTCAGGAGATTTATGACGCGGTTGACGCACCTTTGACCGCACCTCTCTTGCAAATGTCCGAATTCAATGGATTGATTGCGTTGTCTCAGAAATATAAAGTTCCCGTATTTGCGCTCACTCCCAAACAACTTGAGCAAGAAGGGATCGTTCTCACTAGAACACAAGCCTCGCAACGTCGTTTCAAGAGATTATTCTCCGATGGCGCGGACAAATTGATAGCCTTGATCGACGCAGCAAATGCAGCGCGCAATTGAAGCTTTTCGAGTGAATGCTGCCCGAGTGAGGAACCTGGGCGGCCTTTACTCCAGTATGGAATCGCTTACCACCTCCGCGATTGACCTCTCAGATCTGTTACGCACGCAAATCGTGCTGATGGTAAGCGCATTGGACTATTTTGTTCATGAGATTACTGTTCAGGGAATGCTGCAGATATTTGATGGCACCCGAAAGCCTACCGATGCATTCAAGAAGCAACGTGTGTCAGGAAGCTTGCTTCTGATCCCGAAAGAAAGTTCTCGTTCTGCGTTTGAGGCGGACGTCAGAGATCGTCATTCGTTCTTATCATTTCAGCAGCCGGAGAAAATCGCAGATGCGATCCGTATGTTCCATCCATCTCCCCTTTGGCGCGCAGTTGCAGGTCGACTCAATCAATCTGAAGGCCATCTCAAAACTCGCTTGCAACTTATCGTCGACAGACGAAACAAAATTGCGCATGAGGCCGATATCAATCCAAGCTTTCCTGGTGAACGCTGGCCAATAACCTCGTCCGATACGGAAACCGCGCTTAACTATCTCGAGACACTTTGTGAAGCTATTTATGAGGAAGTCACTTGCCTCATATAGTGAGGGAACGTAATCATGCCAACACATAGCTCCGATATTTCCTCAAACAAAAACGAGAAAAGGGACGAACTTTTCCCACGAATGCATCTTCCGCCAGAATTAACATATAAATTTCTTGGCACATTTGCTAGATGCGAATATGCACTTAAATCTTCAGGCTTCGAAAGAGCTAGAGCAGGATCAGTTGAAGCCGACTGGGATAAATTCGCAACCTCTATAGACTGGCATTTGAGACGGGTGGCTGATCCTCAATTCAAAGAAGCTGTTAACTTTATCCTTCTAGAGCCACCTAGAAAGCAAATCTTTCGGAATGGTCGTCTTCAATGGGAAGAGTCCAACCCTGATCCAAATCAGCCTAAAGCACAGCAAGTGTTGCTGATGGTGCGGCGAGTGAGAAACAACCTTTTTCATGGTGCTAAAGTCTGGTCTCCAGAATACGATAACCGAGTTCGGGATATCCGCTTGGTTGAAAGCTCGACCCTCATTTTGGAAAATGTCATGCGCTTGAATCAAGAAGTGCGTCTGACTTACGATATCGGCGCTTTTTAACCCCTATTCCGGACGATCCTCCAAACTCGAATAGTTTCGCCGCCCTTTGAGCAGGCTCGCCGTAAATCACTAAGAATCTTGAGCCCGTGATGCGCAGCCTCACGCGAGCAGTTGCGGTCCTGCCACGGCGCCCGCGCACCCCCTAGACATCGAAGACCATGGCCCTTACATCCTATTTGGTTCCGCTTATCTGGATTCTGCGTCCTTGTATCCTACTTCGGGAGACGTGAAAGACCGCCCGATATAGTCATAACAGGCTCCCCGCCGTAGGCATAATTGACTCCCCCAAAACCTTGCACTGTTGCGACTCAGCCCTTATCGTAGAGTCATTCGCTAAGCAGCGAAGCAAACAACAAGGGGATTTCTTGTGAACACGAAAACGAATGTCGTTTCCCTTCGCCCCAAAACGACGAAGGAGTCTGAAAAAAAATGGGGCCGCGCCGTAATGGATTATGGCTATTCGATGGTGCCCTCTTTAATCTTCCATGCCCAAGCACGCTTAGGGCTGAGTCCAACCCAACTGGTCGTACTTTTGCATCTGGCGGACTATTGGTGGCACCGCGATCACAGGCCATTCCCCAGTAAAGCTGCGCTTGCAGAGCGTATGGGGTTGAAAAGTCGACAGATACAGCGCTATCTGACTGAGCTGGAAAAGGCAGAGTTCATCAAACGGATTGAACGCTTCGCAAGCCATAAAGGCCAGCAAAGTAACGAATATGACATGAGCGGACTCGTGAGCAAACTCAAGAGGCTTGAGGAAGAATTTCGCGAGGTCAAAAAGACGTCAAGGGAACAGGCTCGCAACGTTGCAAAGCCAGGTGGCTTGGCGCGGATAAAGAAAAAAACGGAGGGGGCTTCAAATGAGTGATTTCTCTCGTGACCGATTGCAGTGGACGCTCTACACCTTCCGCCATCTTGCACATCCGCAGTTGCACATGGCGCTGAATGCCACGCAAACCAATAACACCGGTCCGACCATTCGTGCACCCGCAATGGAGAGTTGAGGGCATTTAATTTGTTGCGGTATCAATGTTCACTTCAATTGCCTCAACTCATTCTGAGCAACGAAAAGGAACAATTTACAACGCAGACGAGAATCACACGTACCCGCACGTCTGTCATTGATTACACAAAGGACATAAGAAGAAAATGGCTAGCCGCAAACCTTCCAATCTGCCTGTTCAGGCAAACCTGACTCTAGAACAAATGCAACGAGGCGTAAAACGCCTGGAGCGATTAATCGAAGAAATTGAGGCTTTTGACGTTAATTCCCTGACCCGGCGCTGGGGAACCGAGCAGAGCGCACTTCAAACAACCATCGAAGGGACTCTGACTTCCGTATTTGGCCATGGGACCGTTGAGTACAAGCGCTATTCTCCTGCTGCTAACTTAGACCGCGGGCCCATAATTATAGGAGGGAGCGGATCGGGAAACGACGCGTGGGAAGCTCGCCAATATGTTACCGAGGGCCGAAAGAATGCCATTGCCACTCTCAAGTCAGCAATCAAATGGTTGAACGAAGAAATGGAAGATCGATCCGCCAATTCAACAGAAACCACCAGCGCCCTATCTATCGAGACCAAATTCTCAAAACGAATATTTATCGTTCACGGCCATGACGAAGCAGCACGCGAAACAGTCGCACGTTTTTTAGAAAGGATTGGGTTCGAACCAATTATCTTGCACGAACAGGCTAGCCAGAACAAGACAGTTATCGAGAAGATTGAAGCTAACAATGACGTAGGTTTCGCAGTGGTACTGCTCACCCCGGACGACGAAGGATGTGTGAAGGGGGGAACTTTGGAACCGAGAGCGAGGCAAAACGTCCTGCTTGAACTCGGTTACTTCCTGGGTAAACTCGGCCGCTCAAAAGTTTGCGCGATCAAAAAAGGAATCGTTGAAATACCTAGCGATTTTGCGGGTGTAGTGTGGGTCCCGTTGGATGAAGGCAGCAGCTGGAAACAGGCTCTAGGAAAAGAACTTCAGGCTGCTGGATATGAGATCGACTGGAACAAAGTCATGCGCTGATGAGCTCCGGATAATAATGACTTGAATATTTGAAGCGCATTGCCCAGACTCTATGTATCAATTGCGCCGGCAGCTGGCCAGTGAGAGGTAGATACCCCGTATCATCGAAGGGACTCCAAAGGCCACTTGGATGTCTAGATGCAGCACATGTTCATTAAGAAGAACTCTCTTCCAACCAAGGGAGTAGCCAGAAGCGATGCAAATTTCATTGCACATGGGGTGTTACATGTACCGCCAATAACCGTAAAACGTCTATGTACGGAAAAGGATGCACCATGGGGCATGCCAAGTCTAAAGTTCAAAAATACCGCGAAGCCATGCGCATGGCCGGACTTCGCCAAGTACAAATCTGGGTACCAGATACCCGCCGTCCCGACTTCGCTAACGAATGTCGCCGCCAATGCCTTATCGCGGCTCAGGCCGACAGCACTGATGTCGCAGGGCAGCGTTTCATAGAAGACGCCTTGAAAGACGTGGAGGGCTGGACGAAATGACACTCGGTGACCTGGTTGCTATTACCGTAGAGGGTGCCATTAGCAAGCCAAATTCCGCTTTGGTAACCCATGGCGAGCAGTTCGATTTGAACTCAAATTTTCATTTTTTCTTTTTGCTTTTTCGGAAGTTCGGTCATGGAACAGTCTTTCGAACGCTTTGGCGCTTCATTAGCAAAGATTGAGTTTCCGTTCCCGTGCACAGAAATCGCCTTCATAGCGCTAAGCTCCGCCTTTAGCTCTAAACAGAGGTATAGCAAAGTTTTGTTCTGAGCTACCAGATCCCTTTTCTCATGGCTCGATACCGTCCGGCTTCCTTTGGCAGTGAGCGGCTTCTTCCGTGGAGGTTTATGAGCCAATATTTCTTCGACCAGATCGGGATGGTTTTGGTATAGCGAAGATCGGTTCACCCCTGCCAACCGGCAAAGCTCTGAGACAGAAATCGCTACTCCAGGACTTTCCTTTCTATGGAGCGTAAATGCACTCCGAACTCTCATGCTTGCCGACAATGGATGTTTCTTATTCATATCCATTCTTAGCTCTCTCAGATGCGTACTCATCAGTGCGCGCAAGGGATGCAATTACCTGCTTTGTACGAGTAAAGCGTAGCCGCGCTATTTCAAAAGTTTGGTCTTTGGATTGTCTAGCATCGAGAAACGCTCTCTCGCGAGTATATCTAGTCTCCCACCAAGCCCTGTGATGTTCTGTCACGGTGAAGTTTGAACAGCCTGCGCATACGTCCGGTGATCGCTCAAGCTCGTTCGGTCCTTTATCGTCTCCATGACAAGCAGAAAAGGCCTGCGAGTAAACACAGTATCCCCAGTCGCAAGGTGCTAATTGGACACCTTTATTGATCAATATTTCAACCATCTGTGAAACCGATCTTTTACCGCGAAAATGAGGGCTATCCTCTGGGCTTTCAGGCACTTTCCTAAGAGCCTTGGACGCCCGACCCCCGATATGGGTGGAGGTCAAGATATCGGTCAATCCCTTTGCTAGATCTTTACGACTTTCCTCCGCTAAAAGCCGTTCCAGCTCGATATCACCTCCTACATATGCAGAATCTGTAATGGCGCGATGTACGTGGCCATAATGATAGGCGAGAGACTCTAAAGCTGTCTTATCTCGCAAAACAACGAAGCGCGCGAATGTTTTCCGGGCGGCATGGGGATGCAGGCGGACACCCTCCGGTAGCACTGGCCTAAATGGAGATGTCGCAAAAACGAGGAGACGCTTTGAAATACAAATGGTCTCCATACGAACACATTTGCTCAACGTGCTCGTTAATCCATTACCCCGTGGCTGAAGAATTAATGCCGATTGCTTCCATTTCGAACGGCTTACGTAATGCAAACGCTCTAATACCTCGATTGCTTTTTTTACCGGTTCGGTTATTGCCCATGTTTTCTCTCGCCCACCAGATTTTGCAGATATACCGCTCAAATGAAAGCCAAGTAAACCATCGGATTCTTCATGCGGCTCTACGCACCCATAGTTCAAGCTCGCAAGTTCACCAACTCTTAAGCCGACAAGAAATAAGATAACAGTAATACAGGCCCCCTCCAATAGCTTGAGCGCCTTATCAAATACTCTGCTAGCGCTCTCCGATTGTAGATTTAGTAACTGGCGTATTTTCGTGAACTCTTCATTGGCGTCGAAGCTAGCGCATAACATCCTTTTTCGAATCAATATTTCTTTGTGCCGATAGCCTACGGATCTTCTGGCCATATCCCACATAGAGCTATTCATTTCTAAAAGTGCTTCGCTATAACTATCGATCCAATCTAAAGCATCTTTTATCAGTGGAAGAGAAATCGAATCGTCAATAGGTTTCCAAGGCACGGGATCCCTTAAGCGACTCCGCATACTTAGATAGAGTGTCGCTGGATCGACTCTTAAAGGGGCAGTGTAGTGACTACGGAGCTCCCACAACTGCTGCAGCAATCTCAAATCGCTTCGGTGATATGAAATTCCTTTAAGGGCATTCCCAGGTTTAAATGTGGTCTCAATATAGTCGACTATTTCACGCGCAGTAAGTGCGGAAAAACGGTAAATATCTCTCTCAATCATCCACCACGTAAGGCGCCGAATAGCATAAAACCAGTTGATCACTGTTCTACTCGAAACGCCTTCACCGCGAGTAATCCGAGGAGCAGAAATTAGTGCCATCAGTAACCCTTTGCAGCTACGCAAAAGGTACTCGCGTTGGTACTTGTCACCCTTCTCCTTTGGCAGAAAATCGCCCCATTCGACAACGTGTTCCGCACCGCGGTACAGCTCTGTGGTTTTCAAAAGCCATTGGCTCTTGCTAACTTTTGCTAATGGTGGTGGATACATTTAATCACTCCAACCATAGAAATGAGTCAGATGGAATTCGCTTTTTCGCCAATTCCAACACTTGGCTGTCCACAGCCGGCAACAACTCCCTCTCTATAATTTGGCGAGTAGGCTCATATAGAGCAGCAAATCTTGGCCACCATCCATCGCGAGATGCTCGCGCTGCAGCCTTATTCAGAGCCATTAACGAAGAAAAAAGCCTCTTCACGACTTCGACATCGTCCAGAGTAATCAGAGCCCCCGGGCATGTTGCACACCCTGAAAATTGAAGGCAAGGTTTCCCAGGAACCGAGCCGGGAGCAGTGCCCGCGAACGGGTCTTTACATTGAAAGCCGAAAACCGTCTCGGCGGGAGCAGCGTTTACGGTTGGGGCAGCAGTAAGGGAAGAAGTTCCCCCTGGTATTCCACCTCGACAAGCATCAACTATTGCTCCTTGAAACCTTCGAATCAAATTCTCATGTTGACCGGCCAAGTCACTTTGCTTGGTATATAGCAAGGTGGTCGAGAACGACCGGTGATTGAGCCGTCTCTTAGCTGCATCAAGTGTTTTTCCGGCCCTATGATGCAACACTGCACCGGACCTTCGCAGCTGCTTAAACGTAAAGTGAGGAAGCTTATGCTTCTGAATGAAGAGCCTTAAGTTAGCAGAGAGATTCGCTGTAGATATACGCCCGAACTGATCAGATCCTCTCCCGCTTCTGCAAAGAAATAACTTGTTCTCATCATTCTTTGAACAATGCACGAGAATATTCTGATTCAGGCGGGATAGCTTTCTTACCAAAGACGGTGCGCTCCACTCCTTACCTACAGGGAAATCGATACGTTGAAATCTCCGACTACGGATCTTCATCCATTGAAGAATTTCTATGTCTTCTCGCAGGGGATGCCGAACGATACAGTCCCGCTCTAGATTTAATATCGAAGTTGGGTTGCCGCTAGACTGAAGAAGAATTGCTAGGAAAAAAGGCAAGAGAGTTTCAGGCGTAATCCAAAGCATGCGATTTATTTTGCGCATACCGCCGAGCTTTTCGATATGTGAATGGTACCGTTGGTATCTAGTAGCTATCTCTTGAGTAGTAGGAACTTCCCCATTACCGCGTAGCGCTAAAAGCTGCCGCAGAACCCTCGCTAACTTTAATTCGCTCTGGCTAAGATCCTTCGCCTCTCGCAGTCTCTCTCTGTAAGCATGTGCAGCGATCGTTAGTTCTATATCCTCGTAACATGCCTTTAGTATCGCTTTGACCGTGTCTTCCTCTAGGCTTTCCGACTCCTTCGGGATAACCCTCTCAAACCTTGAAACGATGAAGTTAGTCCGCTTAGCTAGAATCTGCGACGTATTTCTCTCACACCATTTGAGAAGCACAATCATGGCATTGAACGTCATTACAGCTACCGAACTAGACTTCTTTTCGGGTGATATGTAATTCTCGGCAAGCCAATTGCGAAATTCCGAGACCACATTAGGAGGAAGAGGAGTATTTTTATACAATCCCATTTCTTCCAGAAACTGGCAGAATCTTCGAATTGTCTGAAATACTTGTCTTCGTGTTGACTCGGCAGTGTGCCCATAACAACCAACAAACGCGCGTCTGAGCGCGTCCTGCAATTCAGCCGGAATATTTAGGCTTGCAAAGTCTAAAAGATGAATCTTTCCTCTCTCGCTCGTAACCTGGCATTCTCTCCACTCGCTGGCGCTCGATATTCTGTCGTTCATAGCGTCGCTCCATAAAGGTAGTCCAATGCCTCAATTACTTGTGGTGATGTAGCCTCCATCGCTTGCAAGTAGATTTCCGTGGTCACGCTGCTAGCGTGACCAAGCAAGACTTGCAGGGTTTTGAGACTGTTGATAGCTTCTTTCTGATTAGTCCGATTCTCCAGTATTCCCAATACGTGGACTGCAAAGGTATGCCTCAAATGATGAAGAGTAGCGTCACTCCCAATGCGATCGGCGCTTGCTCTAAAGGCCTTGCTAAAACTTCCTCTGGCAATCGGATTGCCTAGCTTATTAAGAAATACGAAATTATGTGAGGACTGCTTTGATATAGGACGCTCTGTTAAAACGTACCAGTTCGTTTCCTCCAACAGCGAAGTGGGAACATAGACCGTATGTTCTCTCGAACCCTTTCTGACGATTTGAATTGAAGCAAGACCACTACCATTCCGCCCAAGTTGAACAGGTGTCGGAAGGTCCTGAATTTGCAAATCACAGATTTCAAAGCGGCGCATCCCTGTAGCTGCACTCCATCTCAACATAAGTCGGTAGGGCATTGGAGTAACTACGCACAATTCTTGAATTTCTTCAGTTGAGAGTATTCTGGGCATCCGACGAATTACTGTGGGCAAAACTGGTCGTCGTCTGGCTAAACGCCCCGACCTCCACGGGGCGGGGTATAGGACACGCTCATCTTCTGCGAGGTAATCACTTAGTGGGGAAGGGAAGAGTTTCTTACGTCGCCCCCAAAGATGGAAGCTACTGACAACTGCAAGGCGAAGATTTGCGGTAGCGCTAGAGTAGCTGCGGCGCCGATATTCGTCTTCCTTATTTACTATATATGCTCTGTACCGACCAAATAGCTCTTCATCTGCGCCGGTTAAGGTGACGCCGCGGCTGGCCAAATAAGATAACCACGGAATGAGCGCCTCTGAATAGGTACGGACCGTATCCCCTTTACGACTTCGGCTATTGAGAGCTAAATCAGCTAAAAATAGAGTCGGTTCCCAAAAAGGTTGGCCATTCCGATCCAAAATAATTGCCAGAAGCGGGACATGCAGATACCGCAGAGCCGTTGGATCGAAAGATTTTGGCCAATAAGGCATTTTTGTTATGTTTTTAACATCGATATCCTTTTGCGGCCTAATAAATACTATTTCAAATAGGGTAGACATTTCGGTCCGCTTCTCCCTGCCGCAGAATGATTATTAGACAGCTTAGCAGCGCCACTTTCGAGCTGTGAACAACATACACTTCGCGGAACCTTATCGCCGAGTACCCGCGCAGCGTGCTGGACGTGCTGCGCCAGCCGATGGAGTCCGGCCGCATCAGCATCTCGCGGGCGGCGCGGCAGGCGGAGTTTCCTGCACGCTTCCAGTTGGTAGCAGCGATGAATCCCTGCACCTGTGGATGGCATGGTCATTCTTCGGGCAAATGCCGCTGCACGCCGGAACAAGTGCGGCGCTACCAGGAGCGCCTCTCCGGCCCCCTGCTCGACCGCATCGACATGCAGCTGCAGGTTGCCGCCCTGACCCCGGCCGAACTGGCCACGCAAGCAGCGGGCGAATCCAGCGCCAGCATCGCGGCACGGGTGACGGAGGCCTTCGGCCGGCAACTGGCCCGGCAAGGTAAGCCCAACAGCTTGCTGGCCGGTCGCGAGATCGACATGCATTGCCAGCCCGATGCCCCGGGCGAGCAATTGCTGCAGGCCGCCATGGTCCGGCTGGACTGGTCGGCGCGGGCTTATCACCGGGTGCTGAAGCTGGCACGCACCATTGCCGACCTGGAGGGCGTGGCGCAGGTGGAGAAACGGCATGTGGCCGAGGCGATCCAGTGTCGGCGGGGGCTGGTCACCACATAAGGGCCGCCCAACGGTCAGAGCATCCAAGACGACGGCACCAGCAAGACGATTTTTATCTAGAATCCACCCTTGTCTGCATTCACGCCCCGTTCCCTCCCCGCTCATGTCCGTTGACCGTCGCATCGCGCATATCGACATGGATGCCTTCTTCGCATCCTGC
>Ga0213872_10001482_pt1 | contig 15208 bp, 10 predicted proteins | sample VelepicomBERX_R2_FD_160071 | JGI IMG/M metagenome (GOLD analysis project Ga0213872, IMG submission 160071) | Rhizosphere microbial communities from Vellozia epidendroides in rupestrian grasslands, the National Park of Serra do Cipo, Brazil - RX_R2 | ecosystem: Host-associated > Plants > Roots >...
GCTGATGCCAGCGGCGGACATCGTCGGGCAAAGCGGCGAAGGCATCGATCAGCCCCTCGATATTCTTGCGCGGATCGATGCCGCCGACATAGAGGGCGAAGGGCCGGTCGAGGCCGAACCGGCGGCGCAAGGTCAGCGCTTCTTCGAACGGAATCTCGATCGGCCGGAAGCGCGCATCGATGCCCGCCCCGATGGTCACCGTCTGTTTGGCGGGGAAGGGCAGGCGCTCGACGCAGTCTGTCCGCGTGTTCTCCGAAATGGCCAGCAGCAGGTCGGCCCGCTTCAATTGCTGCAGCCGTCCGAGATACCATTTCTCCAGCGCCGGATTCTTGTCGAGATAGCGATCGCGCATGACCAGCGGGATCAAATCATAAGCCACCACCGCGGTGGGAATGTCGGTGACGTCGGTGACGGCGGGGGCGGAAATTCCCTCGAACAGACTGGACAGCAGCACCCGGTCGGGAGCGAGGCCGGCCAGGAACTGGGCGTAAGGTTGTTCCGAAGGCGCCCACATCTTGACGCTTTTCGGGCACAAGAGATCGATGAAGCGGCGCTGCAGGCCCGACCCTTCGGTCTCCAGCGCGCTATTGAGCAGGATCTGAATGTCGTGCCGGCCGGAGCGGCGGAGAATAGCCTCCGTCAGCGCTTCGGCGTAGCGGCCGATCCCGCGGCCCCGGTTTTCGCCTTGCGCTCCCTGCAGGTCGATGACCAGCCTCACGAGGCCAGGCCTTTCAGCAGGCGGGCGAGGCGGCGCAAGGGACCGGTCCAGCGCCAGGATCGGCTTTGCTCGATGGCGGTCAGGCGGGCGGCGATGTTTCCGGCGTAAACGTGCAGCTCCGCATGGTGGGCCTGCAGCTCCGTATGGTGGGCCAGCAGCTCGTCATGGCGGGCCTGCAGCTCGGTCTGATAGCGGATGAAATCCGCGCGCTCCCGGTCGATGACTTCGTGCTGCAGCCTCTCGACCTGCCGCGCTTCGCCGAGGTCGCGCTTGGCATGTTCCAGCGCCACCTCCAGATGGCCGATATAGATCCTGTCCTCGGCGCGACCCTGTTCGAGGGCGTGGCAGAATTCGCTCTTCTCGGTCAGCGAGTGGCGCAGCGCCTTGAGCTCGTTGGCCAAGGGACGGGCGAAATAATTGCTTTCCGCCAGCACGAAATCGTCGAAGGTGTTGGGACCGGCGCTGAAGCGTTCTTCCAGATCGGTATGGGCGGACGAAACATAAAAGCGGTTAAGCCCGTCGAAATGCACCGGACGATAGCCGCGCTCCAACAGCAGCGTTTCCCAGTCGGCACTGGATTCCTGGGTTCGCGGGCGGGTGCTTTCCACTACCAGCACCCAGGGACGGACCGGGGATTCGCCCCAGCTCTCGATGACTTGCCGCTCGAAGCCCTCGACATCGATCTTGAGCCAATGGATTTCGCGCTCCTTGAAGCGGTCGAGCAGGGCTTCCAGCCGCATGGCCGGCACCGACACTTTCCTGGCCGGGAACCCGTCCCGCTGATGGCGCTCGGCGATTTCGGCGTCGGCGGTGGAAAGACCGCTATTCTCGATCTCATAGAAATCGGCGACGCCGGCTTCCGCGGCGATCACCGCCTGCAGCACCTCCTCGTCGGGGCGGGCCGCGCGCAGTTTGGCGGCGTAATGTTCGTTCGGCTCGACATGCAGACCGCGCCAGCCGCGCTCATAAAAGGCCAGACTGACCGAATCGGTCACCGGATCCTGGGCGCCGATATCGATATAGAAGCCGACTTCGATTTCCCGAAGCGCGCGCCAAAGCAGCACATCCTCGAAATTCTGGGCATAGGTGGTCAGCGGAGGAGGGATGGTCGGATCCGGCACTCTGTCGCTCCGCGTTGAAATTCCAAAATATAACCAGTCACGCCCGCACCCGCAAACGTCACCCCCGCGCCCACAACCGTCACCCCCGCGGCCCACAACCGTCACCCCCGCGCAGGCGGGGGTCCAGTCACGCAGAGGCGCCGACGATATCCCCGTACAAGTCACGCCATCCGGGGTTCATCTGCTCGATCAGCCTCAATTTCCAGGCCCGGTTCCATTTCTTCATCTGTTTCTCCCGCAGGATGGCATCCTCCATCCGCTCATGGAATTCGAAATAGACGAGCATGTGAACGGCATACTGCCTCGAGAACCCTTCGACAAAATCCCCCTTATGCTCCCAGATCCGTTTCACGACGTCACTGGTAACGCCGATGTAGAGTGTTCCATTTCGGCGGCTCGCAAGGATGTAGACGCAAGGAGACTTCATACCATGCCCTACGCTTGCTGGGTTCCCGCCTGCGCGGGAACGACGATTTTTCGTCCGCCCGTCAACCCGTCATCCCCTGCACCCCCCGCCCATAAACGTCACCCTCGCCATAATCGTCACCCTCGCCCATACACGTCACCCCCGCGCCCAAAAAAACGTCACCCCCGCGCAGGCGGGGGTCCAGGCTGGCTTTGGCTAATGCTGAACGTACCCTCCAGCCAGCTGGTGCCGATAAAAAAGGGCTGCTCGCTGTTGGTCACGTCGAAGACCAGGGCATTATCGGTCCATTCGTAATTATTGACCAGATGCGTGTCCGTGCTGACCAGCGCCGGCGACAACGCATAGGAGCCCGGCCCCAAATCGCAGCGGAAACGCCAGTCGAAAACCACCTTGGTGCCGGCGGCCAGATCGGCCAGAGGCTGGCCGGTATGCCAGGTATTGGTGCCCCACACCACATGGCCGGTGCGGTTCCTCAGCATGAAGCCGAGCACCAGATGGGGGATGGCGTGGACCACCTCGACCTCGGCGCGCAGAATCACCTGCTGGCCGGTTCGCGCCACTTCCAGTTTCTGTCCCGTCGCGGCGTCGAGCAGGGAAAGCTCCGCCACCCGCGCTTCGCCAGTGCCCGACTTGGTGGTCAGCCAGCCTTCCTCATTGCGGCTCTGCAGCACTTCCTTGGCCTCGGCCTCGCGCTGCGCCACGCGCGCGTTATAGAAATCGGTCACCTCGTCGGCCGGACCGTCCTTGAGGACCTGCCCCTGTTCCAGCAGCAGCACGCGTTCGCACAGGGCCCGCACGTCGGCCATATTGTGGGTGACGAACAGCAGCGAGGTGCCCTGTTCCTTGTAAGTGCGGATGCGGTCGAAGCTCTTATGCTGGAAATAGCTGTCGCCGACCGACAGCACCTCGTCGACGATCAAGAGATCCGGGCGTTCGGCGGTCGCCACCGAGAAGGCGAGGCGGGCCTGCATGCCGCTGGAATAAACGCGCAAGGGTTGATCGAAAAAGGCGCCCAACTCCGAGAAGCGCTCTATATCGGGCATCAGCTCCTCGATGCGCTTGCCCGACATGCCCATCAGCCCGCCGGCGAAGCGCACATTCTCGCGGCCCGAGAAATCCGGGTTGAAGCCCAATCCCAATTCCAGGATCGAGCTGATGCGCGCCTGCGAACCGATATCGCCTTCGCTCGGCTGGATGGTGCCGGTGATCAGCTTCAACAGCGTGCTCTTGCCGGCACCGTTCGGCCCGATCAGCGCGATGGCCTCGCCTTCCTTCAGCTCGAAGGAAACGCCGCGCACCGCCCAATGCGGATTGCGCCTGTTGACGGACATTCCGCACCAGCTCGCCACGCGGGCCGCGAAAGAACCGTATTCGGCATAACATTTGCCGACATTGTCGAGGATCAGGACGTTCTTCTTCATGGGTGGGCGATCATCAGCATTGGGGCAAACAAAACAAAGGCCGGATCGCCCGCGTCCCTGCGGGCCAACCCGGTGCGGCGTGTAGCCGCCGAGTGGCGTTCGGTCAATGCTCGTCGGGCCAGAAGTTCTCATCGATCGCCTGATCAAACGACCAGGGGCACGCCGCGGGGAAGGTGCTGCGGGCCAATCCGGTTTCCTTTTCCGCCTCGATAAGGGCGAGACGGTATGCGTCATGGACGGCTTGATCGATCTTCGATTTGAGGCTCGGATTGTCGTCGAGATGATCTGAAAGGCGATATCGCTGCTCCTCAACCGAGAGGCGCCAGCTATTGCCGCGAAGAGCGGGCTGGAACTGCCACTTCAACAGGTGCAGCAGCAGCACGACCAGTCGATTGACCAGTTCGCGCTTTTCCGTGCGGCCCATGCTTTCGATCTCCTCGGCGATATGTTCGATGTCGGCGGCGGCGATCTTTCCGCTCCGCAGCAGGGCGGATTGTTCATTGGCCCAGGCGTAGAAGTCCTTGTCATAGAGCGTGTTGGCGGACATGGGCTGTCTCCTTGTCGATGCGCCGTGCGAAGGGTAGCAATTCCTTCAAAGCGCATCCACCAGTTCGGCGCTGGCGCGGCGGAACAGAAGGAAGGCCAGCGCCACCAGCAGGGCGGCGATCGCCGCGACCGGGCCAAGACTGGTCAGATCCGGCCAACGGCCCAGCAGCATGGCGTCTTCATAGGTTTCGACCAGCGGCGCCATCGGATTGAACGCCACCAGCCAGCGGAAGCGGGCCGGAACCTGTTCCGTGGTGTAGACGATCGGGGTCAGCCAGAACCAGATCTGCAGCAGGATCCCGGTCACCTCGGCCACGTCCCGGACGAAGACGTTGATGATCCCCAGCAGCAGCCCGAGCCCGAAGGCGAACATCGAGATCAGAAGGATCGACACCGGCAGCAGCAGCCAGCCTGCATTGGGCGGGTGCCCGAGGAACAGGAACACCGCCCCGATCGCCGACAACAGCAGCACATGGTTCAGCAGCGCGCTGCCCCACACGATCATCGGCAGGCAGAGGCGCGGGAAGGAGATCTTCTTCAAGCTGCCCGAATAGGTGATGAACACCGTGACGCAGCGATTGAAGATTTCCGCGAACAGCCCCCAAGCCGCCGTGCCCGCCATCAGATGGATGGGATAGGCGGCCCGGTCCATATTGGGCAGGCGGATGCCCATCACCTCGGACAGGATCAGCGCCAGGATGGCGGCCTGCGCCAGCGGGTTCAATATATGCCACAGCGCGCCGAGGCTGGAGCGGGCGAATCGGCCCTGAAATTCCGAGCGGATCGAGGTCAGGATGAAATGGCGGAAACGCCAGAGCGCGCTAATCATGCCGGATACCGACGTCAGGGGGCGCATGCTGTTCCAATCTTTACAAACACCGGCGTGAGGTAAGCCGCAATTTTGCGCTGGCGTCAACGGTATCCCGTGCTATTTTGCGCAACCTTCCCGGAAACCCGAGCGGTTTCGCGGGCTGTGGCGGAATTGCTGCCCCGATCCGGCAAAATTCATATTCCACAGCAATTTAGCACATTCCATTCAAATTCTTGTTGACGCCGCCCTTGCAATCGGTCATGTAAGGTCACTGTACAGCTATGGGTGTGCATTCTGCGCATTCGTGGGGAACGAATATCCAAGCCCGTCTTTTGGAGGCACCTTATGACCGTCACTTCCGCGCAGGTTATTACCCTGCTTGAAAACGTCCTGTTCGAGTCGGCGACTCTGGCCAAGGCCAACGCCACGAGCTGGACTGCTATCGCCAACCTCAGCTCCAGCACCTCGACGGTCGCCGGTCTGTCCGCCTATCTGGCGAGCCAGCCGGAAGCCACCATCGCTCAGCAGGTGGTCCGCTACTACCAGGGCGCCCTGGGCCGCGTTCCGAGCCCGAGCGAAATTGCCTTCTATGTGAACTACGCCGAAACCGGCCTGACCGCCGCGCAGATTGCGCAGGGCGCCTCCGCCGTTTCGACCGCGACTTGGACCAACGTCTCCAACTTCTTCGCGAACTCGCCCGAATTCAAGTCCGACTACGGTCTGACCAGCGGCCTGACCGCCGCCAATGAAGCCATCGTCATCACCGGCTTCTATAACAACGTGCTCGGCCGCGCTCCGACCACCTCGGAAATCACCTTCTATGAAAACGCGCTGAGCAACGGCGCCACCCCGGCCACGCTGGTGCAGTTCTTCACCAATTCGCCGGAATATCAGGCGAAGGCCAATGCCACCATCCAGACCAATCTGGGCAATAACGGCACCGCCGCCGTCGCCGGCACCAGCTCGCTGACCTCGACCGCTCCGATCGGCGGCCTGCCGGCTCCGAGCGTCACCAACGTGGCTCTCACCACCGGCGCCGACACCATCACCGGCGGCAGCAATTTCGCCATCTCGGGCACCGCCAGCACCGTGACCGCCCTGGACAGCATCGCGCTGACCGGCACCGGCAACTCGCTGACCCTGACCGACGCGACCGCGGGCGGCAAGGGCGTCGACGTCACCCTGTTCTCGTCCGTGTCCGGCGTGCAGACCCTGAACTTCGTCGAGCTTAATGAGTTCAAGGGCGACGCTCTGAACGTGTCCGGCTGGACCGGCCTGACCACGGCCAACATCACCGGCTACACCATCAATAGCGGCACCACCGCGACCATCACCGCCGGTTCCTCGACCGCCGTCAACCTGACCGAGACGATCGCGACCGCCGCGACCGGCACCACCGTCGTCGGCGGCAGCGTCGTGACGATCAACGAGACCAATGCCATTGCCAACGGCGGCAAGACCATCCTGGTCAGCGGCGGCACCGGCACCACCGCGGTCAGTGTCACGCAGACGACCAGTCTCGGGGCTCCGGCCCAGGCTGCCGTGACCATCACCGACACCAACGAAGGTGCCGGCACCAAGGCCGGCGTGATCACCAGCGTCACCATCAATGGTGATGACGGCGCCGCGCTCGCCATCAATGACAGCTCGCTGGCCACCCTGTCGGTCAGCAATGTCACCGCCGCCAGCACCCTGACCATCACCGAGGGCGGCTATACCTCCCCGGCGACGTCCCTGGCCCTGACCGTCAACAACGACACCGCCTTGACCCTGGTCGATGCCGGTTCGAAGTACACCAGCCTGGCCATCACCACCGGCGCCTCCGCCTCGTCGATCGCCGCTTTCACGACCTTCTCGGGCGTGACCGCGCTGACCGTCGCCGGCTCGTCGGCTCTGACCATCACCGCCGCCGCTGGCCTCTCCGGTCTGAAGACCGTGGCCGTCTCGGGCGCCGCCGGCCTGACCGCCGATCTGTCGGGTCTGGCTGCTCTGACCAGCGTCAGCTCGACCTCGAGCGGTGTGATCACCCTGACCCTGAACGGCACCCAGGAAACCTTCGTCGGCGGTTCGGGCCAGGACGTCATCACCCTCGGCGCCGCCGCCACCAAAGCGATCACCGGCGGTTCCGCCACCAACAACGAGTTGGTGTGGAATGCCGCTGCGGCGACTACCTTCGGCAACGTGACCGGGTTCACCGTTCTCGGCACCGCCGGCACCTCGTCGGGCAGCTTCGACATGAGCAAGCTGACCACCTTCACCTCCCTTGACGTGCAGAACACCGCCGCCGGCGGCGTGACCTTCACCAAGGTGGTGGCTGGCACCGCTCTGGCGATCGACGCCACTCCGGCTGGCACCGTGACCTATCAGACCGCGGACACCGCGGGCGGCTCGGACACGATGTCGCTGACTTTCGGCGGCACCGCTGCCAACGCCACCGCCGTGACGGTCAGCAATCTGACCCTCGAGGACAGCGTGTTCAACGGTATCGGCACCGTCAATGTCGTCAGCTACGACAAGACCGCCGCCGCCGTTGCCACCGCGACCGCGTTCTCCGACGCCAGCCTGGCCACCCTGAACGTGTCCGGCAACGCCGGTCTGAGCCTGGGTGCCTTCACCGATAACGCCACCTCGCTGACCATCAACGGCACCGAGACCGGTACCGGTGGCATCACCTTGGCCGGCGTTACCGGCGGTACTGCGACCTCGCTTACCAGCCTGACGGTCACTGGTAGCGATGCCGTGACGATCACCCTGTCGGAAACTGGCACTTCGTTCACGGTGTCCGACAGCGCTACTGCGGCTGTTGGTCTCACCCTGACGGACACCAGCGCCGCTACGGAAACCTTCACCAACACCGGCACCAAGACCCTTACCGTGGGGTCGCATACCGGCACCGCTCTCGCCACCCTGAACCTGTCGGCGAACGTCACCTACACGGTGATTGGCGACGCCGTGTCGGGCGGCATTACCGTCAATGGCGGTAGCGACAATAACGCTGTGAGCATCACCACCACTGCTCAGTTGGCTGCTGGTAAGGTCGACAGCATCACTCTGGGTAACGGCGCGAATACCATCGTCGACGCCACCACTGCCGGCACGTTGAATATCACGGTCGGTACCGGTGCCAATAGCATCACCACTGGCACTGGCACCGCGAATATCACTGTCGGTACCCACACTGCCCTGACTGGTTCGGACGCGTTCGTCGTCGGCGCCAATGCGAGCAGCTCGGTTCTGACCACCATCACTGGCGCGGTCGCCGGCGACACCATCAACATTCTCGACGCCACCGCTCAGGCCCTGGTCAACGTGACCTCGGCGATGGTTGCCGCCGACACCACCAACGCCGGCAACACCACGCTGCTGTCCAACTGGATCGCTGCCGCCCTGGATACCACCGCCAATCACGGTGCTAACCTGGCCCAGCATCAGGTTGGTTGGTTCAACTTCCAGGGCAACACCTACTTCGTCGAGCAGTCGGCGGCTACGGGTACGCAGGCTCTGACGGGTGATACCATCGTCAAGCTGGTCGGCACCTACAACGAAACCACCATCGGCAACGTCTCGGCTGGTCACCTCATCACGCTCGTCTAATCGGGCAAGAGGGAAAGGTGCCGCCTCTCTCGAGGCGGCACCAAACCAAGTCACATTCAACCCCGGTCCTTTTGGACCGGGGTTTTTTGTTTCGCAAAGGCAGAATGCTGATCGATGACGCAAGCTGATGAACGGCATCAATTCGCCCTTGGTCTTACTTATATGCTGCGGCAGGACTGGGCGGCCGCCTGGACAATCTTTCTCGGCCTGCTCCGGCATGAAGCCTTGGCTGCGGAATGCCTGCATCAATTGGCGCTCATCGCCCACCATCAGAGCGATCCCGGGCGGGCGAAGCTGTTTTTTATGGCGGCGATCACCGCCGCGCCGAACCAGGGGCACTTCTACGGTAATTTCGCCATTCTGTTGAACGGCGTCATCGGTGATGACGCGGCCGCACATCTTTGTCTCAGAGCGCTGCGATTGGACAGCCAGGACGCCAATTACGCCAATCTGCAAGGGGTGCTGTCGGGGCGGCGTGGCGACCGGATCATGGCGCTCCATTGGCTGAAGCGAAGCGTCGCATTGGCCCCCGAGATCGATGGCGCTTACAACAATCTCGGTATGGACGCCATGACCTATGGCGATGCAGCGGGCGCCGCGCGCAATTTTCGCCGCTCGATTCTCCTCAATCCTCTCGCCCATGGCCATTTCACCAATTCCGCGAATCTCCGGCTCCGCGCCAATCAGCCGGTTCATGCGGAGATCTGGTGTCGTGCCGCCTTGGTGCGCGCGCCCGGAGACGGGCTGACCTTGAACAGCCTGGGGGTGGCTTTGCAGGAGCGGGGCCATATCGTTCCCGCGGCACTCTGGATGGAACGGGCAGTGAGGGTCGCGCCAAGCTATTCCTATGCGGCCATGAACCTGATTTTCGCGCGGCTCTATCATCCAGCGACCAGATTGGCGGAAAACAGAGCCTATGCGGAGCACTGGGCGAGACGACAATTCGGAGAGCTAGCCTCGCTCTCCCCTCGCCAGCAATTGCCAGCCAGGCCGATGCGGCTAGGGTTCGTCTCCGCCGACTTCCGCGAACATGCGGTCGGCCACCTATGCCTGCCCGCCATCGAGAGCCTGGCTCGGATGGGCTATGAGGTCTTTCTCTATTCGGCAAAAGCGCGGGAGGACGGCTTCACCCGGAAGTTTCAGGAGGTCGCCGCGGCATGGCGGCCGATCGCCGGAATGGATGATCGGTCGGCCGCGCAACTGATCGAGCAGGATCGCATCGACATCCTCTTCGACCTCGGCGGCTACAGCGCCGACAATCGGCTGGCGGTGTTCGCCTATCGTCCCGCACCGGTGCAGATCTCCTGGCTCGGCTATCCCGGCACCACGGGTCTGTCGGCCCTGGACTATATACTGGCCGATAATTGGCAGATTCCGGAAGGGTCCGAGGAAGGATATAGCGAAAAGGTGATCCGTCTGCCGCATAGCTATGTCGCCTACCGGGCGCAGGCCTCGGTTCCCGAGGTGAGCGAACTGCCTGCGCGGAAAAATGGCTTCATCACTTTCGGATCCTTCAACGCCTTGAAGAAAATATCGCCGGCCCTTCTCCGCCACTGGGCGATCATCCTGCAACGGACGCCGAACTCCCGCCTGCTTCTCAAATCGCCTCCGCTCGGCGACCCGGATACCGGCAGGGAGGTTCTGTTCCATTTCGACGCGGCTGGCATAGAACGCTCTCGCCTCACCCTCCTGGGGGTTACTTCCCCCGCCGAGCATCAGCGGATCATGGGAGAGGTCGATATCGCTCTCGATTCCGCGCCTTACGCCGGCGGCCTGACCACCCTCGACACGCTTTGGATGGGCGTGCCTGTCGTCGCCTGCGCCGGAGAGACCTTTTGCAGCCGCCACAGCCTCGGCTATTTATCGACATTGGGCCTGCGGCGCCTTGTCGCACGGGACATGGAAGAGTATGTCTCGATCGCCGTCGCGCTGGCGGCCGATTATGATGAATTGGCGCAGTTGAGAAATGGATTGCGGCCGCTCATGAGTACCTCGCCTTTATGCGATGCTGACGGCTTCGCCAAGGATCTGGCGACAGCCTTGAATATTGTCTGGGAGCGCCGGGTCTCCGGACAGAGGGTGGATCACGTCAGGGTGGAGCGGCGGCGAGGATGACTATCACGCCGGAAGAGGCCAGCCATTCCCTCGCTAAAGCGGATGAAGCCCTTTATGCGCAGCGTTTTGAAGAAGCGCGCGCCCTGTACGACAAGGCGCTGCAACTGTTCGATGCGGCGGGTCTGGCCTGTCTCGGCATCGCCATCACCTTCCACAATGAGGGAGAGATCGACAAGGCGCGCCAATGGTACCATCGGGCCGCCGTCCATTCGCCGTCGATGTGGCAGATCTGGAACGGGTTCGGGAATCTCTTGTCGGAAATCGCGCGAATCGAGCAGGCGGCGGTTCTTCTCGGGCGGGCCCAGCATCTCGCTCCGTCGGAACTGCGCATCGCCTGCAACCGCCTGATGTCGCACTATTATTCCGACCGGATCACTGATGAGGAGATCGTGGCCGCGGCGCGTATCATTGATCGCTGCCTGGCCCCTCTGGCGCAGCACCAGCTCTCCCCGTCAGCTCGTCGGCCAGGAGCGTTGCGCGTCGGCTTCGTCTCCCCCGATCTGGCGGCTCACCCGGTCGGCATGTTTCTCATGCCGCTGTTGAGGGAACTCGATCGCAGACGGATCATTCCCTTCGCCTATTTCACCGGTACCTATCGAGATGCGGTGACGGACTATATCAAGGGGCTCACCGAATGGCGTGACGCCGCCACTCTTTTCGATGACGCGTTGGCGGCGCGGATCCGAGAAGACGAGATTGACATCCTGATCGATCTCTCCGGCTACACCGGGGGAAACCGGCTCGAGCTGTTCGCCCGCCGGGCCGCGCCGATCCAGATCAGTTGGCTCGGCTATTTCGGCACCACGGGCTTGGCGGCCATGGATTATGTACTGACGGATCGATGGCATGTCCCGGAGGGGCGCGAGGGGCAGTTCACCGAAAAACTTCTTTTCATGCCCAACAGCCGTTTCTGCTTCGCTCCCGCTCCCTTCGCTCCCGATGTCGCGCCGCCGCCTTGTCTTCGTAACGGCTATATCACCTTCGGCAGCTTCAACAATCGAGCCAAGCTGACGCCCTCGGTGATAGAAGCCTGGGCCGGAGTCCTGAATTCCGTCCCAGGCAGCCGGCTTCTGCTCAAATGGCGCAGCCTCGCGGCTCCCTCGATCCGCAACGAGCTGCTCGACGCCTTTTCCCGTCAGGGGATCGAGGCCGCCCGCATCGAACTCAGGCCGGCCTCATATCATCTCGATCTGTTCCATGAATATGGCGACATGGACATCGCTCTCGATCCCTTTCCCTTTTCAGGCGGCCAGACCAGCGTGGAGGCCCTGTGGATGGGGGTGCCGGTTCTGACCATGCCGGGTCCGCGCGCGGTCTCACGCCAGACGCTGAGCATGATCGGCAGCCTTCAGCGCCCGGATTGGCTGGCCCGCTGGGTGGCGGAGTCGCCGGCCGACCTCGCGGCCAAGGCGATGACCCTAGCCGCTGATCGGGAGGGGTTGCGTGAAATCAGGGCGGCGCTGCGTCAGGTCATGCGCGCGTCGCCCTTGATGGACGCCCAGCGCTTTGCGCGCGATTTCGAAAATTGCCTGTTCCTGGCGGCGACCGCTAAAGGAGATCCGATGAACACTCTCACCATTGACGATAAGAGCTACAATCTCGACGATCTGCCCGAGGCTGCCAAGTCTCAGCTGGCGCATCTGCAGTTTGCGGACTCCGAAATCCAGCGCCTGCAATTGCAGCTCGCTTTGGCGCAGACCGCGAAGAACACCTACCTCGCGGCGTTGAAGGAAATTCTCGCCAAAAGCTGAGTCTCAGCTAGGGACGAGATCGCCGAGAGCCGCCAGGAGCGGGCCAAGCTGCTTCTGATGCCGCCGCCAGCGGCCGATCGCGGTGCGGTAGAGCGGGCGGCGAACTTGGCCGGCGCTGGCGGTGCGGACGATCCGTTCGGTGCGGTAAAAGTCGAGGCAGGCGGGGTCCCAGTCCAATCCGCTGAAGGCGATCAGACGTCTTGCTTCCATCTCGGGATCGTCGATCAGCGCCTCATAGGAAATCTCCGTGTAGGCGTCGGCTGGGAGCGTCTCCCGCCAGTGCCGTGCAAGCCGGTCATAGGCTCGGTAGAAGCGTCCGAGTTCCCCGAGATCATAGGCGAAATCGAGCTTGCCGGCGAATTTCCGCACATAGCAGGACAGGCAGACATCCACCGGATCCCGCCGGCAATGGATGATGCGCGCATTGGGAAGAATGAGCCGGATCAGGCCGGCATGCAGGAAATTCAGCGGCATCTTGTCGACGACGCGTCGGCTGCCCGCGAAGTTCGGCAGTCCGTCCAGATAGGCGGCGCCGGCTTGCGCCAGCGCGTCGGCCGACAGCTCATCCGCCATTGCCGCAACGATGTCCGGCAGCAAAGGCAACTCGCCCGCGCCGGCGATTTCGGGATGCGAGGCCAGGATCTGTTCCACCAGGCTGGTGCCGGATCGCGGCATGCCGATGACGAAGAGGGGCCGATCGGAGGGCACGCCAACCTCCGCGAACTTCTTTAGCAGCGGCTTATCGAATTGGGCGGCGATCCGCTCCATCTGCCGTTCGGCCGCCGCAGGATCATAGGGAATGCCAGAGCGGTATAGCTGGTTGGCGGCGCCGAAATGCAGGAATGCCTGCTTGTCGTCTCCCGCGCCCAGCCAGCTCTTGCCGAGCGCGAAATGAAGATTGATGCGAGACTCGGCGGTTGGATTGTCGCGCAGCAAAGCTTCCATTGCCTCGATGGAGCAAGTCCCGCCGAGGTCACTTTTCACATACCAAGCCTCGGCGGATTTTGGTTCTGCCGCTATCGCGGCGTCGATCGCTGCTTCGGCGAGAGCGCTTCGACCGGTTTCCGACAAGAGGATGGCAAGATTGATCAGCGGGCGGGAAAAACCCGGCACGCCGATGCAGGCCGCGCGCTCGAAGAGACGTTGCGCCGGGTCGGTTCGGCCTGCCTCGAACTCGGCCGAGCCTAAATTGCAAAGCGCAAGCCCATGGGAGGGCGAGAGGGCAAGGGCCGCCTTGAACGCGCGCGGGGCCAGATCGCGGGGACCCGCGGTAAGTTGCGCAACGCCCAGATTGAAGTGAAATTCGGGCTCGGCTGGTAGCAATCGCACCGCGGCCAATAATGGTCCAGGGCGTGCCGTAGCCATACCGAGCACGCCAAGGGCCTTGGGTTGTTCGGGTGAAAGGCACAAAGAAACGCGGCAGGCGGCCTCTGCCTCTGCTAGGCGCCCGAGTTGGAGCAGCGCGCCGGCCCTGTGAGTATGGGCGTCGGGGGAGAATTGATCCAGGCTGAGCGATTGGTCGCCGGCGCGGACAGCTTCCCCGGCCCGCCCCATCGCCGTCAGCAGGCCGGCGAGATTGCCGTAAAAAACCGCATATTGCGGCGCCGAGGCAATGGCTCCTCTGATGAGGGAAAGGGCGGCGGCGGGATGTCCCGATTGATGGGCGAGAACGCCGAGCAGATGCAGGCTGTCCGCGTGACAGGGATCTTCCGACAGCAGCTGCCGATAACATCGTTCAGCTTCGATCAACCGACCGCTTTGGTGCAGTTGGAGCGCTTCGGTGAACAGCCTTGTCATTACCCTGCGGTGGGGTTCTTCAGATCAGTGGGAAGTTCAACGCGCCGTGGCGGAACGGGATCCAATCCTTGTGGTCGGGGCGGTATTGCAGCCCGTAGGGCGACTGCAGGAAGATCTTGGGCGGGTTGCCGCCTTCCTTCTGCGTCTTTTCCACATCGACCTTGCCCGACGGCAGGAACACCTTGTCGACGATCTCCTGCAGCGGCACTTCGCGCCCCGTTGCGTTTTTCACATAGTCGCGCGCGGCGTCCGAAATCGCCCAGGCTTCCTCGACCAGCGCATAAGCCTCGTCGACATTCTTCGGATCAACCATCATGCACCTGCGTTGTTTAGTCTGATCTAAAGGATTTACTCCATTTTGCCCGAAAGGGAAGGGGAAGATTTCGCCCCTCAATTCTGCTAGCGTCCCCGGCAGCCGCAAGGCATCTAACAGGCGAGTCGGAACAGAGGCGAAGATGGCGGATTGGACGGCGGGATATGTGGCGGATATTGGTTATACCTATGGCTATTATGCGGAACTCAATCCGATCCGCAGCCGTCTGGCGCTGCTGAACGCCAAGCTGACCTTTCCCGAAATACAGACAGCCTGTGAATTGGGATTTGGCCAGGGACTCAGCACGAACATCCATGCGGCGGCTTCCGCCACCCAATGGTATGGAACGGACTTCAACCCCTCACAGGCCGCCTTCGCGCAGGAATTGGCGGCCAAAGCCGGGGCGGGGACGAAATTATGGGACGAGGCCTTCGCCGATTTCGCACATCGCTCCGACCTTCCCGATTTCGATTTCATCGGTCTGCACGGCATCTGGAGCTGGATATCGGACTCCAACCGGACGGTGATCGTCGACTTCATCCGGCGCAAACTCAAGGTCGGCGGCGTTCTTTATATCAGCTACAACACCCTTCC
>Ga0213872_10001483_pt1 | contig 15197 bp, 18 predicted proteins | sample VelepicomBERX_R2_FD_160071 | JGI IMG/M metagenome (GOLD analysis project Ga0213872, IMG submission 160071) | Rhizosphere microbial communities from Vellozia epidendroides in rupestrian grasslands, the National Park of Serra do Cipo, Brazil - RX_R2 | ecosystem: Host-associated > Plants > Roots >...
ACGCGCGCAATTCGCGCGATTCGCGCGATTCCCGCCATTTACCTATCAGTTGCTGTGCCGCCTGATCGAAAGCGGCGAGTGGCGCAGTCTGCCGGCGGTTGTAAATCATCAGCGCGTAAGCCGTGGCCAATGCGTTGACTTCCGGCGACAGTGCGCGCTCTTCGCCGGCGGACGGCCGCTCGGAGCGCCAATAATTGATCGCTTCTTCCAATTCGGTCAAAGTGATGTCCATGACTTGATTGTACGCCAGTGTGTCGCGTAGCAATGCAAAGAAAATAATTTCCGGCCATAACAAGTCTCGCGAAGCCTGCTTGGAAAGATGTCCGAAAGCGGCTAGCCGCGGGCGGAAGAGTGAGTAAAATGAAGCCATGGATACTCACCAACCCACGCACCCGGCGACACACACGGATGGTGCGTCAGAACTGAGCGACACGGCCTTGCCAGACCGCGAAGTGTGTTACCGCGCCTTGCAGGCGCGCGATACGCGTTTCGATGGCGTGTTTTTCACGGGTGTAAAAAGCACCGGCATTTATTGCCGCCCGGTGTGCACCGTAAAAACGCCGCGCGCGTCCTCATGCACCTTCTTTCCGAATGCGGCGGCGGCGGAAGCGGCCGGTTTTCGGCCTTGCTTGCGCTGCCGCCCGGAACTGGCGCCGTACGCGTTGCAACAAAACCTGGCTTATGCGGTTTGGCGGCGCATTGCTGCGGGTGCCTTGAATCATGGCGACGTCGAAGCCTTGGCTGGCGAAGTCGGCCTGTCGTCGCGGCAGTTGCGGCGCGTGCTGTTGCAGCACTTCGGCGTGACGCCGGTCGAACTGGCGCAGACGCAGCGCTTGTTGTTCGCGAAAAAGCTGTTGCAGGAAACAAATCTGCCAATGACGGAACTCGCGTATGCGGCTGGTTTCGGCAGCCTGCGGCGCTTCAATGCCTTGTTCGACGAGCGCTACGGCATGGCGCCGTCCGCCGTGCGGCGCGCAGAGCCGCAAGACGGGCACAGCGCCGGCGCGCTGGTGTTGCGCCTTGCTTACCGCCCACCGTTCAATTGGAGCGAACTGCTGTCGTATCTGGCCGGGCGCGGGATACCGGGCGTCGAAGCAGTCGACGCCGAAGCGCAAACCTACATGCGCAGCGTCGCCTTGGGTGAAGCGCGCGGCTGGCTGCGCGTGCGGCATGTGGCCGCGAAGCAGCAGCTGGAATTGGAAGTGGCGCCGGTCTTGGCGCCGCAACTCATGCCTTTGCTGTCGCGTGTACGCATGCAATTCGATCTCGACGCCAATCCTGCCGTGATCGAAGCGCATTTGCGGCACGACCCTTTGCTGGCACGGCAAATCCGCAAAGTGCCGGGCTTGCGCGTGCCGGGTGCGTTCGACGTGTTCGAGCTCGCCGTACGCGCGATCCTGGGACAGCAAGTGAGCGTGGCCGGAGCGACTACCTTGTCTGGACGCATGGCTATGCGCTTCGGCGCGGCCGCCGATGCGCCGTTTGCCGCGGTGACGCATTATTTTCCGACGGCTCAGGTTTTGGCAGGTGCCGAAGTGGCCGATATCGCGCAAATCGGCATGCCCGGCACGCGTGCGCAAACGATACGCAATATTGCGCAATTCGCCGTGGACGGCGGTCTGGAACTGCGTGCGGGCCTGAGTCTGCAGCAAGCGGTCGAACAATTGAGGACGGTGCGCGGCATAGGCGAATGGACGGCGCAGTATGTTGCCTTGCGTGCCTTGCGTTTTCCCGACGCATTTCCGGCCGGTGATCTCGGTTTGCAGAAAGCGGCAGCAGACGTGGACGGTCAGCGTTTGACGGAAAAGCAGTTGCTGGATCGCGTGGCGGCGTGGTCGCCTTGGCGCGGCTATGGCGCCTTGCTGCTGTGGACTTCTCTAAGTCACAAGGATAGAAAATGATTTCTTATTGCGAATATGTGAGTCCGCTCGGTAGCCTGCTGCTGGTGGCGAGCGAACGGGGTTTGTGTGGCATTTATTTCGAGCAGCATCGTCATTTCAAGGGCAAGGCCGACGATTGGCATGAGAAGCCCGATCAGGAGGTGTTGACGCGCACGCGGCGGCAGCTCGGTGAATTTTTCGCCGGCACGCGCCAGGCTTTCGATTTGCCGTTCGACTTGCGGGGCACGCCGTTTCAGCACGCGGTATGGGATGCCTTGCTGGCGATCCCGTTCGGCGCCACGATCAGTTATGGCGAACACGCGCGCCGTGTCGGCAAACCGGCGGCGGTGCGTGCGGTCGGAGCGGCCATAGGACGCAATCCAGTGTCGATCATCGTGCCCTGCCATCGTGTGGTGGCAAGCAGCGGCGCCCACACCGGCTATGCCGGCGGGCTGGAGCGCAAACGCCGTCTGCTTGCTTTCGAGGCCGGGGCGGAAGCTCTGGCTTAGCGCACGAATTTAACTCACTAAGCTAACTCATTAAGCTAACTCACTAAGCGCAGCGCAAAAGGGTAGCGGTACCCCTGTCCCTTGGACGAAGCGATGGCGGCGATGATGCAGAAGATGATGTTGATCACGTGCAGCAGCGGCAGCAAAGCCAGGCCGATCAAGACGATCACCATCAGGCCGGCAATGCAGTAGCCGATCAGGAGCGTGATCTGGAAATTGAGCGCTTCGCGCGCTTCCTGTTCGGCGTAGGTCGATTCGCCCCTCTTGATCAGCCAGATGATCAAGGCGCCGAGCGGGCCGGTGAAAATCCCGAGCAAGTGTGCGAGCATGGCGAAGTTGCGTTCGTCGGGGCTCGTGGTGCTGACTGTCATTTCGTCCATTTCTTCTCCTTTTGGAAATCGTGGAATCAGGCAATGCGATCATAGCGCAGTCCCATCGCCAATGCGAATAATTGCGGTGGTGAAAAAACAGGGCGATTACCGTTTCATTTTGTGAGGCGTATGGTTAAAGTGCAGGTATCGGATTGCCTCGTCGCGAGGGATTCCGCGGTCAACAGAAAATGGGAGTAGAGCATGTTGGTAGTTACCACAGAAAACATTTCCGGCCATCGGGTCACCGAGGTCAAGGGGCAAGTGTTCGGCGTCGTCGTGCGCAGCCGCGGATTGGCCGGCAACTTCATGGCGGGCTTGCGTTCGCTGATCGGCGGTGAAATTACCGAATACACGCAATTGCTCGAAGAGGCGCGCCGCCACGCGGTCGACCGCATGGTCAAGAACGCGCGACTGATGGGAGCGAACGCGGTCGTGATGATGCGTTTCGATTCGTCGGAAATCGGCCAGACCATGAGCGAGATTGTCGCTTACGGTACGGCAGTGATCGTTGAACCGAATAAATAGGGGGAACGATGTTGCGTTTGGCGCTATTGGTGTTTGCGGCGTTGCTTTCAGTAGCCGGGCTGTTTTGCCTGTCGTCCGGATACGGCCATGGGTTGCCTATGACGGTGTGGGGAGTGATTCTGCTCTTGGCGGTGCTGTTTGAACGCTGGCGCTATCAGCAGAGCCACAACGCAAACGGTGCCTGGCAGGAAACCGGTGAGCGCTTTATCGACCCGGAGAGCGGCCGTTTGACCAAGGTTTTGTACGATCCGCACAGCGGCGAACGGCGTTATGTGCCGGTCGACGCCGATGCGGATAAGGGACAGGCCCCCTAGGCGGCTTTCTTTGCCGTCGCTTTCTTGAGTGCCGGTTTGGCCGCCGGCTTCTTGGCAGCGGTCTTCGCAGCTGTAGTCTTGGCGGCAGTGGTCTTTGTTGCCGCCTTGGCTTTGGTGGTCTTTTCCGCTGCGGCCTTCTTCTTGGCCGGCGCGGCTTCCTCTTCCACCTCGTCTTTCGCTGCAGCTTTACCCTTGGCTGGTGTCTTGGCCTTGCGCTCTTCAAACTCGAAGCTCACCTTGCCGTCCTTGCCCTTGACCAGGAAAGCCTTGAACGGTCGGCGCGTGCGCTGCGAGACGAAGCCGGGCAGCAAGTCGGTGCGGCCGTCGTTGAGCAGCTTGATCATCTGCTCGGGCAGGATTTCCTGTTGCAGGATGATGCGGCCGCTGCGGAAGTCGCAAGTCTTGGGCTTGGCGACGGTGTTCTCGCACACGTAGGCCAGGCCCATTTCGTAGACGCCGCCACCGCATTTCGGGCAGGCGCCCAAGGTGGTCTGGCCGCTGAAGTCGGGCGCTTCTGCGTTTTCATCTTCCTCGTTGCTCTGGCCGAAATCGAATTCGAGCTTGTAGTTCTTGATTTCTTCGTCGCGCGAGATTTTCAGGATGGCGGCGAACGGCCGGCCCATCTTGGAACGGAAGCCTTGCAGCGGACCGATGGTGCGCTTCTCGAGCAATTCCTCGACTTCGGCGACTTCAAACTGGCGGCCGCCCGGCACCTTGGTCATCGAGAATTCGCACTTGGTGCAGGCGAAGCGGCGGTAGTTTTCCTTGACCACGCTGCCGCAATTCGGGCACGGCGTCTTCAGCGTCGCGTAGTCGCCGGGAATGGTGTCGTTGTCGTATTCCTTGGCGCGCTTGACGATGACTTGCGTCATTTGCGCGATTTCGCGCATGAAGGTTTCCCGGCTGATCTTGCCGCGTTCCATCTGCGACAACTTGTATTCCCATTCGCCGGTCAGTTCCGGTGCCGTCAATTCACTGACGCCGAGTCCGCGCAACAGCGTCATGAGCTGGAACGCCTTGGCGGTGGGAATCAGTTCGCGGCCATCGCGCAGCAGGTATTTTTCCGTCAGCAAGCCTTCTATGATGGCGGCGCGCGTGGCCGGCGTGCCCAGGCCCTTGCCGGCCATGGCATCGCGCAGCTCTTCGTCGTCGATCAGCTTGCCGGCGCCTTCCATGGCCGACAGCAGCGTGGCTTCCGAATACCGTGCCGGCGGTTTCGTCACGAGGCCGTTGGCCGTGACCTTGTCTGTCTTGACCTTTTCATCCTTGGCGACCGGCACCAGTGTGCGGTTGTTGTCTTCGCCTTCTTCCTTAGCGGCGGTGACTTCCTTGCCGTACACGGCCAGCCAGCCGGGGTTGGTCATGACCTTGCCTTCGGACTTGAACTGATGGCCCGAGACTTCGGTATAGCGCGTCGTCACCTGGAATTCGGCAGCCGGGAAGAAGATCGCCATGAAGCGGCGTGTCACCAGGTCGTACAGCTTCTGCTCGGGCTCGGACAGGCTCTTCGGCGCCAGCGTGGTCGGAATGATGGCGAAGTGGTCGCTGATCTTCGTATTGTCGAAGATGCGCTTGTTCGGCTTGACCCAGTTGTTCTTCAGGATCTGCGCGGCGAACTGCTGGTAATTGTGGTTTTCCGAAATCGTGTCCAGCGTCTGCTTGACCGTGTTCAGATAGTCTTCCGGCAGGTGGCGCGAATCGGTACGCGGGTAGGTCAACACCTTGTGCTTTTCATACAGCGCCTGCGCCAGGCCCAGCGTATTCTTCGCCGAAAAGCCGAAGCGCGCGTTCGCTTCGCGCTGCAGGCTGGTGAGATCGAACAGGGCCGGCGCCATCGAGGTGGAAGGCTTGGATTCTTCCGTGACATTGCCGGGCTTGCCGCGGCAGGCGGCGACGATGGATTCGGCGGCGGCCTTGCTCCACAGGCGTTCGGCCTTCTTTTCCGGATCGGTTTCGTCTTTCTTGTGCTTGGTGTCGAGCCAGCGGCCTTCATAGATGCCGGCGGCGCAGACGAATTCGGCGCGCACTTCCCAATAGTCGCGCGGCACGAATTTCTTGATCTTCTCTTCACGCTCGACCACGATGGACAAGGTCGGCGTCTGCACACGGCCGACCGTGGTCAGGTAAAAGCCGCCTTCCTTCGAGTTGAACGCCGTCATGGCGCGCGTGCCGTTGATGCCGATCAGCCAATCGGCTTCCGAACGGCAGCGCGCTGCATCGGCCAGCGGCATCATTTCCTGGTCTTCGCGCAAGTGGCCGAAGGCGTCGCGGATCGCGCCCGGCGTCATCGATTGCAGCCACAGGCGCTTGATCGGCTGCTTGGCTTTCGCATATTGCGCGATCAGGCGGAAAATCAATTCACCCTCGCGCCCGGCGTCGCAGGCGTTGATCAGGGTCGTGACGTCCTTGCGCTTGATCAGCTTGTTCAAGACCTTCAGGCGCGATTCGGTCTTGGCAATGGGGTTGAGCGCGAAATGCGGCGGAATCATGGGCAGGTGGGTGAAAGTCCACTTGCCGCGCTTGACGTCGTATTCTTCGGGCACCGCGATTTCGACCAGGTGGCCGACCGCGGAAGACAGGACGTATTCGTCCGATTCGAAGTACTCATCGTGCTTGGTAAAGCCGCCGAGCGTCTTCGCGATGTCGTTCGCGACAGAGGGCTTTTCGGCGATGATGAGGGACTTGGACATAAATAAGATCCTGAAATATGCGTGCTGGTGGGTGTCGCGTTGCCAAGAGGCCGTCGCAAAATTACTCTGGCGGTGTTACCGCTCCTTGCCGTACAGTTGTACTGTCTGCGTCGCAAGCGGGGCGGCCATCCGCCTAGCCAGACTAATTTTGCAACAGCCTCTAAATAATAAATATCTGTCAATACCTGTCACTAAGGCAACGGTGACACCAATTTAGGGGCCAATGATAAGCGGGTTGTCGCGAAATTCGCAAGCAGGCCGCTGTTTTTCCCGGATCGCCCGAAATTTCCGAGGCGCCATGCCGGCCAGCTCAACTGCCAAGCGAATACCGGGAGGGCGAGGAGAGTGCGCTCAAAATTGAGCAAATCGGACAAAGGGCTGCGCGGAATACCGCTTTTGCGCTCGCTTTTTCACTATTAATGAGCGAGGGCCGGGCGAGAGGTGCAGGCCGCGAGCCGGATTCCAGCGGCCGCGCCAGTGTGACATCAATGCAACAAGCGTGGCTCCGGCTCTTCGTCCTCATCGAGCAGGAGCTCGTCAAACATCAGGCTGTCGGGTTCCTGGCCTTGGCTCCACAGCACCATCAGCACGATGACTTTGAGCTTGTCGAGCGGCAACGGCGCTTCGCCAACCGCCAAGGCGCGTCCGACCACGATTTCGCGCTGAATCGCGTTGATTACCTTGGCCGATTCGAGAAATTGCAGGAACCCCACGGCCGCCGTGCCAATCTGGTTGATTTCCTGTTCCACGTAAATGCGCGTGCCGAAGGAAAACGCGGCCTGCTGCGGATAGCAGCTATTGAACTCGTCTGTGGCTGTCGCTAAATCAGTCAGCCAGCCCAGCGCCTGCGAAATATCTTCATCTTCGAAGCCGACCGCAGACAGCTTCTTGACCAGCGCCTCCGGGTCGGGGCAGGCATCGGGGCGGTAATACGTCTCGTACAGGTAAACAAGGATATCGAACATGTTTTCGCCTCGGTGGAATTAAAAGGCCGTACTGAAACGTCACACTGCCGATTATAGGCTGGAAAAGAAAATCTGTGCTTTTTGGCCGCGTTTGCGCAAAAAATTAGCGAAAACAGGCACTTTTTGTGGCCGATTTGGATTTTTTGCTAGGCGAGGCGGCGGTAATTGCCGCCGGGCAGGGTCTCGACCAGGCCGGCGATTTCCAAGGTCATTAATTGCGCGGCCAGACTGGCCGCGTCCAATCCGGCGCGCGTGGCCAGGGTGGTGGCATCGACCGGGTCGTAGCCCATGGCTTCGAGCAGGGCAGATTCGGTGGCGGCAGTGTCCGGAAGTTTGCTCAAGAGTTTGGCCGGGGCGAGCGGCAATTTCATATAGGGCTGCAGCTCTTCGAGTATATGTTGGGCTGACTCGACCAGCTTCGCGCCTTGGCGGATCAATTGGTGGCAGCCTTTGGCCAGTGGCGAATGGATGGAACCCGGTATCGCGAATACCTCGCGCCCTTGCTCGGCCGCCTGACGCGCCGTGATCAGCGACCCCGATTGCGCGGCTGCTTCCACCACCAGCGTACCGCGCGCCAAGCCGCTGATGATGCGATTGCGGCGCGGGAAATTCGCCGGGACGGCCGGTGTGCCGAGCGCGTATTCGCTGACGATGCAGCCCTCTGCGGCGATCTGGTGGGCCAGATCGCGGTTACGCGCCGGGTAGACGATATCGATGCCGGTGCCGATCACGGCGATGGTCGACCCCCTGCCCGCGTGATTGTGCAAGCTCGTGAGACTGCCGCGGTGAGCTGCGGCGTCGATGCCGAGCGCGAGTCCGGACACGGTGTGCAAGCCCGCGACGCTGAGAGCCTCGGCAAAGCGTTCGGCATTGGCAATGCCCTGGGCCGTGGCGTTGCGGCTGCCGACGATGGCCAGAGACAGTTCCGACAGAATGTCGATCCGGCCTTTGACATACAGCATGGTGGGTGGATCAGGAATGTCGAGCAGCAGGCGTGGATAGCGCTCGTCGGCCAGCGTCAGAATCGCATTGTCGGACTGTTCGACCCAGGCCAGAGTGCGTTCTATGAGCGCCTCGGTCTCGGCCGGGAGAGTGCCGCTGAGCGCAAGCGCTATGCGTTCCGGCACGACCTTCTGTAGTGCGGAAAAACTCGCGCTGAAAATGTTTTCCGGCAGGCCGAATGCGCCGAGCAGCTTGCGCGCGGTTTCACGGCCTACACCCGCGGTTTGCTCCAGCCGGACCCACGCCTCCAGCCCTTCTACAGCTCCCAAGCCGGTTCCTTCACTTGGCGCTTTCCTCACTCAGGCGATTTCGCGAGGTCGCCGACCTGGGCCGAGTCGCGTACGTCCATGATCAGCGCATAGGAAATGTTGTCGAACACGCGGAACACGAACAAGTCGCCGTATTCCTCGTCGGGCAGCTTGATGGCCTTGTTATGATCGGTGGGATCGGCCACGACCGTGCCGAAGCGGAATAGCTGAAGCACGGTGCCGACGTCGACGCCGTCGCTGCGCCCGCGGTTGATCGAGACGATCTGGTTTTGGCCGGCGTGGCTGACGCCTTCATATATGGACACGATGCGCGCCGCCATGGGCTGCAAGGGGGCGTGCGGCATATAGTTGATCAGTGGTGTCGGCGGACTGGGCAGCAGGCGGTCGCCTATGCCCATTTCCTCTTTCGCATTCGCCACGCTGAAGGTATGGGCCTCGATCGGATCGGCAGCCGCGCGCACCAGCTTGATGGTGCCCAGGTACACGGCCTCGTAACCGATAACCTTGCCCGTGCCCGGATCTTTCAGCGGCTTGGCCGGACGGAATACCTGGAACGAGGTGCCGCCTTTCAAATCACCGCGCACATAGGCGCGGTCACCCTTGCCGACCACGACACGGCCTTCCTGGGTGGCGACAATGCGCGGCGCTTCGTTCAATTCCTTTTCACCGACCACGAGCGGTTGCGACAGGAAAGGCTCGATCACGGAATTGGCGATGCTGGTGATGGCGTTGCTCGCCAGGTTCTGCGTGCGGGTTTGCGGTTCCAGGCGCAAGTCGCCGGAAGCCTTGCCGCCGCCATAATTCGGCGCGGGCGTGCCGCCTATCGGCGTGCCGAGGCGCAGGCGGCCGGCGGCGCGGTCGAAATACACGATCTGGCCGGGATAGATCCAGTGCGGATTGCTGATCTGGTCCTTGTTGATGCCCCACACTTGCGGCCAGCACCAAGGGTGTTTGAGGAATTGGCCGGAAATGCTCCACAGCGTGTCGCCTACCACCACCACGTGCTGGTCAGGCGCGTTTTCCAGGAATTCGCAGTGGAAGGCGTTCGGATCGGCCTTCATTTCCTGCGAGATGGTGTCGGCCAGGCTGGCTTGCGAGAGCAAGGCCAGGGCAGGAATAAAAGTGGAAACAAGGAGGGAAGCGGCTATGCTAAACTTTTTCATGTTTCATCCGGTGAAAGGGATTAAGGTTTGCCGGAACGCCGCAAAATGTTGTCCGTACGAAAGTATCCATGCAGGGTAGGTGCGGCAACTCTTGTTACTTTGAATCAAATTCTGCACATAAATCCTTGAACTAGCAAGAGAATATACCAATCTCTCTTGCGGACTTGTTGCGCAAACGCCGTATGCCATTACTGAATATTCTCCGCTATCCCGACCCTCGCTTGCATAAAGTTGCCAAGCCGGTAACGACTTTCGACGCCAAGCTGAAACAATTGGCGGAAGACATGGCGGAAACCATGTATGAAGCGCCCGGCGTCGGCTTGGCGGCGACCCAGGTCGACGTGCACGAACAATTGATTGTGATCGATACATCCGACGCGCGCACCGATCTGCGCGTGTTCATCAACCCGGAAATCGTCTGGGCGAGCGCAGAAATGCAGGTGTATGAAGAGGGCTGCCTGTCGGTGCCGGGGATTTACGACGGCGTCGAACGCCATGCGCAAGTCAGGGTCAAGGCGCTCGATATCGAAGGCAAGCCTTTCGAACTCGAGGCCGATGGCTTGCTGGCCGTGTGCATTCAGCATGAAATGGACCATTTGAAAGGCAAGGTATTCGTCGAATACCTGTCGCCGCTCAAGCGCAACCGCATCAAGACCAAGATGCTGAAGGAAGAGCGCGAGCAGACTAAGTCGCGCAAACAAGCGGCCGTACGCTAAATTTCCATGAGAGTCATTTTCGCCGGTACGCCGGAGTTCGCGGCCGTTGCGCTACGCGCCCTGCATGAAGCCGGTTTCGAAATTCCGCTGGTGCTGACCCAGCCCGACCGTCCAGCCGGGCGCGGCATGCAGATGCAGGCCTCGGCCGTCAAGCAATATGCCGTCGCGCACGGCATGCCGGTGGCACAGCCGGTGTCGCTGCGACTGGATGGCAAATACCCCGAGGTGGCACGTGAAGCGCACGACTTGTTGCGCGCCACGCCGCACGACGTGATGGTGGTGGCGGCCTACGGTTTGATTTTGCCGCGCTCGGTGCTCGACATCCCGCCCCTGGGCTGCATCAATATCCACGCATCGCTGCTGCCGCGCTGGCGCGGCGCCGCGCCTATCCATCGCGCCATCGAAGCCGGTGATGCCGAGACCGGCGTCACTATCATGCAGATGGAAGAGGGGCTCGATACCGGTCCCATGCTGGCGGTTGAGAGCCTGCCCATCGCCGCGCAGGATACGACCGGCAGCCTGCATGACAAGCTGGCAGAGCTGGGCGGCCGCATGATCGTCGATGCGCTGCATGCCTTGGAGCGCGGCGGTCTGCAAGCGACGCCGCAGCCGGAAGTCGGAGTGATTTACGCCTCCAAGATCGCCAAGGAAGAAGCGGCTCTGGATTTCACGCTGCCGGCCGCGACGCTGGCGCGCAAGATAGGCGCTTTCAATCCCTTTCCGGGCGCATTCGGCATGGTCGATGGCGTGGCGGTCAAACTGTGGCAGGCGCAAGCCGAATCCGGCAAAGGCGAGCCGGGACAGGTGCTTGCTGCCAATGCCCGCGAGGGCGTGTTGATTGCGTGCGGCGATGGAGCCCTGCGTGTGCGGGAATTGCAGAAGCCGGGCGGCAAGCGTTTGGCTGCCGCCGAGTTTCTCAAAGGTTTCCCGCTGGAGAATCTGCGCTTTAGCTAGTCGGGATTTAGACGTGGATCTGGCGGCCACCGCCAAACGACCAATTCTCCCATGACGTCTCCTTGAAGCACACCAGAACTTGCTCGGGATCGAGTCCCGGAGCGCGTTGCAGGTTCTCGATCAGGTCGGCCAAAATCTTTTTCTTGATCTTGACGCTGCGCCCGACCGACAACAGGATTTCGATCAGCACAAAGTCCTTGCTGCGGTCGCTGGCCAGATCGGGGTAGCGCGGGTCGAAACGGAAGTCCTCCTCATCGAGTTCCAGCACGCGATGGAAGCGGTCGGATTGCGGCACGCCGGACGCGACCAGCGCCTGATGCACGCCTTCGAGCACGGCGGTTTTGAATGCGGCGGTTTTGCCCTTGCGGGTGGTGACGGTGACGAGCGGCATAACGGTCCTCGGAATTGGCAAAACAAGATTGTGCCTGATCGGGAAAAATGGCGTTGCCAGCCTGACGGGCCGCAGGATGGGATTTCGTGCCGACTTGAAGGGACAGTCTATATGCCGCGAGACAACATATTCACATTGTGAATATGCGGTATATGAAAACGAAATTGGCCTTATATCTGGAGGGTGGATATAGTTGCACCTGTCTCCTCCATGTCTTCCAAAGTGATATGGATTCAGCCCACCGTCCGCGGTGGGCTTTTTTTTTGCCCAGGTTCAGCTATTCAGTATCGGCGCAACAAAGGCAAAGAATCCGCCGACCACAAATAGCACTACGGAAACAAGATAGACGGCGAATGAGCGCCTCCTGGTCTTGGTGCAAACTTCCGCCAGCACCGGGTCGATGGGGCACGGCAGCAGACGCGCACGCCACTGCAGGGCACCCGACACGGTCAGCATCACCGCGGCGAACGCGAATACGGTTCCCTTGTGCTCGGAAAACCATACTAATTGCGGCACCGCCGACACCAGCGAGGATAACGCCGCCCCGGCGCCGAGCGCTACCAGCAAGGCCGGCAACGCGCAACAGATCAAGGTGCTGCCGCTGCTGAACAGTGACAGCACCGACGCGGCGCGCACTTTGTGCAAACCGTCAATTTCGCTTGCGGCCATCATTCACTCCTTACCGATACCGGCTTTGATTTCCTGCGCCGTCTGTCCCACGGCCTCGATGTGGGTCACGTCATATCCGGCGTCATTAACCAGGGCCTTGACCGTATCGAGCGGCACACTTTGGCCCTCTTTCAACTCGACGGCAACGATCTTGCGCTTCAAGTTGACGTAGACATCCTTGGTCTGCGGCATGGCGCGCAGTTTCTTTTCGATACCTTGTGCACAAAATGCGCAGACCATGCCGTTGACGTCGACCTTGATCGTTTGCGTGGCGGCATAAGCCGGCGCCGCCACGAGATTTGCTGCGAGCAGCATGAAGAGAATTATTTTTTTCATGAAGGGTCCTTAAAATATATACATGAAGTTCAAACGAGGCTGATGCGAATTGTTGACGCCGGCTTCGATAAACAGCCCCTTGTTGATCAAACGCAGCATGGGGGTGATTTCGGTCTTGTCGGACAAGTCATGCATCCGTCGCGCTTCCAGCACGAACCAGGGTTGGGTCTCGTCGTACTCGGTTTCATAGAAGGAAAATCCGCCGCGCACGGAGCCATAGTCATGGTCGATGCCGGTGGCCCGGTACAGCCTGGCCGCGGCCGCGAAATACACGCGCCGCGTCTCGTAGTCGAACTGCGTGCCCGGCGACCACATCGTTCTGGTTTCCGATATGCCGGTTACCCGGTTATGCGTCCATGCCTCGCCTATCCCGGTGACAAACCAGAGATTGGCTTGCGCGTCGGCGCTATTCCATCGGTGCAGCAGGCGCGTATAGGTCAGGTCGGAAAGATCAAGCGTCGATTGCTTGTCGTCCGAACGCATATACGCCTCATCCACGCCGAGTGCATCGGTGGCCGTCAGAGCATAGTTGAGGGAAAGCTCACGCCAGTTCGGCCCAAGATCGGCCATCGTCATCCAGGAGTCCTTGTACCCCATGGGCGCTGCGGTGGCAGAGAGCGCTGCAGAGCCGGCCAGCAAGGCCAAGCAGGCCGGCAAGCGCCGCACAATACGGAAAATAGTCATGAATCGTCCTCGCGAAGTTCCGCCGGGGCGATATGCCGCGGCGGTACGACAAAAGCAAGCGCAAAGGCTTGCTAAGCGAGGAAGCGAGGGGGGCGGCGCAAGCCGTCGGGAATGAAGGAATGGAAGCGGGGAGTTGCCGGCGCCAACCAGGTTTCTGCGGCGACGGGCAACGGCAGGACGGAACCGCCGATCGGCAGCGCGGCGGTACTGGCGAGCGTGGCGCAAGTCGTGGCGCCCGCGCATGAAGCCATGGCCTCATGCCCTGCAGCCGCATGACTGCTGCCGTCTTTCCTTTCCTGCGCGGAAGCCACAGAGTCGCAGCAACCGCCGGTTGCCGCCGACATGCCTGGGCAATGCGGCATCGCATCTGAACACGACACATTGACCATTCCGGCAAAAGCCTGGAACGGCAGCAGCGCCATGAGTAGGCAAGCGAGCCAATGACGGACAGCAATAGACATCGCTGGAGAATATCAGAATTCGATTATTTGGGTTGGTTCCCGCTTCAAATGTTGATGTTCCGACAGCCCTCGCTTTTATTCTATATTTCAACTATTATTGAAATATGAAATAAAATATTTCAACCCTTATGGAAACTAAACAAGTTATCACGGCCTTGAGTGCCTTGGCCCAGGAATCGCGCCTGGCGGTGTTCCGCCTGCTGGTGCAGGCTGGGCCGGAAGGCATGGCGGCCTCCAGGATCAGCGAGCAGATTGGTGTCGCGCCATCCTCACTGTCGTTCCACCTGAAGGACATGTCATATGCCGGCCTGATCAGCTCGCGCCAAGAGGGACGCTTCATCATCTATTCGGCCAACTTCGCCACGATGAACGGCTTGATCGCCTTTCTCACGGAAAACTGCTGTGGCGGCAATCTGTGCGGACCGGCCTGTGCGCCCGCATGTGAACCGTCGCAAGCCAAATCCAAGGGAGTGCCGGCATGAAACGCCTGCACATGAATTCACCATGAGCGCCCCTGTCATCAACGTCCTGTTCCTGTGCACCGGCAATTCCGCGCGTAGCGTCATGTCGGAAGCGCTGCTGACCAGCCTCGGCAATGGCCGCTTCCAAGGCTACTCGGCCGGCAGCCATCCGACCGGGCAGGTCAATCCGTTCGCGATCGAGCAGATCCGGCAATTCGACCCGTCGTACCGCACCGACGACCTGCGCAGCAAGAGCTGGAATGACTTTGCCTCTCCTGGCGCACCCAAGATGGACGTCATTATCACCGTCTGCGACAACGCCGCCGGCGAGACCTGCCCCTACTGGCCGGGCCGGCCGGCCACCGCACACTGGGGCTATGCCGATCCGGCGGCGGTGGAAGGTTCGGATGAGGCGAAACGTGCTGCGTTTGCCAAAACCTTCGATCAGATTAGACGGCGCATTGAAGCCTTCACCGCCTTGCCGATCGAGGCTATGAGTTTCGAGGCGGTCAGCAGCGCGGCGAAGAAGATCGGGGAGATGGCAGTATGACGCGCGCGCGGCGTACTGTGTCTGAAGCGCTCGGCACGGCGTTGCTGTTGGCCGTGGTGGTCGGTTCCGGCATCATGGGCGAGCGTCTGGCCGGCGGCAATGTCGCGATCGCCTTGTTGGCCAATGCCGTCGCGACCGGTTGCGGCCTGGCTGTATTGATTCTGATGTTCGGTCCGATCTCCGGCGCGCACTTCAATCCTGTCGTGACGCTGTCCGAGGCCTGGCGGAAAAATTTGCCGGCAAGGGAAGTCCTGCCGTATCTTGCCTCCCAGCTGGCCGGCGCTTTT
>Ga0213872_10001484_pt1 | contig 15170 bp, 11 predicted proteins | sample VelepicomBERX_R2_FD_160071 | JGI IMG/M metagenome (GOLD analysis project Ga0213872, IMG submission 160071) | Rhizosphere microbial communities from Vellozia epidendroides in rupestrian grasslands, the National Park of Serra do Cipo, Brazil - RX_R2 | ecosystem: Host-associated > Plants > Roots >...
CGGCCAATTCCTGTTCGATCCGCGCCGTCACGACTTTGGCCTCAAGCTGTTTCTCGGCCAAGCATTTCCACCTGGGCACGGGCTGGATGAAATCGACCGCGCGCTGCATCTGCTGGCCATCCACCCGGCGACTGCCCACCATGTTTCGCTTCAGCTGGCGCAGCGCTTCCTCTCGGACACCCCGCCCCAAAGCGTGATCGATGCCATGACCCGGGCCTATGAACAATCCGGTGGACGCCTATCGGCTACCCTGCTGCCGCTGATCGCCTCGCCGGCGTTTGCCGCCTCGCTGCAAACGCCGGGCAAGTTCAAAGAGCCGCTCGATTACATCGTCTCGACCGCCCGCGCCGCTTGCTCGGGCCAAGCGATCGGCAATGGCCAGCTGCTCGCTGCGGCGGCGCGCGACATGGGCGAGGCGCCCTACTTGCACAGCACCCCGGACGGCTATGGGGCGCGCGAGGCAGACTGGTTGTCGCCCCCCGCCATGGCCAAACGCATCCGTTTCGCCATGGGCATCGCCGCGGGCCGCACGCCCCTGGCGCGGGCCGATGCGGTCCCTGACAAACCCGCCCAAGACGCCTCGGCGCCGCAGAAACCCGCCTGGGCCACGGGCGAGGCCTGCGCGCCGGACTTGGCCACGGTCTACCGGCTGGTCGGCCCCCTGTCGCCCAATACAACCGCCGCCGCGGCACAGCTGCAGGGCAAGGCACTGATTGGGTTCACCCTGGCCAGTCCGGAATTCATGAGGAGATAGCGGCCATGATCGACCGGCGTGCGTTCATCAAGGGGCTGGCCGTCTCGGCGGCGGCGTTCTGCGCCCTCCCATTGAACCGGGTCTGGGCCTACCCGCTGCCGCCGGGTCATCAGCGGCTGATCGTGCTGTTTTTGCGTGGCGGACTCGACGGGCTGTACGCCATCGCCCCGGTCGACGACCCGCTGCTGGCCTCGCGCCGTCCCACCCTCTCCACCACCGTGCACGATCAAGGCATTCGCCTTGCCGGCACCGGCTTTGCGGCGCACCCGAGTTGCGCCGGGCTCGCCACGCTGTTTGCCGCGGGGGAATTGTCTTTCGCGCCCTGCGCCGGCTCGACCGACACCAGCCGCAGCCACTTCCAGGCACAGGATTTGTTCGAACTCGGCACCGGCAACATCCATGGGCCATCCGGCTTCATGGCGCGCGCCGCCACCGCACTGGGCGGCGCGGGCAGCGCCATCAGCTTCACCCAGGAGGTGCCGCTGTCGTTCCAAGGGCTGAACGTGCCCCCGGCGGTGGCGCCGCTATCCGGCAGCGGACTCAAGCTACCCCAAGGCAAATTGCTGGACGCCATTCGCCAAGCCCATGCCGGATTGACCACCGGCGAGGCGCTCGAACAGGCGATCGCCACCGAAACCGCGATCGAATCGACCGTCGGCATGGATGTCACCGCCGCGCGCGGCGCCCCGGCGGTCAACGGCTTTCCTGGTCTTGCCCAGCATATGGGCAGGCTGTTGGTCAGCCAGCCTCAGTTGGGCCTGGTCTTTTTCGACCTGGGCGGCTTCGACACCCATGTCAGCCAGGACGGCATACTCAGCCGTTCACTGGAGAATTTTTCCACGGGTCTGCTGGCCTTGAAAGACGCGCTGGGCACGGAGGAATGGCGCCGGACGCGGGTGGCGGTCATGACCGAATTCGGCCGCACCGTGCGCGAGAACGGCACCAAGGGCACCGACCACGGCCATGGCGGCCTCGCCTTGCTGGCAGGCGGCGCCGTCCGGGGCGGACGACAGCTTGGCGGCTTCAACGGGCTGGACGATGCGTCGCTGAATCAGAACCGCGATCTGCCGGTCGAGGTCGATTGGCGCGATTTGCTGAGCAGCGCCATGCGCGACGCTTATGGTTTCGACAAGGCGGCATTGAACCGGATTTTCCCCGGCCGGCCCGGCAAAAACTGGAGCTAACCCAGGAGAATCTGAAGCAGGAAACGGCAGCCAGGGAGCTTGTCGCCACCACCGTCTTTCGCCAGCAGCCCGATGGTGGCTGGAAAATCCTCATCGACAACGCTTTTGGACCGCTGGTACTCGGCGACGAATGAGAACTGCGCTTTGCCGAAGGCATCCGCCCAGGTCTTGTAGCGTGCATTCGCCGCAGGCAATGCACGTCTTGAGCGGGTCCTAAGGCCGTGCGTTGCTTCGCGAACGCACGCTACCCAATCGCGAAATAAGTTTTGTGAGAGGTTCTTAGATGCAGCAACGGGGATCGACAAGCGATCCCCGTTGCGAGTAGGGTGACGACGCTCCACCACCGCTCAGGACGTAAAAATCCCCATGATGCCGGAATAAAGACCCAGGCCAATGGTCAAGGCCATCAGCAGTGCCACACCCCCGGCATACACGCCCTTTAGGCGGTAGGGCTCAGGCAGGCGGCGGGCCAGCAGATAGAGAAAACCGAGCACCACCGGCAGCAACAGCGCATTCATCACTTGCACGCCGATGTTCAGCGCCACCATGTTGATGCCGCCGCTGACAATCATGGCCGATACGATCAGCACCGCGGTATAGACGGCGTAGAACCAGGGCGCCTGACGCGGGGAGTGTTCCAGCGTGTGCCGGTAACCGGTGATTTCGCCCAGCGCGCGCGCCGCGGTCAGGGTCACCACGATGGCGGCCACCAACGCCGCGCCCACCATGCCCACGCCAAACATCAGCTGTCCGACCTGCTTGCCTAGATAGGGCGTCAGCGCGCCGGCAATTTCCTGGATGGTATCCAGCGGCGCATGGCTGCCGTTGCGGCCAAGCGTTGCCGCGGTCACCACCAACACCGCCGCCATGATCACCTGTGTGAGCACCGCGCCCATGGCGGTATCCCAACGAGCCGAACGCAAATCGCGCACGCCGAGCTTCTTCTCGACCACCGCCGATTGTTGATAGAACACCATCCAAGGCATGATCACCGCGCCGATATTGGCCGCCACCAGATACAGGTAGCTGGAATCGTGCAACGGCATTTTGGACAGGCCCGCCAGCATGGCCGACGTATCCGGATGCGCATAGTACGCCACCAGGACAAAGACCAATTCAAACGAACCCAGCAAAATCGCGATGCGCTCAACCGAGTTGTAGGAGCCGGTATAGGCCATCACCGAAAGCCCGACCACCGTCGCCGTCAACGTGGCCCAGGCGGGAATTCCGTACATCAGCCCCACCCCGGCGAGTCCGCTCATTTCGGTCAGCAAAGCGCCGACGCACGCCAACAGCAACGTGCCGACCGACACCCACGCCCACACACGGCCAAAATGATGTCTGATCAGATCGCCATGTCCTTTGCCGGTCACGACCCCCAGCCGTACGGTCAGCTCCTGTACGATGAACAAGATCGGAATCAACAGCGCTTGCATCAGCAATAATTGATAGCCCCACTGCGCACCGCTCTGTGCGGCGGTGATCACGCTGCCCGCGTCGGTATCGGCCAGCATCACGACCAGGCCAGGGCCGGCGATGGCTAAAAAACGCAGCAGGCTAGAGGGTTGAGCGAGCGTCGACGTACTCGGTTGATTCATCTCGGCGTCCATTCAGGGGTAGATTCATTAGCAGTAATATATTGCAATTGATATTGATTCGCAATTGCGATCTATCAAAACCTTGATACCCATCAAGCATGTCCCCCTCGCCCGCGCTTCACCCAGCTTGACCGGCAGACGGCTAGCGCCGGATCGAAATGCAATCGTTTTCCTAATGATTAATCACCCAAATCTCTCATATAAACCAGCGCTTACCTCAGCATTACGCCTTGACGCGCCGTCCCAAACCGCGCTGTTTTGACTTCGCCATGGCAGTCCGTTTAGAAATCGATTCCATGCCAGCATCGCGCTGGCGCCTTTAACAAACTGAACGGAGTTTCGCCATGAAAGTGCACCTTGCGTTCGCCGCCGCCCTCTCTTCCATGCTGGTTTCGGCCGCGTATGCCGATCCGCGCCCACTGAAAGCGGTGGGACTCGCCGTCAACGACCTGGCCAATCCGTTCTTCGTCGCCATGAGCAAAACAGCGACCCAAACCGCTCAGCGACTGGGCGGCCCTGGCGTCAAGGTCACCACGGTATCGAGCAACTATGACCTCAACACCCAGGTGGGCCAGGTCGAGAACCTGATCGCCAACAAGGTCGACATCATCCTGATCAATGCCGCCGACCCGAAAGGCATTGCGCCGGTGCTGAGAAAAGCGCGCGCGGCCGGAATCGCGGTGGTGGCGGTCGACGTTGGCGCGGAGGGCGCCGACGCCACGGTGATGTCGGATAACGCCATGGCCGGCCGGGAGGCGTGTCGCTACATTGTGCAAAAGCTCAACGGCAAGGGCGATGTGGTCATCGTCAACGGTCCGCCGGTCTCCGCCACGCTGGCGCGCATCGCGGGTTGCAAGTCGGCGCTCGCCGACGCGCCGGGCATCCGTGTGCTGTCCGACAACCAGAACGGCCGCGGCAGCCGCGACGGCGGCATGGAGGTCATGTCCAACCTGCTGACCGCCTATCCGAAGATCGACGCGGTCTACGCCAACAACGACCCGACCGCCATCGGCGCGGAGCTGGCGATCCGCCAAGCCAAGCGGCGCGACATCAAAATGATCACCTCGGTGGATGGCGCGCCGGACGGTGAAACCGCGCTCAAGAATCCACACAGCATCTTTGCCGCCAGCGCCGCGCAAAACCCGCATCTGATCGCCGAGAAGGCGGTGCGCATCGGCTACGACATCCTCCATGGCAAGCGGCCGGCACAATCGGAAATGCTGATCCCAACCCCGTTGGTCACCAAGGACAACGTATCCCGCCATCGAGGCTGGGGCAGCCGCTAACGCGTTGCGTGGATACCTTGACCGCCCTGCCTGGAGCCCGCATGGGAGAAGTCATTCTGGAAATGATCGGTATCAGCAAGCACTTCGGCGCGACGCGCGCGCTCGACCGGGTCAGCCTCGCCGCGCGCAGCCGCGAAGTACTGGCGCTGATGGGAGAAAATGGCGCGGGCAAAAGCACGCTGATGAAAATACTCTCCGGCATCTACCCGCCCGACGCGGGGGAAATCCGTCTGGCGGGTCAGCGGGTGCGTCTCGACACGCCGGCTGCCGCCCGCCGCGCCGGCATCAATCTGATTTACCAAGAGCTATCGGTCGTCCCCAATCTGAGCGTGGCGGAAAATATCTTTCTGGGCGCCGAGCCTCGAACCCGTTTCGGCGGCGTCGACCATGCACGCATGCGTCACGCGACGCAGCGTCTACTGGATCAGTTGGACGCGCGCTTTGATCCGCACACCCCCGCGCACAAGCTGAGCGTCGCCAACCAGCAGCAAGTCGAGATCGCCCGCGCACTGGCGCAGCAAAGCCGCGTGCTGATCATGGACGAGCCTACCGCCGCGCTGTCCAAGCACGAAAGCGAGCGCCTGTTCGCCATGATCGCCGCGCTGAGAAACCAAGACATCGCCATCATTTACATCAGTCACCGCATGGAGGAAGTGAGCCAGCTTGCCGACCGCATCATCGTGCTGCGCGACGGCGGCCAAGTCGGCCACTTCGCCCGCGGCGACTGTTCGCCGCGCCAACTGGTGCGACTGATGGTCGGACGCCCGCTCGATGACATCTACCCGCCGCCAAGCGACACGGCTCAGGGGCCGGTCAAGCTGGAGGTCCTGAATCTCGGCGGCGGCAAAGTCGCTTCGGCGTCATTCCAGGTCAGAGCCGGCGAGATTCTCGGACTCGCCGGTCTCGTCGGCGCCGGGCGCAGCGAACTCGCGCGGCTGATCTTCGGCGCCGATGCCAAACAGCGCGGCACATTACGCCTCGATGGCGCCCCGATCGACATCCGCTCACCGCGGGACGCCATGCGGCACGGCATCGGCTATGTGCCGGAAGACCGCAAGAGCCAGGGCCTATTCCTGCAACTGACGATGCAGGCCAATACGACCATGAACGTGCTGCGGGAGCACGCGCGCGGCGGCGTGCTCGATCTGCCCGCGCTGCGGACGCTGACGCGCCAAGCGATCGCGCGCCTGGCGATCAAGGCGCCGGATGAGGCGGGCCGCGTCGCAGGGCTGTCGGGCGGCAACCAGCAGAAAGTGCTGCTGGCGCGCTGGCTCGCCATCCGTCCGCGCGTGCTGATCCTGGACGAACCGACGCGCGGCGTCGACATCGGCGCCAAAGCGGAGATCTATCGCCTCATCCACCAGCTCGCGCATCAGGGCGTGGCCATCGTGTGCATTTCCAGCGAGCTGGCGGAAATCGTCGGCATCAGTCATCGCGTGGCGGTGATGCGCGCCGGCCGTATCGCCGGGGAGCTGCGCGGCAAACAGATCAGCCCGGAATCCATCATGATGCTGGCCTCCCCGCGCTTTTCCGCTCACGCCTCGTCTTGATCAAGGAGCTTTGCATGCCCTCCCCGACCCATGGCGTCCATGCGCTCACGCGCCGCTTCGGCATGTTGCCGGTTCTCGTCGCGTTGTATCTGGGGTTTTATTTGCTGACGCTGCCGCTCAGCGAGCACGGCGCCAGCCACTTCCTGACATTGGACAACACGCTCAACATCCTGCGCCAGACCGCGATCAACCTGGTGCTGGCCTCGGGCATGACCTTCGTCATCCTCACCGCCGGCATCGATCTGTCGGTGGGATCGATGCTGGCCGTCTCCGCGGTACTTGGCATGCTGACGTCGCTACCGGCGCACTATCCCGCGCTGGCGCTCCCGGTATTCGTGCTCGCCGGCTTGGCCATGGGTTTGATGAATGGCGCCATGGTGGCCTTCCTCGGCATCAATCCCTTCGTGGCCACGCTCGGCACCATGACCGCGCTGCGTGGCGCGGCCTATCTGCTGGCAGACGGCACCACGGTGCTCAACAACGACATCCCCAGCTTCGAGTGGGTGGGCAACGGCAGCCTGCTCGCCATTCCCTGGCTCGTCTGGCTCGCGGCCGGGGTAGTGCTGGCGTCGTGGTTCATCCTCACACGCACGATACTTGGCCTGCACATCTATGCGGTGGGCGGCAACGCGCAGGCGGCGCGCTTGACCGGCATCCGCGTGGGCCTGGTGCTGTTGTTCGTCTACGCGATCAGCGGTCTGTTCGCCGGGCTCGCCGGCGCCATGTCGGCCAGCCGGCTGTATGGCGCCAACGGCCACTGGGGCACGGGCTACGAACTCGACGCCATCGCCGCCGTCGTGCTCGGCGGCACGAGCCTGGCGGGCGGCATCGGCTCGATCTGGGGCACCGCCATCGGCGCGCTGATCATCGGCGTGATGAACAACGGTTTGACGATTATGGGGGTATCGTCCTTTTGGCAATACGTGGCCAAGGGCATCGTCATCGTCTTGGCCGTCATTCTCGACAAATGGCGCCAACAACATCACGACAGGCATTGACGCAGTCGACGCGCAGGCTATCGGCACAGTTGAAATATTTATCTCGCATACATAGTCTATGCCTAATAGTACGCATATTTCGCCAGCCGCCTAGGAGAGCCCCGTGTCCAATCTGATGTCCCCAGCCGTGCTCATGATGGGTTGTACCCTATTGATCGGCGCAGCTTCCACGCCCGTCCGCGCCGATGACAATGCCTGCATGGGCACGGTGCAAGCGCCGCCCCCCGGCCTGGTCGAGGCTCAAGACCCGGCATTGCTTGCCAAGGCGCTCGGTGCGCCGCAACAAGGCAAGCTCTGCAGCGGCAAGGTGTTCGTGGCAACGCAACCCGGCGCGCGCGTGACCGTCTATCGCGTGTGGGACGCCAGCAAATCCTATACGGCCCTAGGCAGCTGGTGGTCGTTCGACGCGCCGCAAGGGCCGCGCGACGCCTACCGGCGCGCCAACGAAATCTGCCCGGCCTGGAGCGCGCTGAACAAAGCCAGCCGCTGCACGATCAAGCCCGGCACGGAAATCGTCGTCGGTCCCGGCCAGAGCGCGCAATGCGATGCGAGCCTGAGCTACCCGCCCTCGGCGGTGAACCAAGTCTATATCGCCAACGATGCGCAGCATGGACAAGTACAGGTCGACCAATGCGAAGATCTGGGGGAGTGGCCAAGCGCGGCACCCTAACGCTTCTGCCGCACATCCTATGTAGCAAAATTACAAACACAACCGAAAAAGAGTTGAGATCCGAGACCATAGCCTGTACCGTCTAGAGGCGCCCATTCATTTCGCATGCACATTACGCGAGCCGGCGTGTAGTAATACTACGTAGCAACTACCCCGGTTCGCGGAGTCCCACGCATGCTGGCCAGACATCAGGCATTTTTCTACTCGTTGTTCGTGTCGCGCCTGGCGGATCAAATCTTGTTGTTTCTCGTGCCGTTGGTGATCTTCCAAACGACCCGGCAAGTGTCTTGGTCCGGCATGGCCTTTGCAATCGAGGCGCTGCCGCGCTACCTGTGCTTCCCCTTTCTCGGCCTGCTGTGCGACCGCCATGCCCCAACCCGGCTGTTGCACGTCAGCCAATCGTTTCGCGCGCTGACCTGTGTGCTGGGCATTGGCGCGTACACGCTCTGGGGCGGCATCGGCTGGCTCATCGGCCTGTCGGCGCTATGCGGCATGCTGACGAGCCTGGGCGTCGTCACGCGCGAGGTGATGCTGCCGCAGCTATTTGGCGGCCAGCGGTTCGAAAGGGTGTTGTCCTATGCGCAGTTGGCCGACCAGCTCGGCCTCGTGCTGGGGCCGATGCTGGCGGCGCAATGGCTGACGTGGTGGCACTGGCAGGGAATCGTCGTCGGCGCCGCCGGCTTGTTTCTGGCCGCCGACATGGCACTGGCCCATTGGCAACGAACCAGCCGTTTCGTGCCACGCCAGCCGGCCGTCGCGCCGCGCCGCTGGCGTGACGAGCTCGGCGCCGCCTTCGGTCATATTGCCCGGTTGCCGGCCCTGCGTGCCTTGGTCATGCTTGCCGCGGCGGAAAATCTCATCATCGGCGTCACGCTGGCGACGTCCGCAGCGATGGTCAATGGCATTCATGGCCAAACCGCGGCGGTTTATGCCGGCCTCCAGGCCGCCGGCGCCGGCGCCACGGTCGCCGTGCTGCTGGTAACGGCCAGGTGGACCGGCCCGCGCCATCTGCTGGGCTTGACCGGTTTTGCCGCCATACTGCTCGGCGCGCTGGCGACGGCCATGAGTCCAGGCATCGCCGGTTATGCCATCGGCTTTGTGCTGATCGTCGGCTTCGACAAGATGTTCAGCGTCTACATCCGTGGCGCGCGGCAACGGGTCATCCCCGCCGACGACTACGGCAAAACCACCGGCATGATCATTTTTCTCAACAACCTCACCCAGCCATTGGCCGGGCTCGGCGTGGCCCTTTTCGCCCGCCCGCTCGGCACCCGTCCGCTGCTGTTGCTGCTCACGCTCGCCATGGCGCTGCTCGGCGCGCTCGCCGCCCCGAAGGGGTTGGCCAACGAGCGCAGCGGTAAATAACGGGTTCAAAGGGTTCCTGGGTTAAACACCGGCCCGTCACGCGAATGCCCCCCTCCGTCGCCACCGTCACGGTAGCGCGGCGCCGCTCTCTTTCCCACGATCACGGCTTCACATCCTGCCAATTCCCTTCGTCTTCCCGGCAAGCACTCCCTATGACGCACGAATAAAAAGCAAGACAGCGCCATAGTCGTTGCGATATGGACTTTCTACATCTTTATGAATTGAGTCCGTCCCACCTGGCCGTTCCGGCCGCTATCGCATTGAGGAAGACACAGTGACAACTCAACGCTTCGCTGCGCAAGCAAAGCCCCCCCTCGATCTTCAGCTGCAACAGGCCATTGCCGACGGCGAACACGGCGCGATTGCGCTCGTGGTCGCGCGCTACCAGGGGTTTCTCAAATATCAATGCCGGCGATTGGCCGGCGGGGATACCGACGAGGCCGGCGATCTGTTCAGCCTGGTGCTATTCAAACTCATCACCGAGCAACCGGAACAAATGCGCAGCATCCGCCACCTCGGCGGCTGGCTGCGGCGCGTGGCGCAAAACAAATCCATCGACTTGCAACGGACACGCCAGGCCGAGGCGCGTCATAGCCAACAACTCACGCATCTGCAAGAGACCTGCGGCAACAGGCCACGCTCCCCCGAGCAAGAGCTACTCATCGGCGAATTGCGGCAAAAGATCCAATACGCGCTGGAGACGTTACCCCCCAGGCTATTGGCGGTGGCCGAGCTGCGCTTTTTGCACGAGGCCAGCTATGAGGTCATTGCGCAGGAACTCGGCATCACCCAAGTCAACGCCCGCAAGCGCGCGCAAGAGGCGCGCCGCCTGTTGGTGCAACACTTGCGGCCTTATGTGGGCGACGGCGACGGGCTGGGTCTGTCCCCCTTTCCCCTGGCGGCCCTGAACGACGCCGCAGCTGAATGGGACGGAGGCTACGACCATGCATGACATCGACGATCCGGCGGGGCAATCGCAAGCGGGACAATGGACATGGGGCGACTTTCAAATCGCCTGGTTCGGCCAAGCGGTCCCCATGGGCTGGCAAGTGGCCTGCGACCTGCGCCTCGGCGCGGCGGCAGCCCAGCGGCAACTGGATAGCCTATCGCCGCGGCAACGGTTCGAACTATGCGACCACGATCTCATGGCCTGGGGCGAGCTGGATCTGCACGCCAATGAAGCCGGCGATGCGCTCGATCTCGACATCACCTGCCATTACGGAACGGCGGAGGAACGAACGTTATGCCTGTGCGCATGGCAGATTTGCGATCCCTGTAGCGGCATCGCGCCGGTTTCCGGCAGCAAGACGCTTGGCGACGACGGGCTGACCATCGACTGGACCATCGAGGGCGCGGCGCAAGCCGGCCTGGCAGCTCGGCTCATCCTCCACGCTGCCGACAATGGCCCGGGCGAGACAGTGATGTTGAGCCCGCTTGAGCCGCTATGGCAAGGCGAGTGCCGCGGCGCCGACGGTCACGCGGCCGTCACCCTGCAAATGCGCGTGTCCGCGCAAGGAGAGGCCTGGATCGATGTCCGGCTGCGCCACGCGCGCCAGCCCGGCGAGACGGTCCGGCTCGCGCGCTTTCCGTGCACGCCCGTCACGCCCCCGGACACGGTGCCGACGCCAGGCCAAGGGGTCGTCTTCAGCCGGCCGCGCGAGTTCGCCTCCTTCGCCTACCCGCGCGCCATTCTGCCGCCCACGCCGGGGCAATGGGCGCGCCGCTTCGCGTCCGTCGACAATGACACCGACTTTCAAAACGCCTTGCGCGCGTTGAGCGGGCCGACCCGCCGGCAGGCCATGCAGGCGGAGGCGCTGGACTTCGTCAGCGTCGATTCGAAAAAATACCCAGGCCAGTTTGTCCAGCGCATTGGCAAGCTCAGCGGACCGATGGGCCGGCTGACCGGCTCCGCGACACGGGCATTCCTCGCCCTGCGCCCCCCCGATCTGGCCGCGTTGCAAACCGCCCTGCAAGCGCTATTGGGCCTATCCGCCGCTGACTTTCTCAGCCTGCCGGATTATGCCGCGCAGTTGGCCCAGCTGCAGAACAGCCTGGTCGCCGACCTCATCGCCGCGCCCGAACAGTACGAACATGCGGGCGCGCTGATCCGCGCGCTGCGCGTCTGCCACACGGCGGAGCTCGCCGTGCGCGCGGCGCCACGGCTCGACAGTCCGGCGCACCTGCGCGAACCGCTGCAAACCAGCGTGCTCTTGCCGCCGGCGCTGATGGTGCCGCCGGCCGACAACACGGCCGAGCCGCAAGGCTATGCCCGCCCGCTGGGTTTGGCCGAGGTGCAGGTCATCAAGCAATGCCTGGTCCGCTACCGCTTGGGCGCGATCGCCCATATCGAAAACGTCATGCGCGGCGAATCCAAGGAGCGCAGCGCGGAAACCAGCCGCCGCATCGAACAGCAGGCGTTGGAAACGCATCGCGACAGCGATAGCGCGTCGCGCGCGCGACACGACCATGGCCAGGCGCGCCAGGCGCAAGACAATCAGACCAACCCGCTCAACGCGCTCAAGCGCGAATTCGACAATCTGAAGCAGGCCTACGGCGCCGACGGCCTATCGGTCACGGTGACCGGCGATTGGACCGATACGCCGAGCGGCCCCGCCACCTTGGCGCAAAACGCCGCCGCGCACGCGCGCGACTTGCTCTCGCAGGCAGCGGCGCGCACGGATCATCAGATGGAGACCGCGCGCAAGCGCCGATCGGTCGAGGAGTTTGTCGAACGCACCCGGCGTCGTTTCGATAACGAGACCGGCGCGGCGAATTTGGTCGGCATCTATCGCTGGGTGGACGAGATTCATGCCGCCACCTTGGAGCCGCGCGGCAGCCGGCTGATCGTGGAAATCGTCCTGGCCGATCCGGCGCGGGATTACGTCCGCCGCAACAATACGCTGCACGGCTGCGACGCGCGCGCGCCGATTCCGCCATGGCAAGGCGGCGATGGCATTGCGCCGGTTCAATCCGCCCTGGACATCAACCGCAACAATTATGCCGCCCTCGCCGCCCGCTACAACGCGCCGATCGTCGCGCCGCCGCCATTGACACTGAGCATGTCCGCCTCGCTGACCAGCACGCCGCCCAGCCCGCAGGCGGAACTCGCCATTGCGCCCGGATACACGGTCAACGGCGGCACCATCGGTTACGGCTGGACGGATCAGGCCGGCGGCACGGCCGCGTTGGACATCCTGATCGGCGGAACGGTCATCAAGATCGATCCCGCAGCTGACGCCAATCCCGGCACAAAGCCCTTGCCCGCGCTGCCTCCCGGCACCACCGGCGTGCCCGCCGCGGTCGTCGCCGCCGGGTTGGAATACGTGGTCAACATTACCCTCACCGGCGTTTGCAGCGACGATTCGACGCTCTATCGGCAATGGCAGCACACGGCATACAACGGCATCATCTCGGCCTATCGCGCCCAACGCGATGCTTACCTGGAGATCATGAGCGCGTTGGCGGAAGGGCTATCGCGCGCGCCGTCTGAACGACAGCGCGAAACGTTGCTGGCCGCGCTGCAGCAAGCGGCGATTGCCTGCCTCGCCGAACAATGCATGGCGCAGCTGCCTCCCATATCGCCCGCCTGGCGCCAGGACGCCGCGCTGTTGGCGCTCGCGCCGCTGTTGAGCGAGGCGCTGGCCTGGGACGAGGCCACTTACAACTTTTACGCCCGCTTCTTCGGCAGCGACGACACCGAACGTCCCGACACTCTGACGCTGCGCCAGACGCTATGCGACGCCCCGGGCATGACGGCGTTTCTGGAGGCGGGCTGCGCCCGGCTCTTGGTGCCGGTCAAGCCGCCCCACACCCTGCCCTGGTTGTTTTACCTCGCAAGCCAGGGGCAATTCTGGCGCGGCGCGCCGGAGGACTGCCCGGTCAGCGAAGACGATGGCTGGCTCGTCAACGCCATCAAGTCGGCACAGCATGAGTCCGCCACGCCGCGTCCCGTGGAAAGCTGGGAGGTGGAAATCGCCACGCCCATGCTGATCCTGCAAGCCGGCGACAGTCTGCCCGACCCGGAGACGCCGCGATGATCGCCGGCCACACGATGCTGCCGGTGGGCGCCATCCTGCCCTACGCCGCGCCGGTCAACGCCACCGACGGTTCGCCGCAGCAAGGCTATCCGGACGCGGCGTCTCGCGCCTACGACCTGCACCTCAGCCGGCAAGGCTGGCTGGTGTGCGACGGCCGCGCGCTGGCCGTGGCGCGCTACCCGGAATTATTCCGCGTCATCGGCCACATTTACGGCCAAGCCGGCGCCGGCTTCTTTCTGCTGCCGGACTACCGCGGGCGGGGACTGCGCGGCGTCAATTACGGCGCCGAGGGGCCAGACCAACGGCTGCGCGATCCGGACGCCACGCAGCGGCTGCCGTCGGGCGATGGCGGCTGGCAGGGCAATCAGGTCGGCACCGTGCAAGACGACGCGCTGCAAGCGCATGAACATCTCTACAAGATGGCCATCCCCGGCGGTTTAGCCGCCGAAGGAAGCCCGGTCTTCGGCCGCTATCAAACGCCCGATCCGCAAACCAATGGCTTGGAGGCGCCCACCAGCGGCTTCACGCCGCCGATCAGCGCCCGTCAGGCGGCGGAGACGCGGGTCAAAAATGTTTATGTAAATTTCATAATAAAGTATACAAAAAATGACGTTATCGCCAAATGCTGGCCACTTCCGCGGTGGCCTGAATAAAGGTGTTCACGCTTCGCGCCGCGGCAACGTCTTCATTATGCAAAACAGATAAACACAGAGCCAAAAGCCAGGAAAGCCATGACCATCGAATACACATTCATCAACCAAGACACGGCATTGGCCACGATCGTCTGTGTGACCAACCTGTACGCGCCACACCCCGTACAGGCCTGCGATGGTTCGCCGGTGGCCGGCGGCGATTTCCACTATCTGCCCTGGCAATGCTTGAACGCCTCGGCCGGCGCGCGCGAATTCTTTCGTTACGAGGGCCGGTTATCGGCGGTGGCGCGTCAGGACGGCGCGACACCGGTGCTCGATGCCAGCGTACCGACCCCGCTGATCCCGGGTCGGCGTTACCTGGCCTTCCCCGATCGCCGCACGTTGAGCGTCGCGCAGGTGGGAGAGACAGGCGGGGAGGCGACCGCCATGACGGCCGTTTCGCTTGGCATTGAGCCGTTCGCCCTGGCCGTCGACTGGTTTTTGGATCAATCGCCGGCAGGCACGACCTCGCCGCTGGCGCCGAGCCAAGCCGCCCTGTTTTGTGCCGGCGACACGCTGCTGTTTTATCCGGTAGCGCCGGAGCGCTTGCCGCAACGGCTAACACCGGCGGAACTCGCCAGCGCCACGCGCTACCGCGCGCCGACTTACGCGCGCCGTGTCACGGTCACGCTGAGCCAGCCGGCGGGCGGCCCGCCGGTCTACGACTTCATGCCGCCCTCGGCGGCGCACTAAGAACCTCTAACAGGACACATTTCGCGGTTGGGTAGCGTGCGTTCGCGAAGCAACGCACGGTCCTAGGACTCGCTCTAGACGTGCATTGCCTGCGGCGAATGCACGCTACAAAAACTCGGGCGATTGCAAACAGCCCCTCAGGATTTGGCCTTCATGGCCAAAGCCGCCCGCAAGCGCATCGGGACTCGGCTTGCGGCGCGGGAAGTTTCCGAGTCCACCCCATGATCACGACAATTAGGAGTCCACGATGAGCACGCGTTTCAATGTGACGATGAATGTCGAGGATATGCAGGGCAAAACCGTCCTGGTATTTCTCAAGCCGCAAAACCCGCAACGCAACTAT
>Ga0213872_10001485_pt1 | contig 15155 bp, 13 predicted proteins | sample VelepicomBERX_R2_FD_160071 | JGI IMG/M metagenome (GOLD analysis project Ga0213872, IMG submission 160071) | Rhizosphere microbial communities from Vellozia epidendroides in rupestrian grasslands, the National Park of Serra do Cipo, Brazil - RX_R2 | ecosystem: Host-associated > Plants > Roots >...
GGCGTGAACGCGGTTGATTATTCCGGCTACCCCGATTGCCGGCCCGAGTACGTTTCGGCTTTTGAGATGATGGCCAACCTCGCCACCCGTGCCGGCGTCGAGGGTGACGAGCTAAAGATCCGCACCCCGCTGATTCAGCTCAGCAAGGCCGATATCGTCAAGGCTGGCATGGCGCTGGGCGTGGACTACAGCCTGACCGTCTCCTGCTACCAGGCCGACCTTGAAGGCCGCGCCTGCGGGGTGTGCGATGCCTGCCGCCTGCGCCGCGCCGGCTTTGAAGCCGCTGGCGTCGCCGACCCCACCCGCTATCGTTGATCGCTTACTGCCAAGGAAGCCCGATGAAGTCATTGCTGATCGCCACCCTGATCGCCGCAGCCCTGCCCGCCTTTGCAATCGACATCAGCATCAAGAACGCCTGGGCCAAGCCCACGGCACCGGGCCAACCGGTCTCGGGCGCTTACTTCGACATCACCGCAGCGAGCGACGCGAAGCTGATCAAGGTCGACAGCGCGGCCGCCGGAAACGTGCAGGTGCACGAGATGAAGATGGACCACGGCATGATGTCGATGCGCCCCGTCGACACCCTGCCGCTGCCCAAGGGCAAGACCGTGTCACTCAAGCCGGGCGGCTACCATGTGATGCTGATGGATCTGAAGCAGCCCTTGAAGGCAGGCGACAAGCTACCGATGACCCTGACGATCGAATCTGCCGGCAAGACGCAGCAGGTGAAGGTTGAGGCGGATATCCATAACTAGCTCAGCTGTCGGATGCCGGTACTGAATCGGAGACCCGCTTATGAATGCGCTTGAGGCTGGCCCTATCGCGCCAACCCGTAGGGCGCATCAGCGGAGTCGATGCGCCGCATATGTGGCTCACCAATGCTGGTATTTGCTATGAAGCCTACGGCGCATCGACTCCGCTGATGCGCCCTACGATAAAGCGGGGACTCCTCGGCTACTGCACTACAGACCAGCGTTCACTCTCGCTGAATACCTACATACTGCCGCAACCAATCCAGCGCTGCCTCTTGGCTATCGAAGATGCGGCAAGGGTACTTGGGGCGCCGATAGCTCAAAAAGAGCTGCGCCAGCAGGCGCCCAATGGCCGAGGCGCCCGTCACCAGCGCCACAGCCGTTGTCACAGCCCTGACTTCCGGGCTGTTGGAGAAGGCTTCCGCCTCCGAGGTGGCCGTCACCGCCCCTTCCCCGATGATCATGACCGGCCGAGGTATGGTCGAGATAGCAATGTGCTGCGCGTACGCCGATTGGATGGCGTCGAGGTCGATGCGGGGGTGCTGGCCATAGTCGATGCGGAGGATGCCGTCATCGCCGAGCCACACCTTCGGCGGGCGTTTGCTTTGCATGTCCCCATTGAAGCCGACCTAGCGCCTGTTTACCAGTGCTTTGCCACAGTCGATACCCCAACAGCACGGCGAGCACGCCTGCGTAGATGGCAGGCTGGGTGATATCGCGCTTCACCAGCCACCAGTAATGCACTACGCCGGTCACGCCGATCACGTACACCAGTTTGTGCAGCCTGCCCCAGTTGCGCTTGAGGCGACGCATCATGGCGTCAGTCGACGTCGCAGCAAGTGGAATCAACATCAAAAAGGCCGCAAACCCCACGGTGATAAAGGGGCGCTTCACGATATCTTTCAAGATGGCGTGCAGGTCAAAGAACTTGTCGAGCCAGATATACGTGAGGAAGTGCAGCGTCACGTAAAAGAAGGCGAACAGCCCCAGCATGCGGCGGAACTTGAGCAGTGCACTCCAGCCCGTCAGCCGCCGCAGTGGAGTGATGGAGAGCGTGAGCATCAGCATCACCAGCGTCCAGGTACCGAGCGAACGGGTGATGAATTCGATGGGGTTCACCGCTTGGCCATGTAGCACGATCCAGGCGGCGCGGGCGGCGGGCAAGAGGCAGAGTACGAAGATAAGGGCTTTTAAATAGCCAAGAGTACGGGTATTCATGTCGCTTTGGTCGTTTGACCCGGCTGTTCATGACGGCATAATCGACACTTTATTGCGTGTCGGCACACTTTGAGCGCTGAGCCGACCTTTGGTTTCCTGATCGGGTACCCCCATGCAAAGCTGCATTGCTGAGGCCCAGCGCCTCGTCGTCAAAGTCGGTTCTTCCCTCGTCACCAATGATGGCCGGGGGCTCGACCATGCTGCGCTCACGCGCTGGGCCGAGGAAATTGCTGCACTGGCCAAGACAGGCCGCCAGGTGGTGCTTGTCAGCTCGGGCGCGATTGCCGAGGGCGTGGCGCGCCTGGGTTGGCCCAAGCGGCCGAGCGCTTTGCATGAGCTGCAGGCCGCTGCAGCGGTGGGCCAGATGGGGCTGGTGGAAGCCTATGAGCGTTGCTTTCGCGCACATGGACTCAAAACCGCGCAGATTTTGCTGACGCATGAAGACCTCGCCGACCGCACACGCTACCTGAATGCACGCAGCACACTGCTGACGCTGCTGGGCCTCGGGGTGATCCCCATCATCAATGAGAACGATACCGTCTCCACTGACGAGATCAAGGTGGGCGACAACGACACTTTGGGCGCGCTCGTCACCAATCTGATCGACGGCGACGCGCTGGTTATCCTCACCGACCAACGCGGCCTCTATACGGCCGACCCACGCAAGCAGCCCGATGCCGCCTTCGTGCATGAGCATGAAGCCGGCCGGCCGGAGCTGGAAGCCATGGCAGGCGGCGCCGGCACGGGTGTGGGGACAGGCGGCATGTACACCAAGATCATCGCGGCCAAGCGCGCGGCGCGCAGTGGCGCATCGACCGTGATCGCGTGCGGGCGCGAAGAGCGGGTACTGACACGGTTGGCACAAGGCGAAGCCATCGGCACGCAGCTGACGGCCGCGACCACCCGGCTCGCCGCCCGTAAGCAATGGCTGGCCGACCACCTGCAGGTGCGCGGCATTCTGAGGCTGGATGCGGGCGCAGTGCGCGCAGTGGTGGAGCAAGGCACGAGCCTGCTGTCTATCGGCGTCGCGGCCGTGGCAGGTGATTTTCTGCGTGGTGAGATGGTGAGCTGCGTCGGGCCCGACGAGCGCGAAGTGGCGCGCGGCCTGGCGAACTACGATGCGGCAGACGCGCGCCGCATTGTGCGATTACCCACCAGCCAGATCGAGGCGGTGCTGGGGTACATCGACGCGCCTGAGCTGATCCACCGCGATAACCTGGTCGTCCTCTGAGCCACGGACATCCGAACATCATGGCCAACGATGCGATCCTGATCCGCCCTGCCGCACTCGACGATGCAATGGCCATCGCGGCCATCCATATCGCCAGCTGGCAGTGGGCCTACGCCGGCATCGTCCCCGCCGGATATCTAGATGGCCTCACCAGCACGCTTGCCGCCCGCACTGAACGCTGGCTCGGCATCTTGGGTCGGTCTGAAAGCCAGACGCTGGTGGCGGAAGCCGAGGGCAAGGTATGCGGTTGGATCAGTTTCGGTGCGCTACGCGATGCAGACGCCTCGCCCACGCATGGTGAAATCTGGGCGATCTATCTCGACCCCGCGGCGGTTCGCCGCGGTATCGGCCGCGCACTGTGGCAGGCAGCCACCCAAGCCATAGAGGCAGCGGGCCAAGACACCCTCTATGTCTGGGTCTTGCAGGGCAACGGCAGCACCGTCGATTTTTATCGGGCTATGGGTCTGGAGGCAGAAACGACGCAGATCCGCCTCGATTCGATTGGCGGCGTTGAGCTGCCCGTCATCCGCATGCGCGGCCCTGTCGCCCACCGTACGCCACCCTTGGCCGACAAGGAGATCGATGCGGTACTGGCATTCTGGTTCGGCGGCAAGCTGGCGCCACGGCATGCCTGGTTCAGCAAAGACCCAAGCTTCGATGCTTCGATCGAGACCTGTTTCGGCCACTTGGTTGTGGCCGCGCAATCGGGCGGGCTGAAGGGCTGGCAAGCTACGGCAGAGGGCTTATTAGCTTACATCCTGCTACTCGACCAATTCAGCCGCAATCTATTCCGCGACCAGCCACGGGCGTTTGCCGGCGACAAGCTCGCCCTGGCTGCTGCACGTGATGCGATTGCGCGTGGCATCGACCAGCAGCTCCACCCCGTACAGCGCGTGTTTCTCTATCTGCCTTTGGAACACAGTGAGCATCTGGCCGACCAACTGGCCTCCGTACGCCACTTCGAAGCGCTGGCAGCCGTGCAGCCCGAGCTGAATGGCCATCTCGACTATGCCCGCAAGCATTGCGAGGTGATTGCCCAGTTCGGGCGCTTTCCGCATCGCAACCGCATCTTGGGCCGTGCCGATACGCCTGAAGAGCGGCATTATCTGGCGGCGCCGGGCGCGGGCTTCTAAGGTACCCCGCCCTTCAGGCGGATTCCAGCATATGGCGGATGGCGTCTTTCAGCGCCAGGCGCTGCTTTTTCATGACTTCCAGCGCCACATCGCCGACCGGCTCCTCGCCGTTTTCGACGCGGGTGATGGCCTTGTCGACCAACTCGAAATCGGCGGCCAGGCGGTTGAAATGTGTATTGGAGAGCTTCAGCGTATGAATGCCGTCGCGGTGTTCGGGGAATTCGGCGATCAGGGGATGATGGTCGATATGCATGGGGTTTCTCCAGGTTGAAGGTCTGCACGGTACCGGAGCCACCGAAAGCTGCGCTTGATCCGCATCAAACCCCTGTCATCCGCCCGTTCAGCATGCTTGTTGCATTGCGCGCGAGCAGCTAGCCTATTCAGGTGAACCCGCCCCAGGCTGAGCATGATGGACACCGCAGTCTCGCAAGCACCTACCTCTCCCGCGCTCGACTACGCACGCCGCGCTGAGCAGCAGGAAGTCCGCTATGCCACGCTGAAACGCAGCCTGCGGCAAGCCTTCGACCCCTGGGGCCTGTGCGCCATCCATACCCGCGCCGCGCTTTCGTGGGCCAGCAACCCACTACGGCTTGCGACCGAGCTGATGGGCTACGCCAACGATTTTGCCGCCCTGCAGCGCCAGCTGATCGACCGGCTACAGGGCATGCCAGACGAAGATGTGTTTCCGCCCCACCCCGACGATACTCGCTTTGCCGACCCGATCTGGCGCGAGGCATTGTTTTGGGATGCGATCAAAGAAACCTACCTGATGCAGACCCATTGGGTGCAAGACCTGCTCTACCGCTCGCCCGGCTTGAGCGATGCCGAGCGCCGCAAGAGTGCATTCTGGCTACGGCAGACGCTGAACGCCCTAGCTCCCACCAATTTTCTGCCGACCAACCCGGTCGCCCAGCAGAAAGCCTGGGCTACCCAGGGTGCGAGTCTCGTCACCGGGCTTCAGCATCTGGCGCGCGACCTGCGTGCGGGCGAAGTCACGATGTCCGACCCGACGCCGTTCAAGGTCGGCGGCAATCTGGCTGTGACACCCGGCGCCGTGGTGTACCGCAACCACTTGATGGAAGTCATCCACTACCAAGCCACGACGCCGACCGTGCATGCGATGCCCATCGTGCTGATCACGCCTTGGATCAACAAGTACTACGTGCTCGATCTCGCGCCCGGCAAGTCGCTGGTCGAATTCCTGGTCGCGCAGGGTTTCAATGTCTTCGTCACCAGCTGGAAGAACCCCGATGCCGAGATGGCGGATATCGGGTTTGATGATTACGTCGAGCACGGTGCTGCGCAGATCGTCGAAGTCGCCCAACAGATGAGCGGCAGCAAGCAGGTGCACGCGCTGGGTTACTGCATTGGCGGTACGCTACTCACCGTCTATCTTGCCTGGGCTAACCGGCGCGATGCGGCGCACTGCCCGGTTGCACACTGGACGCTGCTCGCGACCCTGACCGACTTCCACGCACCGGGCGATATCGAGGTGTTTATTGACCAGGATGGCCTCGCCGTGATCGATGGCATCATGCGCAAGCAGGGCTTTCTGGATGGCAAGGAAATGGCCGCAAGCTTTCGCATGCTGCGGCCCAACAGCCTGATCTGGAACTATGTGGTAGGCAACTACCTGATGGGCGAAACACCGCGCGCGATGGATGTGCTCTACTGGAACGCGGACACCACCCGCATGCCGCGCGAGATGCACCGCTTCTACCTGCGCGAATTCTACCTGCATAACCGGCTGATCCACGCCGACAGCCTGAACATCGCCGGCCGGCCGATCGATCTTGGGCGTATCGAGCAGGAAGGTTTTATGGTCGCCGCAGAAGAAGACCATATCGCCCCGTGGATGCAGAGCTTTTCACTGACCCAGCATGTGAAAGGGCCTGTCACCTTCACATTGACGACTTCGGGCCATATCCTTGGCATCGTCAACCCGCCTGTCGCCGCCTCGAAACGCAGCTATTGGCAAGGTGCCGTCGCGCACCATCTCGCGCCGACCCATTGGCACGCCGCGCAGCAAAAACAGCCTGGCTCTTGGTGGCCCAGCTGGGTCGATTGGCTGCGGCCGCGCTGCGGGCCGATGATCAAAGCCCCGCCACTCGCCACCGCTGCTTACCCTGCCCTCGCCAATGCGCCAGGGCTGTATGTCTTAACAGAGACAACATGACGCAAGGCCGCCCTTGGGCGGCCTTGCTGTGGCTACGCTCTCATGTTGATCAGCTGAGATCAGCCAATGTCAGCGTGCTGTGGCGACGCGCGCCTTTGCTGTTCACCACGGTCAAATCCAATTGCGTGCCGGGCGCGGCCATCAGTTGCTCGCGCAGCTTGCCCAGGCCAAGCGTCGCGACGGACGTCTCGCCCACCGCCACAATCCGCTCACCCGCCTGGATGCCTGCGATGGCTGCGGCGCTACCCTTGGCCACATCCAGCACTTCGATCCCTTCGCCTTGCTCTGGGCGAATCAGGAACATGCCCGATCGGTCGAAGTCGCCTGCATCACTGAAAGTACCGGCGGCCGGCTCAAGATAAACACAGCTGTTGGCATAGTCGAGCGTCAGAACGAAATGCTTGTAGATCGCGCCACCAATATTGCCTGCCGTGCCACCGGCCCCTTCGTTTCCGCTCTTTGTTTCGGATGCGGCCATCCGCACATTGGTCAGCTTGATCGACCCGAGTTCCAGCGTATCGAGACGCGTTAGCCTGGAGCGGTTTGGCCCCCCCACGCCAAAGCCATCGACAAAGGCAGCAGACCAACCATTCTTGCCGAGCGCGGGGTGCGCCTCGGCAAAGCCATTTGTTAGCCATAGACCCGACCGCGAACCGGTATCGAGCTGGAATTCACCCACGACGCCGTTGACCTTGGCTTCGAGCATGGGGCTGACACCCGAGAACTTCAGCGGCAGCTTGACTGCATTGGCGGGGGGAACAAAGGTACCCTGCTTGTACAAGGTCAGCTTGTTGGCGGGGTAATCGATCCGCACCACTGAGCGGCTTGCAACCTCGCGACCGATCAATCCATCAAATGGCTCACCGGCTGCGCGCCCCAGCTTTTTCATATCCATGGTGATGAAAGGCTGGTTATCGAAGCTCACGCCGCCCAATGACATCTTGGCAACCCTGGCCATGCCGAACGAGGTCGTTTCCGATCCAAATCCGCCTCCCTGGATGGCACCTTCACTCTTGATTCCACGCTGCGCGGCGAGCTGTGTGTCGATCAGATTCACGGCACCGGTATCGAACATCACGTGCAAGGGTTTGCCCGAATCGATACCCAGCTCGACCATGATGTGGTTGGCATCGAGGTGGAAAGGCAGGGTCACGCTTTGGCTTCCCTCAGGGAAGGTGATGTCGTTCGTCGCGCGCACCGGCATGGCGAAGGCGCTTGCAGCGATGTCTTCGTTGACGACGGCGCTATCGACCTGGGTGTCTTGATTCAGCTTGCCTGTCTTCACAAAGACCGAATGCGTCTTGAAAGGCAGGCTCACGCCATTCACGTCACGGAAGTCTTCGAAGCGATCGATCGTGGGCTGGTCACCTGTGAGACCAACGCAGCGCTCGATCCGGTGGGTGGTACGGTTGATCCACAGCTCGAACGGCAGGCCACCTACCGGCTCGATACGCACTGCGTCGAATACGCCGCCATCGGCGGTCCGCTCCCCCGCGTAGACCCGGCTGGCCTTCATCCGATCTGGATACCAGTAAGACAAGCTGTCCCGGTAGACAGAGGACATTGCATCTGCAAGGTCATCCGTCCCGCTCAAGGCCTGGGGCACGCCGCTCGGATCCACCACCCAGCCTTGTTTGCCATCCCAACCATTGGCGCCTTTCAGTGCACCCAGATCATAGCTGCCCATGCTGTGTTGGTGGACCAGATCGATCTTGGCCTGGAAACTCCCTTTGAGCTCTGGCATGGTCAGCCGGCCGGTTTCATGCAGCGTCTTGATCCCATCCCACGCGGCGCCACCCGACGCCGCCTTGGCCTCGCGCAACAGATCGTCGGCCCGTGTGTCGACTTCTGCCGCATGGCTGCCCAGGGCGAACAAGGCGCAGAGTGCGGTAGCGAGCATGGTTGGTTTGGTCATGGTATTCCCCCTCGTTTTGAATATCGGCTGATGAGCCCGCTCAACCGTGTTGAGCAGCGATCGAGGCCAGCACGGTGGCTGAACTTGAAAGCGATTATGCAGTGATCCGGCAGGGTTGAAATTTGGTGCGACAAAAACTGAAATACGACGGATGAAACGGCGTGAAAGGCGGATGAGCTGTCGGCCAACGGCGTGCCACGTAAGCGCGCGGTAAATATTCTTCCGCTCTAGCTCACTACAGCAAAGTTTGAAATCCGATGATTTTCGGGCCAGCGCCTTTTTCACTTGAATTGCGCGGCCCCGCAAGTCCATCTTGGCGACGCCTGTCGGTAAACACATACGGCTAGACCCGGCATGCTTTCGCATCAATCAGTTACCTGCACGCCAGTAACCAATTCTTTGTACCTGCCGGCAGCCATACCCTTGTGTTAGTCGAGTTTGAAGCCTTAGCTTTTGAATTCAGCTCCGCGTCGAGCGCAGACTTGCTGACGTTCCGACCTATCATGTAGTTGGTAGTCCGGGTTGACGCAGGGGACTTGGCAACCACCAAGCACGGCCCCATGTAGTCGTGCCAATTAAGCCGGTGCGACTACCTCCAAGAGACAAGCATTGACGTGTCTGAAAGATGCACCGCGCGATGTAATCTTTTGGGTCACTGCCCGATTTTCGCCAAGTGGTTCTTCAGTAAGAACCAGCACATATTGAGTGCAAACGAGCGGCCCAGGCGGGTCATCTGGTCTTCAGGCAGACCAACAGGTCGATGGGCGCCTGCGCTCAGGAATCCGAACACGCCGACTAGCCCTTTTTCCTCTTCAATCGAAATCTCGCCGCTCCTACGCAAAAACGCGATTACCTCCCCCCACTTCGACGGGTTGTACGTTGCGGGGCTCTGCGTTCGTGAGGCGACGTCGGTAGCCACATCAACCGCTAACGACTCCAGGGCAACACGTGCATTTACAAGCGAAGCGTTGTAGTCCGGTGGCGAGGCTCGAAAATGTGCGGCGGAATCGTTAATTTTGGCAATGATCTCCACCCGGCATCGCGCGCCGCAGCTCTGCAGAACCCCAATTAGATCGTCCTCAAGGGGAGCTGCGTCGGCGATCGATGGGTCTGTTTGGACCAGTTTCTTGTCCTGCACCAAGTAGCCGTCCAGCAGCAAGCATTGCACAAGGTCGTGCATGCGTTCATCGAATCGATATTTCGGGTTGACCCTAGCCCGGAGATCGCCCGAGGTAGTCACTATTTCGGACAAAACCTGCATGAGTATGCGCTGGTCTAGGCTGCGTAACGTGTCGAGCAGCTGATCGAGCAGTTGTCTCGGTGTCAGCGAAATATGGTGCAGACCATATTTGCCGAGAAGCACATTCGATACCGCTGGTTCTTGTAGATCCAAGAAATGGGCCAGCGAATAGCGAGTCCTTAGTCCAATCATCTTTGCGGGTATCCTATCTTTTTCATTTGGTTATTGCGCAATACTAAAGAATCTTACTTCACCACTTACAGCCCTTGTCCAAAGCCGTATCGTGTAACAGCAATGGTATAGCCAATAGACCTGCGCTTTGATATGCCGTTCTACAATCTTTGCGTACAGTCTTTTTAATATCCTCGCCAAGTTTCGTTTCATACTCGCCGCGACTTAACGTCAGGTTTCTTCCAATGACATCTCCAGAGCCCTTGTGCTCAGAATTGATAGCACTGAGAGATTGGCGAGCTTTATCAATCAATAGTTCATCATTTGGCGATCCAAGCGCCTGCGTTTGTTCCGCACTAACATCTCTAGTCTCGTTTTTTGAGGGCGATGGAGGGGCTTTATCTTCACTTACATAAACAGCCGCGTCCGAATCTTTAATGCTTCTCCTGGTAACTCGATCTGCAGGCTTTGCGACATGAGTGGTCTCTGACTCTGGCGCAAGGCGCGGGTCAACTTGACGGGAACTCATGTCAACGTATTGAATGATATTGGCGATTCCAGATGAAGAGTTGAGGCTAGGCTCTCGCTTTTGCACATAGCCGATGTAGATTAAGACATGAAATGCAACACACAGGACAATAGACAAAAGGCGAATCGCCTTTTGTTTGCCAGTAAGCTTATGCCCAACTTGGAGATCGAGATAATTCATTTAAAGCACAAAGCTCAAGCCAGATTTTTTGAACGAGACAATCTTCCGTAAACGCCCCAGTTATGCCAGTCCTCCGGCTTTTGTTGAATCCAATATTCCAGTCGCGCAAACACTTGCGACATGATCGATCCAGGTGAATTCTGCAGACTTTGAGTGCACTCCGCATTCAGATACTCAAAATGAATGTCAACCCCAAACAGACCGCGAAATGGGGTAAGCATTGTGATGATTTTTGCATCGAATTTATTTGAGAAGTATTCAACTCCTGGCATCACACCAATTTTCCTATCAAAAAACTCGACATCGACCTGATTTTGACCATTAAAGACATCTGGCATAATAAACAAGATTTCACCGCGCTTTAGAGCTTTGGCGGCGAAAATTATACCGGCACGATTATTATAGCAAATGGATATATCCTTGAAATAACGCCTGAAAAATCCTTCGTACCTCTGATTGTCTATATCCACCTTGGGATCAGCATAAATGAAATTTACCTTTCGCTCGTGGCCAAGCTCCTCCATGACTTTGATTGCAGTACTGATAAATGACCCATAATGTGGAACGACAATGAGCAATGGAGAATCGTCGGCCTTAATATCTGAAAATGTAAGACCGGATCGAACGACATGAGTGCATCGCACTAGCCATCGCCCAGTACGCGTACTAACGCGATCTAGAATCAAATACCACCCCATCATTTTTAGCTTTCCGAAAAATGATGATAGCGCAATTTTTCTTTGGCGCGGCCGCAGTAACTCGGTACTGCCGAGGCCAAATTCTGCCTCTTTGATGTATCGACTACGGTGTTGCAATGATTTTCTTAGAAGGTACGAAAATCCGACCAAGGAATAGTAGACAACCGTAAAGGACATGAATATTGCATCATTGATCAGTACACCAACGAATCGGCGATTCCTCCATAGCATGGAGGCAAAGCTAATTATATAAATAATTATGGAAGCAAATAAAGAAGCAATGATAAAGAATTGAAGCATCTCAATGAGAGATGGGGAGATGTATTGATATGAAAGCCTCGTATAGAAACAAGATTTCATCCAATTAAACACCACCCTTGCTCCAGGGATGGATGACACCAACACAGATTGGCACATAAACCAAACCAACATTGGCAATCCTGCTACATAAGAAAGCATTCCAGCGCCGGTAATGATTTGCTTGAATGATACTTCTTTCCTTGAGGCTGCGCGTTTAATCAAAACCAGTTCTCTTGCAATACACTTCCAAACATTATTCGTATCCAGGAAGTCGCAGACAAACCAATAGCCGTCAAAACGGAAATAGGGCAACATTGAAAAAACCGCGAGCAGCGTGATCAACTTTGCGGAGATCATTTGTGCCGGATTTGAACCAGCGCAGAGCGCGATCAGGCCTGCAAAAATGGTCTGATAAACGCTTCCTGCAATGTCGATCATCATGCGATCCGTGCGTTTAAGTGCCCAGGCACACGAGACATCGGTGTAGAAAGTAGGGAAGAAATGACGAATCCCAATAGCAATTTCCTTTGGGTAGGCCCCAGCACGAGCACATGCAGACGCATGTCCGATTTCATGAAAAATAATGCTCGCGAACACATTTAGGCCAATTACCCAAGAATATGATTCGAATGCAAAAGATATACCGCCTCGCCAAACGATAAATATTGATGCGATGACCAGAAGTGCCGCGACAAACTCATTGGCAAGAAGTATTGAAGAAGCGCGCGAAACAAATCGAAGAGCTTTTCCACGCAGAATCGGAAATGATCGCTTCATGGTCCGTTCGCCACGATAGCTTTGAAAGAAAGCCTCTGGTAATTTCTCATACTCTGCCGACACTTCCAAAGCGGAAACCGTGAATCCAATTTCTTTGGATAGGCAAGATGCAATTGCTTGAAAGGTGATAACATCACTTCTCTGCAGCACATCTACAAGTAAGGCAGTTTCATGCGATACCGAAAAATATTTCCCATTTGCGTGGACAATATTCTCGCTATCGTTTTTCTTTACAACTCGAAGATCCAATGCCAGATTTCGTAGAGGCTGCATATTAAATGATATTTAATTTAGTATACGTAATGAAGCCCCCATAGTGACAAGCCAAGGCTTTGTAAAGCATCACCATGGGGGCCTTATATATTACTTCTTAGAACGTACCAACAGTGCAGCAAGGTTCAACACAGTGTCCGCCGCAGTCCATTGCATTTGCGTTCGTGGCAACAATTGCGCCTGCCACTGCCATCAATGCGGTCATCAGGCTTTGTTCTGCGAGGCGGCCTTCAAGTTCATTGATGGAAACGGTGAATTTCTTTTGCTCTGCTTGACTCATTTTATTTCTTCCTTATTTAAAATTAATATACGCCAACCATTGTAGGTTTTAAACCAACAAGGGGCAAAGGACTGTATCACCGCATGACATCTGTTCGCAACCTAGAGCCAAGAGGCATTCGCGTATGGAACCTTTTATGCAACTTTATATTAAATAAACTTGATACTAAGCATCAGCGGCTTGGCTGTTTTCTATTATGGATTCTCCATCCACGGAAAATTGGTAACACGTTTCGTTACTGAGCAATGTGTTTAACGAGACGTTACTAATGATTTTCCCCGCATTGCGTGAACACGCAATCCATTGATTTTTACTGCTTTGCGTTGATACATAGAAGCTGTTTTTGAATATAAAGCTAGGCATGACTTTAGACTTGCCAAGGGGCCGACCGGTCTTGATCCAATGACCGTAACAGGCGATGTAACATCATGGCGTTTAGCACCCGCCTTTATCTCGTGGCCTGACGCTCCTCTTCCGCACGAATGAGTCGATTCAGTGCAGCTTGGTAATCACCTCGCGTCGTGTTTCGCAGAAACGCCAAGCACACAACCAGCCATTGCTGCGCAGCCAACACAGCGTCTTCATCAACTGCCTCACCTGTGGCAATGTTGCTTGTCAGCTGTCGGACACGGTCGGCATTCAACGCAGGCGTGACGCGTTCACCTTTCAATTCGGCAATGAGCATGGTCAAACGCCCTGTAGCGCCGCTCAACAAAACCATGTCACCCGCGTAACATTACTACCAAACCGCCATAAAACAGGCTAATTATCAAAGACTTGGCTTGATCAACTTGGGCGATTCGGCGATAATGCGCGCGCTTTTGACTGGCCCGCCCTGTCGGGCCGTCTGCTTTTTCGACCCAGAGAGAAGAGAATCCTGATGGCCTCCCGTACCGAACTCTCCAATGCGATCCGTGCGCTTTCGATGGACGCTGTGCAGCAAGCCAATTCCGGCCACCCCGGCGCCCCGATGGGCATGGCTGAAATCGCACTGGCACTGTGGGGCGGTCATCTGCGTCACAACCCGGTGAACCCGGAGTGGTTCGACCGCGACCGTTTCGTGTTGTCGAACGGCCATGGCTCGATGCTGCTGTATAGCCTCTTGCATCTCACCGGTTACGGCGTCTCCATCGACGACATCAAACAATTCCGCCAGCTGCACAGCAAAACGCCGGGCCACCCGGAATACGGCTATGCGCCGGGCGTGGAAACCACCACCGGCCCGCTGGGCCAGGGCATCAGCAATGCCGTGGGCATGGCGCTGGCCGAGAAGATGCTGGCCGCGCAGTTCAACCGCCCCGGCCACGACATCGTCGATCACTACACCTATGTGTTCCTGGGCGATGGCTGCCTGATGGAGGGCATCAGCCACGAAACCTGCTCGCTGGCCGGTACCTGGAAGCTCGGTAAGCTGATCGCTTTCTGGGACGACAACGGCATCTCCATCGACGGCCATGTCGAAGGCTGGTTCACCGATGACACGCCTGGCCGCTTCGAAGCCTACGGCTGGCACGTGATCCGTGGCGTGGACGGTCATGACGTCGACGCCGTCGACGCGGCCATCCGTGCCGCCAAGGCAGAAACCAACAAGCCAACGCTGATCTGCTGTCGCACCGTCATCGGCAAGGGCTCGCCGAACAAGCAAGGCACGCATGACGTACACGGCGCGGCCCTCGGTGCCGCCGAAATCGAAGCGACTCGTGCGCACCTGGCTTGGACGCACGCGCCGTTCGAAATCCCTGCCGATGTCTACGCAGGCTGGGATGCCCGCCCCAAGGGTGCGACGCTGGAAAGCGAATGGAATACCCGCTTCGCCGCCTACCGTGCTGCTCACCCCGAGCTCGCTGCCGAATTCGAGCGCCGCATGAAGGGCGAGCTGCCAGCTGATTGGGCTGCGCACAAGGCCGCTGCCATCGCCAAGATCAACGATGCCGCTCAGACCGTCGCCACGCGTAAGGCCAGCCAGATTGCACTTGAGGCCTTCTCGCCCAAGCTGCCCGAATTCATCGGCGGCTCGGCCGATTTGACCGGCTCGAACCTGACCAACTGGTCGGGTTCGAAGTGGATCGACGACGCCGGCAACGGCAACTACATCAGCTATGGCGTGCGCGAATTTGGCATGGCCGCCATCATCAACGGCGCCACGTTGCATGGTGGCGTACGCCCCTATGGCGGCACCTTCCTGATGTTCAGCGAATACGCCCGCAACGCGCTGCGCATGTCGGCGCTGATGAAGATCAACCCGATCTGGGTGTTCACGCACGACTCGATCGGCCTCGGCG
>Ga0213872_10001486_pt1 | contig 15154 bp, 17 predicted proteins | sample VelepicomBERX_R2_FD_160071 | JGI IMG/M metagenome (GOLD analysis project Ga0213872, IMG submission 160071) | Rhizosphere microbial communities from Vellozia epidendroides in rupestrian grasslands, the National Park of Serra do Cipo, Brazil - RX_R2 | ecosystem: Host-associated > Plants > Roots >...
AAGAACTGCGCGGGTCCTCGGCTTCTGACGCCGCATCCGGGCGAAATGTCGCGTTTGTGGTCTACGTCAGGTAAGGCTCGGCTCGAGATCGTGACAGAATTCACTGCAGAGTATCCAGCTGCGCTTTTGCTGAAAGGGTCACGCACCTTAGTTGGTCAGGCCGGGAAATCGGCTGCATACAACTCCACCGGATCACCCGGCTTGGCTACCGGCGGGTCAGGCGATGTGCTGACTGGGGTATGTACTGCCCTCTTAGCCAGAAGCATCTCTGCCTACGATGCAGGACGTCTGGGTGCATGGCTTTGCGGAAGAGCCGCAGAACTTGCCGCAAACCATTTTTCCGAAGAATCAATGTTACCTTCGGATCTCTTCGCGTATCTCGGATCGGCCTTCCGCGAGCTCCGCTCATAGGGCGACGTAGGCGAAGCGTCCCGCTTTGCTTCGTTTCGAAGAGTGCAAAGCGGGACGCTTCGCTTACTTTGCGTCACGCGCCGAGGCTCGGACAGAGCCTCGCCCTGCCAGAGCCCTACCCCAAATACTTCGCCAGGCGCTGTCTTAGCTCTGCTCTCGCTCTGAAAAGTATACTCTTGACGGCCGGGACTGTCGTCCCCATGACCTTCGCAATCTCTTCGTACGGCATTTCCTCATACCGTCGCAGAATGATGGCCATGCGCTGCGATTCCGGTAGCCGATTGATTGCGTCCTGAATTGCGACCTGCAGTTCTTCATCCAGCAAAACCTGGTCAGGCTCCTTCTCCGCGCGTTCCTTGGGTTCAGGGATTTCTTCGGCCTGATCCACGAAATGACGCTTTCGTCTGAGCTCGTTAAAGACCAGATTTCGGGTGATTCGAAACAGCCAGGTGGTAAATTTTGCTGTCGGTTTGTAACGCGGAGCAGATTTCCAAATGCGGATAAAGACCTGCTGAGCCAAGTCCTCTGATTCCGCGTCCGAGCCCAGCATCTTGCTGATTGTGCCAATCACTCTAGCCTGATGCGTTTCGACGAGGAGCCGGAAGGCGTCCATGTCTCCTTCCCGGATGCGAGCCATCCACCCGATTTCAGGTTCAAAAGATTCCGTTGATGATATGGAAGGGTTAAGCACTCGAAGGGCCGGGCTCATCGTATCCTCAAGTAACACGTCGCAACTATAAAGGTTGCTCGGTAAATGAGGAAAGTTGCCCGAGCTTGATGCGAGAATCGTCCTGTGTCAGGTTTTATTTGTGAAAAATTTCACAAGCAGCCGCCTCGTTCCTCAAGGACTAAGCTCAATCTATGACAAGGTCGTCGCAGCAGAACGAATAAATGACAGCGAAGCGGTTAGCCTCTACCGGTCCACTGACATCAATGCACTGGGCTTAATCGCCAACGTGGTGCGCGAACGTAAAAATGGGAATCGCGCCACTTACATTCTTAATCGCTACATCAATTACTCGAACATCTGCATTCTCTCTTGCCAGTTTTGCGCCTTCGGCGCTCGGAAGCGTGACCCCCACGCATTCGAAATGGCCATCCCCGAAATCGTCGACGCAACCCGTCGTTCGCTCGAACTCGGCATCACCGAAGTTCATATGGTCGGCGGTCTTCACCCGACGCTGCCGGGTGAATGGTATCTGGAGCTCCTCAGAAATCTTCGGTCGCTTGATCCTGCTCTGCACATAAAAGCATTTACCGCCATCGAGATCCGCCACCTGGCTGAACGTATCTTCCGGATTCCCATCGTAGATACTCTGCAATTATTGCGCGGCGTCGGCTTAAACTCCCTCACTGGTGGCGGAGCGGAGATTTTCGACCCGATTGTGCGTGATAAAGTCTGCCGCGGAAAGGAGACTGCGGAAGAATGGAAGGATGTGCATCGAGTCTGGCATCGGATGGGAGGTCGCAGTACCTGCACGATGTTATTCGGGCATATCGAGACGATCGAACACCGGGTTGATCATTTGCGGCAACTTCGGGAGCTCCAGGATGAGACCGGCGGATTTACAGGGTTTGTGCCTTTTGCTTTCGTGCCGGAAACGACCGAATTGCGGCACATCAGACCCGCCTCAGGCCTGGATCAGCTCCGCAACCTGGCGGTCAGCCGGGTTTACCTCGACAACTTCGATCACATTACCGGCTACTGGATTGCGATGACTCTACCGCTGGCGCAGGTCTCACTGAATTACGGCGTTGATGACCTGCATGGGACGCTCATGGAGGAGAAAATCTTCCACATGGCCGGTTCCAAAACGCCCCAGGAGCAGACCAAGGCGACTCTGGAACGAACAATCCGGGAAGCCGGGCGCGAACCAATGCAAAGGGACAGTTATTACCGTCCAATCCATGCAAACGGGACGGTAGGGCGAGGCGCCGCCCTAGCCGTGTGAGGGACATGCCGGACCCTGTTCGCGCCACGAGGCCAAGGTGAAACTTGGCCCTACCGGATCGTTCGGTAGGGATGCGCTTCGTCGCGTCCTGGCGGAAACGCCGAATCTGCCGGCGTCCTATTCGACCCGGCAAAATTTGCCGTCTTACCCATTTGGGACGCGTCCAGCTCGGGTAAAAATGCCGGGAGAAACCCCGAGATTCCGATCGGCCAAAAAAGTTAAAATTATAAGCTCCTTATTACAAGCCAGTTACAAATATCAAAAATCTTTCTGGCCTCCTTGGTATCAGAGTTGCTTAGCGATGGGTCAAACCTGTGCGCAAGCAAATGACAGCAGCTCCTATCCTTAACGAAATATCCGACCTTCCGAACGCTCCCGTCCTGGATACCGATGCAAACAGCGAGGGCTTGTTTCAGCGTTTGATCGAGAATCACCTCCCACTTGTTCGTTCGATTGTTGAACGGATGCGGCGAAAACTGCCAAACAAGATCGAAACGGATGAACTCTATAGCATTGGAGTGACTGGTCTGGTCGCAGCCGCTCGAAATTATCGTCCCTCGCAGGAAAGTAGTTTTGCCAGCTATGCCACTACCCGGATCCGAGGAGCAATACTGGACGAACTTCGCCGGATGGATTGGATGAGCCGGGCCACGCGGTCAAAAGCCAAGCGCCTGGGATCTGCAATTTCCAAGTTGGAACAAGAACATGGCGGAAGTATCAGCCAGGATTCGCTCTGTGCCGAAATGCACATGACCGAAGGCGAGCTAGCCGACTTGATGGAAGAAGTCCGGCCAGTCAAATTCGTATCCCTTGACGGCATCGACGAACAGTCAGAGGCGGAGGACCAATCCCTGCATGAAATTATCCCCGACGATTCTTGTATCGCGCCTCTCGACGTATTAGAACGCAAAGAAGTGCTATCCTTGCTCGCGCAGCGTATGGAACAACTACCCGCGGTGCCCAAGAAGGTGTTGGCGATGTACTATTACGAAAACATGCGCCTCTCTGAAATCGCGGCTTGCTTCGGACTAACTGAGTCCCGCATTTGTCAGATTCATACGCAAACAGTCGGCTTACTCCGAAACTACCTGGTCAACCTCTTGGCTTGAACTTTAAAATTTAACAAATGATGGATACAAAAGTGGACTGGGATCAGTTAGTAGATGCTCTTAGAGATGAGCTACAAGAGAAAGGCGGGCTCATCCGGTTATTGAATCAGCAAACCGAAACTTTGTATCGTCGCGACTTCACGGAAAATGAGCGGTTGGAAGAGCAAATTAGAGTCCAGCTGCGTCTGATCTCGCGTTGCACTAAAGGTCGGGAGTTCGCATTGCGGCAAACTGCCTCCAAGTTTCATCTGAACGAGGATGTGCAATCGCCTGAAGTTATCCGCAGTTTCCCCGAATACGTACACCCGCTGCTCGAAGCCCTTTTTTCGGAAGTCGATCGACTAAGTAACCGCATGGAGGAACGTCTCAGACAAAATCAGGGGCTCAAAGAAAGATTTCTCTTTGAGACTCCTTCCACAGTTTAATCACAGGTCGCTCGGTGAGTCCCTCCGATGTAGACTGTCTAGGTAATATCTAACCAGGTAACTCACAAGCGTACATTACAGAAGGTAGCGAAGGATGTTAATTCTATCGAGAAAGGTAAACGAGGGCATCATCATAGGAGATCTGATCCATATCAAAGTCACCAGGATCGACGGCGATGCAGTTAAGATCGGTATCGAGGCCCCCAAAGAAATTCCGATTTTTCGAACTGAAATTTATCAGGGCGGACATTCCGGTAGTTTGAAGTCAAGCGGGATAAAAGCCGACCGTACAGAGTCGGCGTTGAAACCGGCGGCAAAGCCCGTTGAGGAGAAGTTACCGGTCGTTTAGTTTTTCTTTGCCAATTGAACGTGGCCATTTTGCGCTTGCAGAACGGTTGCGCGCGGCTTGATTCCTAGGCTGACAGCGCACGCCGATGTGGCGGAATGGCAGACGCAACGGACTTAAAATCCGTTGATCCGAAAGGGTCGTGCGGGTTCGAGTCCCGCCATCGGCACCAGCATTTTAAGCGGGAAAGGCTTCTGGACTTGATCCAGAAGCCTTTTTCTCGTTTTGATCGAATTGCAGATGGTCGGCGGGTAGAGCAGGCTTATTTTCAGTCCGAGCGGGCCGCGAACTCACACGCTCACACTGAGAATATCCGACTGAAAAATGAGGGCCTGGAAGGTCAGATTCTGGGACCTGAGCTTCGAGGTCAAGCAATCGAGGCAACCCGCAGGCTGGCGCCGTACGGTAAGAGTCTGCACGACGCCGTCGATTTTTACGAACTTCATCTCAAGTCGCAAGATTCGCTGCGGCAAATCAAGCTCGAGCCATTTGTAAACGAGTTCCTGAAAGCAAAGGAAGAAGCAAAGGAAGAGGGCAAGACCGGCAAGAAAAGGCGGAATGCGAAGCCACGGTACCTCGGAACCCTTCGCTACCGGTTGGAGCTATTGCGCGGCTATTTGCCGGAGTACGGCCTTGGAGATCTTGACTCCGAGCATTTGACCGATTTTCTCGAATCCAGACCAATGAGCGGCCGCACGTGGAATAACTACCGACGCGATTTTCACGTCGCGTTTGCCTGGGCAGTGGACCAAAAATATCTACTCACCAATCCGGCGGCCTCCATTCCGGAAGCCCAAGAGGATCCGATCAATGCCCAAGTGCTGTCGCCGGAGGAGTTGTCGAGGCTTTTGCAATCAGCCGAGGTGGGTCTTAGGCCGGTACTCGCGCTTCAGGGGTTCGCTGGCTTAAGGCGATCAGAGGTTGAACAAATTGAGTGGGACGAAATCAAATTTGATACCGAGAGAATTGTCGCGAATAGAACAAAGAGCGGCAAATGGAGGTACATCAGAATACGGCCCAACCTTAAAGCGTGGCTAGAACAGGTTCCGGAGGATCAAAGAAGCGGTAGGGTTTGCAGGGTCCGGTACCGAGAAGCCCTGGACCGCGCCAGGCTGGATGGCGATATCCTGGTGTGGCCCCACAACTGTCTCAGGCACTCGTTCTCATCGTACCACTTGGTCGCGGAAGAAGATGAAGCGAGACTGCAAATGGAACTGGGACATTCAACCCCTAGACTATTGATAGAGCACTACCGAGCCATTGTGACTCCAGTAGACGCTCAGGCGTGGTGGAGAATAACGCCGGAATGAGGCGCCCAGGTTGAGCGAAAAATCAATGTTCGCTCGTCTCGATCGAGCGCTGCGATGCGGCCTTTGTTCAAGTCGGCTGCCGTCGGCGTCGCTCGGTATCGCGCTGTAGAGCAGCCTCAATCAATTCGTCTGTAACGAAGAATGATGTTCGACGAAGCTTTTCAAGAGCTGCCGGCAGTGACACAAGGCCGCGAGCGGCAGCCGCTTCAAGCAGTCCCAATGTTCCTAACGTTATCACTTCAAGGGCACTGGCACAGCGGCGCGCTTGTTGATCATCCATAAGTAGAAAAGAGGCATTGAGTTCTCGCGATCGGGCCAGTGTCCACAACGATGAGAATCATTGTCAGCGGTCACTCAAAACCGGCCACTAATGGTCGAAATTAAGGGGTTCAAAACCAGCCACTCAATGGAAGTAAAAACAGCCCTGACCGGCCCTATAACTGCGGGACGAGAGGGGCATGTCGAATGTCCTGAGAGTGAGCCTGCAAACGACGATATACAGTTTAGCCGATCGAGGATGGTCTCAGCGCCGGATTGCACGTGAGCTTGGAATCGACCGTGAGACAGTTGGGCGGTATTTGCGCCTAGCCCCGAAGGCAAAACCAGCCATTTCGACCACCGGCTCCGAAGGGGATAGCGAGTCAAAACCAGCCATTCTGACCGCCGGCCCTCAGGGGAGCGGCGAAGCAAAACCGGCCATTTCGACCGCCGGCAAAAGCACTGGCCGCAAGAGCCAATGTGAACCTTTGGCCGAAGTGATCCTGGCCAAGGTGGAAGTTGGTTTAAGCGCTCAGCGTATCTACCAGGATCTGGTTGAGGAAAACGGCTTCAGCGATTCTTACGAGTCGGTGAAGCGTTTTGTGCGCAAGCTGCGAGCGACGCAGCCAGAACGAATTTACCGATTGGTATGTCAGCCTGGCGAAGAGGTGCAGCTGGATTTTGGCCTTGGGGCACCGATCGATACGGGCCAAGGCAAAGCGCGGCGCAGTTGGGTGCTGCGCATGGTGCTGAGTTATTCGCGTAAAGCCTACAGCGAGGCAGTCACCCGGCAGGACACCGAGACGTTCCTGCGCTGTTTGGAAAATGGGTTACGCAGCTTTGGTGGTTCACCACTACTCGTTAATCTCGACAATATGAAGTCGGCGATATTACAGGCCGACTGGTTTGATCCGGAAATTAACCCAAAGTTGGCGGAGTTCTGTCGGCATTATAAGCTGCATGTGGTGCCGTGTCGGCCAGGCAAGCCGGAGCACAAAGGTAAAGTAGAACGAGGAGTAGCCTACCTGCGCAATAACGCACTCAAAGGCCGGAGGTTCCGATCACTGGCTGAAGAGAACATCTTCTTACAACTTTGGGAGGCCAGCATTGCTGACAAGCGGATCCATGGTACAACCCGCAAACAAGTCGCTAGCTGCTTTGAAGAGGAGCATCCTCATCTGCAACCATTGCCAAAATCTCTTTTTCCTTGCTTCCAAGAAGCACGGCGCAGTGTGCATCGGGATAGTTACGTCGAAGTAGAAAAAGCCTTTTACGAAACGCCACCTGAATTTATCGGGCGCCAAGTCTGGGTGCGCTGGGATAGCCGCTGTGTACGGGTCTTCAACGAGCGCATGGAACAAGTGGCCATGCACACGCGCATCGAGGCTGGCAAGTTCAGCCGCAGCTTGGGAGCAGGTGGCTTGAGCGCTCCGGTTTTATCTTCATGCCGCTATTGGATCAACCGGGCTGCCGTACTGGGTGAGTCGTGCGGTGATTGGGCTAGAGCCGCCTTCAATGCTCGTGGTCCAGAGTCGCTGCGCGCGATTATGGGTCTGTGTGAGCTGATCAAGAAACACTCCGCAGTGGCTCTGAATGCCGCCTGCGCCAAAGCCATTAAGAGTGGTACTTACCGACTCAAAGATGTTCGCCGACTCATGGGCGAGCAGCACGAACAGTCTGCCTTCGGCTTCGCCAAGAGCCATCCTTTGATCCGCGATCTGAAAACCTACTCCGACTTCATCAACCAATACCAATATCAACACCAAAGCGATGACCAACACCCTCAAACAACATCTTAAGAAGTTACGTCTTTCCGGACTACTTAGCAGCCTGGAAGTGCGCTTGCACGAAGCCGAAGCTAATCGGCTGCCTTATGCTGAGTTCCTGGAACTGCTCTTACAGGACGAAATCAATATCCGGGACCAACGCCTTCTAGCTCGTCGGCACAAGTCGGCTGACTTCCGCGAACCGCGTTCACTAGATAACTTCGACTTCGCCTTTAACCCTTCCATCAATCGTTCCCAGATCTATGAACTGGCCACCTGCCAGTTTGTACGTCAGCACCGGGATGTTCTTTTTATCGGTCCGCCAGGCGTGGGTAAAAGCCACCTCGCTCAAGCTATCGGGCTGGAGGCTCTCAAAGCCGGTTTTGTTGTCTTGTATCGCTCGATCTTTGATCTGGTGCGCGAGTTACTGACTCAGGAGACTCTCAGCGCTGAGGCTCGGATGCTGAACAAATATCTCAAGCCCGATTTGCTGGTCATCGATGATATGGGTCTCAAAGTACTTCCACCAAAGAGTGGTGAGATCCTTTTGGAGATCATCATGCGTCGCTACGAAAATCGCTCCACCATTATGACCTCCAACCGCCCGATCGAAGAATGGGGCAAGCTCCTAAGCGACGTGCCTGCTGCCAGCGCTATCCTCGACCGTTTGCTCCATCACGTTGAGATCATCGTCATCAGCGGTCGAAGTTATCGAGTGCAACCCAATCTCAAACCCTCCGCAGCAAAACCCGCCCGTTAACTAGTTAAAACTACGTTGCTCGTCGCCCGGTAGCGCTCCGCTCCGGCGAGTTCAAGCTCAAATCCGGCATAAACAGGGTCCTCCCTACGGGCTACCCCCCATTTATTCCGTTTTGACCTTGATCTCGCCTCCGCTCCGCACTCCAGAGGTGACTGTATTTTGCTTTTGATTACCGCTCGCTCGTTCCTCGCTCTCAAAATCAAAAACAAAGTCACCCTCGGCACATTGCTAACACGTTTTGAAACCTGGTTCTGATCTTGCGACGGTCTACCGTCAATCCGCCCAAACCTCAATCGCTACTTGCCAAAACATCTTCCCTCGATTTAAACGTAAAAAGTGGCCGGTTTTGAATCGACCGCCGACATCTCATCTCCAAGGAGATTTCGCCTCCTAACGTACGTAAATTTCCCTTTCATGTGGTCACCCCTTATCGGGCTTCGGCCCGAGGGCCTCCGACCACTACGTTTTGAGTTTTGATAGTAAGCCTTTCCCTGAAAAAACACGGTTCATTAGCTCGTCGGCGCGAAGCAGAAACCTCTTGATCAACGAAGAAATGTTCGACCTGTTATACGCCATCATCAGATCGATCGTCGGAGCCTCGCCGCGCAAGGGGCGTGCGACGACCGACGGGATTAGCGCATTCTGCGCATAGAGAGGAAGGAGTGTAAAACCGCCGGTGGACGCCACCAAAGACATTCCACCGGATAAAGTTTCAGCATCGTATTTTTGTTTTAGCGTGATCCCTGCCTTAGCTGCATAGGCATCGATCACGGAGCTGAGAACAGGCGCCACCCGTGCTGTGCTTATGAAACTTTCGCGTGCGAGATCCTGCGGCGGCACCGTCCTGTGTCTGGCTAGACGGTGGCCGTAAGGCAGTATCGCAATCAAGGGCTCCTTGCTTAGAAATTTAAAGGCGAGGCCTACTGTGTGTGCCTCGCGTCGCATAAGAGCCACGTCGATTTTGCCTTGCATCAGCCCAACGGCCAGCTCAGGCGATGACTTCGTCAGGAGGGTAATCTCTAGGTCTGGCGACTCCTCACGCAAAAGGCGAAGCGACTCTGAGAGCCAGACTGCTTCCTGTCCCAACAAAAAGCCAATGACAAACGGTGGTTTCTTCTCGGGTTTTTCTGTGCCACGTGCAGCGTCGCAGCCCACTTCAATCTGCATCAATGCCAGCCGCGCATGATCGAGAAATACCCGCCCGGCGGCAGTGAGCGCAATGCCGCGGGTCTTGCGCTCCAGCAGCTTTACGCCGATCTCCAATTCGAGATCGCGAATCTGTCGGGTTAGCGATGGCTGGGTAGTGTGCAGTCGCCGCTGGGCGGCACTCGTGAGGCTGCCCTCCTCGGCGACGGCAATGAAATAGCGCAAATGACGAAGTTCCAATTTAAGCCACCCATGCTTTCAAGGCATATCCCTATCACACAAAGCATTAGTGGGCCAATGTGAATCGGGGCAGCTTAGGCACAGCGGAGCTACTCCAATCGTTCTCCGCGACTTAACTCAGGAGATTTCTATGTCATTGCAACGCAAACCAACCATCGTGTTCTGCCACGGCCTTTGGGCCGACGGCTCGTGCTTCAGCAAGGTCATCCCCACATTGCAGGCGGATGGGCATGAAGTGATCGCAGTTCAGTATGGCCTCGACTCGTTCGAACATCCGCGGCTAATCGAAAGGAACTGAACAATGCCCACGATCACTACTACAGACGGCGTAAACATCTTCTACAAGGACTGGGGCTCAGGCCAGCCGATCGTTTTCAGCCACGGCTGGCCGCTGACAGCGGACGACTGGGACGCCCAGATGACCTTCTTCCTTCGCAACGGCTACCGGGTGATCGCCCACGACCGGCGCGGCCACGGCCGGTCCGACCAGCCCAGCACCGGCAACGACATGGACCACTGGGTTGCCGACCTCGCGGCCCTGACTGAACACCTCAACCTGCGCGACGCGATCCACATCGGCCACTCCACAGGTGGCGGTGAGGTGGCTCGCTATGTCGCTCGCCACCAGGAGCGTGTCGCGAAGGCGGCGCTGGTCGCTTCATTGACGCCGAACATGTACCGGAGCGAGGACAACCCGTCCGGTCAACCGCCGGAGTGGTTCGAAGCGATCCGGGCAGGCGTGCTGGGCAACCGATCGGAGTTCTACCGTTTCGTCCCTGAGAATCCGTTCTACGGCTACAACCTAGATGGGGCGAAGCCTTCGGAGGCGATCATTGCGAACTGGTGGCGCCAAGGCATGGCCGGCGGCGCCCTCGCTCATTACGCAACCGTCGACTCTTGGCTCAAAGATTATACCGAAGACCTCAAGAAGATCACCGTGCCGGTGCTGGTGATGCATGGCGAGGCTGATCAAGTCGTCCCGTTCGCAAGTTCAGTGCCGCGTGCGGTCGACCTGCTTAAGAACGGGTCGCTGAAGACTTATCCCGGATATCCCCATGGCATGCTAACTACACATGCGGATGTCCTCAACCCCGACCTGCTCTCGTTCATCAGGTCTTGACGACATCTCTCATCCATCATCGTCTATGTTAAACATTTCGGGTTGTGAATTGAGGAGGGTTCGGGTTTCGCCGTAGTGACGAAGGAACGAACAAGAAGCTCAAACCCTCCTCGAAAATTCATCGGCCAAGGTCCCGATCGAAGCGGCGGCCTTGGCAGCGTTGCTCGGCCTTGACGGAGGTCCACTCCGCCGTCGGCCTCGCGCCTTGCTCCCTGCCGGCCCCAGGGGGCGCTTGGGGGCTACCGTGGTATGGGGAATTTGTCCACACCGCCTAGGCGGCGCTCACGCGCCGCCCCCGCCAAATTTCCAGACGGGGATGCCGAGCTTCTTCGCCTTGTCGGCGAGGTTGTCCTGGATGCCCGTGCCCGGGAAGTGAAGGACGCCGATCGGCAGGACCGCGAGCATCGCGTCGTTGCGCTTGAACGGGGCGGCCTTCGCGTGCTTCGTTCAGTCGGGCTTGAAGGCGATCTGCGGCACCTTGCGGTTGCTCGCCCATTTGGCGGCGATGAGCTCGGCGCCCTTCGGCGAGCCGCCATGCAACAACACCATGTCCGGGTACTTGGTGTGGACCTTGTCGAGCCGATCCCAGATCAGGCGATGGTCGTTGAAGTCGAGCCCGGCGGTGAGCGTGCGATGGTTGACCTGCGATCCCGAGCGGGGACGCCAAGGTGTGCCGGTGTGGACCTCGAAGCGCTCGGCGGCCTGGTCTCGGAAGAGCTCCATGCAGTTGCGGCGCTCGGTCAGTGTGAGACCCTCCGCCGTCAATCGCTCGAGCTCGACCGATCGCACCTCGGAGCCGTTCTGCTCGCGTTGGCTGCGGTGCTGAGCCTGCTCGTTGTCGTCGAGTTCGCGGAGCTCATCGCGATCACCGGCAGAAGCTACAGACTCCAGCCCAATGCCAAGCCCTCCCCGGCAAAGATCAACCGCCCAACGACCTAACCACTTCGCCCTCAAAACACCAAAAACAAAATCCTCACAACCACGTTACAAACTTATCAAAAATATGTTATCAACGTTCCTTTTACTGCCCCCGACCAAACAACCCACCAATCTTTCCTTGCCAAAATATCTTCTATCTATTTAAACGTAAAAAGTGGCTGGGTTTGATTCGACCCGAACTGGCTGGTTTTGATCCGACCCGTGACATCATCGCTTGAGAAGTCTCTCAGCGGTCTCGCGGTCTGCTTCCAGGTCCTCGGCGGAATAATTCAAAGGAGCCTTATGCTGAACGCGAAAGTTTTCCGCAGCCCAATAATCGCTGCCTACCCCAGCGACTTCACCCATGACGCGAAGTGAAATCTTGCCTTGACGATAGAGCTCAAGGGCGATGGCCTCCCGTGCACGTTGTTCGCGTTCTTGCGGCGAAGAGCCAAGCATAGCTGCAACATCGTCGGGAATGGAAATACTGAGACTCATGCAAGCAGCATAACACACCTGCTCATCGACGTAACGGGCATCGTGCGCCCCACCAATTGCGATTCTTTTAGTTTAGTTGAGCGGACTTCAGTCAGCAGCCACGCGCAGCGATTTGTCAGTGGGCCAAATCCCACCAAATGGCAATTCGAGGAACTCCTCGGTCGTCGGAAGGTTATTAGACCGTACGACGAAGACGATCTCGCCGTTGACCTCTCTTATGCCCGACGCAGTGAGTGATTCCTCACCACTGATTCATTTGGCGAAGATCGAAGCGCTTGAACTTATCTCTCGACTTTATAGACGGATATTGATTCCGCGCGCGACGGGTTGGTGTAACGGTCATTGGTGAGCTTTGTCGGACGCGGGTTCGTATCAAGACTCAATATGTAACATCTATGGACAGCCGGGCCTCAGTGCGTTAGCATGGTGAAAATGGACGGGAGAAAGTTTGACTGGATCCGCAAGCAGCTCGGCTTGTCCAAAGTGGAACTAGCCAAGCGGCTTGGAATATCTCGTCAAAGTCTCTACCGATGCATCTGGGAGGGGCCGCCAAAACTCGTGGCTTTGGCAATTCTCGGGTTGTGGTACCAGGATCGGATGGGAGGGCTGTTGGAGGAAGCAAGCGAACCCCAAGAACAGGCAAGCCAAAAAAAGGAAAGCAAAAACAGAAATCGCCGATTGACTAAAAAAGAATAAAATTTTGTTTGAAAATGTATCGCAGGGCTACAATGTCGCAAACGGATTTTTATCCAGCTGGCTTACTGGTACGTTCAGCCGAGCCGGCGTCAAAAGCATGGAACGGCAAACAGCCCGGCTAAAGAGGCTGCAAATCGAGCGAAAAACACGACGGCGTAATGACGACGATTTCAAGGTTGCATGAAGGCAAAATTACCCGAAGGGAAGATTGGGGAACAATGGGCAAAAAATGGCGAAAAATTGCCCATTGTTCGCCATTGCCGACTCGACCTAACGCGAAGCGTTAGGAGAGACGCCTGTTCAAACTTGTTGCTCCCAGGACGTGGAGAGTCTGCTGAGAGGGCAAATGCGAAAAGCGACCGCCCGTCGGTTTTTGGAGGAAAAAGGAGATGCTAAGAATAACGATGTCTGTGTCCGGAGAAGGGGCGACGAAACATTTCGACGCTGCGCTGGCGACGTCGAAGTATTACGGTTCAGAGCGAGCCACGCGTCACAGGGCAAAACTGTTGACCAGGTCATTGTAAGCGTGCCTGTGGACGCGTTTAGCCAAACGAATGAAGCACAATTCTACGTGTCGATGTCGCGGGCACGTCATGCGATGCACCTTTATACAGACTCGAAAGTAGCGCTAAAAGAGGCCGTAATGCGTCCCAGCGAGCGCCTCTCTCCATTAGAGCTACTCGAAGGTTTTAAATCGGAACGGCCCTTCGTCGCCGAGATACAATATGCCCGCGCGGCCGCTAAATCTAATAAGCCGTATCGGGGAAACAGGTCCTTTGTATACACTCAACAAGACCGGAACAAAGCAACAGAGAGAGAACCAGAACGATGAATCACGGTACGTCCGATGATTTAGAAATTAGGCCTAGCGCCCCCCGTTGAACCCGGTTAGCATGTTAACAGATCTCCAGGTGAAAGCCTATGAGAACCGTGTGCGCGAACGCCTCATGGCATGGGCTGCTTCGGTCCGTTGCTTGAGGTCGCGAAGCACCCGTAAATCTTCCATAGTAGGCTCCTCCGTCGTCGCCAGATCCCCCGATGCCCGTAGATCCCATCCGGTCGCGGCCCTGACCTGTTCGAAGGCGATCCCCGGATGAATTTGCGATAATACCAGTTCTTTCGATCGGGGATCGGGTGTCAGAACGCCAAGATCCGTGATGACGGCCGTCGGTCCGGCTCCGGGAATACCAAGCAGGCCGCGCTCATCGCCGCCGTTTAGAAATCCCACACTGGTGATGAACTCGACCTTCTCGACGAACGTCCGGCGGGATTGGCGCAAGATAATTAGCACTTCCCTGGCAGAGGCTGCAATCTCCGGTGCACCTCCCGCGCCAGGCAGGCGCACCTTAGGCTGATCGTAAGCTCCAATGATCGTCGTATTGATGTTGGCAAACTTGTCCACTTGGGCCGCGCCGAGAAACCCCACATCGATCCAACCGCCTTGTAGCCAGTAAGAAAAGATTTCAGTGGTTGCTACCACCGCGGTGGCAGTCTGTGCCAGATCGCCGTCACCAATCGAAAGAGGAAGAACGTCCGGTTTGGTATCAATTGGGCCGGACTCGTAAATCAGGACGAGATTTGGCGCGTGCGTTAATCGAGCGAGGTTCGCCGCTACGCTTGGCAGCCCAATACCGACAAAACAGACTTGACCTTCTTGCAGAAATCTCGACGCGACGACGGTCATGATTTCGTCAGCGGTGTAATCGTCATTATTCATAATTTATAAATACTTGTTTCACAGCTTCTCCGAGCCGGTGCCCGCCAATGAAAGACATACCGGCTGCGGTGCGGATTGCTGACAGAACACCTTTTCATCTAACCATCTGAGAAATCCTTCGCGCGTCCGGGAGATTTCATCCCAGCGTTTGTAGAAGGCGTTATCCCTTTGGTAGTAATCCATTGCATAAGATGGAGAAGCGCCGCCCGCGACCTTCACTACCGCATCTACCGTCCAGAACGGCAGGATCGAAGCGTTTGGGGTGGCGTGCAGGTCTTCCACGATTTCCTCGACTGTTACCACGACGCGCTTGGCGCAAAGAGCCGCTTCTTTCTGAACGCCGACAATCCCCCACATCAGCACATTGCCGCGACGATCGGCTTTTTGAGCATGGATGATGGCAACCTCCGGCCGTAGAGCCGGCACTGCCGCCAATCGTTCCCCGGTGAAAGGGCATTGAACGAAACGAATGTTCTGATTGT
>Ga0213872_10001487_pt1 | contig 15149 bp, 14 predicted proteins | sample VelepicomBERX_R2_FD_160071 | JGI IMG/M metagenome (GOLD analysis project Ga0213872, IMG submission 160071) | Rhizosphere microbial communities from Vellozia epidendroides in rupestrian grasslands, the National Park of Serra do Cipo, Brazil - RX_R2 | ecosystem: Host-associated > Plants > Roots >...
GTCTCGGGCAGCGACCTGTTCAACCCCGATTTCGCCGCGCTGGCGCAAGCCTATGGCTGGGCTCCCAGCCGGGTCGAGCGCACCGAGGACTTCGCGCCGGCCCTGCGCGCGGCGCTGGCGGCCGGCAAGCCGGCATTGATCCATCTGCGCCTGTCCAGCGACGTGTCGACCAGCCGCAGCACGCTGACGGCGATGCGCGACGCGGCCTTCAAGCGCCTGGGGACCCGTTAAGCATGGCTACCGAAAACATCAGCTTCGAGCTGCGCGGCGAGTTCATTCCGCTGGACAGCCTGCTCAAGGCCATCGGCCTGGCCGAGAGCGGCGGGCGTGCCCGCATGTTGGTCAGCGAGGGCCAGGTACAGGTCGACGGACAGACTGAAACGCGCAAGACCGCCAAGATCCGCGCAGGGCAGGTGGTGACGCTGGCCGGCGCGCGCGTCGAGGTGCTGGCCGACCCCAATCTCTGACATCTTTATGGAAGTGCGCCATGAGCTTTTCGACCTGCGACCTCTGCGACGCCCACAAGAGTGACGACTCAGGCGCCTTCCGCGTCATGCCCGGCGGTTTGTTCCGCAGCTACGGCGGGCGCGCGCGCTTCGCGGGCACGGTCGCCACGGTGCGCTGCCTGGAGGACAACAGCCTGGTCAAGGCCGCGGTGGAGAGTCCCGGCCTGGACCGCGTGCTGGTGGTCGACGGCGGCGCATCGATGAAGCGCGCCCTGCTGGGCGGCAATCTGGCCGCTTCGGCGGCGCGCCAGGGCTGGGCCGGATTGCTGATCCATGGCTGCGTGCGCGACCTGGCCGAGCTGCGCGAGGCCGACGTCGGCATCCTGGCGCTGGGCCATGTGCCGCTGCCCACCGACCGCAAGGGGCAGGGCGTGGCCGACGTCGTCCTGCAGATCGGCGGCGTCTGGGTGCGGCCGGGCGACTTCCTGTATGCGGATGAAGACGGCGTCGTGCTGATGCCTGCCGAAGGGGCCTGAAGCCAGGCCTCGCCTTGAAGCAGGGGCCCCGGCAGTCCCTGATCTGCCTTCACTGATGCGCCTGCATATTGATGAAAATCAATATGCCTGCTGCGCTGCAGCATCTATGCTGTTCCCTGTCGATGGTTCGTCGCGTTGCCGTCCAGTCTGGATCGCGATGACGCCGTGGTCGATGCGGTCCAACATGGAAAGGCGGCTTGCAAGTGAATCATGCCCAAGCAAATTCTCCGGGCGCCCAGCGCGGCGGGCGCGCGGTGAACGGCAAGGCGGGCGGGTCCGTCGCGGCCAAGGGTTCGCCCCTGGAGCCGCTGCACTTGACGCCGGTGACCTCGCTGCCGCAGCGCGCCGCCAAGCCGCCCAAGGTCGGGCCCGACCTGGACCGGTGGATGCATGCGCAGCTGTCGCGCTTCAGCGGCGGCATTTCGATCCCGGCCCTGCGCATGGCCTTCGAGGACTGGGCCGTGCACCTGTCCCACAATCCGGCCGAGCAGATGGCGCTGGCGCGGGACGCGCTGGGCGCCTGGCAAAGGTGGCTGGCCTTTCTGGCCGAAAGCGCCGCGCCGGGCGGCAAGTCCTGCATCGAACCCATGGTGCACGACAAGCGCTTCGCCGCCGAGGCCTGGCAGCACTGGCCCTTCAATGTGATGAGCCAGTCCTTCCTGGTGACCGAGCAGTGGTGGGACCACGCCACGCGCGGCGTCCGGGGGGTGTCCAGGCACCATGAGGAGGTGGTGAATTTCAGCGTCCGGCAGATGCTGGACCTGTTCTCGCCGGCCAATTTCGTGCTCAGCAACCCGGAGATCCTGAACCGCACGCTTGCCAGCGGCGGCGTCAACCTGGCCCAGGGTTTTGGCAACTGGCTGGACGACCTGCAGCGCCAGCTCTCCAGGAAGCCGCCGGCGGGCGCGGAAAGCTTCCAACCCGGCGTCAACGTCGCGGTGACGCCCGGCCAGGTGATCTACCGCAACCATCTGATCGAGCTGATCCAGTACGCCCCGGCCACACCCAGGGCCAAGGTCCATCCCGAGCCGGTGCTGGTCGTGCCCTCGTGGATCATGAAGTACTACATCCTGGATTTGTCGCCGCACAACTCGCTGATCATGTACCTGGTCGAGCAGGGCTACACCGTGTTCGCGATCTCGTGGCGCAATCCCGAGGCCGGGGACCGCAACCTGGGCATGGACGACTACCTGCAACTGGGCGTGATGGACGCGCTCGACGCCGTCCAGCGCATCGTGCCGGGCCAGCGCATCCATGCGGCCGGGTATTGCCTGGGCGGCACGCTGCTGGCGATCGCCGCTGCGGCGATGGCGCGCGACGGCGGCAAGCGGCTGGCCACCCTGTCCCTGTTTGCCGGACAGACCGACTTCACCGAGCCGGGCGAGCTGGACCTGTTCATCGACGAAAGCCAGGTCACGCTGCTGGAAGATGTGATGTGGGACAAGGGCTACCTCGACAACCAGCAGATGTCGGGCAGCTTCCAACTGCTCAACTCGAACGACCTGGTCTGGTCGCGCGTGCTGAAGGACTACCTGCTCGGCGAGCGCAGCCCCCTGAGCGACCTGATGGCCTGGAACGCCGACGGCACGCGTCTGCCCTACCGCATGCACTCCGAGTACCTGCGCCAGCTGTTCCTGGGCAACGACCTGGCGTTCGGCCGCTACAAGGTGGGCGGGCAGGCGATTGCGTTGTCCGACATCCAGTGCCCGATCTATTGCGTCGGCACGCAGCGCGACCACGTGGCGCCTTGGCGCTCGGTCTACAAGCTGCATCTGCTGACCCATACCGAGCTGTGCTTCACCCTGACCTCGGGCGGGCACAACGTCGGCATCGTCAACCCGCCCGGCGTGCCGGGGCGCAGCTATCAAAGCCTGACCCGCGGAGCGGACAAATCCAGCCGCCCCTATCTCGACGCGGAGAGCTGGCTGCAGGCCGCGCCGCAATTCGAAGGCTCGTGGTGGACGCATTGGGCCGCCTGGCTGCGCGAGCGCTCGGGGCCGCCGGTGACGGCACCCGGCATGGGCGCGCCGCAAGCGGGCCTAGCGCCGCTTTGCGAAGCGCCGGGGCATTACGTGATGCAGAAATGAGGACTTCGACCATGATGGAAGCGACCCGTTCGCAGGAGATGATCGAGAACCACACCTTCGACGAAATCAAGGTGGGCGACTGCGCGCAGCTGCAGCGCACCCTGCGCCGCGAGGACATCCAGCTGTTCGCAGCCATGTCGGGCGACGTGAACCCGGCCCACGTGGACCCCGAATACGCCAACAGCACGCAGTTCCACGGCATCATCGCGCACGGCATGTGGGGCGGCGCGCTGATCTCCACGGTGCTGGGCACGCAATACCCGGGTCCGGGCACCATCTACCTGAGCCAGAGCCTGCGTTTCGAGCGGCCCGTGCATGTCGGCGACACGCTGACGGTCAAGGTCACGGTGCTGGAGAAGCAGGAACAGGGCCGCCGGGTCAGCCTGGACTGCGTCTGCACCGACCAGCACGGCGAGGAGGTGATCTCGGGCACCGCCTTCGTGATGGCGCCCAGCGAAAAAGTGCAGCGTCCGCGGGTCGGGCCGCTGGAGGTCCGGGTGTCTGATCGCAATCTGCGTTATCAGCAGCTGCTGGATCTCACCAAAGGCTTGCCGCCCTTGCGCGTCGCAGTCGTGCACCCGTGCAGCGAGGACGCCCTGCGCGGTGCCCTAGAGGCCGCCGTCATGGGCCTGATCACGCCGGTGCTGGTGGGGCCGCAGGCCAGGCTCCATGCGCTGGCCGGCAGCCTCGGACTCGATCTGGGCGCCCATGTGCTCGTCGATGCGCCGCACAGCCACGCCGCGGCGGCCTGCGCCGTGGCCATGGCCAGCCGTGGCGAGGTGCAGGCCTTGATGAAGGGAAGCCTGCACACCGACGAGCTGATGCTGGAAGTGCTCAGGTCGGAGTCGGGTCTGCGCACGGCGCGGCGCGTCAGCCATGTGTTCGTGCTCGACGTGCCGAGCTACCCCAAGCCGCTGATGATCAGCGACGCGGCCATCAACGTGGAGCCGGATCTGGAGGCCAAGCGCGACATCGTGCAGAACGCCATTGACCTGGCGCATGCGCTGGGCCTGAAGGAGCCCCGGGTGGCGATCCTGGCGGCGGTCGAAACGGTCAACGCCAAGATGCGCTCGACCCTGGACGCGGCGGCCCTGTGCAAGATGGCCGACCGCGGCCAGATCCAGGGCGGCATCGTCGACGGCCCCTTGGCGTTCGACAACGCCATCTCCGCGCAGGCGGCGCATGAGAAAGGCATCGTGTCGCGGGTGGCCGGCGTGGCCGACATCCTGATCGCGCCCGATCTCGAAGCCGGCAACATGATCTCCAAGCAGCTGCAGTACCTGGCCGATGCCCAGGCCGCCGGCATCGTGCTGGGCGCCAAGGTGCCGGTGATCCTGACCAGCCGCGCCGACGGGGCGGCCGCGCGCGTGGCGTCGTGCGCGCTCGCCTTGCTGCTCGTGAAGGCCAAGGCGGCGCAGGACCAAACGGTCCAGGAGGCTTGAATGGCCTGCATTCTGGTGTTGAACTCGGGCTCGTCGAGCATCAAATTTGCGAGCTATGTGGTCCGTGAGGCGACACCTCGACTGACGCCCACCCTGCAAGGCCATGTGGCCCAGCATGCCGACGGCGTGGAGCTGCTGGTGCGCAGCCGCGAGCAGGGCGTGTTGGCGCAGCTGGTCGAGCCGGCCGCGACGCCGGTGTTCGAATGCGAGCATGCCCTGGAGCGCCTGATTGCCTGGCTGGAGGCGCATGAGGCCGAGTGCGGCGGACAGCTGCTGGCGGTTGGGCACCGCGTGGTGCATGGCGGGCAGCGGTTCAACGCGCCGGTGCGTGTCAGCAGCGCGGTGCTGGCCGAGCTGGCGCATTTGAATTCGCTGGCGCCGCTGCACCAGCCGCGCAATCTCAAGGCCATCGAGATCCTGCGTTCGCACCGGCCCGCCCTGCTGCAGGTGGCCTGTTTCGACACGGCTTTCCACAGCAGCCAGCCGGAGATCGCGCGCGCGTTGGCCCTGCCGCGCCACCTGACCGAGCAGGGCGTCAGGCGCTATGGCTTCCATGGCCTGTCCTACGAGTACATCGCCAGTCAATTGCCCAAGGTGCTGGGCGAGCGCGCGGGAGGGCGGGTGGTGGTGGCGCACCTGGGCAGCGGCGCCAGCATGTGCGCCTTGCTGGGCGGCAGGAGCATGGCCTCGACCATGGGCTTCTCCGCGCTGGACGGCCTGGTGATGGGCAGCCGCTGCGGCAACCTGGACCCCGGCGTGCTGCTGTACCTGTTGCAGGAGCAGGGTCTGAACGCGCAGCAACTCAGCGACATGCTCTACAGCCAATCTGGGCTGCTGGGCGTCTCGGGCCTGAGCGCGGACATGCAGGCGCTGCTGGAGAGCCCCGATCCTCATGCGTCTCAGGCCATTGAACTGTTCGTCTATCGTGCCGTCACCGCCGTAGGCAGCCTGGCCGCGGCCCTGGGCGGGCTCGATACCCTGGTCTTCTCGGCCGGCATCGGCGAGCATGCGGCGCCCGTGCGCGCGGCCATTGCGCAGGGCTGCGGCTGGCTGGGCGCCGAGCTCGATGAGGCCGCTAACCGGGTCCATGCTCCGCGCATCAGCACGCCCGCCAGCCGGGTGCAGCTGCTGGTGCTGCCGACCGACGAAGAGGCCGTGATCGCCGGCCACACCCTCGACCTGCTCTGACGAGGCTTCGCAAAGCTTTACAGACGGCGGGCCGCTCGCTTGGTCCGGAATTGCTCTAAATCAGGTGAGTCTGGAGCCCGCTGGCTATCGTCATTCCAATCAGGACGGCGCATTGACCCACCCATGACGCGCGCAGCCATCGTTGCCGGCAAGCTGACCAAGTATTTCGGCGAAGGCGAGGCCCGGATGAAGGCCGTCAATGCCGCGGACTTCGTCGCCCATTACGGCGAGATGGTGTTCACCGACGGCCTGCCGTTCTACGCCGCCATCATCACCAACTGGAACCTGGGCCTGGCCTTCGGCATGGTGGTGGTGATCGCCGTCATTTCGAGCGATATGGCGGTGCGCCGCGTGCGCAAGATCGAGCCCTTCGACATCTTCCGGGGCTGGCAGCCTCAGCCCTGCTCCGGCGGGATGCGGCGCAGGCCCTCGGCGTCCAGCCGCAGCACGTCGGCGCGCGGCGTCGCGGTGTCGAAGTCCCAGTCGGACAGCACCCAGCGCGTCAGCGCGGGCTGCCCGCCCTCGGCGGCCTTCAGTTCGTGCACGGCCGGGTGGTGCGTGTGCCCGTGCAGCAGCAGCTCGCAGCCGCTGTCCTGCAGCAGCCGGATGCAGGCGGGCGCGTCCAGGTCGACCCAGTTGCTTTCCGAATAGTCCTGCTGGTTCTGCCGGCTCGCGCCGCGCAGGTTCCTGGCCAGCTCGCGCCGCCATGCCAGCGGCTGGGCCAGCACCTGCTGCCGCCAGGCCGGGGAATGCACCTGCTGGCGGAACTGCTGGTAGGGCAGGTCGGCCAGGCACAGCGCGTCGCCGTGGCTGAGCAGGATGCGCCGGCCGAAAGCCTGCAGTACGCAGGGGTCCTGCAGGCGCTGCAGGCCGGCGTCGGCCGCCATGTCCGGCCCCAGCAGGAAGTCGCGGTTGCCGGCCATGAAGAACAGCGGCAGGCGCTGGCTGGCTTCGCGCAGCATGGCGCAGCACTGGGCCTCGAAGCCCTCGACGCGCGCGTCGTCGCCGATCCAGGCGTCGAAGATGTCGCCCAGCAGAAAGACGGCGTCGGCGCGCGTGTGCCGCAGATGGGCCTGCAGCGCCTGCAGCGTGGCCGGCGTGTTGGCGGCCAGGTGCAGGTCGGAGAGGAAGTCCGCCGAGCGCCAGCCCGCGGGCGCGTTCACGCGCCCGGCCAGGCCTTGTGCGCCCTGTGCGAGCTCAGCCGATTTCAACGGCGCGCTCGATCACGACGTCTTCGCGAGGCACGTCGTCATGGAAGCCGCTGCGGCCGGTCTTGACCTTCTCGATCGCGTCGACCACTTCGGTGCCGGCCACCACCTTGCCGAACACGGCATAGCCCCAGCCCGAGGGCGATTCGGACTTGAAGTTCAGGAAGTCGTTGTTGGTGGTGTTGATGAAGAACTGCGCCGAGGCCGAGTGCGGCGCATTGGTGCGCGCCATCGCCAGCGTGTAGTGCTCATTCTTGAGGCCGTTGTTGGCTTCGTTCTGGATCGTGGCGTCGGTGGGCTTTTGCTTCAGGCCGGGCTCGAAGCCGCCGCCCTGGATCATGAAGCCCTTGATGACGCGGTGGAACACCGTGCCGTCGTAATGGCCCTTGCGGACATAGGACAGGAAGTTCTCAACGGTGACAGGCGCTTTTTCGGCGTCCAGCTCGATGCGGATGACGCCGTGGTTGGTGGTCAGTTCAACGGTCTTGCTCATGATTGGGGCTCCAGGATGGCCTTGGTGATGATGATGGGTTTGCTGGGAATGTTCTGGAACATGCCGTGGTTCTCGACTGCGGCTGCGCGGATCTTGTCGACCACGTCCATGCCCTCGATCACGCGGCCGAACACGGCATAGCCCTGGCCGTCGCGCGAGTTCTCGGCATTGAGGAAGTCATTGTCGACGGTGTTGATGAAGAACTGCGAAGTGGCCGAGTCGGGCACGTTGGTTCTGGCCATGGCGACGCTGCCGCGCACGTTCTTCAGGCCGTTGTGGCTTTCCAGCGGGATCGGCGCGCGGGTGGGTTTTTGCTGCAGCTTTTCAGTGAATCCGCCGCCCTGGATCATGAAGTTCTCGATCACGCGGTGAAAAATGGTGCCGTTGTAGAAGCCGGCCTTGACGTACTGCACGAAATTGGCCACCGACTTCGGTGCGGCCGTGGCGTCGAGCTCGATGCGGATGACGCCTTCGGTGGTGACCAGTTGCACGGTCTGGGCCCAGCCGGCGACGCTGGCCAGTGCCAGCAGCAGGCCGATCGCCAGGCGTCGGGGTGAAGACAGGGGTTTCATCTTGGGTCGGTCCGAGTTGGGGGAAGAAGTGAAAAGGGGGAGGGCACCGTCAGCGTGCACCAGGGCGGGGCAACTGATCGAGCAGCTCGCGCGTCAGCTTCAGCTTGGCGGCCACGGTGGGCGCCGCCGCCAGGCCCAGCTTCTGCGCCGCTTCATAGCTGCGCGTCGCCTGCTGCAGGTAGACGTCGCCCAGGTTTTCCAGCGCCTGCGCGTGCTGCGGGTAAAGCAGCAGCGCGCGGTTCAAGGCGGCCTGGGCGCCGTCCAGGTCGCCGCGCGCGGCCAGGATCACGGCCAGGTTGTTGAAGGGGTCGGCCAGGTCCGGGTAGTCCTCGGTCAGGGCGCGCAACAGGGTTTCGGCGCGCGCGCTGTTGCCCGCCTCCATCAGCATCAAGGCCAGGTTGAAGCGCAGCTTGGGGTTGTAGGGATCCTGCGCCAGCGCGGTGTCGAGCGTCTGGATGGCACGGGTCTTCTGGCCCAGCAGCCATTGCTGCTCAGCCGCTTCCAGCTCGCTGGCCGCAGCGGCCAGCGGGATCGCGAGCAGCAGCGCCAGGGCGAGTGCCGGCACACCTGAAAAACGCCAGCGTCGCCGGGCCTGGAGTGGATTGGACATGGGTGGTGGGTTCGGGTTTGACTGGTCGGGCTAAGGTAAAAACCAGCCGCTATACTTCGCGGATTCTACGGTGCGGCGGACAAGGTCTGCCCAGTGTCCCAGACGCCCCAGACGCCCCAGACGCGCCATGCTTGATCTTGGCGTCAGCATTCAGATCTCATGTCCCTGCGCATCTACAACACCCTGACCCGTACGGTCGAGACATTTGCCCCTATCGAGCCCGGCCATGTGCGGATGTACGTGTGCGGCATGACCATTTACGACCTCTGCCATGTGGGCCACGCCCGCATGATGATGGCTTTCGACGTGGTGCAGCGCTGGCTCAAAAGCTCGGGCTACCGCGTCACCTATGTGCGCAACATCACGGACATCGAGGACAAGATCATCAAGCGCGCCTTGGAGCGCAAGATCTCGATCCGCGCACTGACCGACGAGATGATCGCCGCCATGCACCGCGACATCGGCGCCCTTGGCGTGGAACGTCCCACGCATGAGCCGCGCGCCACCGATTTTGTTCCCCAGATGCTGGGCCTGATCGGCACGCTGGAAGACAAGGGCCTGGCCTACCGAGCCGGCAACGGCGATGTGAACTTCGCCGTGCGCAAGTTCGAGGGCTATGGCAAGTTGTCGGGCCGCTCGCTGGACGACCTGCGCGCCGGCGAGCGCGTCGCGGTCGACGACGGCAAGCACGATCCGCTGGACTTCGTGCTCTGGAAGGCCGCCAAGCCCAGCGAACCCGAAGACGCGCAATGGGCCTCCGACTTCGGTCCGGGCCGGCCCGGCTGGCACATCGAGTGCTCGGCGATGGCCTGCGCGCTGCTGGGCGAGCGTTTCGACATCCACGGCGGCGGCATGGACCTGACCTTCCCGCACCATGAGAACGAGATCGCGCAGAGCGAAGGCGCGCTGGGCCATCCCTTTGTCAATGTCTGGATGCACAACGGCTTCCTGAATGTCGACAACGAAAAGATGTCCAAATCGGTCGGCAACTTCTTCACGATCCAGGACGTGCTGAACGAGTACGACGGCGAGACGCTGCGATTCTTTATGCTGCGCACCCACTACCGCAGCCCCTTGAACTACGCCGACGCGAATCTGGACGATGCGCGCCAGGCCTTGCGACGCCTCTACACCGCGCTGGACGGGATCGATCTCCCGGACGCTGGCAAGGACGCAGACCTGGACTGGACCCAGCCGCAGGCGGCCGCGTTCCGCGCCGCGATGGACGAGGACTTCAACACGCCTGGCGCCCTGGCCGTGCTGTTCGAACTGGCGTCCAGCCTGAACCGCAGCCGCTCGCCGGACGAGGCCCTGCTGCTCAAGCACCTGGGCGCCTGCCTGGGCCTGCTGCAGCAGGCGCCGCAAGCCTTTCTGCAAGCGGGTGCGGCCGTGGACGAGGCGTACATCCTGCAGCAGATCGCCGCCCGTGCCGCCGCCAAGGAGGCGCGCGACTTTGCCCTGGCCGACCGCATCCGCGCCGAGCTGCTGGCGCAAGGCGTGGCGCTGAAGGACTCGCCCACCGGCACGACCTGGATGAAGGCCTGAGGTGGTGTCCGTGAAACCGATCGGCGCGACGCCCGAAGTGACGCCTGACTATTGGGACGAGGCCTGCCGCCATCTGTCCAAGCGCGACCGGGTCATGAAGAAGATGATCCCGAAGTTCGGCGAGGCCCGTCTGCAGAGCCGGGGCGACGCGTTCACGACCCTGGCGCGCTCCATCGTCGGGCAGCAGATCTCGGTCAAGGCGGCGCAGTCGGTCTGGGAGCGCTTCGCCGCGCTGATGCAGGCCGATCCGGGCGCCAAGTCGACGGCCATCGCGCCGGCGCATGTGGCTGCCCTGTCGCAGGAGGCGCTGCGCGGCGCCGGGCTGTCGGCGCGCAAGGTCGAGTACCTGCGCGACCTGGCCGAGCACTTCCTTGCCGGACGTGTGCACGTGCAGCAATGGACGCAGATGGACGACGAAGCCATCATCGAGGAGCTGGTCGCGATCCGCGGCATCGGCCGCTGGACGGCCGAAATGTTCCTGATCTTCTACCTGATGCGTCCCAATGTGCTGCCGCTCGACGACGTGGGCCTGCTCAAGGGCATCAGCCTGAATTATTTCTCCGGCGAACCGGTGTCGCGCGCCGAGGCGCGCGAGGTGGGCGAGGCCTGGGCCCCCTACCGTTCGGTGGCCACATGGTACATTTGGCGCAGCCTGGACCCCCTCCCCGTGGAGTATTGAACGGTGGTTTGAAGGGCAATGGAGCGACAATAGCGGGTGGCTGAAGGCGTGTACCGCGTCGGCAGCCAGGCCGGTCGTGAGCCCAATACCTATGGGTAACCACCGAGAAAGCAAGGCAGGATGAGTAAGAAACACTTTCTTGAATTCGAGCAGCCCATTGCGGAGCTCGAAAGCAAAATCGAAGAACTGCGTTACGTGCAGAGCGAGTCGGCGGTCGACATTTCCGAAGAGATCGACCGCTTGTCCAAGAAGAGCATGCAGCTCACCAAGGACATCTATTCCAGCGTCGCGCCCTGGCAGACCTACCAGATTGCCCGCCACCCCCAGCGCCCGCAGACGCTGGACTATTGCGCCGACGTCTTCACCGAGTTCCAGGAGTTGCATGGCGACCGGCACTTTGCCGATGATGCCGCCATCGTCGGCGGCCTGGCCCGTTTCAACGGCCAACCCTGCATGATCGTCGGCCACCAGCGCGGCGCTGACGCCAAGGAGCGCCAGCTGCGCAACTTCGGCATGCCGCGCCCCGAAGGCTATCGCAAGGCCCTGCGCCTGATGAAGCTGGCCGAGAAATTCGGCCTGCCGGTGTTCACCTTCGTCGACACCATGGGCGCCTATCCCGGCATTGGCGCCGAAGAGCGCGGCCAGTCCGAGGCCATCGGCCGCAACATCTTCGAGATGGCGCAGCTCGAGGTGCCCATCATTTCCACCGTGATCGGCGAAGGCGGCTCCGGCGGCGCGCTGGCCATCGGCGTGGCCGACCAGGTGCTGATGCTGCAGTTCTCGGCCTATTCGGTGATTTCGCCGGAAGGCTGTGCTTCCATTTTGTGGAAGTCGTCGGAACGCGCGCCCGAGGCGGCCGAGTCGCTCGGCATCACCGCGCACCGCCTGAAGGCCATGGGCCTGATCGACAAGATCGTCAACGAGCCCGTCGGCGGCGCGCATCGCGATCAAAAGCAGATGGCGTCCAACCTCAAGCGGGCCTTGTCCGATGCGCTGCGCCAAGTCAGCGACTTGAAGACCAGCGAATTGCTGCAGCGCCGCTTCGAGCGCTTGCAGGCCTATGGCCGATTCAGCGACACCAAGAACCGCTGACTCCGAGGCTGACTTCGAGGCTGATGCCTCATCGGCCGTGCCCGGCGCCATCGCCGTGGCCTACAGCGGTGGACTCGATTCCACCGCGCTGCTGCACACGGTCGCCAGTGCCTGCGCGGCAATGGCCGCCGAATTCGGCACAGCGCCCCGGGTCTTCGGCCTGCACGTGCACCATGGCTTGAGTCCCAATGCGGACGACTGGCTGCGCCATTGCGAGACCCAGGTTCAGCATTGGGCCGCGCAGGGCCTGCCGGTGGCCTTGCTATGCCGCCGCCTGGCGGGCGAGCCGCAAAGTGGCGAGAGCGTCGAAGCCTGGGCGCGCATGCAGCGCTACGCGGCCCTGAGCGACATGGCCCGTGAATGCGGCGCCAAGCTGCTGCTGCTGGCGCACCATCGCCGCGACCAGGCCGAGACTTTTCTGCTGCAGGCGCTGCGCGGCGCCGGCCCGGCCGGACTGGCGGGCATGCCCGCGCGGCAATGGCGCGACGGCCTGTGCTGGACCCGGCCCTGGCTGCAGCAGCCGCGCGAGGCGATCGAGGCGTACGTGCGGGCCAAGGGCCTGAGCCACATCGAGGACGAAAGCAATACCGACCGGCGCTATGCCCGCAACCGCCTGCGGCTCGAGGTCTGGCCCGCTTTGCGGCAGGCTTTCGACCACGCCGAGTCCAGCTTGGCGCGCGCCGGCCAGTGGGCCCAGCAAAGCCTGGCCCTTCAGCAGGAGGTCGCCGAATCGGACCTGGTGCAATGGATGACAGACGCCGGCCTGCCTTTGGCCGCCTTGCTGGAACTCTCCGAGGCACGCGCCGCCAACCTGCTCAGGCATTGGCTGGCGCTGGGCTTGCGGCAGCCTGCGCCGACCACCCTGGTGCAGCGCCTGCTGACTGAGCTGCCGCAGACGCTCGCCAGTGGACGCACGGCCCGCTGGCCGGCGGGCGAATTCGAGCTGGAGTTGTACCGTGACGTCCTGTCGCTGCGGTCCCTCCCAGTGCCGGTGGAACATGCTGCGGAACTCACGCTGGATTTGAGCTGCGAAGGCGTTCATCCCTGTCCTGGTTGGCAGGGGGCCTGGCAGGTGCAGCGCGTGGAGCAGGGCGGCGTGGCGCCAGATCTGCTGGCCCGGGCGCAGATGCGCGTGCGCCGTGGCGGAGAGCAGTTTCAGCAGCACACCCGGTCAATGCCGCGCAGCCTCAAGAAATCGTGGCAGGCGGCCGGCGTGCCGGTGTCCGGACGCGCGGGGCCGCTGCTGTTCGCGCAGGACCGCTTGCTCTGGGTGCCGGGCCTGGGCTGCGATGCCCGCATGCTCGCGCCAGCCGGCCAGGTTCAGTTGAGCCTGAGTTGGCGCCCCGAGCGCTGAATTCCGGCCCCCCAGCGAAAGCTCACTTCTTGAGTTGCGATAGCGGGCGGCCTCTGGCCAGAAGCCTGCTTTCAGGGTCCGCCCCATTAGAATCGACCCTTGCGACCGCGGCGCAGCCTGAATAGTTTCTCCTTTCCTACCGCGTCATCAAAGACTTCCATGGCACTGATTGTTCATAAATACGGCGGCACCTCGATGGGTTCCACCGACCGTATCCGCAACGTCGCCAAGCGGGTGGCCAAATGGGCGCGCGCCGGGCATCAGATGGTGGTGGTGCCGTCCGCCATGAGCGGCGAGACCAACCGCCTGCTGGGCCTCGCCAAGGAGCTTTCTCCCGCCGCCTCCAGCGCCGCGCTGAATCGTGAGCTGGACATGATCGCCGCGACCGGCGAGCAGGTTTCAGTGGGCCTGCTGGCCATCGCGCTGCAGGCCGAGGGGATGGACGCCGTCAGCTACACCGGCTGGCAGGTGCCGGTGGCCACCAACTCGGCCTATACCAAGGCCCGCATCGAGAGCATCGACGACGAGCGCGTGCGCGCCGACCTGGCCCAGGGCAAGGTGGTGGTGATCACCGGCTTCCAGGGCGTTGACGAAGACAACAACATCACCACGCTGGGCCGTGGCGGCTCCGACACCTCGGCCGTGGCGATTGCCGCTGCCATGAAGGCCGACGAGTGCCTGATCTACACCGACGTGGACGGCGTCTACACGACCGACCCGCGCATCGTGCCCGAGGCGCGCCGCCTGCATACCGTCAGCTTCGAGGAAATGCTGGAAATGGCCTCGCTGGGGTCCAAGGTGCTGCAGATCCGTTCGGTGGAATTCGCGGGCAAGTACCGTGTGCCGCTGCGCGTGCTGTCCAGCTTCACGCCCTGGGACATCGCCATCGAAGAGGAAGCCAAGTCCGGCACCCTGATCACTTTTGAAGAGGATGAAAAAATGGAACAAGCCGTCGTGTCCGGCATCGCATTCACCCGCGACGAAGCCAAGGTGACCCTGCAGGGCGTGCCCGACAAACCCGGCATCGCGTTCCAGATCCTGGGACCGGTGGCCGAGGCCAACATCGATGTCGACGTGATCATCCAGAACGTCTCCCACGACGGCCGCACCGACTTCAGCTTCACCGTGCCGCGCGGCGACTACGCCCGCACGGTCGAGCTGCTGGAAAAGGTCGTGGCTCCGGCCACCGGCGCAGCCAAGGTGAGCGGCGACGCCCACATCTGCAAGGTGTCCATCGTCGGCATCGGCATGCGCTCGCACGTGGGCGTGGCCTCCAAGATGTTCCGCTGCCTGAGCGAGGAGGGCATCAACATCCAGATGATCACCACCAGCGAGATCAAGACCAGCGTCGTGATCGACGAAAAATACATGGAGCTCGCCGTCCGCGCGCTGCACAAAGTTTTCGAGCTCGACCAACAAAACAGTTGAGACAGGGCTAAGCCCTGCTATACTGCATGGCTCAGCTGGAGTCGTGACCGAGTGGCCGAAGGTGCTCCCCTGCTAAGGGAGTATGTGGGCAAAACCTGCATCGAGAGTTCGAATCTCTCCGACTCCGCCAGCTAGTCTGGGCCCGTCCATGTGACGGGCTTTTTTTCGCCTGTACCCCGCGTGGTGCGGGCTGTCGGGCGACGCCGCTTTCTCTGTTTTCGTCTCTGGCCAGTTTTTCGAGTCGATTCCGGGGCGTTTTCTCAGTGGCGATGGTCCGAGGTACGACTTTTGACGGGCCGGATCGGGTTGCGCCGCCGGATCTGACCTGATTTCCGGAGCTCTGATGCTGCAATCCTTCCTCGTCTCCACCAGCGTCGTGGCGCTGGCCGAAGTGGGTGACAAGACCCAACTGCTGTCCCTGGTGCTGGCCGCCAAGTACCGCAAACCCTTGCCCATCGTCCTGGGCGTG
>Ga0213872_10001488_pt1 | contig 15145 bp, 13 predicted proteins | sample VelepicomBERX_R2_FD_160071 | JGI IMG/M metagenome (GOLD analysis project Ga0213872, IMG submission 160071) | Rhizosphere microbial communities from Vellozia epidendroides in rupestrian grasslands, the National Park of Serra do Cipo, Brazil - RX_R2 | ecosystem: Host-associated > Plants > Roots >...
AGACGGGGAGCAACCGCGACGGCCGCCTTACCGCCAAGAGTCTCTGCGAAGACAAAATGCTCGGGGGATGGGGTGAGCGCCGCCATCATGCGGCTGGTGAACGCGGTGAAGGTCTGCGTAACGAGGAATTCCCGCCGAATCGCGCTGCGCGTGGCCGCTACAATCTCGGCGATGCGCTCAACCTCCCCGCTCGAATCTTTCAGTCCAATGATGTTCGGATGCTGCGCCAGTTCCGCAATCACATCGACCGGAAGTTCGTAGTGAGTGAACTTGGGGATACTGTAGAGAACGACGGGCAGAGCCGAGCGGTCGGCGACAGCGCGATAGTACGTCAACATCTCACTGCGCCTCATTTGGGGACCGTAATAGTGCGGCGTCCTCACCAGCACTGCGTCGTATTGCTGCTCAGCGGCGAATTCAGCAAGGCGGAGTGTCTCGGTAAGGCTCTCACGCGCTACTCCCGCCAGGAGAACCTTTTCCGCCGTGGCGGCTTCACGCGCAATGCGCAAAACGGTACGCGATTCCTCGTCGCTCAGCATCACGGCCTCGCCTGTTGAGCCGAGCACGGCTAATCCAGACACAGGCGTGCGCGAATAGCGGTCGACGTTGTGTTCCAGCTTGCGGATGTACAGGCGCCCTTCAGGGTAAAAGGGTGTTGTGATAGCAGGGAAGATGCCTTCGAGCAGCATAGGTTGATTGTAAGTCGAGACCCGATAGTTGAGCGCGCACCTACCGCGCTGTTTCACCCGGAAACGGAGCCGTCTGCTCCTGAAGGACTCCAACAACTTGCGCCCGAATCATGTCGTAGTCGGGGGTGCCCGAGAACATACGGTAGTCCATATGAGCGTCACGGTCTTCACCTACCAGTTGAAATTGCCGCTTGCCGGCGGCAGCTTCATCTGGATGCGCCTTGGCCCAGGAATTCTCGTCGAAGTCGTTGCTCTCAATATCCATCTGCCACACGCGCTTTTCTGCGGCGTTGCGAATCACGAAACGATAGTAAATGTGAAGCTTCTCGACCGGATGAAAGTACTCGACGGCCTCAACCCGGTATTGCTTCACTCGAAACATCTCCAGCAGAAAACCCTTGGTCTGCATCGCCTCGGGTGCGTTCGGATTGTCGTGCAGCTTTCTAAGGATCTCCCGTTCTTGGTCTCGCTGCTGCTTCATGCCCGCTCCCGCGTATGCGGCAACAAGCGTCGTATGCACTTTCCAATTGTTGGGATCGAGTTCGCGTGCCTTCTCGGCGTATTTCACGGCCAGATCGTTTTTGTAGAGGCTCAACGCTGCAGTCGCAGCCAGCAAATTTGCCACCGCGTCATTTGGATTCACCTTGAGAGTCAACTCGAATTGATCCAGAGCCTGCTGTGGCTGATTTGCCCGCAGCGCATCCAGTCCCTTCTCCGTCGCGGCCCCTGAGGTGGGCTCGGGTGACGCGGGACTCGCATTCTGCTCCTGTGCACAAGCAAGAAGTGGCGGGATGGCCAGCAACACGTAAGCCATTCCGCGGAATAGAAACTTCATCTCGCTCGAAAGGCCTAGCTGCGCTGGCCGCTGTGCTCAGGGTTCGACCCGGGCTCAGGAAAATCGGTATCGTCCCCTTCGATCATCTCGTCATGCGGCCGGTGCGGAAGCTGATCGGCGAGAGGGTCGCGAAAATTCGATATTTTGGGCTTATCGCTTGGGGATTCGCTCTCAATTGCGCCCTTTTGAGCATCGCCATCCGGACGGGCAATTAATTTCGCTGTCATTGCTTTTCATTCCTTATAGGCCGATGGCTTGGGCGGAGTGACCCGCACACCCATGCCGTTCAGTTTACTCCGCGCCTGGGCCGCCTCCGGGGTATCAGGATAACGCTGGATCAGGCTGCGCAGGTCTCGGATTCCGGCATCCCGCTGATTTGAATCAAGCTCCGCCTGCCCCTTGCGCAGTTGCGCCGCCGGCGCCTTCGGGCTGCCCGGAAACTGCTCCAACACGGCATCATAACTTTTGATGGCGTTAGGATAATCGCCTTTGCGGTAGGCGATTTCTCCAAGATAGAACTGAGCATTGCCCGCCAGATCGTCCTGAGGGTAATACTTCACCACGTCATTGAACTCGCCCACGGCGACGTCATAACGAGCGCTGGTGTAGTCGCGCAGCGCGCCCTGATACAAGTCCTGGACCGGCGGCGCTTGCGGTTGAGCAGGGGCCATCGGAGCTGCTGCCTGGCCTGGCTGTGCTGTGGCTCCCTGCTGAGCGGGCTGAGTATTCACGTTCTGTAGCTGGGATTGAATATCCTGGAGGGACTTGTCCATCTTCGCGATTCGAGTCCGCAGTTCATCGACCGAATCGTGCACGCCCTGTATCTGGCCTGCGACCTGGTCCATCTTGCCGCCAGTCTCATTCTGTGCCGCAAGCTGTTGCTGCAATGTGTTGACCGTTTGCGCCATGCGGTTCACGTTGTCGGCTGTCTGCTCAACAAGGTGTTGCAGCACACCCATGCGCTCATCGTTCGACTGCTGAAGGTGTTGCAGCATGTCCTGGAGCTGTTGCACCTGTGTCTGTAGCTGGATGATTTCTTTGGAGACGGCATGGGCAGGGCGCGCCGACGCGATGAAGACCATCGCGAAGGCAGCCGAAGCAGCAATCAGATTTTTCCGCATAATTCAGTCTCGGGAAGCGCAAAGCACGCTTCGATTCAGTCAGGGATCCCGGCGGCGATCGCTGCGAACCCACAACCACCGCCGGCGATGCCAGTTTACTTATCGAGCGAGAATTGCGCGCGGCGGTTGAGCTGCCAGCAACTCTCGTCGTGCTCGGTGCAGAACTGCTTCTCCTTGCCGTATGAGACGGTACGCAGGCGGTCCGGGCTGAGTCCTGCCGAGACGAGCGCCTGCTTGGCTGCATTGGCGCGATTTTCGCCGAGGGCGAGGTTGTACTCTGTCGATCCACGCTCATCGCAGTAGCCGCCAATGACTACCTTGAGTCCAGGATGCTGATTCAGAAAATTCGCGTCCTGCGAAATGGTCGACTGAGCATCGCTGCGGATGTCATAGCTGTCGTAGTCGTAGAAAATGTCCTTCACGTTCTGGTGAAAGACCGAATCGGTCACGTCCGATTCCGAAAGATTACTGGCCGGCTGCGCTGCTGCGTTGACAGTCACGCGTGCTGTCGCGTCGGCCGTTCCGCCGTCACCCTTGGCAACCAAGTGATAATTCGTCGATTCCGTCGGATTGACGGTACGAGTTCCCGCGCTGGGCACCGTTCCAATTCCGTCTATCGAGACGTCCGTGGCATCGGTTGTGCGCCACGCCAACACCACGCCTCCGCCGGCATTCACCACGCTGGGCGATGCCGTAATGGTGGCCGTCGGCGCGGGAGCAGCGTTGCTGATTGGCGGAGGTGGCGGGGGCGGAGCAGCTTTCTTGTGGCAACCGGCTGCAAGAGAAAGAATCGTCACTCCAGTCGCGAGGGTTAGCGATCTACGCTGCAACAACCCGCGAAAATATATTTGCATGTCTCCTCCTTGGGAGTTGTTGTTTTGGCCGCTTCCGGGCCATTTGTTCATTTCAACCAAAGCAGGTCGCGAATAGGACCCACCTCCCGTCGTTCATCCTAAACCTTACTTCCAGCTCCAGTTCGGCATCGCGTTCCATCCGTCACGAGTGAGTTGTTGCTGTTCCGTGCCGTCGGCCAGCATGGACCAGATCTCGGTCCGACCGTTCTCCTGGCGTTGAAAGACCAAATGCCTGCCGTCCGGCGACCACGACGGGAAGTCATTGCTGCCGGCCTCGTGCGTCAGCTGGATCCACCGCTTGCTGGCGATATCCATGATGTAGATATCCTGCCCGCCTGGGGCTCCCGGGCCATACTTTCTGTTCCATGAGAAGGCGAGAAACTGCCCGTTGGGAGACCACGAGGGGGAGGTAGCGTAACCGCCGTCTGTCATACGCTGCACGTTTGCGCCATCGGAATCCATGATGTAAATCTGCGGTAGTCCGGACCGTCCGCTCACCCAGGCAATCTGGCTATTCGTCTTCGGATTCCAGACCGGCGAAACATCCGGGCCACGGAAGGCTGTCACACGACTCACTCCGCCACCGCTGGCGTCGCTCGTATAGATTTCGGGGTCGCCGGTCTTGCTGGAGGAAAAGGCCAGCCTCGAGCCATCACTCGACCATGCGGGCGAAAGAGTCGTTCCCGCCGGAGATTCGAAGCTGACAAGCCGCCCTAGCTCGAGTGAGTACATGCGTATCGACCAGCCATCTTTGCCGAGGGATGAAAATGCAACCCGTGAATTGTCAGGCGAGACTCGCGGCGAAATCGAAATGGAACCGAGGCGCGTAACTGGATGCTGGCCTTCTCCGTCGTAGTCCATCACCCAGATTTCTTTGCTCCCGCCGCGATTCGACACAAAGTAGATCTTCGTTTCGCAGATTCCGTTCAGACCTCCGCCGAGACGAAGGATGATTTCATCGGCGAAGCGGTGCGCGATATGCCGAGTGTTCTCTTCCGAAGCCGTATCGGTGTATTGCTTGCCCAGGATCTGCGGGCTCTGCGCGTTCTTCGTGTCGAAGAGGAAACCGGTGACGTTCTCCTGTCCGCCATTGACGGAGAGCGATCCAAAGGCGACCATCTCTGCACTCGATGGAGCAGCCGCCCATGCAGAGAGATTGATCTCCTGCGGACTTCCCGGAGTTTGTGTTGGCGCCATACTCTTCGAAACCATGTCGAAGATACCGGCATTCTTCAGGTCGTTGTAGAGGGTGCGGTCGAAGACGCCCTTCAGTGGATCCGTCTGCGCGTCGGTGGACGCAGCCTTGAAGTCAGCCGCCGCCAGCCGAATCCTCTGCACGCCGAGATTGGTGCCGGTCCGTACCCAATCCTGTGCGCTCGCTCCAGAAAAGCAGCACAGAAGGAAGATTGCCGATGTGACGAAGATTGTCAGGAGAAAAGGACGCTTCACGAGCCTGCGGTTCATCGTACCTCTGCGCTTGAAATTGATGACGCCGGAATGGAAGAGATCGCCGCTGCAATTAATGCGCCGGCTGATCGTAGCTAAAAGTGTACTCCACGGAGACGTTGGAGCCCGAGTAGCCTGGGGGCAATGGGCCGAAGCTTTCGACGCGTTGCACGGCGCGAAGAGCGGAACTATCCAATGAGGGCGAGCCACTCCCATGCGAGATGCGAATATTGCTCGGCGTGCCGTCTCGCGCGATCGAAAAAATTACTCTCACCTGCAAACCTCCGGGTGTTCGAGGGTCTACCTCTTGCAGATACCATGCCTGCTGAACTTTTCGTTGGATAATTCCGACGTAGTACGGATAGCTGAAGCCCTGGCCGCCGCCGGTCACGTTGATCGGTGTGTTCTCACCCGGGTTTCCCGCCAGTGAATGTGGGATCTGCGTGGCTGGCGCTTCGCCGAATTGCGCGCGGTGCTGCAGCGGCTGCGGCTGCGCGTGCTTGGGTGCGGGCGGCGGGGCCTGCTTTTTTTCAGGAACTTTCTTTTCCGGCTTCTTCACGGGAATGGGTATCGCTTCGGGTTCCGGGACAGAAACGGCCTTCTGGTCCGGGATCGCGGGTGCCTGGGACGGCGTCTCGGTAGCCAGGACATTCTGTGTGGGCGGCGCCTCCTGGGGCAGCGGAATGGTGGGCGCAGAACTGACGAGCGTTGCCTGGATCGCTCCGGGCGCCTGGTTGTTGCCCCACTCGTTTCCGCGGATGTGACCGACCAGGAAGGTCGCAACTGCAATTCCAGCGACTATGAATAAGTGCAGCAGCAGCGACCCGGCGATCGGGCCGCCGAAAGGTTCGCGCTCGAGTTGAATTGTATCTCTCACCGCCAAACGCTCGTCTCCGGCTACTTCTTGGCCGAAGGCCCGTTTTGGATTGGCTGCGTCACGATGCTGATGTTCGTAATCCCTGCCTGTTTCACCGCGTCCATTACGGAAGCAAATGCTCCGAAGGGCACGCGCTCGTCGGCTTCGACGTAGATCACCTGGTGCGCCGGATCGACTCCCGGGCGAGCAAGCCGCGACGGAAGATCCGCGAGGTTCACCGGCTTATCTCCCAGAAAGACCTCCTGATCGCGGTTGATGATGACCACCTGGCGCTGCTCGGTAATTTCCTTAACGGTCTTCGTTTTGGGAACGGCAACCTCAATGCCTGATTGCAGCACAGGCGCAGTGAGCATGAAGATGACCAGTAGCACGAGCACCACGTCCACGAGCGGAGTAATGTTGATCTCCGCCAGCGCGGTCTGTGTATGGCCGCCGCTATTTGTGAAGGCCACGCACGGCCTCCCGCTCTATCGGGTCCTGGTTTGGCATCACGGAGACTTCTTCCATGCTGTTCAGCAACTCACGCGCAAAGTCGTCCATTCGCGCCGCGTATGCCCGGCATCGGCTGGTGAACTGGTTGTAGGCGATAACCGCAGGAACAGCGACGACCAGGCCGGCAGCCGTGGTGATCAGCGCTTCAGAAACACCGGGCGCTACCGCACGGAGCGTCGCCGCGCCGGCGGTGCCCAGTCCGTGAAAGGCGTCCACAATGCCCATGATGGTTCCAAAGAGGCCGACAAAGGGCGAAATCGCCCCGATGGTCGCAAGCCACGTCAGGCGGCCCTCCATCATGGTCAGCGACTCGCTGGCTGCGGTCTGTGCAGCGCGTTCGAGTGCGGTAATGTTCCGTGGTGGCCCGTAACCGCCCGTCTGGCGCCGATAACTTTCATAAACCTCATCAAAGACGTTAACCAGCGGGCTGGGCTTGAACTGCTCGCTGACGGTTGCGATCTCCTGCAGCCGGTTTGCTTTGCGGAAAGCACGGAGGAAGCGCTTGCTCTGTGTGTCTGCGCGGCGAAAACTGCCCAACTTGCCGAGAATGATTGCCCACGACCACAGGCTCGCGATCAGCAGGATGGCCAGCACGCCAATCGCAATCGGACCGCTGTTCTGGAGCATCTCGACGATGGCGCTGCCGTTGTTCGTCGCAGGCGCTGCCGCGCTGTCCGCATCGGTCTGAAAAAGGAAGAATGCTAACACAACGAAAAAATGTATCATCGCCCCTTGATTCCACGTTATCAGACGGCAGAGACCCAATCCAGGCTGCCCGTGCTCTTCAAATTGGAGGGATTGCGGCGGCGAACAAACAGGTGCGCCGTTCGAACAGGGGAATCCGCCAAATCAACAATTACCACCACGGGCGCATCCCTGCTATGCTGCGCGAAGACTCCTCAAGAGACCATCATGCTGCTCGAACTCCGGGCTGAAAACTACGCCGTTATCGACCACGCGATTGCTGCCTTCGGACCGGGCCTTAACCTGCTCACCGGAGAAACCGGTGCGGGGAAATCAATCCTTGTCGACGCGCTAGCTCTGCTGCTTGGAGCCAAGGCCTATTCCGATGTGGTGCGCCACGGGGCTGAGAAGGCTGTCGTCTCCTGTGTCTTTGAGAGCACGCCGGGGGCGGAGGTGATCCTCGAGGCCAACGGCATCGATGCTGAAGGTAGCGAGATCATCCTCCGCCGCGAAATTCTGGAAAACGGCAAGGGCCGCGTGTATGTGAACAATCAGCCGGCAACCGTCGCCGTGCTGCGCCAGCTCGCGCCCGAACTTGCCCTCGTCCACGCACAAAGTGAGACGCTGAGCTCGTTTGACCAGGTCCAGCAGCGCGGGCTTCTGGATAGGTTCGCCGGTCTGTCGACGGATCATGTCACCGCAGCATTTGCTCACTGGCGCGATCTCCAGGCGAAAATCGCCGAGCTCGAAAGTAACGAGCAGGACAAGCTCCGTATGGTCGACCTGTGGCAGTTCCAGAGCCGGGAAATCGACGCCGCCCGCCTTCAGCCTGACGAAGACACGGCACTCGAGTCCGAGCGGCGTGTGCTGATGAACGCCGAGAAGCTGTACTCCGCCGCGATGAATGCGTATGAGCTGCTATATGAGGGCAGCGGCTCGGCTGAGGCCAGCCTTCGCGGCGCACTCAGGCAGGTTGAGGATCTGGCGCGCTACGACACAAAGTTCCAGGAAGCGGCGCAGCAGTTGGGATCGGTGCTTGCGATCGTGGAAGACGTGGGTGCAACCGCCCGCGACTACGCGGAAGGGATCCAGTCCTCGCCCGAGCGTCTTGCGGAGATAGAAGACCGGCTGGCCGTCCTCGATCGCCTCAAGCGCAAATATGGCCCAGCGCTTGCTGATGTAATCGCCTTCGGAGAGGACGTCACGCGCAAACTTGCCGAAGTTGAAAACCGGGACGAGATCATCAAGGCTCTTCGGGCCGATCTGGAGAGGGCGGCTGATGCCTATCGCGGCGTGGCGCAATCCTTGACCAACGATCGAACTGCTGCGGCGCGAAGGCTCGAGAAATCTGCCGAGGCCCAGATCAACGACCTCGCCATGAAGGCGCGCTTCTCGATATCAGTGGCAGCGAACGAAGATCCCGCCGCCTGGTCTGCCCATGGTTGGGATACGGTTGAGTGCCGCATCGCTACGAACCCCGGTGAGCCTCTCAAGCCTCTGGATGAGATCGCCTCCGGAGGAGAGATGTCGCGGGTGCTTCTTGCCCTGAAAGTCAGCGTGGAAGAAGGCGCTTCGCGCGGCAAGAAGAAGATGCAGATTCCCCGAACGCTGGTCTTCGACGAAATCGACATCGGCATTGGAGGACGCGCTGCCGAAGCGGTCGGCCAGAAACTCAAAGCACTTTCCAAGGCTCAACAGGTCCTTTGTGTGACCCATCTGCCGCAGATCGCCGCATTCGCCGATCAACACTTCCTCATTGAGAAGAAGTCACAGGGTGGCCGCACCAGGACCTCCGTACGCTTGCTCGAAAACGCCGACCGCACCGAGGAAATCGCTCGCATGCTCAGCGGGGCGACAGTGACAGACACGTCCCTCCGTCACGCCGAGCAGATGATCGAATCCAGCCGGAGTTAACCTGCAGCGTGCCTTACGCGTTAGCCCGGGCTGGGAAGAAGCCTTTCCGGCACAGTCTTGAGGTTTCTGAACCGAAAAACCGCCGCCGTCTCTGCGAGAACACCTGCTAAACTTGCGGCGCAATGCTCCCTGGAAGATTTCCTCAACCCTTACACACGTTCGTCGCGATAGGTGTGGCGCAAGTGCTGTTGTTGAGCGCTGCATGCTGGGCACAGACGGCTCGGTCCGCTGACCGATTGGTATCCGGTGTTGCCCACGACATCGATCCTGAAATCGCTGAGATCATTGCCACTACGCCCGCAATAGATAACCATGCGCATCCGGTGTTGCCGCCTCCCAACGACAGCACAGACCGCAACTTCGATGCTCTGCCCGTCGACAACATGGAGCCTGAAACCGATCCTGTTGCCTGGCGGCCCGATAATCCGGAACTTGCCGCCGCATGGAAGGCACTGTGGGGCTTTGACGGGTCGCCTCCACTCGATGCGGAAGGAATGAAGCGGCTAAATGCGGCTCGCCAGGTCGTAAAAGCACGCGAAGGTGAGCGATATGCAGATTGGGTGCTGGACAAATCCGGTATCGGTACCATGCTCGGTAACCGGGTGGCGATGGGCCCGGGTCTTTCGAAGCCGCGCTTTGAATGGGTTCCCTATATCGACGCGCTTCTGCTTCCTCTTGACAACTCCACGCAGAAAGCAACGCCCGATCGGAAGCAGTTCTTTCCACTGGAAGAGCAACTCCGGGAGGAATATTTGAAAGCCGTCGGGATGCAGACCGTCCCGCCTACACTGGGCGAGTATTTGGCTCGTGTGGTGACGCCGACGCTCGAGCGGCAGAAATCCCAAGGTGCCGTCGCCGAAAAATTCGAAGTTGCCTACCTGCGTGGCTTCGACTTTGCGGATATCACACGCGCCGAAGCTGAGCGGATTTATGCAAGGTGGATTGGCCGGAATGGTCCCGACCCCGCCGAGTACAAGGCGCTGCAGGATTTTCTGTTCCGCTACATCGCCGCCGAGTGCGGGCGCCTGGGGTTGCCGGTGCATTTGCACACGATGTCCGGTGGTGGCGGCTACTTCGACATCGGAAAAGATAACCCCTTGCTGCTCGAATCCGTCTTCAATGATCCGCGTTTGCGCAAGACCCGCTTCGTCATGCTGCACGGTGGTTGGCCCTTTGTGCGGGAGGCCGGATCGCTACTGCAGAAGCCCGATGTCTATCTCGATTTCTCGCAGGAGGCCCTGACTTTTCCGCCGAGGACCATGGCTGTGTGGCTGAGGGAATGGCTGGAGACTTATCCGGACAAGGTGATGTTCGGCACGGATGGCTATCCTTTCTCAGAATCGCTGGGCTGGGAGGAGGCAACCTGGATTGCAGCCCACCACGGGCGTCTGGCTCTGGGCCTTGCTCTGACAGGAATGTGGCACGATGGGGAAATCAACCATGCTCGCGCAGCGGAGATCGCGCAAATGGTCCTGCGAGGCACCGCGGCGAAGCTTTACGGCTTGCAATAACGACTGAGTTCGAAGGCTCAGCTGAATTACCCGCAGGTTGTTGATTCCTTTCGCCGCACTATTCAGCAAGGTATACTAGACGGGTGACCTCTACGACTGTCGATACACTTTCCCCCATCACGCAATCGCAAGCTTCCGAAACAGAAAAGCGCGTCCTCCTTCTCAAGCCCCGCGGCTTCTGCGCGGGAGTGGTACGCGCGATCGACGTGGTGAAGATTGCTCTTGAGACGTTCGGTGCGCCGATCTATGTCCGCAAGGAGATTGTCCACAATCGCTTTGTTGTGAACGAACTTGCTGAGAAGGGAGCGATTTTTGTGGACGATATCGATCAGGTCCCGGCCGGCATGCGGATCATCTACAGCGCACATGGCGTCTCGCCAGCGGTCAGGGAGCGGTCCCGGCAGCGAAACCTGAAGGTCATCGATGCCACCTGTCCTCTGGTCACCAAAGTTCACGTTGAAGCAGTAAAGTTCGCGAAGCAGGGATACTCGCTGGTGCTGATCGGGCATCGCGACCACGACGAAATTGAAGGCACGCTCGGCGAAGCACCAAACGTCACAACTGTCGTATCGAGCGCTCGGGAAGTGGAGTCGCTGAAAGTCCCCGATCCCAATCGTGTCGCCTACCTGACGCAGACCACTCTCTCGCTCGATGAGGCGCGGGACATTATTCAGGCGTTGAAAGAGAAGTTTCCGAACATTGTCGGTCCACACTCGCAGGACATCTGCTATGCGACCGAAAATCGTCAGACCGCCGTAAAAAACGTTGCCCACAACGCGGACCTGGTTCTGGTGGTTGGCTCCAACAACAGTTCGAACTCGAACCGGCTTGTGGAGGTCTCGGAGAATCTGGGCACGCGCAGCTACCTGATCGACAATTCAAACGCTATCGATCCGGCATGGCTTGAGGGCGTTGCAACTGTAGCTGTTACCGCCGGAGCTTCGGCTCCGGAAGTTCTTGTAGAAGATGTGGTTGCGTATCTCCGCGATCGTGGTTTCGGCTCTGTTGAAGAAGTCGAGGTTATGCCGGAAAATGTCCGCTTCGGTCTGCCGCCCGAAATTGTTCAGGCGATTCAATCCGCTCCTGCGGCCAGCCCGGCAGCATCTGTCTAACGTAGTGAAATTAGGCCGCCGCTGTTTCTTAGCCGTGGACGAATAGCATGAGTACAAAATCTGAAGCTTCACAATCCGAAATCGCTGCTGAACCTGGATACTCTACGGTTCGCCAATCGCAGGCTATCAAGCAGCGCAGTGAAACCTTTCCGAAAGTAAAGTTCGGGCGAATCGATGCCGACCTCTCCGATGTAGAAACCGCGGTGGGCCGAGCACGCGATTATGTCTTTTCCATGCAGGATTCAGCGGGTTTTTGGTGCGGCGAACTCGAAGCCGACCCGATGCTCGAGGCCGACTACATCTACGCCCACACACTCCTGGGCACCGGGGCCCCGGGCCGCCTTGAGCGCGCCCTTACGGAAATTCTTCGCTATCAGAACGCCGACGGAGGCTGGTCGATCTACCCGGGAGGTCCCTCGAACATCAGCCTGTCGGTTAAGTGCTATTTCGCGTGCAAACTCATGGGTATGGGGGCCGACGACCCTATTCTCGTCAAGGCGCGCGAATGGATCCTGGCCCATGGTGGCGTCGTAGAGTGCAACACGTTTACCAAGATCTATCTCTGCACCCTAGGCCAGTACGAATACGATGCTGTCCCCGCCGTTCCGCCTGAGATTGTTCTGTTTCCGAAGTGGTTTTACTTCAACATCTACGAGATTTCTTCGTGGTCGCGGGCGATTTTAGTGCCGCTTTCCATTGCTTACGCGAAGAAGCCGTTCAAAAAGATCCGCCCCGAGCAGGGGATCGACGAGCTCTTCGTAGGCGGCCGGGCCAACGCGAATCTGCATCTCCGCTGGGATAGGAAGAACCTGCTCAGTTGGCGGAATTTCTTCCTGTTCTGCGATCGCCTGACCCACTGGTTCGAGCGCGTCCACGTCCGCCCTCTGCGCAAGATGGCCCTCAGGAAGGCTGAGAAGTGGATGCTCGAGCGCTTCGAAATGTCCGACGGGCTGGGCGCGATCTATCCGGCAATGCTCAACGCCATCATCGCACTCCGCTGTCTGGGATACTCGCTCGACGATCCGCAGGTCATCCGCGCCATGGATGAGTTCGAGAAGCTGGGAATCGATAACCCGAACGGCACCCCCGATTACGCGGCGCCGACCTTCCGCATGCAGCCGTGCATGTCGCCCGTGTGGGATACGGCGCAGGCTGTTTACGCGCTCGGTGAAGCTGGCGTGCCGCGCAACGACGCTCGCCTGCTCAAAGCTGCCGACTGGATGCTCTCGAAGGAGGTCCGCCACAAGGGGGACTGGGCCGTCAAGAATCGCAAGGCCGAGCCCGGTGGCTGGTATTTCGAGTTCAACAATGAGTTCTATCCTGACGTCGACGACACAGCCCAGGTTCTGCTCGCCCTTAACAAAGTCGACAACCCGCGCGAGCGCTACCAGTACGACGTATCGCAACGGGCCATCGACTGGATCTTCTCCATGCAGTGCAAGAACGGCGGCTGGGCAAGCTTCGACAAAGACAACACGAAGATGATCTTCGAGCAGATACCATTCGCCGATCACAATGCCATGCTCGATCCGCCGACTGTCGACATCACCGGCCGTATCCTTGAGACGCTCGCCACTTACGGGTATACCCGCAAGGATAAGCGCATTGAGCGCGCCATCAAGTTCATCTTTGACGAGCAGGAACCGGACGGAAGCTGGTTCGGTCGCTGGGGAGTGAACTACATCTACGGCACTTTCCTGGTTCTGCGTGGACTCGAAGCGATCGGCGTCTGGAACCATGAACCGCAGATCCAGCAGGCCGCCGAGTGGCTTCGGTCAGTGCAGAATTCCGACGGCGGGTGGGGAGAAACCTGTGGCAGCTACGACGATCCGGCAACGCGCGGCGTCGGACCGAGCACCCCGTCGCAGACGGCTTGGGCTATCCTCGGGCTACTCTCCGCAGGCGATACCAGAAGCGACTCGATAGCGAAGGGCATCAAATGGCTGTTGAGTCACCAGGAGACGGATGGATCCTGGGACGAAAGCATCGGCGAGGCGGCGACCCGACAGGCGCTTTACACGGGAACAGGTTTCCCGCGGGTTTTCTATCTCGCATACCATCTGTACCGCGAATATTTCCCGTTGCTCGCGCTGACGAATTACAAGCGCGCGATGGATCGGGAAGAGGCATAACGGAGGAAGATGGCAGTACCAATTTCACAGGCGTGGACTGTAGCCACCTACGTGCTCAGGCAGAAGCGGAACGGCCGCAAGCGTTTTCCGCTCGTCACCATGCTCGAGCCGCTTTTCCGCTGCAACCTGGCGTGCGCCGGGTGCGGCAAAATCCAGTATCCCGCCCATATCCTAAAGCAGGAACTCACCCCCGAGGAGTGTTTTCGTGCGGTCGAGGAGGCGGGCACGCCGATGGTCGCGATTCCGGGCGGCGAGCCGTTGCTGCACTCTCAAATCGACAAAATCGTCGAGGGGCTGGTCGCTCGCAAGAAGTACGTCTACATGTGTACGAACGCGCTTCTGCTTAAAGAGAAGTTGCACCTTTTCAAGCCGAGCAAGTATTTCTCATTCTCCGTCCATGTCGACGGCCAGCGCGAACACCACGACTTCTCGGTATGCCGCGAAGGCGGATATGACATTGCCCTCGATGCGATCAGAGCCGCTGTTGCCGCCGGTTTCCGCGTCACCACAAACACGACGCTCTTCGATGGAGCCGATCCGAACTCGGTCCGTACCTTTTTCGACGAAATGATGGCGATCGGCGTCGAGAGCATGATGGTGGCCCCTGGGTACACATACGAGAAGGCCCCCGACCAGAAGCACTTCCTGGGTCGCGCCCGCTCGCGCCGCCTCTTCCGGGCCATCCTGTCCAACCGCAAGAAGACCTGGCGTTTCAATGCCTCGCCCATGTACATGGAGTTCCTGATGGGTAAGCGGGAGTTCTCCTGCACTCCGTGGGGTATGCCGGCCTACAGCATCTTCGGCTGGCAAAAGCCGTGCTACCTCCTTCAGGACGGCTATGCCGATACTTTCCAGGAGCTGATGGAGACCACGGACTGGTCGAACTACGGCACGGAGTCGGGCAATCCCAAATGCGCCAACTGCATGGTGCACTCGGGATACGAAGCTTCTGGTGTCTACTACACCTTTGGGTCCTTGCGAGGCTTGCTCGACACGGCCATCGCGACGATCTTCGACAAGTACGAAGACCGCGGAGCCATCGAACTGCTCAACCAGCCCGTCACGCCGGTGCACAGCTTTAATCCGCTGGTTCAAATCAAGGCGCAGATCGAGCCCCGGACGGTCGTCGAAGAGGGAACCACAGCATGACGAACACCGTCCTCAATCCTGACCAGCTGGAAGTCGCCGAAGGGCGTGAACGCGAGCAGCTTGAAGGCTGGATTCCATCGCTGGCATCAGATGCCGAGATTCACGCTGCTCTCGAGAAGGCCTTCGACTATCGTGGCGACGTGACCATCACCCTCAAGGATGGCCGTACAATCAGCGGCTACATCTTTGATCGGCGTACCGGTCCCACTCTCGCCACGTCAGCCGTCCGGCTGATTCCTGCCGCGGAGAGGACGAAGCTAACAATTGCCTATTCGGATATCGCCGCCCTGGCCTTCACTGGCCGCGATACCGCCGCGGGCAAGTCGTTC
>Ga0213872_10001489_pt1 | contig 15145 bp, 12 predicted proteins | sample VelepicomBERX_R2_FD_160071 | JGI IMG/M metagenome (GOLD analysis project Ga0213872, IMG submission 160071) | Rhizosphere microbial communities from Vellozia epidendroides in rupestrian grasslands, the National Park of Serra do Cipo, Brazil - RX_R2 | ecosystem: Host-associated > Plants > Roots >...
CCTCGTCGGTAAGTGTGGAGATGCCGTCGAATCCGATGTACGTGAGCACTGCGATCGAGGTGCCTCGAAACAGCGCCGAGGTGGTGAACGTCTGCCGGTCATAAAACGGCAACGTATAGAACCCGGTCGGCTGATGCGGAAGATGTAGCAGGTATCGCATGATTGCGACCACTACAATCAAAATCACAACACAAAGTGCCGCCGCCATCAGTGCATTGATCCGCGCCGAAGTCTCTACGCCATTAAGATTCAGAAACGTGAACAGTGCGGCAAAGAAAATTGCCCAGATGAAATAAGGCACGCCTGGGACGAAATTTTCCGCCGCCTTGCTGGACCAAATGGTGCAGATCAGCGGATTGAGGATGTAATCCATTGCCATGCACCAGCCGGTGAGATAGCCGAGGCTGGGGTGCAGTTCCCGGCTCACGTACAGGAATGCGGAGCCGCCTTGCGGGTACGTACGTGCCATGCGTCCATAGCTGACCGAAGTGAACAGCATGGCCACCAGGGCGCAGAGAATGGCCGTCACAACGTGCCCATGCGCCTCGTTGTAGATCACGCCGAAGCTCGGCATGGGGGCTGTCGGCTGGATGAGGATGATGCCGTAAAGCACCAGGTCCCAGTAGCGGAGGCTACGCTTGAGTGTGACCCTGGTCGTGCTGACAGTGGACTCGGCAGACATCGTCAGTCAATTCCCATATTGAATCGTTTGAATATCTGGGAATATCCTGCGTCGAGCAGGTTTGTCAAGCTGCGCGACGCTAAGCGAGCCGCGATGTCGAATCGCGCAGCACGAGCGACGGCGGAAGAAGCTCAAGATCGGTTGAGACTTGGCCTGATCCGCTGCTTTCACGCAGAACTTCGAGGAGACGGTTGGTAGCGGCGCTGCCCATCTGTTCCATGGGCTGGCGAATCGTTGTGATGCCCGGCGTGCTAAGCGCTGCGAGGGGCACATCGTCGAATCCGATGATCGAACAGTCGCGTGGAGCGCTTCGGTCCTCCCGCGCAAGCGCCCTGATTGCGCCGAGTGCGGTGAGGTCGTCAAAGGCCACAAGGGCAGTAAACTTCGACCGCGACTGAAGCAGCTCTTCTGTGAGCTGCGCGCCTCCTTCGAAGCCGGAGAAGGGGTCGATTGCGCCGGGCAATTCGCGCACCACCCGCTCATCAAGTTGCAATCCCTGTTCGGCAGCGAAGCGCTGAATTCCGCTCCATCTTCGGTTGCTGTCGCTCAACATTCTAGGGCCTCGAATCACGGCGATTCGCCGGTGTCCAAGCTCATACAGGTGCTTGATCGCTATGTAGCCTCCCGCTTCGTTGTCGACGATAACGGAGCCAATGTGCTTCTCCGACACATCGCGGCCGACCACAACGGTCGGCATGTGCTTGTTCTTCAGTGCCTCCAGAAGCCCGCCTTCGTCGAACAGCCAGTTGGCTACGACGATCAATCCTTCGACCCGGCGTTCCATCAGCAGTTCCAGGTAACCTTCGAACTGCTTGCGGTCGTGGTGGGCATCCATCAGGATCGGCAGGTACGAAGTGGATTGCAGGGTTTTCTCGATCCCACGTAGAATCAGCACGCAGAACGGATCCGAGATATCGAAGACCAGCACACCAACGGTGTGGCTGCGGCGGCTGCGCAACGATCGCGCAAATACATCTGGCCGGTAGCCGAGCGACTGCGCTGTTTTCCGGATGCGCTCCTTGGTCTTCGCCGCTACATAGCGCGACAGGGGAGCCTCGCTGAGCACAATCGAGACGGTCGAGGGGGAAAAACCGCTCTTGCGGGCGACATCGATCAGCGTTACGCGCGTCGATTTGGATTTTGGAGCCGCCATCGTCCCCTCTGCTTCATCCTGAATGAACTGTCACCGAATTATGCACGGGAAAACCGCTGGCAACCAGCACGAATCGCCGGCCACGCTGGCTGGTTGTCAATCAGTCGTGCGCCTAATTTATTAAATCGATTGAATAGCGGTGTCAACCCGCGCTGTGAATAGCTACTGGCCTTCCGTAGCGAAGTAGACGACGGCTGTTAGCAGTGCGCTCACCAGAATCCAGGCAATCTGGTACCAGTAAAAGAAAGGGAATCCGAAGAGTTGGGGCGTGGGGCGCGAATAAACGGCGGGAAACGCCAGCGCGATCGCCGGCACGACCAGCAGCCAATTCCAGGCAGACCGTTTGCTCTGAGGGCTCTTCACGGTTAGCGGAATTGTAGCCTAAACCCGCTCTGGCTGATCAACCGCCCGTGTCCGCCACCCGCTCCTGCGCGACATAAAGAAGGCTCCGCCTCGCGATCAACTCAAAAAACTGGAAGTAGCCCTATTTTTCGGAACCGGTGCGGGGACCGGCCTTCCGGTAGCTATGGCCACGGCTCTTCAAGAGAAAAATTTGACGGCACTGGCCGCACTCCCATGGGAACATGCCGAACTTTGGGTAAACCCGCTCCTGCAGGAACCCATGACGGGCTACCCGTGTCAGTTCGATTTCAGCGCAGTTGGGGCAAGTCTTCTTTCGCTTACTCATCTGTTCCCCTAGAGACAGATAGCGGCGCCGGAGGTGTGAAAGGCTCTCGCCGGGTGGATTCAGTTGCGTAATTCCGAGATGCCTTTCCCTTCGAGAATGGAACGCTGGACCAGGGCTTGGATTCGCAAAACGCGAAAAGTAACGATTCCTGACTACACATAACACCCAACGGTTAGGATCTCCAACAAAAACTGTGCAATCGAATAAAGATTTTACAAATGGGGGACGCAACGTGGTTTTTAGACGCAAGCCTCACTGGAAGGAAACAGTTAGATACCTGGTCAATTCACTTAGGCGCCTTTGATCTGAGGGATTTACACTGGTAACTAGAATGATTCCTACTCTTGAATGGACCGAAGACGGAGTTCGACTCCTGGATCAGACCCGGCTGCCGCTGGAGGAGACGTATATCCTGGCCAGCGATTACCAGCAGGTGGCAGACGGCATCCGAAACATGATCGTGCGGGGCGCGCCAGCCATTGGCGTAACGGCAGCAATGGGAGTAGCCCTGGGCGTCAAACAGAGCGAAGCCACCGACGTGGCCGCCCTGAAACCGGAGTTCGAGCACATCTGTCGGGTACTGGCCGCAACCAGGCCGACGGCCGTGAACCTATTCTGGGCTATCGAGCGCATGAGCAAGCGATTCTCGGCACTGGCAGCCCAGCCAGGAATTACCGTTGAGACTATTCGCACTTCACTGATCGTCGAAGCCCGGCAGATGTACGAAGAAGACATCGCTGCATGTCGTGCCATGGGTGCGCATGGAGCGTCTCTGCTGCCCAATGAGGGCGGCGTCCTCACGCATTGCAACGCCGGGGCTCTGGCTACTTGCGGTTATGGCACAGCTCTCGGAGTCATCCGTGGCGCCGTCGAGCAGGGCCACAACATCCAGGTCTATGCGGACGAAACCCGGCCGTTTCTGCAAGGGGCGCGACTGACCGCGTGGGAGTTGATGCACGATGGCATCCCAACGACCGTCATCTGTGACAACATGGCTGCCAGCTTAATGCGCCGCGGCAAAATCAAGGCCGTGGTCGTCGGTGCAGATCGCATCGCCGCCAACGGCGACGTGGCCAACAAGATCGGCACCTACGGAGTCGCCATTCTGGCCCGTGAGCACGGGATTCCATTCTTTGTCGCTGCACCGTGGTCGACTATTGATTTGGAAACCGCGACCGGGGAGGATATCCCTATCGAAGAGCGGCCTGCAAGCGAGGTCACGCACCATGCCGGAAAGCAGCTTACGCCAAACAATGTGGGCGTGGAGAACCCCGCCTTTGACGTGACGCCAGCCCGATATGTGACTGCCATCATCACCGAAAAGGGCGTTTTGCGGGCGCCTTATTCTGAATCGCTGCAGGAGTTGGAATCGGTGGTTTCTGGCGATTGATCCATTTACTGCAGCCAGCCTGCGTAGGGATAAAGCAGCAGGAAAATAATCATGGCCAGCGCCATGATGTCCATGTAGAGCAGCAACAGCACGCCGCCGTGGTAGAAGCTCCACTTCAGCCGCAGGCACCGGAGCGTCTCGTAGGTTCCCCACAGCGCGGCAAAAGCCGGGATGCTGACAGTCCACGCTGCGTGCACGCGCGGGAAGCCCGACAGCAGGAATGCGGCAAGGAGACTTGCAAGTACCAGAACCGTTCCGCGAACCAGTGAGCGTGCCCGAAGATTGAAGACTGCATAGGGCATTGAAAGAACTGCTAACATTTTAGGTCGTCTATGAACCCTACTTTACAGAATCATCCTCAAACGGCGCAGCCCGGCTCTCACAGCGCCGTAACAACGGCAGCGCCGATGAAGTCTCCCGAAACCGACAAGCGTGAGCGGATCATAAGGCGGGTAGCGCGTGAGTTAAGCGACGGCTTTTACGTCAACCTGGGTATTGGGATGCCAACGCTGGTAGCCAACCATGTCCCACCGGGGGTTGAAGTTGTGCTCCAGTCAGAAAATGGTATGCTCGGCGTCGGCCCATATCCGATTGCAGGCACCGAGGATCCGGATCTCATCAACGCCGGCAAGGAAACGGTGTCGGAGCTGCCCGGTACGTCTTATTTCTCTAGTGCCGATTCGTTCGCCATGATCCGTGGAGGCCACGTCGACCTGAGCGTTCTCGGCGCCATGGAGGTCGATGAAGAGGGAAATCTCGCCAACTGGATGATCCCGGGCAAAATGCTGAAAGGCATGGGCGGAGCCATGGATCTGGTTGCCAGCGCGCGCCGCGTTATCGTCGCGATGGAGCACACCACGAAGGACAGCCGCCCGAAAATCCTCAAACGCTGCACCCTGCCCATCACCGGGCTTAAGGTGGTTGACACCATTGCCACGGAAATGGCCTGGATCAAGGTCACGCCCATGGGCCTCGTGCTTGAGGAGATTGCTCCAGGGCTCTCAGTCGAAAACGTGCAGAGCGCGACCGAACCGAAGCTCATCGTGAGCCCCACCCTCAAGCCGATGATTTCTTAGTAGCGCTGGTCCGAAGCCCTCAATGCCAGGTTCTTTATCCCGACCGCGTTTTCCGTTCCGGCTCGTGTCCGTGGCCATCCTCACCGTGGCCGCCGCTGTGGCGTCCTGGTGGTATATGCGGCCCGATCCGGCAATCGATTGCAATCGGCTGCCGCCCTTGACCATATTTGCCACACTTGCGGCGTTCATCATCGCGATCATCTTTCGCCAGATGGCCCGCCACCCAGACCGGGCGCATCGTTGGTTCCTGACAATCTGGCTGGTAATCGCCGCAGCCACGCTCTTTGCCGATTTCCGTTACGTTCGGCGTTATCGCGATATCTGCAACTCACTTCAACAGGAGATGCAGCACTTAAAGACGCAGTGAAGCGAACGGGCTTTACTGGGAACCATACTTGTCCAGCCACTTCAGCTCTTCGCGCACCTTTATGTATCCGTGCCACGGATTTTTGTCCAGCGGATGGTTCTCGCCGGGAAACACCAGAAGCGCGTGTGGAACGTTGAGCCGCTCGAGCGCACGCTCCAGCAGCACCTGCTCGAGGTAACTTACCCTCACATCGGCATTTCCGCCAACGATATGCGTCGGGGTCGTGACCTTGTTGATCTGGAACAGCGCAGCCTCGCTCTGGTAGAGGTCTGGCTTCTCCCAGGGCGTTCCCGAGAGGTACCATGCATCGTCCCAGGTCAGGTCGTCGTTGCCCCAGTTCGCAGCGTGCTCGACAGCTCCCGCGCCGGTGACGGCTGCTTTGAAGCGCGTCGTCTGCGTGATGAGCCAGTTCGTCATGTAGCCGCCATAGCTGTATCCGCCGATGACCAGACGGTCCGGATCGGCAGTGCCGTCCTTGACCAACGCATCCACTCCGGTCAGAATATCGGTCCCTGGCGCCGAGACGATGTGGGGCACGATCTTCAGCATAAAGTCGTCGCCATACCCTGTGGACCCGCGATAGTTCGGCCGGAACACGACCCAACCCTGCGCTGCGGCCAGTGTGGCCCAGTCGTACCAGTCTGCGCCGAAGTGGTTGCCGTCGGCGTCTTCAGGTCCGCCGTGAATGAGCACCAGCATGCGAAGGTCTTTCGCGCCCTTCTTGCCTGGAGGGTAAATGAGCACGCCCTCAAGGGGCGTCCCGTCCCTCGAGTTCCACCTGTAAGGCTCCCACTCCACCTGCGCACGCGCGGCAAATACAGGATTCAATGCAGTGATCGGCTTTGCTGCCGATACTCCCGCCACTGCGTCACTGAAATACAGCTGAGTCGGGCTCGTGATCGTTGAGTAGGTGAAGATTAACTCGTGGCCACCTCGTGCTACGTGCAACCGCCCGTATGTTCCGGGATCATTGCCAATCGTTTCAGACTTCGCGCCGTCGATTCGATAAACATGCGTTTCGGTTCCAGTCAATCCACAGGCCAGCAGCTTGTTGTCGGCGGTGACTGTGAAGTCCTCCCACGAGCCCTGGAAGTCCGATCCAAGCCGCGTGATCGCTCCGGAGGCCGGATCCATGGCATACAGCCGTCCCTGCACGTCGCGATATGGCCCCTCAACAGACCCGGCTCCAGCCCGAACTGAAAAATAGATGCTCTTGCCATCAGGACTCCATGTCACATGGCTTTCCTGCCCCTGGTTGTGAGTAATCTGGCGCGCCTCTCCGCCGCCAGACGCGACCAGATACATCTCGGTATCACCGGGATTCTCCATCCGATGCGAGATCGGACCGGTCTCAAACGCGATTTCATCGCCTTTCGGAGACGGCACAATCTCGATAATTTCAAGCGCGCTGTGTGCCAGCACCTTCGCATCCGCTGGAAGGGGCGGTTTGTCTTCGGCGGGCTTTTGATCCTGATGCGGGGCCGGGCTTGCAGTGCTCAGCCGAACAGCCGCTTCCACCGGAATCCCGAGGAGAACGTCGCCGCGCTCCTGCTCTCGCCAGCGGATCACATCCTTCCATTCGGCCTTACGGGCATCCTCCTGCTGTTTTGAAAGAGGCTGCCTAACGGAGACATAGATGCTTGCGCTATCCGCCGACCACCCGAACGCGTGCGCATCGAGCTTCTCGCGATACAGCGGAAATGCTTCGCCGCCATTCACAGGAATGAGCCACACGCGGCTCGTCTCGTCCTTATCGTCTTTGTCGTCAGCCTTGCTCTCGTCGGCAGCCGCCAAAGGGCGATCCGAAAGAAACGCAACGTACTGCCCATCCGGCGAAAATTCCGGTGAGGAATCATGTCCCGACTGCGTAAGTGGAATAAGCTTGCCGTCGCTCTTCTTCCAGAGCCACAGGTTTGAGCTGAAGCGGTTCTGCTGCCAGTCCGGAGCCGAGACAGCTACGACCGCCGCGGAACCATCGGATGCGATCCGCGCGTCGCCAATCTCCGAACTGTTCATGTATTCATCCAGCGAAATCGGAGGCTTGTTTTGAGCATTGGCGGCAGCGCACGCAATCGCGGCTGCGAGGAATAGGCCCGTGCAGGTGATTTTCATAGAGGACTTCATCACTATACCTGTCGCAATTCGCGGCATTGAACCTTGGGCGGTTCTGATACTGTGAGTACTATGAATTCCTGCCGGTCAGAAGGTAAGTTCTGTCATGCCGAATTGTGCTTTTCGCCACAGATTGTTTGCTTGCGCGCTTGTCTGCGCCTCTATAACTGCTCCGTTGCGTACTCACGGCCAGGTTGACGAGCAGACTCGCAAGCTCGCGCATGACATCTTCCAGCAGCTTATCGAGATCAACACTACGGATTCTGTGGGCAGCGTGACTGCGGCGTCGAAAGCGATGCAGCAGCGGCTTCTCGATGCGGGCTTCTTGCCGGACGACATGTATCTTGGCGGGCCGAACGACCGGAAGGAGAATCTCGTCGTACGTTACCGCGGAACCGGTCAGAAGAAGCCAATCCTCTTCATCGGACATCTGGACGTAGTTGAAGCGCGGCGCGAGGACTGGACCACCGATCCCTTCAAATTCGTCGAGAAGGACGGCTTCTATTACGGTCGCGGCACGCAGGACATGAAGGATGGCGACGCCATCCTCGTCACCACCCTGATCCGGCTGAAGCAGGAAGGCTACAAGCCTGACCGCGACCTGATTGTCGCGCTCACAGCTGACGAAGAGGGCGGCAAATCCAATGGAGTCGACTGGCTCCTCAAAAATCATCGCGACCTGATCGATGCCGAATACGTGCTTAACCCTGACGGTGGCGGCGTAGACCTCGACCATGGCAAAGCGGTCTCGATGGATGTGGACGCGACAGAGAAGCTCTACGGCGACTATCAGCTTACGGTAACGAATCCCGGCGGACACAGCTCTCTGCCCGTCCCTGATAACGCCATCTATCACCTCGCGGATGCGCTTGTGCGCCTGCAGCACTCCCAGTTCCCGTTCGAACTGAACGCCGTGACGCGCGCCTACTTCGAGCGCCTCGGCACTCTCGAGACTGGTCAGAAGGCAGCCGATCTCAAAGCGATCACGCAACCTACCCAAGACCCTGCTGCCATCCAGAGGCTTTCCGAGAACCCCGAGTGGAACTCGATGATGCACACCACCTGCGTGGCGACGCGTCTCCAGGCTGGGCACGCGAACAACGCTCTGCCGCAACTCGCTCAGGCCAACGTCAACTGCAGGATCCTGCCAGGCTACTCTCTCGAAGAGATTCGCCAGCAATTAATCAAGATCTTCGACGACCCGAAGATTACAGTGCGTTACGTAAACGACGCCGGCGGGATCTTCGACATAGCGCCGGACCGGAAGCAACTCCCGCCGCCGCCGCTCAATCCCGAGCTCATGAGCGCGATCGAGAAGCTGACCGCATCGATGTGGCCGGGAGCCCCGGTGATTCCCACCATGGCGACTGGCGCTTCCGACAGCGTCTACACAAATGGAGCCGGCATGCCCAGCTACGGAGTGTCGGGAATCGCCATTGAGACCAACGACGTTCGCGCTCACGGCCAGGATGAGCGACTGCCGATCGAGTCGTTCTACCGGGGTGTGGATTTCTACTACCGGCTCGTGAAGCTGCTTTCCGGAGGCGTCTAGCCGGAGTACTCAGGCGCTCCGCACGGTCCGCTTTTCGATGCGCCGCTCGTACTGCTCGCCCTTGATGATCCGCTTCACGTAAATGCCCGGAGTAACGATGTGATCCGGGTCGATTTCGCCGGGCCGGACAAGTTCCTCTACCTCGGCGATGGTGACCTTGGCTGCAGTGGCCATCATGGGGTTGAAGTTCCGCGCCGTCTTCCGGTAGACGAGATTTCCTGCGGTGTCGCCCTTCCACGCTTTGATGAGAGCAAAATCGGCGCGGAGCCAGTGCTCCAGCAGGTACAGCTTGCCGTCGAACTCCCGAGTCTCCTTGCCCTCGGCGACGAGCGTGCCCACGCCGGCCGGCGTGTAAAAGGCCGGAATGCCCGCGCCCCCCGCACGTATCCGCTCGGCCAGCGTGCCTTGCGGAACCAGCGTGAGATCGATTTCGCCCTTGAGCACCTTTTCTTCAAGCAGCCGATTCTCGCCCACGTAGCTGCCGGTATGAGATGTGACCATGCCCGATTCAAGCATTCGACCCATCCCGAATTGGTCGATGCCCATGTTGTTGCTGATGGTGCGCAGGCCTTTGACGCCGCGCCGCACCAGCGCGGCAATCAGGTTTTCCGGTATGCCGCACAGCCCGAAGCCGCCCAGCATCAGTGTCGCGCCGTCTGGAATATCGGCGACGGCGGCGTCGGCGCTCTCAACGACTTTGTTCAATCCACTCCTCCTGAAGCACTGAGCAGAATACTGGATGCCTGCCATCGAGACCAGTGCGGGCGGCTTGAACCAATGGTAGCGAGTGCACAAACCTGCCTTGTAATGCCGGAGATGCGGTAGCATGGCTGCGTCTCCACAAGGCCCCCAAAATCACTTACCGAAATCAAAGGAGCTAACCGATGCTGAAGGGTTTTCGTGATTTCATTCTTCGTGGCAATGTTGTGGATCTGGCTGTCGCCGTCGTGATCGGCGCTGCCTTCAGCGCGATCATCAACTCGCTGGTGTCCGACCTCATCAATCCGCTCATCGCGGCGGTCGTGGAGAAGCCGGATTTTTCTTATCTTGTGCTCACGGTTCACGGCGGTAAGATCAAGTACGGCAATTTCCTCAACGCCGTAATCCAATTTCTCCTTGTCGCGGCGGCAATCTACTTTTTTGTTGTCCTGCCGCTCGGCAAGCTGCTGGCAAAATTCAAGCCCGTTCCTCCCGCCCCGCCCGCCATGCGTCCCTGCCCGGAATGCCTTAGCGACATTCCTGCGGCCGCTCATCGCTGTTCACACTGCGGACAGCCCGTCGCGCCTGCTGCGGCGTAATGATGCATGAGAGCATTTTCGGAATAGGTGTATCCCGAAACCAGAGATCCAAAGTTGACGCGAGCTACAGCGAGCGGCAACCTGGCACGATTCCGACGGGGCACACTAATTCCGAAAATGCCGTAGAATCCGGTCTTGCTGACACCCTTGTTAAGCACAGACCAGCTCGACCGAATCGTGGTGGTGCTTGTCGGCGCGCGCAATCCGCTCAACATCGGCGCCGCTGCGCGCGCGATGAGCAACTTCGGATTCCTGCAGCTACGGATCGTCAATCGCTATCAGCTCGCCTTTCGTGAAGCGCGCTCGGCCGTGGGTGCGCCCCGGCTTCTCCGCGACGCCCTGGAATGCGCAGATGTCCCCGAGGCAGTGGCCGATTGCTCGCTTGTGGTGGGGACCACAGCCGCGGGATCGCGCCGGATCGAGCATCCGTTGCATTCGATCGAACCAGGAGCGCAGCGAATACGTTCCCATATCGCATCTGGCGCTCCAGCCGCACTGCTCTTCGGCTCGGAAAAGCGCGGCCTGTCGAACGCCGACATAGGCCACTGCCATTGGCTCATGCGCATCCCTACACGGGAAGAGCACAGCTCGATGAACCTGGGCCAGGCCGTCGCGGTGTGCCTTTATGAACTGATCCGGACCGAAGCCGCGCCCGAAACTGCAGACACTGCCGCTCCTGCCACTGGCGCCGAACTGACCCGCATGGAGCGAGCCCTTCTCGAAGCGCTGCGGCTGAGCGGCTACACCAAGCCCGGAGCCCAGGCGGCGACAGAAGAAAAGGCCCGCAAGCTCCTTCGCCGGATGACGCTTTCGTCCGAAGATGCCGAGACCTGGACCGGCATGCTGGCCAAGATGCAGCTTCGCCCCCGCAAGGACCGGCGGGCCTGAACCTCAATACTTCCAGCTTGTCAGGTCAGCTCCCGGAGGCGCCGTCTTCTCGATCTGCTCCATGATCTTCGGCAGATACATCGTGTTGTAGTGCAGCCGCGACAAATAATTCGGCAGCGCAAGATCGCCATTCCAGCAATGCTCCGCGCGATCGCCATACTTCACCTCGCCGCCATAAGGAGGGTTCGTCTTGTTCAGGAAGTCCTCCATGCGATACACGGCATTGTTCAGAAAGTAGGTATCCGCGCTGCCCACATAGATGTGAATCTTTCCAGTGAGCTTCGGCGCCAGCGTGTTCCAGTCGCGCTCGAGGATGGCTTCCAGATCGTAGTGTTCGCGCCAATAGTCCGCGACCTTGTGGTCGATCTCGCCCGTCTCCTTGTTGAAGATGGGCTGCGGGTAGCCGTCCGCGCCCACCGGCCCATACACCGCCTGCCAGATATCGAACTGCTCGCCCGAACGTCCATGATCACCCAGCGCGAGCTCGTAGGCATTGATCTGCTCGGTGCTGATGAAGGTGTGCCCCAGGTAATCGCGCATGGCCGGCTGCGGGACGCGCTTATGCGCACCCTCGAGCAAGAAGGCGTTCTTATCGTCGTAGAGGTCGATGTTCGTGTACGCATGAAAGTCAATCGGGTCCGGACACGCCGCGAATGTCCCGTTGTAGTGATCGGGATAGAAGATCTGCACCGCCAGCGACTCCCATCCTCCAGTTGACCCGCCATACATGAACCGCGCCCAACCCTGTCCGATTCCGCGAAACTGCTTCTCGATCGCCGGAATCAGCTCCGTCTCAATCGCGTCACCATACGGTCCCACGTTTGCTGAGTTCACCGCATACGAGTCGTCGTAGTACGGATTCGCGTGCTGAATCTTTACGATCAGCACCCGCGGAAACGTCGGGCTGGTCCACTGCTGATAGAACTTGTGCGCCTCCTCCTGCTGAATCCGGTTGTATCCCGAGATATGAAAGCGTTCGCTGTAGTCGGGCTTCAGATTCGGGTCGGGCGGTTCGGTGCGGAAATCGCTGAATCTATCGACGAAGTGGTCATGAAAGATAATCAGGGGGAAATGCGCGTTCGGATGTTCGTCGAATCCCTCTGGAACGAGAACAATTGCCGACAGATACATCGGCCGCCCCCAGAACTTCGTCAGCAATGCGCTCCGAATCCTGATGTGCCGGATGTACTTCGTATCCTTCGGCTCGGGGATCGGCGGAATCTCCTGTTCCATGGAGATCGGGATCACGGCGCCTCCGGGCTTGACGATCACCTTCTGTGGCTTGCTGTAGAGATTTCCCGGCGAGATGTTCCAGTGCTGGCCCTCACCCTGGTCCATGTGCAGCTTGATCACCTTGCCGTCCCCGCGATGGAATGTCTCGTATCTGTTCAGCACGGCCTGCACGGTGTACTCGCCCGGCGGCACATCCTTCAGGCTTCGGATCGGATAGCCCCACGCTTTGTCATCAACGGCGACAGGTTCACCGGGCTTGAGTCCATCTACCGTGACCCCGAAGACGATCTGCGACTTCGGCGTGTCATTGATCTGGTTGCGCGGCTCGTCGGAGTCGTCGGTCGAAAGGCACAGCAATATACGGCCATCAAGTGGCTGCGCGCTGCGAGAAGCAGGGAAGCTGACAGAGAAGCTCTGGGCGAGACCGAACACGGGCAAGCACAGAGCCGCGGTAAAGAAGGCAAGTCGAACAAAGGGCATGCAGGGAAGTGTAGATGAGCAGGCCCATTTCATGAAGCAGCATCCGCGCGCAGCTCACAGACATCTGCCTAGGTGTGTCTACGCCGCCTTCGCTACCGGAACCTGAATCTCCGTGACGTAGGACTCATCGTCCTTTGTTTGCGAAAAAATAGGGCGGCATTGCATTGGCCGCCGATTCTGCTCTATTTATTCCCCGCCTCCGTGCTCCGGATAAACGCCGCCACGCGGTCATGTAACTGTCGCAGTGACTCATCCCGCACATACACCATGTGGCCTGACTCGTACCACTCGTACTCGATGTTCTTCGTCAGGCTCTCGGGAATGGGCAAGTGCTTGTCCTCGTAAAGCGCTGAATAAAACGGAGTCGCCAGGTCGTAATAGCCTCCGTTCACCATCACCTTCAACCTGGGATTGGTCTTCATCGCCGTCGCCAGATCCGCGCTCACATTCAGGTTGATGGGATTGGCGCCGTGCTTGAAATCCCACTGCGACGAGCCGAAATCGGCCATCGGCAAATAGGTCTGTCCCACGCCATACTTCAGCTCGCGCCGGACGTAGTCATTGAAGAGCGAAACATACGCCGATGAGATGGCCGAGCTCTGCGGATCGTACTCCGCCTCTTCGCTCAGCGGATTGATCGTCGGGCCGGAGAAGCGTGTATCCAGCCGGCCGGTCGTAATGTCCTCGTCCGCCTGCAGATTCTTCTCAAAGCCGCCGCCGCTGACCCGCAGATTGGCCTTCACCAGATAATTCACCGGCAGCCCGATATAGTTGTGCAGTTTCTCGGCAACCGCCTGCTTTTCGCTCGCTGAGAGATCCGTTCCCTGAGCCAGCGCATGCGCGTACTCGCCCATCGCAAAGTCTTCCACTTCTTTCAGGAACGGCTCGAGCGCGGAGGGCTGGTTGGGCAGCCTGTGATGGTAGTAAGCGGTTGCCGCATACGTGGGGAGCGCAAGTTCAAAGGGAAGATCTACGCCAGGGTTTCCACGCGCGCCGTCGATATCCGATGTGAAGTTGAAGATTTGAGACAGAAGTATCACACCGTTCAGATCGATGCTTTTGTCGCTCTCGAGAATGTTCGCGACTACTGACGACCGCGTCGTCCCGTAGCTTTCGCCGAACAGATACTTCGGCGAGTTCCAGCGGTTATATTTGCTAATGAATCTAGCAATGAACCGGGCAAAAGCATGCGCGTCTTCGTCGACGCCCCAGAAGGCTTTTTCCTTGTCCTTGCCCACCAGCCGTCCAAAACCCGTACCGGGCATATCGATGAAGACCAGGTCGCTCACGTCGAGCAGGCTGTAGGCGTTATTCACCAGCTTGTAGGGTGCGGCAGGCAGGTGCTTGTCGTCGGAGGTGACTACGTGCTTCGGGCCGAACGATCCCATGTGAAGCCACACTGTCGAGCTGCCCGGGCCGCCGTTGTAGAGGAAGGTGATCGGCCGGTCTTCGCTTCTCGCGTCCTTCTTGAAATAGGCGACGTAAAACATGCGCGCAACCGGCGGCGCTTCCTTGGGATCCTTTGAGGCAGCCGCCGCAAGCGCGGCTTCAGTATCAGGCAGAGGCTTGCCGTCTGGGCCGAGCTGCGCGTCCTGTTCTTCCGTTGCTCCGACTGTGATGGTCCCCGCGACGGCGCGGTAGGCGATCGTCGCCCCGCCGGACACTACAGACCCTTCTGTCGTCGAATCGGGAGCAGGCGCCGGAGCCGGTGCCGGCGTAGGATTTGCTTTGGGATTCGGAACATCGTCTTCTGCCGCGAAACCAGAGACAGACATTGCGCCCGCCAGCAGAGCTGCGGCAAGCAAAGGAAATCGTGCCATCGAGCAAACCTCTTAGAGAGAAAGATTCTCTTCAGTATAGAGCGGTCCAATCTTGGACCGGAGCGATTCAGGCGAAAGCCGTGTCCGAGCCAGCGCGTTTATCGAGTTTCTGTGGGCGTTGATTCTGCCCTTCGTCAGAGTTTTTGGCGTATCTGCCTTTGCCCCGACCCCGTCGCGGCCAATTCTCATCACTGCCGATCTCACCGACGTTCCTCGCAAACTCGTTCACGCGGAGGTAGAAATCCTGTCAGACCTGGCTCCGTTACCCTCACTGCCGCGAGCGCAGTCCACGGAGAGCGGTAGCAATATACTTGATCCGCACGTCTGCAAAGGCATGGAAGGAGATCGGATGGCTCAGCAAACTCCACTGCACTTCGTCTTTTTACATCGCCGCGCCTCCGGATAG
>Ga0213872_10001490_pt1 | contig 15142 bp, 19 predicted proteins | sample VelepicomBERX_R2_FD_160071 | JGI IMG/M metagenome (GOLD analysis project Ga0213872, IMG submission 160071) | Rhizosphere microbial communities from Vellozia epidendroides in rupestrian grasslands, the National Park of Serra do Cipo, Brazil - RX_R2 | ecosystem: Host-associated > Plants > Roots >...
GCCCGTCGACGTGCTGGTGGACCACCTGAAGGTACTGGCGGGCAAGGAGCCCGAGCGGGTGGCGGAAGTCGTCAAGCAATGGGTGCAGAAGAAAAATGGCCGAAGCGACTGATTTCATGCTGCCGACCAGCGCCGCGTCGCTGAGCCCGGTCGAACGCGCCGCCATCGTGCTGCTGTGCATGGGCGAGGAGCCCGCCGCCGCGGTGCTGCGCTGCCTGTCGCGCGACGAGCTGCTCGGCGTCACGCAGGTGATGTCGCGGCTCTCGGGCATCAAGGTGGACTGGGTCAAGACCTCGCTGCAGCAGTTCTTCGACGACTACCGCGAGCAGAGCGGCGTGCACGGCGCGTCGCGCAGCTACCTCAAGCGCTCGCTCGACCTGGCGCTGGGCGGCGAGATCGCCAGCAGCGTGCTCAACAGCATCTACGGCGACGCGATCCGTCCCAAGATGCAGCGCCTGCAGTGGGCCTCGCCCAAGTGGCTGGCCGAGCAGCTCAGCCGCGAGCACCAGCGCATGCAGGCCGTGTTCCTGGCCTTCCTGCCGAGCGCGATGGCCGGCACCGTGATCGAGGCGCTGCCTGAGTACCTGCGCGACACCGTGCTGCTGCAGATGGCGCGCCTGCACGAGGTCGACGCCGAGCTGCTCGCCGAACTCGACGAGATGGTCGAGCGCTTCATCGCCGGCCTGGGCCAGCAGGGCGCCAGCGTCGAGGGCGTGCGCCAGGTCGCCGAGATCCTCAACCGCATGCCGGGCCAGCGCCAGCAGATGGTCGAACTGCTGCGCGCCCACGACCCCGAGGTCGTCGGCGAGATCGAGGTCAGCATGTACGAGTTCTTCATGCTCTCGCGCCAGAGCGAGGCGACGCTGTTGCGCCTCGTCGAGGACGTGCAGCTCGAGGTCTGGGCGATCGCGCTCAAGGGCGCCGAGCCCGCCGTGCGCGACGCCGTGCTGGCCATCATGCCGCGCCGCCAGGCCCAGGCTTTCGAGGACCTGATGCGCCGCAGCGGCCCCATGCCCAAGAGCCGCGTCGAACAGGCGCGCGCCGAGATCATCGCCCGCCTCAAGGCGCTGGCCGATGCCGGCGAGATCCAGGTCCAGCTGTTCGCCGAGGCCACCGTCGAATGAGCGCGCTGCGCCCGCATCGCTTTCCGCCGCTGCTGCAGCTGCGCCAGGGCCGCGAGGCCGTCGCCGGACTGAACGGCGCGCAGCTCCAGGCCGCGCTGGCCGAGGGCTTCCAGGAAGGCCTCGACAAGGGCTATGCCGAAGGCCGCGCCTCCGGCCTGGCCTCGGGCCAGGACGAAGCGCGTCACGCCGCCGAGGCACGCGGTTATCAGCAGGGGCTGGAGAAGGCGCAGGAAGAAGCGCGCCGCCAGCTCGCCGGGCCGCTCGCCGCCGTCGAAGCGCTGCAGGCGCGCCTGCGCCAGCTGCAGGACGACTACCAGGCGGCGCTGCGCCGCGAGGTCGTCGACCTCGTCGAGCGCGTCGCGCGCCAGGTCATCCGCGCCGAACTCACGCTGCGCCCGGCGCAGCTGCTGTCGCTGGTCGACGAGACGCTGGCGGCGATGCCCTCGGTGCCACGCGACCAGGTCAGCATCCACCTGCATCCCGAAGACCTGCGCCGCCTGCAGGAGCTGGCGCCCGAGCGTGCGCGCGATTGGGCGCTGCATGCCGATCCTCAGCTGGCGTCCGGCGAATGCCGCGTGCTGGCGGGTACGCGCGAGGCCGACGCCGGCTGCGCGCAGCGCCTGGAAGCCTGCATGGACCAGGTCAAGGCGCAGCTCAGCGCCGATGCCGAGCCGGCAGCGGTCGTCCAGGAGGACGCGTGATGCTCAGCAACGCGCTGCGCCGCGTGGCGCTGGACGACGTGCCGGTCGCCACGCCGACGGGCCGCCTCGTGGCGGTCACGGGCCTGCTGCTCGAGGTGAGCGGCTGTGCCTTGCGCATGGGCCAGCGCTGCCTGATTGAAAACCGCAGCGAAGGCGAGGGCAGCTGGATTTCGGCGCAGGTCGTGGGCTTCCGCGACCCGGTGGCCTACCTGATGCCTTTCAAGAAGACCGACGGCCTGGTGCCCGGCGCCCGCGTGCTGCCGGCGCCCGAGCGCACGCCGCTGACCATCGGCCCCGAATGGCTGGGGCGCATCGTCAATGGGCTCGGCGAGCCTATCGACGATGCCGGTCGCCTCGGCGGCGAGCATGTGCTGCCGGCCACGCCGCCGCGCGTGAATCCGCTGCGCAAGCAGAACGTGCACGAGCCGCTCGACGTCGGCGTGCGTGTCATCAACGGCCTGCTGACGCTCGGCCGCGGCCAGCGCGTCGGCCTGATGGCCGGCTCGGGTGTGGGCAAGAGCGTGCTGCTGGGCCTGATCACGCGCAACACCGTGGCCGACGTCATCGTCGTCGGCCTGATCGGCGAGCGCGGCCGCGAGGTGCGCGAGTTCATCGAGATGTCGCTCGGCCGCGAAGGCCTGGCGCGCTCGGTCGTGGTGGTCGCGCCGGCCGACGAATCGCCGCTGATGCGCCAGCGCGCCACCGAGCTGTGCCACAGCATCGCCGCGCACTTCCGCGACCAGGGGCAGCATGTGCTGCTGCTGGTCGACTCGCTGACGCGCTACGCCATGGCGCGCCGCGAAGTCGCGCTGGCCCTGGGCGAGCCGCCGGCCACGCGCGGCTACCCGCCCTCGGTCTTCTCGCAGCTTCCCGAGCTCGTCGAGAGCGCGGGCAACGGCGAAGGTCCGGGCAGCATGAGCGCCATCTACACCGTGCTCGCCGAGGGCGACGACCAGCAGGACCCGGTCGTCGACACGGCGCGCGCCATCCTCGACGGCCACATCGTGCTGTCGCGCGCGCTGGCCGAGCGCGGCCACTACCCGGCCATCGACGTGGCCCAGTCCGTGAGCCGCTGCATGAGCCTCGTCACCGACCGTGAATCGCAGGACGGCGCGCGCCAGTTCAAGCAGCTCCTGTCGCGCTACGAGCAGGTGCGCGAGCTCATGCCGCTGGGCGCCTACGTGCCCGGCGCCGATCCGGCCGTGGACCGCGCCGTCGGCCTGTGGCCGCGCATGGAAGCGTTTCTGCACCAGGGCACGCGCGAATCGGCGCCGCTGGCGGCGTGCCGCGCGCAGCTGCAGGAGCTTCTCGCATGACCAAGCGTTTGCATGATTGCCTGGGCCAGCTACAGGAGCTGCGCGAGCAGTCGCGCGACCGTGCCCAGGCCCGCTGGGCCGAGCAGGAGCGCCGCTGCGACCGCATGGCCGACGCCGTGCAGCGCCTCGAAACCCTGGCCGCCAGCTCGGCGCCGGCGCCCTTCGATGGCCGCACCAGCGCGGCGCTGCTGTCCAACCAGGGCGCCTACAAGGACACCGTGCTCGACCTCGCGCGCCAGCAGCGCCAGGCGCTGACGCAGGGCCGCGCCGACGCAGCCGCCGCGCAGGCGGTGCTGATGTCGGAAGCGCGTGGCGAAGCCGCGCTGGCCAAGGTGCGCGACCAGGTCGGTGCCCGGATCGCCCAGGACGCACGCCGCCAGGAACAGAAGACCCAGGATGCCGTGGCCACCCAGGCCTGGCTGCGCGGAGGCCGCCCATGACCTTGACGCGCCGCCACGGATTTAAGTCCGGCCCGTCGCCGGTCGCCCTTGTCGATGGAGTTCTCCCTCCATCCACGCACAGGAGCGCACCATGACGACCAGCATCAGCAGCACGAGCAGCATCGACCCGACCACGATGGCCACCAACCTGGCCACGGCAGCCGTGCAGAACCAGCAGCAACTGCTGAACAACGAGACGCAGACGATGCAGGCGCAGACCTCGGCGTTGACGTCGCTGCAGTCGGCCCTGAGCGCCTTCAGCAGCTCGCTCACCAGCCTGTCCAGCCTGCCGGGCCAGAGCGTCACCAAGTACGCCGCAACCCTCGGTGACACGACGCTGGCGCAGGTCAGCGCCAGCAGCTCGGCGGTGCCGGGCTCCTACTCGCTGAGCGTGCAGCAGCTCGCGACGCAGAACGCCATCGCCTTCGCCAGCGTGCCGACGACGGCGGTGCCGACCTCGTCGAGCTCGCCCTCGACGATCACGATCACGCTGGCCAACGGCCAGGCCTGCACCATCAAGCTCAGCGCCGCCAGCGGCACGATGACGGCCTCCGACATCGCGCGGGCGATCAACCAGCAATCGAACGGCGTCGCCACGGCCACGGTCGTGACCGGCCAGGACGCCAGCGGCAACCCGCTGACGCAGCTCACGCTGAGCTCGGGCACGAGCGGCGCGCAGGGCGCCATCGCCTCGATCAGCTACGGCGACGCCAGCGGCACGACCAGCGGCGAGCTCGTCCCCGGCGTGGCCTTCTCCAGCGCGACCCAGCTCGTCAAAGCCCAGGACGCGATCGCCCAGGTCAACGGCGTGACGGTCCAGAGCAGCACCAACACGTTGAGCGCCATTCCGGGCGTGAGCCTCACGCTGACGGCCGCGCAGGCCACGGGTGCGGCGCCGACCACGCTGACCGTCTCGCGCGACAGCAGCGGCACGGCCAGCCAGGTGCAGAACTTCGTCAACGCCTACAACACGGTCAAGAAGGCGCTGGACGGCCTCACCGCCATCGGCTCCGACGGCAGCGCCAGCGGTGCCTTCGCCAACGACTCCGGCGTGCGCAGCCTCGAAGACGGCCTGTCCAACATGCTGCGCCAGAGCTTCAACGGCACCAGCCTGATGAGCCTGGGCGTCAGCGCCGACCAGGACGGCAACCTCAGCCTCGACACGACCAAGCTCGCCACCGCCCTGAACAGCCAGCCCACGGCGCTGGACGACGTGTTCGGCAACGCGAGCCTGTCCTCACCGTCCGGACTGCTCGGGACCATGAGCACGATGCTGAACAGCTGGACCGATCCGGTCACCGGCCAGATCCAGCAGCGCCAGAATTCGCAGCAGGAACTCGGCAAGTCCCTGACGGCCCAGCAGACGGACCTGACCAACCAATACAACGACGCCTACAACCGCTATCTGACGCAGTTCACGCAGCTGCAGACGCTGCAAGCGCAGATGGCTCAAACCCTGAGCATGTTCAGCTAGCTGGACGTCTCCCCATGACATGAGCTACGACGCCTACCAGAGCTATCAAAGTACGAGTCTCAACGCGCAGACGGCCCAGGCCTCCCCGGTCCAGCTGGTGCTGGTGCTGATGGACGGCCTGCTGGACGAACTGGCCCGCGCCCGCGCCCACATCGAGGCGCGCCGCTTCGAGATGAAGGCCGCGAGCCTGGAGAAGTGCGTCGGCATCCTCAACGGCCTGTCCACCGCGCTGGACATGGAGACGGGGGGCGAGGTCGTCCAGAACCTCGCCCGTCTCTACGAGTACTGCGCGCTGCGGATTTTCAAGGCCGGCCTGGACCTGGACCTGGTCCCGCTCGACGAAGTCGTGCGGCTGATGACGCAGATCCGCGGCGGCTGGCAGGGCGTGAAGGATCGTCATGGATAAGCCGGTCATGCCCGCCGGCGCGCCGGCCCTGATCAGCCTCGGAAGCCGCCTGCGCGAGGCCGTGCGCACGCGCAACTGGCCCGCGCTCACGCGCGTCGACGCCGAGATCGCGGTGCTGCTGCGCGGCCTGGACCAGGCTGCCTGCAAGCCCGTCGAGCGCGCTGCCTGGACCCAGCTGCGCCAGACCCACGAGCAGGCGCTGGAGGAATGCCGCGTCGAGGCCCTGCGCATCGGCGAGACGCTCGAGCAGATGCGCCAGCGCCGCGAAGGCTGGCAGGCCTATGCGCAGGCCCAGGACTGGGCGCCGCACGCCCTGCGTGAAGGGGGCGCGGCATGAAGCTCAACGCCATCATTCATCCGGCCAGCGCTGAGCTGCCGGCGACGGCACCGGTGGCGGCGCAGTCGCAGCCCGCGGCGGTCGCAAGTGCGGTGGCGCCGGCCCCGCTCGCAGGCACCGCGCGCCAGGGCGAGGCCCATGCGCCGCACCATCGCTTTGCGCTGCCCGAGGCCACGACGGCCGACACGGCCGATGCAGCGGACCCTGCGGACGCCGCTGATGCGACCACGACCTCGGCCGACACGACCGCCGACGCCGCCGCGCCGGCGCCCGATGCCGGCACGGCCTCGGCCGACCTGCCGACGCCCGACGCCGCCCTGATGCTCGCGCTCGCGCAGTTGAGCGGTCAGGCGCTGCACGCCGCGGCCCCGGCGCCGGCCGTCGACTCGACACGTACCGAGCCCGGTGATCGGCACGAAGCCACCGGGACCGACGCCACGGCAGCGGCCACCGCGACGCTCGCCGCCGCAACGACCACTGCAACGACCACCGCAGCAGCCGATGCCGCAGCCGTCGCGCAAGCGACCGATGCCTTGCCGCTGCCGCCGGCACTCGCGCGACTGCTCGCCGCCGCGCAGGCGGGTGCGCAGCCGGCGACGGCCACGACGACGGATTCGGCTGCAGCGAGCGAACCCGCCCCGTCGCATGCCGACGCGGCCGCGAGCCCGCTGGCTGTCGACGGCGCCGCGCCCAAGAGCACCGCAAGCGCCGACGCCAAGGCCACGCTGGACTTCGGTCCGCTGCTCGCCAGCCTCGGCACGGACGCGAGCGCGTCGAGCACTGCTGCCGTCGCCGGTGCCAGCGCCGATGCGCCGCTGCACCTCGCCGGCGCGACGCCCGACGCCTGGCAGCAGCCGCTGATGCAGGCGCTGGGCGATCGCCTCCAGGTTCAGATCGCCGCGCGCAGCGACCAGGCGGTCCTGCACCTCGCGCCGCCCGACCTGGGCCGCGTCGAGATCGCGATCCGCCAGCAGGGCGGTGCGCTGCAGGTGCAGATGAGCGCCAGCCACGAGGACGTGGCGAACCAGCTTCGCCAGATCAGCGAGCCGCTGCGCCACGACCTCGTCCAGCGTCACTCGGGCGACGTCAGCGTGCAGGTCTCGGCCGGCACGTCCTCCGGTGCCGACGGCCGCGGCCGCGAGCCCGGCCAAGGCGGGCAGGGCGGCCAGGCGCAGAGCGAGGCCGAGGCGCGCGGGCGCACGCCGGCCCGCGCCCGCGACGAGAACGGCGAAGCCCCGAGCGGCTTTGCGCAACGCCTGGCGCAGTCCGCCGGCCTCCTGAACGGATGACCACGACATGAAGCTCAAGACCAAGTTGCTGCTGGGCGGACTGGCCCTCGTGCTGCTGGCCGGCGCAGGTGCCGGCGGCTGGTGGTGGATGAACCGCCCGGCGCCCAAGGGTGCGCCAGTGGTGGTGCGCAAGGCCGTCGACTACAAGTACGTCTCGCTCGACAAGGTGCTCGTGATGCTGCGCGGCGAGCATGGCGAGGCCGTGCCGCACTACATGGCCATCGACCTGGTCTTCAAGGCCGAGCCCGCCGACGAGGCGCGTGCCAAGGAGCACCTGCCGCTGCTGCGCACGGTGGCCGTGCGCGCGCTGTCGACCAACACGGTGCAGAGCGCCTCCGCCATGAGCGTGGACCAGGTCGCGCAGCTGCTCAACCGCGCCTACGTCGAGAGCTACAAGGCCGACGGCGCCAAGCCGCCGTTCGCCGAAGCGCTCGTCGGCAAGCTCATCATCGAGTAAGCCTCGCGATGTCGGCACTTCCCGTCCTCAGCACCGAAGCGAGCGCCGATGGCGCCTGCGCGGCGCCTGGCACATACGACGCGTACGGCGCCTACGGCGAGGTGGCGCAGCAGGCGCCGGCGCAGCTGTCGCCGCAGGCCGAGCAGCGCGTGCTGCGCGACTACGCGCCGCTGGTCAAGCGCGTCGTGCGCCAGCTCAGCACGCAGGCCAGCACGGTGATGGACCGCGAGGACATGGAGCAGATCGGCCTGATGGGCCTCCTGCAGGCGCTGCGCCGCTACGGCGAGCCCGACGCCGGCTTCGGCTCCTTTGCGGCGCTGCGCGTGCGCGGCGCCATCCTCGACGAGCTGCGCCGCCAGGACTGGCGTCCGCGCAGCGTGCGCCAGGACAGCCACCGCCAGCGCGACGCGCTGCGCGCGCTGATGCGCCGCCTGGGCCGCCAGCCGACCGAGGCCGAGATCCTGCAGGAGCTCAAGCTCACGCCGCAGGCCTGGCTCGAGCTGCAGCAGGCCGAGGTGGCCGAGGAGATGGCCAGCTTCGACGAGCTGATCGGCGAGCTCAGCGAGCTGCCGAGCGAGCAGCGCTCGCCCGAGGCGCAGCTCGTGCTGACGCGCTCGCTCGCGCAGGCGCTGCGCCAGCTCGACGAGCGCGAGCAGAAGGTCATCCAGCTCTATTACGAATTCGACGCCAGCCTCAAGGAGATCGCCGCCGTGCTCGATCTCACCGAGGCGCGCGTTTCGCAGATCAACAAGGCAGCCCTGCGCAAGATGCGCGCGGTCCTGCAGGCCGACTGAAGGCCGGGAGAGACGCAATGCAATCCTTCATCGGAATCGTGATCATCCTCGGCGCCGTGTTCGGCGGCTTCATGATCCATGGCGGCGAGTTCAAGGTGATCTGGCAGCCGGTCGAGCTGCTCATCATCGTCGGCGCTGCCACCGGCGCGCTGGTGCTCGGCAATCCGAAGCACGTGCTCTCGGAAATGATGCTGCAGCTGCGCAAGGTACTCATGCGCCGCAAGCTCGGGCTGGAGTTCCAGCGCCAGTTGCTGCTGCTGATGTACGAGCTGCTGCAGGCCGCAGCCGGCGGCCTCAAGGCCCTGGACGCGCACGTCGAGGCGCCCAACGAGAGCGCGCTGTTCCAGCGCTACCCGATGATCCTGGCCGAGCCCAAGCTGCTGCACTTCATCGTCGACAACTTCCGCCTGATGGCCATGGGCAAGATCAACGCCCACGAGATCGAGGGCGTGCTCGAGCAGGAGCTCGAAGCGATCTACGAAGAGCTGATGCAGCCCTCGCGCTCGCTCGCCAAGATCGCCGAAGCGATGCCCGGCTTCGGCATCCTGGCCGCGGTGCTGGGCATCGTCATGGCCATGAACAACGTCGCCGCCGGCGCCACCTCGGGCGAGATCGCCGTGATGGTCGCGGCCGCGATGGTCGGCACCTTCATCGGCATCTTCTGCTGCTACGGCGTGCTGGACCCGCTGTCCAACATGATGAAGCAGCTCGTCGACGAGGAGCTCGCGGCGCTGGAGTCCGTCAAGGTCGTGCTGGTCACGCACGTGGCGGGCAAGCCGGCGCTGCTGGCCATCGACGCGGGCCGCCGCCTCGTGCAGCTCAACGCCAAGCCCAGCTTCTCGGTGCTGGAAGGCTGGATCGACCAGCTCAACAACGGCGGCGAACCCGTCGAGATGCCGCGCCGCCGCGCGACCGACCGCATGCCCGGGGAGGAGCGCCGTGCAGCCTAATGCGAGCAGCAACGGCGGCGGCCACGCCACCGTCGTCAAGCGCGTGTCCAAGCGCGGGCACGAGGCAGCCCATGGCGGCGCCTGGAAGGTTGCGTTCGCCGACTTCTGCCTGGCGCTGCTGTGCCTGTTCCTGGTGCTGTGGCTGCTGGCCTCGCGCAATGCCGAGCGCATGCAGGTCGTGCTGAAGGCCTCGGGCGCCAACCTGCTGGAAGACGGCCAGGGCCTGTCCGACACGCTCTCCATGGGCACGCGCGGCAGCATGATCGAGCGCTACCCGGTGCCGGCGCGCTCCGAGGACGTGCATGCCGGTGAGCCCGACCACGGCTCGAACGATCCGCGTCCCTACGAGCCCGTCCAGCTCGACACGCCGCAGCAGCTCGCCGAGCTGGCGCGCCATATCGAAAGCATTGCCGCCGACGAAGGCCTGGCCGGCAACCTGGCGACCACCGTCACGGCCCAGGGCCTGCGCCTGCAGCTCCACGACACCGACGACAGCGGCATGTTCGAGCGCGGCAGCGCCGTGCCCAGCAGCCGCATGCGCGCGCTGCTGCACCGGCTCGGGCCCGTGCTCGCGCAGATCCGCAACCGCCTGCTCGTCACCGGCCACACCGACGCCACGCCCTACAACGACAAGACGCCCGGCGCCTTCTCGAACTGGGGCCTGTCGACGCAGCGCGCGATGGCCGCCCGCTACGAATTGCTGGCCGGCGGCATGCCCGAGGCCAGCGTGCTGCAGGTCAGCGGCATGGCCGATACCGCGCCCGTCGCGCCGGCCGAGCCGCGCGCCGCCGCGAACCGCCGCATCGAGCTGATGGTGCTCACCAGCGCCCAGGCCCGCGCCGTCGCCGCCATGTACGGCCCCGTCACCGGGGGCAACGCCGGCGTGAGCGCCGCATCCCTTCAATCCGCATCGCCTTCGTTGGCACCGTGAGGCCGGGATGCGAACCAAAGCCAAAGGATCGATCATGAGAATTGCAGGCAACGGCCCGGCCGCCGTCATCGCGCCGACGCAGGAAGTCGCCTCGGGCGACCGCGCCGCGGCGCCCGTGACGCCGGCCAGCGCGCCGACCGAGATGGCCTCCGACGTGCTCAAGCCCGCGCAGGCCGCGCTGGCGCAGATGCCCGAGGTCGACATGGACAAGGTCGCGGCGCTGAAGGACGCGCTCTCGCGCGGCGAGATCCAGTTCGACCCCGATCGCCTCGCCAAGCTCGTCCAGCGCTATCACGGAGGCCGCGGGTGAGCACACCGCTGATGCGCGCGCTGCAGCAGCTGCTCGGCATCCTGGACAACGACGTCCAGGGCTACCGCGAGCTGCAAGGCCTGCTCGAAGCGCAGTTCCGCGCCGCGCTGGCCCACCACGCCACGGCGATGGAGCAGCTGGCGCAGCACATCGTCGACCAGGTCGACGGCATCACGGCTCGCCGCGAAGCACGCGAAGGCGTGCTCGCGCAGTTGCTCGGCGGCCGCGAGCGCCCCGGCCTGCGCACGCTCGCTGCACGCCTGCCCGCCAGCGTGCCGGCAACGGTGCGCGAGCGGCTCGGCACGGCGAGCGCCCAGATCGAACAGCTCGCGCTCGACTGCAAGCGCCTGAACCTGCGCAACTGCGAGCTGATCCACGAACAGCAGTCGCTGATGCAGCGCCTGCTCGGCCAGCCGGAGCCCCTGTATGCGCAGCCTTGAGACCTTCGGCGTGCCGGGCGCCAGCTGGAATCCCGTGGGCTCGCAAGGCAGCATCGCGCCCCAGGGTGCGGGCGGCTTCGGCGCGCTCTACGGTCAGCTGCAGTCCGAGGTGCGCCAGTTCATCGAGCAGGGCAGCGGCGCGGCCGCCGGCCCCGCCGCCGCCACGCTGAGCCCCGAGGGCCAGTGGCAGAACCTGCAGGCGCTGCGGCAGGGCGCTGGCGTGGACACAAGCGCCACGCCGGCCGAGCAGCAGGCCTTTGTCGACACCATGACGCCGCTGGCGCAGCAGGCGGCCGACCAGCTGGGCGTCGCGCCCGAAGTGCTGGTCGCGCATGCCGCGCTCGAATCGGGCTGGGGCCGCAAGCCGATCCGCCGCGGCGACGGCAGCGACAGCAACAACCTCTTCGGCATCAAGGCCGGCGGCGGCTGGAGCGGCGAAGTCGCCCAGGCCGGCACGACCGAGTTCACGGCCGGCCAGGCGCACGCCGAAAGCGCGAGCTTCCGCGCCTACGCCGACCCGGCGCAGAGCTTCCAGGACCTCGCCCAGCTGCTCGGCGGCAACGCGCGCTACCGCGCCGCGCTGGGCACGGGCAGCGACGCCCAGGCCTATGCGCAGGCGCTGCAGCGCGGCGGCTACGCCACCGATCCGGCCTATGCCGACAAGCTCGCGCAGGTGGCGCGCACGGTTCAAGCGAAGGGAGCGTCGCGATGAGCGCTTCAGTGCGCCGGCAGATCGGCCGGTTCGACCTCGCCCACGTCGATCACGCGCGCCGCGATGACGCGGCCGCTGTTGGCGTTGCGCACGCGCACGGTGGCGCCGCGCGCGCCGCTGTCGAGCGCCTCGCCGGGCGCCTGCACGGCGACCGCGTCGCGCTGCGCCACGATGCGCACCGCCTCGCCGCGATGCACGAGCAGCTGGGGCTGGAGCAGGCGCTGCTGCAGCACCTGGCCGGGCCGCAGGCTGGTGCGCGGCACGCGCTCCGTCACGGCCGCGAGGCTGGAGACGGCGTCGCGCAGCACGGAGATGTCGCGGTGCTGGAGTTCCACGTCGCCGTCGGCCAGGGCCTGGCCCGAAGCCACGGGGCGCAGCACGACGAGCACGTCGGCGCTGAGCGTGGCGCGCAGCAGGTAGTCCTGCGGCGGCGTGCGGCCGTCGGCGCAGTGCGCGACGACGTGCAGGTGCGTGAGCAGGCTCAGGTCCTCGGCGGCGATGTCCCAGCCGGCCGGGCAGGGCGGCCGGGCGGTCTTGGCCGCCGGCAGATTGAGTTGAACCTCGGGGGCGACGAGGCCGTCGTGCTGGGCCTGGTCCAGCAGCGCGCGGCGCGTGGCTTCCATCACCTGGTCGTCCAGGCTGGCCGGCGCAGCGAGCGCCGCGGCGGACGCCAGGCCCGCAACGATTGACGAAAGCAAGAGAGAGAGCGAGCGCATGAGCATCGATTTCAGCAAGGCCGTGGGCATCCACGGCGACGCGCTGCGGCTGCGGGCCGAGCGCACGAAGATCCTGGCGTCCAACATCGCCAACGCCAGCACGCCGGGCTACCAGGCGCGCGACATCGATTTTGCCTCCAGCCTGAAGGCCGCCGAGGCCAACGGAGGCGACGACGGTGCGCTCTCGCTGGACAGCGGTGCGCTCGGTGGCGACGAGCCGCTCTACCGCGTGCCCTACCAGGCCGCGCAGGACGGCAACACCGTGGAGATCGGCGTCGAGCAGGCGGCGTTCTCGCAGAACGAACTCGACTTCCAGACCTCGCTGAGCTTCGCCAACCTCGAGCTCAAGGGCCTGGGCCGCGCCATCAACGGGCAGTAAGACAGGAGCCCCGCATGTCCTTCAAGCAGATTTCCGAGATCGCCGGCTCCGCGCTGGCGGCGCAGACGGTGCGCATGAACACCATCGCCAGCAACCTCGCCAACGCGCAGTCGGCCGCCGGCTCGCCCGACGCGGCGTATCACGCGCGCAAGCCCGTGTTCGCGGCCCTGCCGGCCACCGAGGCCGGCAGCGGCTCGACCGGCATGCGCGTGCAGGTGCTCGACGTGGTGCAGAGCCAGGAGCCGATGCGCAAGGTCTACGAGCCCGACAACCCCCAGGCCAACGACAAGGGCGAGGTCTGGTATCCGAACGTGAGCCCCGTGGCCGAGATGACCGACATGATGGCGACCTCGCGCGCCTTCGAGGTCAACATCGAGGTCCTGGGCAAGGTCAAGTCCATGCAGCAGTCGCTGCTCAAGCTGGGAGAGTGAAATCATGAGCAGCACGACCGTCAACCAATCGAGCGCCAACGCCGCCGCGACCGCGAGCAGCAGCGCCAGCACCAACATCATGGGCGCCGGGGGCGACCTGACCGGCCTGTTCACCACGCTGCTGGTGGCACAGCTCAAGAACCAGGACCCGACGCAGCCGAGCGACCCGAGCGTGTTCGTCAGCCAGCTCGCGCAGCTGAGCCAGGTGCAGTCCATGCAGCAGCTCGTCTCGCAGAGCCAGACCGGCAACAGCTCGCTCAACAGCCTGCAGATGATGGCGCTGGGCGCCCAGGTCGGCAGCACCGTGCGCGCCAACGTCAGCCAGCTGCAGCTCGGGAACGACCCCTTCACGCTGCACGCCACGCTCGACGCCAACAGCGCCAGCAACACGCTGGTGCTCACGAGCGCCAGCGGCATGACGCAGAAATTCAACCTCGGCAGCCTCGCGGCCGGCGACCAGGCCTTCACCATCGACCCGACCGCGCTCGGCCTGCCGCAGGGCAGCTATGGCGTGCAGGTGCTCGACGCCAACCAGCAGAACGTGCCGATCCAGGCCGAGACCACGCTCAGCGGCGTGCGCATCGGCTCGGACGGCAGCGTCTATGCCGAGCTCGCCGGCGTCGGCGAAGTGGCCGGCAGCGCCATCACCCAACTCGAAGGCCGTCCGGCCACCAACACCACCACGACGACCACCGCGTCGTCCAACTGATCCAAGGAGCACCTCATGAGCTTTGAAATCGCACTCGCAGGCATTTCCACCGTCAGCAGCAGCCTCGACGAGATCAGCAACAACATCGCCAACGCCGGCACCTACGGCTACAAGTCCAGCCGCGCCAACTTCGAGGCCGTCTACGCCGACGGCCAGACCAACGGCGCCGAGGTCGGCTCGGTGACGCAGAGCATGGACAAGGTCGGCGGCATCGTGAACACCGGCAACAGCATGGACGCGATGATCGAAGGCCAGGGCTTCTTCGCCGTGCGCAACGAGAACGGCCAGGTCGTCTACACCCGCGTCGGCCAGTTCAACACCGACAAGGACGGCTACATCGTCGACAGCACCGGCCGCAAGCTGCAGGGCTATGCCGCGGTGCTCGACAAGAACGGCCAGGTCGTGCAGGGCGCGGCACTGGGCGCGCTCGGCGACCTCAAGGTGCCGGCCGGCCAGATCGGCGCGCAGGCCACGACCTCGCTGGCCTACAGCGGCAACCTCTCGGCCGACTGGACGCCGCCGGCCAACGCCACCTTCAGCAGCAACGACCCGACCAGCTACAACAGCTCGGTCACCTCGGTCGTCTACGACTCGCTGGGCAAGCAGCACACGCTGACGCAGTATTTTGTCGATGCCGGCGTCGGCACGACCAACGTCTACTACAGCTTCGACGGCGCGCTGCGCCAGGATGCTGTCGGCGCCGCGACGCCGGACGCGACCATGAGCTTCAATGCCAACGGCCAGCTCACCGCGCTCAACAGCGCCACGATGGCGACCACGCCGCCGGTCGGCGCGACCTTCACGGCAGCCCCGGCCGGCGCCGCGCCGCTGTCGGTGGCGATCGACTACACGAACACGACCTCCTACTCGGGCGACACGACCACGCTGGGCAATACCGCCAATGGCTATACCGCCGGCATCCTGACGGGCACCAGCATCAGCGAGGACGGCAGCGTCGTCGCCACCTACAGCAACGGCCTCAAGCAGACCGTGGGCACGGTGGCGCTGGCGACCTTTGCCGACGAGAGCGAGCTGACGCCGCTGTCGGGCACGAGCTGGGCCGCCAACAACCAGACCGGCACGCCGCTGTTCTCGCAGCCCGGCGTCGGCGCCGCGGCCAAGCTGGCCACGGGCTCGCTGGAGCAGTCCAACGTCGACGTGACCTCCGAGCTCGTGGACCTGATGACTTCGCAGCAGGTCTACCAGGCCAACGCCAAGGTCATCTC
>Ga0213872_10001491_pt1 | contig 15132 bp, 13 predicted proteins | sample VelepicomBERX_R2_FD_160071 | JGI IMG/M metagenome (GOLD analysis project Ga0213872, IMG submission 160071) | Rhizosphere microbial communities from Vellozia epidendroides in rupestrian grasslands, the National Park of Serra do Cipo, Brazil - RX_R2 | ecosystem: Host-associated > Plants > Roots >...
CGAAGCCGCCTACCAGCAGGCGCTGTGGGATACCGGCGTCGGTTTCCAGGTCAACGGCACCTTCGCCGAAACCGACCACAATCTCGACGCCCAGAATCTCGCGGACAAATTCGCCGTGACGGGCCTCTCGAGCTCGGCCAACGCCGTGCTCTATTACGACAAGGGCCCGTATGAGGCGAGGCTGGCCTATAACTGGCGCGACAAGTTCCTGCAATATCTCGCCCCGCCTCCGCTGAACGGCGCCGGTCAGGCGGTGACCCAGGTCCGGCCGCGCTACCAGCTCGATTTCGGCTCGACCTATCATGTCACCGATCAGGTCGGGGTGTTCTTCAACGCGGTCAACATCACCAATACGCCGCTGCTCAAATATGCCTATTATGGCAATCAATTCCTGTCTGCGGAGGATAGCGGCGTCCGCATCAATTTCGGGGTGCGAGCCAACTTCTGATCGATGACGGCACGTATCAAATCGGTGTGCATCGTGGGCGGCGGCTCGGCCGGATGGCTGGCCGCCGCCGTCATTGCCGCCCGTCACCGCGCAGGAACCGAAGACGACCTGCGGGTGACGCTGATCGAAAGCGAGACGGTAGGGATCCTCGGCGTCGGCGAAGGAACCTGGCCGACCATGCGCAACACGCTGCGCAAGGTCGGCATCTCCGAGACCGAGTTCTTCCGCGAATGCAACGTCTCGTTTAAGCAGGGCGCCAAATTCTCGAGCTGGGCCACCGGTGCCGAGGATGATTTCTACTATCATCCCCTGGTCTTGCCGGAAGGCTTCCCCTCCCTCGATCTGGCCTCGTATTGGAACCAGTACGCCCAGGGGAACGAGGAGGTTCCCTCCTTCTCCGACGCGGTCTGTTTCCAGGAAGCGGTGTGCGAACGGGGATTGGCGCCAAAGCTGATCACCACGCCGGAATACGCCTGCATCGCCAATTACGCCTATCATCTCGACGCGCATAAATTCGCGCAGTTCCTCAGGAAGCATTGCGTCGAGAAGCTGGGTGTCGAGCATGTGATCGACGAGGTCGACGACGTCGTCCTCGACGGCCAGGGCGACATCGCTCATCTGATGACGCGCAAAGGCGGGGCGCTGGCGGCGGATCTGTTCGTCGATTGCACCGGCTTTCACGCGCTGCTGATCGGCAAGGCGCTGGGCGTGCCGTTCCGTCCCTGCGGCGACGTGCTGTTCATCGACCGCGCCCTGGCCGTGCAGGTGCCCTACGAGACCCCGCGCCAGGAGATCGTTCCCCATACCTTATCGACGGCGCAGAAAAGCGGATGGGTGTGGGATATCGGCCTGCAGAACCGGCGCGGCGTCGGCTATGTCTATTCCAGCGCCCATACCACGAAGGAGGAGGCCGAGGCGGAACTGGCGGCCTATGTCGGTCCGGCGATCGAGAACCTGCAGCCGCGCGAGATCCCCATCCGCTCCGGCCACCGCGAGACGTTCTGGAAGGGCAATTGCGTCGCGGTGGGGCTGTCGGCCGGCTTCCTCGAGCCGCTGGAGGCGTCGGCGCTGGTGCTGATCGAACTCTCGGTCGAGATGATCAGCGCCATGATGCCGGCGACGCGCGACACCATGGAAATCACGGCGCGGCGTTTCAACGAGGTCACCCATTACCGCTGGGACCGCATCATCGATTTCCTCAAGCTGCATTACTGCCTGAGCCAACGCGCCGACAGCGACTTCTGGAACGACAATCGCGATCCCGACTCGATCCCCGACAGTCTGCGGGAACAGCTGGCCCTGTGGCGCTACCGGGCGCCCGGCGATCAGGATTTCTCCAGCAACAACGAGATGTTCCCCGCCGCCAGCTATCAATATGTGCTGTTCGGCATGGGGTTTAAGATGGATCTCAGCGACCGGTCCTATGTGGTGAGGAACGGCGCGCGGGCGGACGAGGCGTTCCGGCGCAACGTCCTGCTCAAGGACAAATGGACCCGCGTGCTGCCGAAGACCCGGGACCTGATCGACAAGATTCTCGAATACGGCATGGCGAAGGTGTGACGATGCATCTGGTGGAACTGTCCCGGCAAGACCATGCCCACTTGCGCATCGATCCGGCGCGGATGGCGGAGCAGGCCGCTTCGTGCCACATGATCCCGCTGGTGATCAGCGAATTCCGCCGCGCCATCGCCGATTTCCCCATCATGCTGGCCAAGAACCAGGAGACGGGGCGCTTCTCGCCCTACGCCGTGATGGGATTGGCGCCGGGCGAGAACCTGTTCTGGGACGGTGCCGGGTTGGACAGTTCCTATGTGCCGCTCAATCTGGGCCGCCTGCCATTCTGCATCGGCATCGACGAGGACGAGACGGGCGCGCCGCGCCACGCGGTCTGCGTCGACATGGAAAGCCCGATGGTGGACGATGCCGGCCCCGAGGGGCTGGTCGAAAGCGACGGGCGGGATAGCGCCTATTTCGGGACGATCCAGAAGATCCTGCAGGAGCTGCTGAGCTGGAAGCCGCGCACCGATCGCTTCATCGAGGTGCTGGCCGAGCGCGACCTGATCCGCGAGCTCAGGCTCGATATCGTCCTCAAAAGCGGGGCGCCGCTGGTGATCACCGGTCTTTACGCGATCGACGAGGACCGCTTCAACCGCCTGTCCGACGCGGACATCGCCGAGTTGCGGCGCGACGGCATCCTGGAACCGGCCTATGCGATGATGCTCTCGACCGCCCGCATCCAATCCCTGATCGATCGGCGCAACCGGGCAGAGGCCAAGGACGGCGCGTGGTTCCAATAGAGGCGCTGACCAGTTTCGATCCCGCCGCTTTGGCCAGCGTTTCGACGATCGGGGCCAGCGGCGCGCCGATCCGGGTGGTCGACGGGGTGTTCTCCGATCCCGGCGCGGTGGTGGCGGCGATCCGCGGCGCGGATCTGCCGATCCCGCATCCCGACGATTTTTATCCTGGCCTGCGCTATCCCCTGCCGGAAGCGTTTCATGCCCAATTCGCCGCCTGGCTGAGCCGCCTCACCGGGTGCGACGCGGTGTCCGAGCGAAACGGTTTCGTCTCGGTGGTCACCTGCCCGGCGAACCGGCTTCTGCCGATCCAGACCATCCCCCATTTCGACACGACAGATGAAGGGATCTTCGCCGCCGTGCTCTATCTGTTCGACGAGGGCTATGGCGGCACGTCCTTCTATCGCCACCGCTCGACCGGACTGGAACTGCTGGACGCCCGCAGCGAACGCCTCTACCGCGCCGCACTGCGGCGCGAGGTTCCGGATCCCGCGGCGCTATCGCGCCGCTACCGCAACGGCGACGACGCCCTCTTCGAACGCATCCACCGCCAGGCACCCCGCTTCAACCGGATGGTTCTGTATCCCGGCCGGCTCCTCCATTCGGGCGACATCGCGCCGGACTATGCCGGCGCCGCGGGACCGAATGACGGCAGGCTGACCATCACCGCGCTTTGCCGGTTGCGGGCCTAGTAGCGAGATGAATTGACATCCTGACGCACGGCCTCCTCAGGAGGTCAGGGAGCGTCGCGCTTGCGCAATTCCTCGGCCGGGATGTGTACGATCTTGCCGTTCTGCACCACGACCAACGCAGTATTGGTTTGGATCGCCGTCCGCCGCGCCATCTCGGCCGCCCGCTCCATCGCGGCGGGCGATGCGCGCAAATCTGCGTCCTTAGCCTCGGAAAGATCTCGCTTGGTCATCAGTCCTCACCCCTACCCTTGCATAACGTATTGTCATACAAAGTCCAGACACCCCGCTCCGGCTTGCCCAAGTACCACCGCCTTGCTAAGTCAGCAAGGCGGTAGCATAGCACGCAACTGCCGACTTCACTGGAACGGCTGATTTTCTGGGGTTTTCATTGGAGCGGGTGAAGGGAATCGAACCCTCGTCGTAAGCTTGGGAAGCTTCTGCTCTACCATTGAGCTACACCCGCGCGCCAAAGGCGACGGTTTGGTTATAGGGGGCCGCAGGCGGGCTGGCAAGAGGGGGTTATGAGGGCGGGCTGTTCAGCTTGGTCAGATAATCGACGATGGCGGGGATGTCCTCTTCCGCCACGCTGGCCTTGTAGACCTTGATCATTTTGGTCACTTCCGCCTGCCAGGCCGTCCTGGTAAGCGGCGGCTGGGCGAACACCATGTCGGCGGAGTGGCAGGCGGTGCAATTCGCATTCACCGGGTCGGAGCCGGGTCCGGTGAAATAAGGGCCGGGGTTCGAGAGGTCGACCTTGAGGGATTTCGGCGGTTCGGCGGCGATGGTCGTCACCGGAAGGGACGCGGCGAGGAGGAGGGTGGTCAGGCGCTTCATCACACGGCCTCCACCGGCGTCGTTTCGATCTGGCTGCGCATATAGCCCGACGGGTTCCAATTCGGCTGCTCCGGCTGGACCTCGTTCTTGGCGTTGGTGCAGCGGACCTTCAATTTGTGCGCCCCCCGCTCGGCCAGGGTGAACTCCGCTTCCCAGCGGCGGAAGCCGTATTTTCCTTCGTCCTTGCCCAGCTTGGCGGGCTGCCAGGTGCGGCCGTCATCGGCGGAGAAATCCACGCTTTTCACGCCGCAATCGCCACCGAAGGCGATGCCGCGTGCGGTGATCGGGGCGGTGGCGGCGATCTTCTGGTCGGCCGGGATGTTGGTGATGAAACTGCGCGGCAGCATGCGGTTGATCGGGATCAGCGGCACCCCGGTCTCGCCCGGTGTCATCGTGGCGAAGGGACGGTCGGGGATCAGATAGGCGGTCTTCATCCAGAAATTCTCGTCCGGCTTGTCGAGAATTTCGATGTCGCTCAGCATCTTGATCCAATAGGTCGCGTACCAGCCCGGCACGACGAGGCGCAGCGGGAAGCCGTTCAGCAAGGGCAGCGGCTTGCCGTTCATCGCATAGGCGATCATCACCTCGCCGTCGCGGGCGTGATCGATCGAGAGGGATTTCATGAAATCCGGGCCATCCGGGCTGGTCGGCTGGTCGAGCCCATTGAAGCGCACCTGCTGCGCCCCGGCCTTGACGCCGGCGCGGTCCAGCACATCCTTTAAGCGGACGCCGGTCCACAGCGCATTGCCCATCGCGCCATTGCCCCACTCGCCGCCCGGCACGCGCGGAGCGAAGAAGCCGCGGCTGTTGCCGGAACATTGGTTGACCGCGGCGAGCTCCACCTTTGGCATCGCCATCAGCTCCTTCAGCGACAGCGACAGGCTTTGGTTCGTGTGGCCGCGTACCGTCAGGCAGAAGGTCTTTGTGTCGATGGACTCGGGAATCTCGGCCCAGTGCCAGCGCACATAGAATTTGTCGTTGGGGGTGAAGACGCCCTGGTCGAACACCGACATCGGCGTCTCCAGCAGCGGCGCCCGGGTGCGCAGCAGGATCATCTCGCTCTTCTGCGCGAACTCATGGGAAAGCGTCCGCTTGCCGTCGCCGCCCGGCAGGCCGAGATCGATCATCGATTGCGCCCTGGCGGCGGTCGCGCCCAGGCCCAGCAGGGCGGCCTGGCTCAGCAAAAGGCGGCGGCTGAACGGTGTTGCTGTCTTCTGCATGGCGCATTCCCCGTAATTTTGTTGGACAATATCGCAAGGCTTGACCGGCCACCAGCGCTTCGCTATGTGTGAGAAATCGTGGTGATTTGGCGACCAGCTTGCGGCCACGTAAAATAAGCGGCTAAAGGGTCACGCGCTGATGAAAGCCCTGACCCGTCCGGTCGGGGTTTTTCGTTTGGCGGAGGATTTCATGAGCGACGGTTCCGGTTCCGAGTCCAACAAGCAGGATCAGTGGCGCCTGGCCACCCGGTTGGTGCGCGGCGGCTTGACCCGCAGCGGCCACTGCGAGACCAGCGAAGCCCTTTACCTGAATTCCGGCTATGTCTATGACAGCGCGCTGGAGGCCGAGCAAAGTTTCGACGGCACCCTGAACCGCTTCGTCTATTCGCGCTTCGCCAACCCCACCGTCGCCATGTTCGAGGAGCGGCTGCGCCAGATCGAGGGCGCCGAGGCCTGCCGCGCCACCGCCAGCGGCATGGCCGCCGTCTCGGCAGCACTTCTCTGCAAGATCCGCGCGGGCGACCGCGTCGTCGCCTCGCGCGCGCTGTTCGGCTCGTGCAGCTGGGTGCTGACCGATCTGATGCCGCGCTATGGCGTGACGGTCGAGCTGGTCGACGGCACCAGCCTCCCTGCCTGGGAAAAGGCGCTGTCCAAGCCCACCGCCCTGGTCTTCCTGGAAACCCCGTCGAACCCGACCCTGGAGCTGATCGACATCGCGGCGGTGGCCGGCCTCACCCACAAGGCGGGCGGCCTGCTGGTGGTCGACAATGTCTTCGCCACGCCCTTGCTGCAGCGGCCGATGGCGCTGGGCGCGGACATCGTCGTCTATTCCGCCACCAAGCATATCGACGGGCAGGGACGCACGCTGGGCGGCGCCATCCTCTGTTCGACCCAGTTTCTCACCGATCATCTCGGGCCCTATCTGCGCCATACCGGGCCGGCCCTGTCGCCCTTCAACGCCTGGGTTCTGCTGAAGGGGCTCGAGACGCTGGACCTGCGCGTCGCCCGCCATGTCGAGAATGCCGGCCGCGTCGCCCGTTTCCTGGAAAGCCAGGACGCCATCGCCCGGGTGATCTATCCCGCCCTGCCCAGCCATCCGCAGCACGAGCTCTATGCGCGGCAGATGGGCGGCGGCGGCCCGATCGTCGCCTTCGAGCCGAAGGGCGGCAAGCCGGCCGCCTTCGCCCTGCTCGACCGTCTGCGCCTGATCGACATCTCGAACAATCTGGGCGACGCCAAGAGCCTGATTACCCATCCCTGGACCACCACCCACGCCAGCCGTCCGGCCGAGGAGAAGAAGGCCATGGGCATCACCGAGGGGCTGGTGCGCCTGTCGGTCGGGCTCGAGGATGCCGAGGACCTGATCGAAGACCTGGCGGCGGCGCTGCGCGCGACGGCCGTATAGGTGTCGGGCCTTGCATCTTTCTGCTAGGCTCCCATCTTTGCACCCAAGGCCGGTTTGGAAGGCAAGAGCACGATGAGTAAAGGGGTCGGCCCGGACAACGACGCCCAATGGCGGTCGGGCGCCGCCTATTCGCAGACGACTCGTTCGCTGACGGTCACGGTCGAGCCCTCTTATCTTGAGGAGCAGTCCTCGCCGGCAGATGGTCAGTATGTCTGGGCCTATCGCGTGCGGATCGAGAATCACGGCGTCCACACCGTCCAGCTGTTGCGCCGCCATTGGCGCATCACCGACGCGCTGGGGCGCCTGAAGGAAGTGAAGGGGCCGGGCGTGGTCGGCGAGCAGCCGGTGCTGCGGCCGGGCGACGCCTACGAATATACCAGCGGTACGCCGCTTACCACGCCGTCGGGCATCATGTCGGGCAGCTATCAGATGGAAAGCGAGAGTGGCGAGCATTTCGACATCGTCATCCCCGCCTTCTCGCTGGACAGCCCGCATCAGCCCCGGCGCATAAACTGACGGAGTCTCCCATGAACGAGCAGTCCAGGCCCGGCGTCCAGCCGGCCGCCAGCCAATCCGTGATCCGACCCAGCCGGGAAGAGGCGGAAGAGGCGGTGCGCACCCTGATCCGCTGGGCCGGCGACGATCCGGCGCGCGAGGGGCTGGTCGGGACGCCCGACCGGGTGGTGCGCTCCTACGAGGAGTTCTACGCCGGCTACGACGAGGATCCCTTCGAGATCCTGCAGCGCACCTTCGAGGAGACCGACGGCTACGACGAGATGGTGCTGCTGCGCGACATCCGCCTGGAAAGCCATTGCGAGCACCACATGGTGCCGATCATCGGCAAGGCCCATGTCGCCTATCTGCCCGATCGCCGCGTCGTCGGAATTTCAAAGCTGGCCCGCGTGGTCGAGATCTATGCCCGCCGCCTGCAGATCCAGGAAAAGCTGACCGCCCAGGTCGCCAACACCCTGCAGGAAGTGTTGAAGCCGCGCGGCGTGGCGGTGGTGATCGAAGCCGCCCATCAATGCATGACCACGCGCGGCATCAAGAAGCCCGGCGTGACCATGGTGACCAGCCGCATGCTGGGCGCCTTCCGCGACGACCAGTCGACGCGCCGCGAATTCATGGGCCTGATCAGCAGCCACGCGACCCACCTCGCCAACCATTGACTTCCTCTCTCCTTGTGAGAGAGGGTCGGGGCTGAGGGGGAAAAGCGTGTTCGATATTCGTCCGGTCCTGTTCGCCAACGGGCTGCTGCTGGTGGTCCTGGCCGCTGCCATGGGCATTCCCCTGACGCTCGACCTGCTGGTGAAGGGCGGCGAGGCGCCGGCCTTCGCCGCCGGGCTGGCGTTTACCGGGTTCTTCGGCGCGGCCCTGGCCCTGGCCGGGCGGGGACGCGGCCATTTCGGTCTCGGCACGCGCCAGGCCTTCCTGTTCGGCGCCAGCGGCACCATCCTGGCCGCGCTGTTCTGCGCCCTGCCGCTGGTGCTGGGCTCGCGCCACCTGTCCTACACCGATGCGGTGTTCGAGGCGGTTTCCGGCATCACCACCACCGGCGCGACCGTGCTGACCGGATTGGACACCGCGCCGGCCGCCCTGCTGCTGTGGCGGGCCTTGCTGCAATGGCTGGGCGGGGCCGGGCTGATCATCGCCGCCCTGGCGCTGCTGCCGCTGCTGCGCATCGGCGGCATGCAGATCTTCCGCGTCGAGAATTCCGGCCAGGACGGCCAAATGGCGCCGCGCCTGCCGCGTCTCGCCGGCCGTCTGATGACGATCTACGGGGTGCTGACCCTGATCACCGCGATCGCCCTGAAACTGGCCGGGATGAGCGTGCTGCAGGCGGTCTGCCACGCCATGTCGGCGCTCTCGACGGGCGGTTTCTCGACATCGGACCATTCGCTGGCCTCGTTCAACGACGCGGCGCGCTGGATCTGCGCCGTCGCCATGATCGCCGGCGGAACCAACCTCTCGCTGTTCATCAGCCGCTGGCGCGGCAAGCGCTGGCGCATCCTGCGCGACACCCAGGTGCGGTGGTACGTCGCCACCATAGTGGGATTCAGCCTGGCGCTGACCTTCTGGTATTGGGCGGTCGACGGCAAACACCCGCTGGTCGCCTTGCAACATGCCGGCTTCCAATCGGCCTCGATCATCACCACCACCGGATTCCGCCTGTCCGAGGACCAGGGCTGGGGCGGCTTTCCCCAGGTGGCGATCTTCGTGATGAGCTTCATCGGCGGCTGCACCGGCTCGGCCGCCGGCGGCATCAAGATCTTCCGCTACGAGGTGCTGTTCGCCGTCAGCCGGCTGCATGTCGCCCGCATGCTCTATCCGCACGGGGTGTTCTCGGTCACCTTCAACCGGCTGCGCCTGCCCGAGGCGGTGCTGCGCTCGGTGCTGGGCTTCTTCATGCTCTATTTCAGCTGCTATGCGGCGCTGTCCATCGCCCTGGCGGCGGTCGGGGTCGATCCCCTGACCTCGCTGTCGGCGGCGGCGGCGGCGATCGGCAATGTCGGGCGCGGTGTCGGCCCGGTGATCGGCGTGTCGGGCGGCTATGCCGCGCTGCCGGTGGCGGCGAAATGGCTGCTGTCGCTGGGCATGCTGTTCGGGCGGCTCGAACTGGTGCCGCTGCTGCTGCCCTTCTTCTCCGGCTTCTGGAAGCACTGAGATGGTCGATCCGCGCCCGGTGCTGTGGGGAGTGGGGCTGCTGCTGGCGGCGTTCGCGCCGATGATGGCGCTGCCCGCCTTGGCCGATTGGATCGCCGGGGATCCCGACTGGCCGGTGTTCGTCGGCTGCGCCACCTTCTGCCTGTTCGGCGGGCTGGTGCTGGCGCTCGGCAATCTCAGCCATCGCGCCCGGCCGTTCTCGGCTCGCCAGGTGGTGCTGCTGGCGGTCTTCGGCTGGCTGGCCCTGATGCTGGCCGCCGCCCTGCCGCTGCTGTTCGGCCGGCCGCATCTGTCGGCCGCCGATGCCGTGTTCGAGGCCACCGCCGGCATCACCGCCACCGGCGCCACCGTGTTGCGCCATCTCGACACGACGTCGCCCGGGCTGCTGCTGTGGCGCTCCTTGCTGCAATGGATGGGCGGCATCGGCGTGCTGACCGTCAGCGTCGCGGTGCTGCCGCAGCTCAATGTCGGCGGCATGCAGCTCTACCGCATGGAGACCTCGCGGCTCGACGACCGGCTGGCGCCGCGCGCGCTGCGCATGCTGGCCGGCATCCTCTCGGTCTATCTCGGCCTGACCGTGGTGCTGGGCGTGTTGCTGTGGGTGGCCGGCATGCCGCCTTATCCGGCGCTGCTGCATGCGCTGAGCACCATTTCCTGCGGCGGCTTCTCCAGTTCGGACGCCTCGGTCGGCCATTGGCACAATCCCGGGGTCGATTGGGTGATCCTGGTCGGCATGCTGCTGGGCGGCGCGCCCTTCGTGGTGCATTGGCAAGTGCTGCGCCGCGACTGGCGCCAGGTCGGGCGCAACGGCCAGTTGAAGGGCTATCTGGCGGCGATCGTCCTGTCGTCGCTGGCCATCACCCTGTGGCTGGTGCTCGAACAGAACGCCAAGCCGCTGCCGGCGCTGCGCCATTCGCTGTTCGCCGTGACCAGCGTGATGACCGGCACCGGCTACGCCACCATGGATTGGAGCCGCTGGACCGGTTTCCCGCTGGCCATGCTGTTCCTGCTGACCTTCATCGGCGGCTGCGCCGGGTCGACCGCCGGCGGCATCAAGATGTTCCGCGTCCAGGTGCTGTTCGCCAATGCCCGTCTGCAATTCCGCCGCATGCTGCACCCCAACGCGGTGCTGATACCGCGATTCGAGGGACAGACCGTGTCGGAAGCGGCGGCGGAATCGGTGCTCGGCTTCCTGTTCGTCTACATCCTTTCCTTCGCGTTGCTGGCGATGGCTCTGGCGCTGGTGGGGATGGGCTTCGTTCCGGCGCTGGCGGCGTCGGCGGCGGCGCTGGCCAATCTCGGCGCCGGCATCAGCCCGGAAATCGGGCCAATGGCCGGTTTCGGCGGCTTGCCCGAGGCGGCGAAATGGCTGCTGTCGGCGGCCATGCTGTTCGGGCGGCTGGAACTGTTCCTGCTATTGGCCTTGTTCAGCCGTGACTTCTGGCAGGACTGACCATTCTGGTTCAGTATGACAGCAAGGCGACAAACCGTCCCATGTGAGAGGGCCTGATGCTGTCCGATCTCTTCCTGCCGGCCGCGGGACAGCCCCTGACCGGGCTCTATAATCCGTGGCTGGTGCTGCTGTCGGTGGTGGTCGCCATCTTCACGGCGACCCTGGCGCTGCAGATGGTCGATCTGGCGGCGCGCGGCGCGAGCTGGCTGAAGGTCGCCACCATCGCCACCGCCTGCATCGCCCTGGGGTCGGGGGTATGGGCGATGCATTTCATCGCCATGCTGGCCTTCAATCTGTGCGTCCAGGTCGATTACGACCCGACCATCACCGGCCTCTCCATGCTGCCCAGCCTGCTCGCCTCGGCGGTGGCGCTGACCATCATCGCCAAGCCCCGTCTGACCCGCGGCGAGCTGCTGGTGGGCGGGGTGCTGGTGGGCGGCGGCATCGGCTCGATGCACTATGTCGGCATGGCGGCGATGCGCATGGCGCCGGCGCTGCGCTATTCCTCGGCCTATTTCGCCCTGTCGATCGTCGTCGCCGTGGCGCTGGCGATCCTGGCGCTGTGGATCCGTTTCGGCCTGCAGAGCCGCCGCTTCGGCCTGTTGGCCAGCGGAACGGTGATGGGGCTGGCGATCGCCGGCATGCATTACACCGGCATGGCGGCGGCGCGCTTTTACGGCGATCCCGCCCTCCAGGATCCCGGCTTCGTGCCCGAGACCGGCACCCTGGCCTTCGGCGTCACGGCAATCACCGTCGTAATCGTGCTGCTGGTGGCGGTGGTCAACGCGCTATTGCGCTATCGCGCCATGGTGACGGAACTGACCATCAGCGAATCGCGCGTGCTGGCGCTGACCGCCACCGCTATCGACGGGGTCATCTCGATCTCGGCCGAGGGGACGATCCTGCATGTCAACGAGGCGACCGAGCGCCTGTTCGGCTGGTCCGCCGGCGAGATGGTCGGGCGCAACGTCGCGATGCTGATGCCCGAGCCTTACCGGTCCGAGCATGACGGCTATCTCGGCCATTATCTCGAGACCGGCGAGGCGCACATCATCGGCGCGGCGCGCGAGGTGATGGCGCGGCGCAAGGACGGCAGCACCTTCCCGATCCGCCTGGCGGTCGGCCATGCCCGCCTGCCCGAGGGCAACATGTTCGTCGGCTATATCACCGACATCACCGAGCGGCGTCTCCTCGAACAGGATCTGCGCGACGCCAAGACCCGCGCCGAACAGGCGGCGGCGGCGCGCACCGCCTTCCTCGCCAATATGAGCCACGAGATTCGCACGCCGATGAATTCGATCCTCGGATTTGCCGAGGTGTTGCTGAATTCCAAGCCGACGTCGGAGCAGGCCCACGCGCTGGGCATCATGCGCAATTCGGCCCGCTCGCTGCTGCGGCTTCTGAATGAGATTCTCGACACCGCCAAGCTCGACCGCGGCGCCATGGAGCTCTTGAACCAGCCCTTCGACCTGCGCGCCCTGGCCGAGGAGGTGATCGCCGCCCAGACCACCGCCGCCGACAAGAAGGGGCTGCGCCTGTCGCTCGATTATGCGCCGGATCTGCCGACCCGTTTCCTCGGCGACGAGCTCAGGATCCGCCAGGTGCTGAGCAACCTGCTGGGCAACGCGGTAAAATTCACCGAGGCCGGCGAGGTCGAACTCGGCGTGTCGGCCGAGGGCGGCAAGGTGCATATCCTGTTGCGCGACACCGGCATCGGCATCGCCGCCGACCGCCTGGAGAGCATCTTCGATCCCTTCACCCAGGCCGATGTTTCCCTGTCGCGCCGTTACGGCGGCACCGGGCTCGGCACCACCATCAGCAAGCAGCTGGTCGAGTTGATGCGGGGCCGGATCTGGGTGGAGAGCGAACTCGGCAAGGGAAGCTGCTTCCACGTCCTGCTGCCGCTCACCCCGACCACGATCGAAGCCGCCGAGCCGGCCGCCGCCGGCCAGGCGCCGTCCTTGCCCGCCCTGCGCATCCTCTATGCCGACGACGTGCCGCAGAATCTCGAACTGGTGCGGATGATGCTGGAGCCGCTGGGCCACCGCCTGACCCTGGTGGAGTCCGGCGAAGCGGCGCTGGACGCGTCGGCGGAGCAGCCCTTCGACCTGATCCTGCTCGACGTCCGCATGCCGGGGCTGAGCGGCCTCGACACGGCGACGCGCATCCGCCAGCGCGAGCGCGGGCGGGCCGAGGCGGCGGTGCCGATCATCGCCCTGTCGGCCAGCGTGCTGGAGGAGGATCGCCAGCAGGCGATGCGCGCCGGCATGGACGGCTTCATCGCCAAGCCGATCGAGCGGCCGCTTCTGCTGCACGAAATCGCCCGCGTGCTGGGGGGCGACGCCCTCCAAACCGTCCTGCCCGAGCCCGTCCGCCGCCGGCCGGTCTTCGACCGGGCCGGCGCCTTGCTGCGCTGGGACGATGACTGGGTGGTGCTGGCCGACATGCTGGAGCTATTCTTCCACCAGCACCGCGATGCGCCCGTCCGCCTGGATCAGCTTATCGCCGCCGGCGAGCGGGCCGAGGCGATGGAGCTCGCCCACAAGGTCAAGGGCGTGGCCGGCAATCTCGGCCTGTCCGATCTGTTCGGGGCGCTGGCCGCGCTCGAAGCCATGCTGGCGCAGCCGGCGGCCGATCCTGACGACGCGCTCGAGACGGCGGCGGTAGCGATGGATAACGCCTGGGCCGCGCTCGAGCCGGAACTACGCCAAACCCGCTCGCCCGCGGCGGCGGCCCTGGCCGATCTGGTGGCCTTCGACCCGGAGGTTCTCGACGCCGCCCTGGCCAATCTGGGCAAGGCGGCGCGCCGCGGCGCGGTGGATGACAGCGCGCTGGGAATCGTCTCGGCCATGCTGCCGCTGGCCGAAATCGCCGATCTCAGGCGGGCGCTGGAAGCATCGGACTTCGCCGAGGCCGCACGGCTGATCGGCGCCTTGCAATCCAGCAAGGGCCGATCTTACGCCGAATAGGTGCTTACGGAGCGTTGTCGATCCAGTTGGCAAAGCTGGTGCGGATATTGGGATCCACTTCTTCGTCGAAGCCGCGCACCAGATCGTAGGTCATGTCGTAGAGCAGCTGGTCGCGCTCGTTCAGCTTCTGCCCTTCCGGCTCGGTGCGCGAGCGGAAGGATTTGCCGGTGACGTCGGCGACGGTGAACTGGTGCTCGTCCAGCATCTGGAGCGTCACGTCGACGGTCTCGTCGACCCGCGCCGCCTGCTCTTTCTTGAACATGCCGCCGACCGACAGGTCGGTGGCCAGCGGCGTCTCGGTGGCTTGGGCCTTGTGGATGACGACGCGCAGGATGCCCTCCTTGCCGACCGGCTTCAGACGGTCCTGGGCCCAGTGGCGGATCGCCTTCTCGGGCGAGACCGGCATGTCGTACTCGATATTGGGGCGGGCGGCCGGGGCGGTATATTCGTTGACCACCTCGACGCGCGCGATGTTCAGCCGGATCGGCGGCTTGTAGAGGAAAGTCATGTCGGGCAGGCGTTGCGTCGGCGGCGGCGGCGAGGAACACGCCGACAGCGCCAGGCAAACACCGAACCCCACCCCCACAAGACGAGACCAATGACTTGTCATGTCGTTACTCCGCATAGAGCCGATCGAGGTCATCTTCGGCAAAAGAATAGGACGATTTGCAGTACTCGCAAGTCACGACGATGTGACCGTTTTCGTCCTTCATCTCTTCCATTTCCGCGCGGGGAAAGGATTTCAGGGTGGTTTCGACGCGCGCGGCCGAGCAGCGGCAGCGCATGCGCAACGGCCGCGCCTCGTGCACTTCGAGCTGTTCGGCGTGATAGAGGCGGTGCAGCAGATCGGCGGCCGGCAACCTGATGTCGAACAGCTCGGATTGCTTGGTGCTGGCCAGCAGGATGGTGGCGCGGTTCCAGTTCTCCTCGGCCTCTTCGGCGGTGAGGATCGGGCTGTTGGGCCCCAGCGGCATGCGCTGGATCATCAGCGCCGCCGCCTGCCAGCCCTCGTCGCCGCGCGGCGGGCGGGCCGCCAGCAGATAGGCGGTTTCGAGCTGTTCCGATTGCTGGAAATAAAGCTGGGCGCATTCCTCCAGCGAGGCGCCGGTCAATTCGACGATGCCCTGGTAGCGCTCGGTGTCGGGGCCCTGGT
>Ga0213872_10001492_pt1 | contig 15102 bp, 18 predicted proteins | sample VelepicomBERX_R2_FD_160071 | JGI IMG/M metagenome (GOLD analysis project Ga0213872, IMG submission 160071) | Rhizosphere microbial communities from Vellozia epidendroides in rupestrian grasslands, the National Park of Serra do Cipo, Brazil - RX_R2 | ecosystem: Host-associated > Plants > Roots >...
GGCGCCAACCATCCAAGGCGAATGGCTATTCTCAACAACCTGATATGAAATTTGTTCTCTACTCCGCAATTTCATATCGTAGTCTTGCTTGCGCATTGGCGAGGACAGGATGGCGTAAGCTTCGCGAATCGCTTTGCCCCTGAGCATGCCGCTTTCCGACGTCATGTCGTTTGCAAGTTCCTCAAGACAGAATTGGTAGGCTTGTTCAATTTGCGCACTCGATGCTGTGCGACTGACGCCGAGGACATCATATAGGGTTTTCATAAGCAGAATGCAGTCCACCTATTGAAAATACACGCAGGCGAATGATCGGAACGGTGCGAAACGACATATTCGCGCCAGCCGACCGGCTACGGCCGATGTTAGCAGATCGATGCAGAACGAAGCAATGGATTGGTACCTGTGAAACTTAACAGGCGCCATACTTCTACTTTCGGTTTGTGGCTATGGTTACGGGAAATTTCGCCTGCCAGGTTTTCTTCGGACAGTCAGTCGTTGGTTCTATTCGTCGAGCCATGTCATCCTCAGCGACATGCCAGAAGACATTTTGGGAAACGTTGAAGCAGCTCAAACTGTAACCCCCAACTCCCGCAATATCTGATCTTTCATCTCCTGCAGCTCCGGGTTGGAGAGCTTGCGGGGATGCGGGTGAGACACTTCGAACGTGGCTTGTATGCAGGTGGGCCGCGGCGAGAGCACCAGGATGCGGTCTGCCAGGAACAGCGCTTCCTCGACGTCGTGCGTGATAAGAAGCACGGTGTGGCGCTCTTCCTCCAGGATGCGCAGCAGTTCCTTGCGCATCTTCAAAGCCATCAGCGCATCCAGCGCCGAGAACGGCTCGTCCATGTACAGGATCTCGGGCTTGACCACCAAGGCACGGGCAATCTCCGCGCGCTTCAACATGCCGCCCGACAGCTCGTGCGGATAGCTGTTCTCGAATCCTTTCAGTCCGACCAGTTCCGCGTAATGGTCCGCCAGCGCGGCCCTGCTGCCATGGCCGCGGCTGTCGCCGGTGAGGCCAAACATCAGGTTCTGCTGGACTGTCAGCCACGGGAATACCGATCCGTGTTGTGAAATAGCGATGCCTTTCGGGCTGGGGCCGTTGCGTACTTGGCCGTCGATGCGCACCTCGCCTGAACTGGGCCGTTCGAACCCGGCCATGATCTTCATCAGCGTCGATTTGCCGCATCCGGATGGGCCGACGATGGCCACAAATTCGCCGTTTTTGACGGTCAGGCTGACGCCGCCAACCACCGGCAGTTCCTTGAATTGCTTCTTGACGTTGTTGACGACGATCTTAGCGTCCATAGCGCCACCTTACCGATTTGAGTCCCTCGAGTTTGCGCATCCCTACATCCAATATCAGGCCAATGATGCCGATGATAATCATGGCCGCCACCACCAGGTCATACCGGTTGCCAGCGTTGCGCGAGTCCATGATCAGGTAACCAAGGCCGGAGCGCAGCGCGATCATTTCGGCCGCCACCACCACCAGCCACGCCACACCGAGCGCAATGCGCATGCCCACGATAATTTCCGGTAGCACCGCGGGAACGATGACCTGGCGAAACAACACCAGGCGCGACACGCCGAAATTTTCCGCAGCACGCAGATAGCGCTTTTCGATGGTGTGCACGCCAGCGGCGGTCTGCACGATCATCGGAAATACCGAGGCAATGAAGATCAGGAAGACAGGCGACAGGTTGCCGACGCCGAACCACAGGATGGCGATCGGGATCCAGGCGATGGGCGATATAGGCCGCAGCATCTGGAATACGGGGTTGAGCGTAATGTAGGCGCTTTCCACGCGACCCATCCACAATCCGAGCGGAATGGCGACCAGCGAGGCCAGACCGAAGCCGCAAGCAACGCGCAATAATGAGGCGCTGATATGGTCCCATAGCGTGCCATCATCGATCAACTCCATCGTCCCCGTCACCACCTGCAGCGGTGTGGGGAAGATTACGCTTTCTGTCTGTATGACAACGATCCACCACACAGCGATCAGGGCGATCATGACCGCGAGCGGTGGCAAAATTTTCTTTAGTTTTTCCATGAATACCGGTTTCTTAGGTTGACAGCATTCTGTGCAATTGGCGCCAGGCGCGCGTTGCGCGCCATTGCAGGCGCGGCCAGCCGCCCGACGGCATGGCGTCGACAACGACCCTCATTTGGCCGCTGGCGTGCGCGGTGCAGGCGAAATCGTTGACGGAGACGGTTTCAAACGGCAGCCGAAAGCTTTGCCCAGGCATGATCAGCACCGGGCCGAATATTTGCGGCACGTTGTCCAGGTTGCGCAACAGGAGCACATCGTTGGCGCCCTGCGTCAGATGGACTTCAGACGGCAGGATTTCGACCTTGTCGCCGGCCATGCGGCGCGCCCAGGTGCCATTGGGAATCTCGAATAGTTCGTCGCGCGACACCAGGGCGATGGGGGCCAGTGCGGCCCAGACAATGCAAGCCGCTGCTGCTATACAAATTGCAGCGGCAGCCAACGGCAAACGGGAATGCGGGGTCTTCAATTCTTCAGCAACAAGGTGGCATCATGTACCACATCGTCCGCGGTGCGACCGAACGGCAGCAGGGCACGCAGGCTGCCCTTGCGGTCGACGAAGTACAAGTAGGAGGAATGGCCGATCACGTAATCCTTGCTGCCTTCGATCTGCTTCCTGACAGCGCTGATGCCGTAGTCCTGGCGCACCTTGGCCATCTGCTGGGGCGTGCCAGTGGCGCCCAGGAAACTCGCATCGAAGTTGCGCAAGTAGTTGCGCATACGCTCGGGCGTGTCGCGCTCGGGATCGACCGTCACATAGACGACTTGCAGCTGGCTGGCCAATGCGCCCATCCGCTTGTGCGCCTCGGCCAGCACCGCCAGAGTGACAGGACAGACATCCACGCAGCTGGTATAGCCGAATTCCAGCAGCACGAGTTTGCCGCGGAATTGGCTGAGCTTCAGTTCCTTGCCATCCGAGCCTTGCGCACTGAAGTCGGGAGCCATGCGCGGAGGATCGAACACGCCGGCCTTCAGGCCCAGGGGATTGGCGGGATCGCTTGCAGCGCCAGAGCCGGCACTAACGGCGGCACAGCAGGCCAACAGTAAAACGGAAAGGCAGCGTTTCAAAGTGCTCACAGCGAGATAGTGACGGGTTTGATCGCCTTGACGAAACTCTCGTCCACGTAAGTTTCGTAGGAGATGGGATGCTTGATGGTGCCCGCATCGATGGATAGTTGCATCAGCTCGTCGAATTCTGCCCTTATCATGCGCAGGTCGCCGTAGGTGACGCGGTCGGCCGGGTTCTGCATCACGAAGCGCAGTACGGCCGGGTCCTGGTTGAAGTACTTGCGGCCAGATGCGACCATTATCGCCCTTTCGCGGTTGACCGGTGTAGAGTCCAGCCAATTGCCGGCGGCTTGCACGTAGTTGACCAGCTCTTGCACCAGCGGGCGATTTTCCCTGATCAGCTCTTCGCGCACTGTCAGTACGCAGCAGATGTAATTGCGCCATTCGTCGCGCGTCATCGCCAGCGGACGGGCGTAGCCCGCGCGTTGGGCAGCGGCACCAAACGGTTCGCCTGTGCAATAGCCATCCACTGCCTTGGCATATAAGGCGGCCGGCATGTCGGGCGGCGCCATCTCGACAATTTCGATGTCCTTCGGCGACATGTTTTCACGTGCCAGCATCTTGCGCAGAAACAGGAAGTCCACGGCAAAGCGGCTGGGAATGGCGATACGTTTGCCGCGCAGGTCACCGAATTTCCTGTAGTTCGAATCCGTGCGTACCATGATGACGGCGCCTGAACGGTGCCCCAGTGAAACGATCTTGACAGGGATGCGCTTGTCAGCAAGGTCCATCACCAGCGGCGCCAGCATATAGGCAGCCTGGATGCGGCCCGTCATCAGGGATTCTTTGATTTCCGGCCAGCCATTGTATTTGCTGTATTCGAAGCCGCGCGGCAGCGAGCCTGGCTTGCCGGCCGAAGCGGCATTCGCTACGCAGGCGACAGGCAAGGTGAGATTGCAAGTGACGGGCAGGCCGCCGACCTGTATGGGCGACTCGGCGGCGTCGGCGTCGCTGGATGAAAACATCAAGGGCAGCGATGGCACAGCGGCAGATAACAGACCACCCAGTAATCGTCGGCGCAGGGGCGAATCAAGCCGTGTACTGGCACCAATGTCCATCGTATTGCATCTCCGTATAGTATGTGTAGTTATCTTACAGGGTTTTCCGTGCCAGAAGCTCGCAAATGCTTGTGATGCCATGCGAAAAGCGATCTAACACGATGAATTGATTGGAGAACGGGCTTGTGCTGCGTGCCGGCCCCCATCGTAAGATGCAGCATGCGACTGGGCGCGAATACTTGGGCCGTATGCCAGATCCCGCGTGGAACGATGATAGCGCCACGGTCGCGCATTTCCAGCATTTGCACACCACCGGATTGTTCGAACATTGACATCCTCCCCGTCCTAAAGGACGAGGATTCCTACGGCGCTGCGCGTTGATTTGCGAGTCGCTTCGGTGGGTTCCTGCTTCACCGAGCGGCCTGACTGCGCCGGCTCTCCACAGGCTAACAAGCGGTATCCACGCTCTAAAACATTGATCGCGCCAACGACATCGGCGTGATTTTCATAGCCACAATCGACACACAAGAATTTCGCTTGTGTCTGGCGATTGTCTTTTGATACATGGCTGCAAGCTGGGCACGTTTGGCTGGTGTGATGCGGCGCAACGGCAAGCAATATGCCACCGCGCCACTGCACCTTATACGCCAGTTGTCGCCTGAATTCGCCCCAGCCCTGATCGAGAATTGAGCGGTTCAGGCCGGACTTCTGTTTCACCTTCCTGCCAGGCTGTTCGCTATTGCCCTTGGAGGAGCTGGACATATTTCGTACTTGCAAATCCTCAATACATACGAGCGCGTGGTTTTGGCTGGTCGTTGTTGTAGCCTTGTGCAGGAAGTCTTTTCGGGCGTTAGCGATGCTGGCGTGAATCTTCTGGACTTTGGCTTTCGCCTTTTTCCAGTTGTTACTGAACTTGACCTTGCGACTCATACGCCGCTGGTAGCGAGCAAGCCGTTGCTGATGTTTCTTGAAACTATTGAGCGGCGCAATGCAGCTCTCATCGCTCATGGTGGCGAACCGCGCAATGCCGACATCGATACCGATGGCCGTCGTTGCAATCGGTAGCGATTGATCAACTTCGCGTTGCGTCTGGATCGACGCGAACCACTTGCCGCCCGACTGACTTACCGTGACATTGCGAACCTCGCCCAACACCTCGCGACTGTTACGATAGCGCAGCCAGCCAAGTTTTGGCAGGAACAGACGGCTATTGGGTTGATCGAGCTTGATCTGTTTCTGGTCTGGATACCGGAAGCTATCGGAATGGCTCTTTTTTTTGAAGCGTGGGAAGTCAGCACGCTTGGCAAAGAAGTTTTTGTATGCCTTCTCCAAATCTTTCAGAGCATGTTGCAATGCTTGGGATGGCGTTTCTTTTAGCCATGCCGTACCAGCTTCACGCTTCCAGATTGGTAGATTGGCTGCCATCGGCACATAGCCGATGAACTTGTTTCCGGCTTCATGATTTTCTTTTTGCAACGCCAACGCCTTGTTATAGACGAACCGGCATGAGCCAGCGAAGCGACGCATATCGCGCTGCTGTTCGCCGTTTGGCATCAGTTCGTATTTAAAGGCTTGTAGTCGTTGCATGATTTGATCATACTTTGGTCTATGAGTGAAGGCAACAGCGATATTAGGACTGGTAGGCACTGCGTTTTTAATATGCACGTGCATCTGGTCTTCGTGACAAAATACCGCCGGGGCGTATTCACAAAAGAGATTCTTGATGACCTGCGCCCAATATTCGCCAGCGTCTGTAATGACTTTGGATCGGAACTGGTGGAGTTCGACGGCGAGGATGACCACGTTCACCTTTTGGTGAACTATCCGCCCAAAGTGGCGGTATCGAAACTGGTGAACAGCCTCAAGGGAATATCGAGCTTGATGATTCGGAAGAAGAACTATTCAAGTATTCGGAAAAAACTATGGGGCGGCGCTTTGTGGTCGCCTAGTTACTTCGCCGGAAGCTGCGGCGGTGCGCCCATTGCCGTTATTCGCAAGTACATCGAGCAGCAGCAAACGCCGCACTAGACCAGATACCAAGGTAAGGAAGGCTTCGCCTTCCGCGCTTACATCCCCGCCCTGATGGGCGAGGTTTTACGCGCAAGTCCGATAAACGAATTCATCGCCGTTCGGGTGCATTTCCCAATTCGCCCAATCGACGGTGAATTTATGTTCCGAGATCAGCCAGCCTTGACCGTAGCGTGCCAGCTCGGCTTCGGACAATGACTTGAATCCGGCGCCGCCGGGCAAGGTAGTTGCGACCCCGTCGTCGGCGAAGTGAACATAGGTCTGCGTCGAGCTTAACATCATGATTTCACATTCCATTCCTTTGATCAAATTCGCTACGGACACTGACGCGGCTGGACCATTTTAAGAAAGCGGTCACCTTTTAGCGGTAGTATATGACTGGGCATGTAATTGCACTTGTGTAAAGTACGTGACCATATGGGGTAACAAAACTGAACGGAGAGTGATGATGGAAGATGTCGTGATTGTGGGCGCCCTGCGTACCGCCGTTGGCAAATTTGGCGGCTCCCTGGCAAAAATTTCCGCCGCCGACCTGGGCGCGCATGTAATCAAAGGCTTGCTGCAAAAGACCGGCATTTCATCCGATGCGGTCAGCGAAGTGATCCTGGGCCAGGTGTTGACGGCAGGCGTAGGACAGAATCCGGCGCGCCAGGCGGGCATACGTGCAGGTTTGCCCGACATGGTGCCGGCGATGACGATAGGCAAGGTATGCGGCAGCGGCTTGAAGGCAACCCATCTTGCGGCGCAGGCAATCAAATGCGGCGATGCCGACATCGTGATAGCGGGCGGCCAGGAAAACATGAGTGCGGCGCCGCACGTGCTGAACAATTCGCGCGACGGCTTCCGCATGGGCGACGCCAAGCTGATCGACAGCATGATCGTCGACGGCTTGTGGGACGTCTATAACCAGTACCACATGGGCACCACGGCCGAAAACGTCGCCAAGAAATATGGCATCTCGCGTCTCGAGCAAGATGAATTTGCGCTGGCTTCGCAAAACAAGGCCGAGGCGGCGCAAAAAGCCGGCAGGTTCAGGGACGAGATTCTCGGTTTGGAGATCGCGCAAAAGAAGGGCGCCATCCTGTTCGATAGCGACGAATACATCAAGGCCGGCACCACGCTCGACACACTGTCGGGCCTGCGTCCCGCGTTTGCCAAGGACGGTACGGTAACGGCAGGCAATGCCTCCGGCATCAACGATGGCGCGGCGGCAGTGGTCATGATGTCTGCCAGGACGGCAGATCGCCTCGGCTTGAAGCCGCTGGCGCGCATCAAGGCCTATTCCTCGGCCGGCGTCGATCCAAGCATTATGGGCATGGGACCGGTGCCGGCTTCGCGCCTGTGCCTGAAAAAGGCGGGCTGGAATCCTGGTGATCTCGACCTGATGGAAATCAACGAGGCGTTTGCTGCGCAGGCGATCGCGGTCAACAAGGAAATGGGCTGGGATACCAGCAAGATCAACGTCAACGGCGGCGCCATTGCGATCGGCCATCCTATCGGCGCGTCGGGCTGCCGCATTCTGGTGACGCTGCTGCACGAGATGGCGCGACGTGATGCCAAGCGCGGCCTGGCCAGTCTGTGCATAGGCGGCGGCATGGGCGTGGCGCTGGCAGTCGAGCGCGATTGATTGTTTGTTGCGGTTCTTTGTAGACGGTATCGATCAGGAGAAAAGGCAATATGACTAGAGTGGCATTAGTGACGGGTGGTATGGGTGGTTTGGGCGAGGCGGTGTGCGTCAAGCTGGCTGCCCTCGGCTATCAGGTCGTGACAACGTATTCCCCGGGCAATAGCAAGGCACAGGAATGGCTGGCAGCGATGCGCAAGTCCGGTTACGAGTTTCACGCCTACCCTTGCGACGTTTCCGATTACGAGTCGGCCATGGCCTGCGTAGCGCAGGTGGAAAAGGAGGTCGGCGCCATCGACGTGCTGGTGAACAATGCCGGCATCACGCGCGACATGACCTTCAAGAAAATGGACAAGACCAATTGGGATGCCGTGATCGGTACCAATCTCGATTCCGTGTTCAACATGACCAAGCCGGTGTGCGACGGAATGACCGAGCGCGGTTGGGGGCGTATCATCAACATCTCTTCGGTCAATGGCCAGAAGGGCGCGTTCGGCCAAACCAACTACTCTGCCGCCAAAGCCGGCATGCATGGTTTCACCAAGGCGCTTGCGCTGGAGGTGGCGCGCAAGGGGGTGACGGTCAATACCATTTCACCGGGTTACATCGGCACCAAGATGGTGATGGCGATTCCACAGGAAGTGCTGGACAGCAAGATCATTCCGCAGATTCCGATGGCGCGCCTGGGCAAGCCTGAGGAAGTGGCCGGCCTGGTGGCTTACCTGGCTTCGGATGAAGCTGCCTTCGTGACCGGCGCCAACATTGCCATCAACGGCGGGCAACACATGCACTAGGCGCGGCAAAAATGCAAACGGATCGGCGGCAAATGGGTTAGCATGGTTTTTGTCGATATCCGGTGTAAGGAATGCGTCACTGGTTCGACTCAATCCTTGCCGCTGTTGTACTGGCACCCGTTTGCAACTTGATTGCGATGCATTTGCAACATCCATAAACTCGAAAAGGACAAGCCATGAATAAACGCCAAGCACTGTTTGCCGCTGCTCTCGCCACAGTATGTGTCGCCGGTACAGCCCAGGCTGCCGACAGCGACAAGGAAAAATGCTTCGGCATTGCCAAAGCCGGTCAGAACGATTGTGCCAGCGTGATGGGCACCCATTCCTGCGCCGGCCAGGCCAAGAAAGACATGGACCCCACCGAATGGAAATATGTCGCCAAGGGCACCTGCGCCAAGGCAGGCGGAACCACTGCCATGCCCAAGGGCGGCAAGTAATTTGCCTTCCGGCGTAAGTGGGCGCCGGTAGCCGTACACGGCTATCGGTAGCTCCAGCTTCGCAAGCCCTCTCCCTGCCATGCCCAAAGCTTTACCCACTCCATTTGAAAATCTCGGGGTGGGAGTCGGTTTGCGTGCTCCCCACTATCGAGATTTCCTCGAGCAGCGGCCCAAGGTCGGCTGGCTGGAAGTGCATAGCGAGAATTATTTCGAGCAGGGCGGTTGGGACTTTCATGTGCTGCGCCAGTTGCGCGGCGATTATCCAGTCAGTCTGCATGGCGTCGGCCTCGGTCTTGGTTCAGCCGACGGATTTTCCGAGCAGCATCTGGCGCGCCTGCGCGATTTGGTGCAGGCCATCGACCCCAACCTCGTTTCGGAACACCTGTGCTGGGGCGCGGTCGGAGCGCGGCATTTGAACGACTTGCTGCCCATGCCGCTGACGCGTGCCGCGTTGCATTTGCTGTGCGAACGCGTCGATCACGTGCAGAACACCTTGGGCCGGACCATTTTGCTGGAAAACGTTTCCAGCTACCTGCGTTTTCGCGACGACGCCATGGGTGAAACCGAATTCCTGGCGGAACTGGCGGCGCGCACGGGTTGCGGCATCTTGCTCGACGTGAATAATCTGTATGTGAACCAATGCAATCACGGCGAAGATGCGCTGGCGGCGATGCGTGCTCTGACGCCGCATATGGTCGGTGAAATACATCTGGCCGGGCATTTGGTGACGCCCGATGCCGTGGTCGATCATCATGGCGATCGCATTGCGCCGCCGGTATGGGCCTTGTATGAGGAGGCATTGCGACGTTTCGGCGCCGTATCGACCTTGATCGAATGGGATACCGATATTCCGGAACTGGCCGTGTTGCTGGAACAGGCGCAGCAGGCCAGGGCGCGCGCCGAGCGGGTGATCGATTCCGATGCAATCGATTGCTATCGAACGGCGCTCGCGGAGCAGCAGAGGCAGTTCGCGCAAGCGCTATTCGATTCGCGGGCCACGCCACACATCTTGCCGATGTTCGATGGCGATGCGCAAACCAGTGAACAGCGTTTTGCCCTTTACCGCGGTAATGTGAGCGCTGCCTGGGCCAAGGCTTTGGCGGCGGCTTATCCGGTATTGCAAGCCTTGGTCGGGGAGGAATTTTTTGACGCATTGGCGAAGGAATATGGCCGCGCCTACCCATCCGAAGCCGGCGACCTGAACCTGTTCGGCGCAGGCTTTGCGGAATTTCTCACGAGCTTCGAGCATGTGACGGACTATCCTTATTTTCCTGACATGGCCCGGCTCGAATGGGCCTTGCACCGCGCCCACTACGCGGCGAGTAGCGCGCGAGTCGAAGCGACCGCACTTGCAGTACTGCGACCGGAGCAACTCGACGATGTGCTGCTTTCGTTGCGGCCGCCGTGTACGCTGTTGCGCTCCGGTTGGGCTGTGTTTGAACTGTGGCAAGCCCATCAGCCAGGCATGGGCGACAGCTTTCCGGCCGATTTGATGCAGGCCAACTTTGGCATCGTGCTGCGCCCACTCTGGAAAGCGGAAGCGATGCAGCTTTCGGCGGCGGCTTTCATCGCGCTCGAAGCGCTTGCGGAAGGAAAATCGTTGGGCGCCGCGCTCGACGCGGCCTGCGAGGTTGATCCCGATTTCGACTTCGGTGCGAACCTGCGGCAGTGGATGCAATGGGAAATCTTCGACAGCATGACGATACGCGCCACCGTCGAAGGAGAGCAATAGGGAAATAACGAACGACGAAGCAGAAGTGCCGGGCGAAGTGTAAGGTGAGTAGGCGCGTATAAGACAAACGCAAGACCAACACTAACGAGGAGGGCTGCGCATGGAAAAAATTTTACGTCTGCACCACGGTCTAACACGCTTCGATACGCTGATCACCGACTGGGGAGGTTCGCTCCTGAGTCTGGGTATACGCCTCTACGTCGGCTGGCAGTTCTTCAAGGCCGGCTGGATCAAGATCAGCGACTGGGATGCGACGCTGGCCTTGTTTCACGACGAATATCATGTGCCGGTCTTGCCGCCGGACTTGGCGGCGGTGATGGGGGCTTCCGGGGAGTTGTTTTTCCCTCTGCTGCTGCTGATCGGCATCGTGTCGCGGCCCGCGGCATTCGGTCTGTTTTTCGTCAATGTGATGGCGGTGATTTCCTATCCGCAGCTATTCGAATTCGAGTGCCCGGCAGCCGTTCAAGACCATTTCTACTGGGGAGCGCTATTGCTGGTGCTGATCGCCTTCGGCCCAGGTCGTTTTGCACTCGATTATTGGTTGACCGCAAAGGCAAAACAACACGCGTAGTGACCGGGGCACAGGTTTTATTCGGGCAATACGCGGATACTGATGCCGGCCAAGCCAACGATTTGGCCGGCGCGGATCTTGCAGGTTTTGCGCAATTCAATTTTGCCGTCGACGCTTACCTCGCCATTGGCGACCAGTATTTTTCCGGCACCGCCGCTATCGCAGATGCCGACCAATTTCAGCAATTGGTTGAGTTCGACGAATTCGCCGCGCACGTGAAATTCGAGTTCTTGCATAAGTGTTAGCCTACGTGGCCTTGCATCGCGTCATGTGCCTTGTCCAGCCATACGGCAAGGTTGTCGAGCAACTCATGCTGGCTGTAGGAACAGCTTTCTTCGGAAAACTGGCTGCCGGTTTCGAGACGCCTTAGCAAATCTTCCATGACCTGGCGGTAGCGCGGCGGCAATTGATTCAGCAAAGTCTCTTGTTGACGCCAGGTTTGGCAGAATGCGTCCAGCGCTATCTGTCTGCGCGGCAGTTCTTGCAGGGTCTGGCGCAGGCGCTCGAGATTGTGGATTGCCATTGTAATGAGACCGCGCATGCGGGCAAGGTGGCCCGCATGCATGTGTGGGCCCGTTTAGGCTGCAGCTGCCGCCGGCGCCTTGTTTGCCATGCGGCGTATCAGCCGGTTGGCGTTGTTCAAGGACAGCAGGTGGGTGTAGATACGGCCGAGGTCGCCGTTGCGCGTGAGTTCCAGCAAGGCGGCATCACCCAGAGCCAGCAAGCGCTTCTCGTCGACAATGTAGAAGCCCTCGAGTTTGACGGAGTTTTCACCACCTTCGCCAAAGGTCAGCATTTGCGGAACCAGCAAATCGTGCTTCTTCAGTGTGAGCATGAATTGGTTCGCATGCTCACTTTGCTGACGGAAGTCACCAAGGAAAGCCAGCGTGGATTGCAGCATTGGCGATTCGGTGCCGTCTTCGGCAAACAAAGGCTCGCCTTCGGTCTCGTTGATGCCGTCGAAGGCTTCGTCGATCAAGACCATCGGCGCGCCGTTGTTGGGGTCGATGTTCAGGACGAAGGGGTAACGGCGCACAAACGCGGGGATGTAGTCGGCCAGCCATTTGCCGCTTTCGTCGACCAGCAGGTTTTCATTTTCGCGCAGACCCATCAGCGCGATCGGCATGCCGGGTCCATCTTCGCTGAGGGCGAAGACGATAGGAAATTCGGCAACGGCTTGCGGGAACTCGATCGGCGCCAGTGGTACGGCGATGGTCGAGGTGACGTAGGAGAAACCCTTGGATGGCGCTTTCAGGCGGACCTTGCGATGTGCATTGCGATCAAGAATGACCGGCTTTTGGTAGAAATTCAGTATTGTCATGAAAATGGGCCAAGTGGGTTTGCTCCAGTTTATATAGGCTGATAGGGCGGCTTATAGGACTGGATTAGTGTCAAAAAAACAAAACTCGAACACCCGTTCCGGCAAGCCGGACCAAAGAGGGCGCAAGCATTTTAGCAGTATTCGAGGCTGATATTTAGCGTGCCAGCAGGTCGTGCGCAAGCTTGTTTTGCAGCACGAAATTGCGATCACCCGCGAGCTCCCAAAACATGGCGCCGCCTAGCCTGTGCGTTTTCAAGTACTTGATTTTATAGTCGAGCGATTCAAGGTCGTCGTAGCTGATGAATTCGCCGGTATCGGTGTTGAACAGGTAAGGAACCTTGGCTTTGTCGTTCCAATGCCGGACAAATCCCTTCTTATTGACCAGGCCGGCATCGATGTCGGTAAATTGCAGTTCGCCGTCTTCGAAGGAACCGCGCCCTTTGCCGCGGCAATCCTGTAGCTGCCCGTTATTGGAAGCCCCGCATTGCTTCCAGCTATAGCCGTAGAAAGGAACGCCGAGCACCAGCTTGTCGGCAGGCAAGCCGGCTCGCAGGAACAGGGCGACCACGGAGTCGATGTTGTTCTTGGGACTGTTGCCGGCATGCTTCAGGGTCGGATCGTCATACAAAGGCGCGACGTGACCGGCATAGGTGTTCCAATGGCCGTTGAAGTCGTAAGTCATGACGTTGGCCCAGTCCACAATATGCGCGACCTTGTCCATTTCCGTGTTGAACAGGAATTGTTCGTTATTACCGACCGCCGCGGTCAAGAGATATCGGTGCTTGTCTTGCTTGGCGGCGAGGTCGAGCTTGTCGCGCAAGGCTTGCAGGAACAAGGTGTAATTCTGCTTGTCCTCGGGGCGCCGGGCATCGGGATTTTCTCCGCCGCTCACGGGGAATTCCCAATCGATGTCTATGCCGTCAAGGTGATGGCGGCGCACAAACGCCACTGCGCTCTCGGCGAACTTTGCGCGCGACTCGGCGGTGAGCGCAGTGTCCGAGAATTTGTCCGAATCGCTCCAGCCGCCGACCGAGACCAGAATTTGCAGATGCGGGTTGCTGTGCTTCAGCTTGGCCATGGCAGCAAAACTGGCTTTCACTTTGTCGGCGGGCACCCTGTCGCCTAAAGCGAGTTCGCCGTCGCGGATGATGCCGAAGGCGTAATAGAGATCGGTCAGCTTCGCCGGGTGTACGTGTTGCAGGGCGCGCAGGCTGGCGGCATCGCCGCGATCAAGGAAGTAGCCGACCACTCTATAGCTGGCTTTGGCTTGTTTTGCAGGCGGCTTTGCCTGTGCCCATCTTGAACTTAACACTGAACAAAGCGTCAGCACGATCATGCCGATCAGCTTCCAGCGAATTATTTCTATCTTGGTTGTTGCTTCGGACATAGGATGCACACCCGTAATTGTCACCAACTTGCTAGCATAACCGGATTGTGGTCTCGAAGTGGTATTGATCCCGCACTTTTCATGTGACACTCAGGGGCGTGCAGGCAGAATGGTTTCGGCGTAGTCATACAGGGCGCCGAGGATTTCTTCTCCCTGTGCGTCGGTGGTTTCCGATAATTGGTCGATCTCATCAAACCATTGCTCGGCATTGCGTATGCCGCCTGCGCCATCGAGCAGGCGTGCGGCCCGGTGCTCTTCCCAGCGGTGGCGATCCGATTCGTCCAGGGTTTCGGGGAAATTGCGCGCGCGGTAGCGGAACAACAGTTCTTCCAGTCGGTTATCGTCGAAGCTCGTTGTCGTTTTGGCCAATTGTTCAGGGGCCAACTGCCGCAACTGGTTGAGTTGGCGCCGGTCGCCATTGCCGACGAAGCCGCCGTACAAATCCTCGTCCACGTCGGTGCCCGTCTCTTGCGGGCGCTGGAATACCTTGCGCCAAGTTGCCGACAAGTCGGGCAATGCCGCGGCGCGTTCGGCGTGGCGCAAGGCGGCGCCGGTATCCATCTGCCAGCGGCTTTCCAGGATGGGCAGATATGGTTTGGCGTTGCCGATGACGATAGGCGATTTGTTCAGGTGTATGGTCTTGACCGGCAAGCGCGCCACGCCTTCCGGCAAGGCATCGGCCTTGCTGAACAGGCGGGTGCGGATGGTATCCGCATCAAGCGCCGTCAGTTCATGTGGATCATGGGTCAAATCCCAGACGATGATCTCATTCTTGTTGGTGGGATGGGGCGCCAGCGGCCACACCAGGGTCGCGCAGCCGCGTTCCACCGGGATCATGCCGGAGACATGCAGCAGCGGGCGCGGCTGTGCCAGGCCGACTTCTTCAGCCGCCTTTTCCTTTTTGTGCAAGGCCAGGCAAAAATCGAATAGCTTGGGCTGTTGCGTGCGGATCAGGCGCGCCAGGGCAATGGTGGCCCGCACATCCGACAAGGCGTCGTGCGCGGCCTCGTGGCTGATGCCGTTGGCGGCGGTCAGCTGCTCCAGCCGGAAGCTGACACGGCCGTCTTCGTGGCGCGGCCACGTTATACC
>Ga0213872_10001493_pt1 | contig 15098 bp, 13 predicted proteins | sample VelepicomBERX_R2_FD_160071 | JGI IMG/M metagenome (GOLD analysis project Ga0213872, IMG submission 160071) | Rhizosphere microbial communities from Vellozia epidendroides in rupestrian grasslands, the National Park of Serra do Cipo, Brazil - RX_R2 | ecosystem: Host-associated > Plants > Roots >...
AAAGTGAAGGGCGTCATCTAACATTGTCGCCGGAGGTTAACAGTCTCCTGCGACGTTTACAACCCCAAAAGTAATAATGCCGTTCAGTCTTAACTGAACGGCATTAGGCCTGCGGGCCTGTTTTTTTTTCGCCTTAAGGGTTTTCCTGGATTGTTACAAATGTAATCGTAAATTATAATGATTATCATTTGCGACTCCAATAGCACGTTTACATGCGACATTTACTCTCTGTTTTAGCGGCCACAGCCCTGCTGGCAGGCTGCAGCGGCGGCGGTGGCAGCAGCGCTCCCGCTAGCCCGGCCACCCCGATATCCAATCTGAGCGCCGCCGCCCAGCTGGGCCAGAAGATCTTCAGCGACGCCAGCCTGTCCGCCTCCGGCCGCCAGTCCTGCGCCAGCTGCCACGCCCCGGACCACGCCTTTGGCCCCGTCAACGACCTGTCGGCTCAGCCGGGCGGCCCGAACCTGGATACCCCAGGCTTCCGCGCCGTACCTTCCCTGCGCTACATGGAAAAGACCCCGGCCTTCTTCTTTGCGGCCGACGGCACGCCCACCGGCGGCTTTGACCGTGACGGCCGCGCCCAGTCGCTGGCGGAACAGGCCCAGCGCCCCTTCCTGGCGCCGCACGAAATGGCCAACGCCAGCAAGCAGGACGTGGTCGACAAGCTGAAAAAGGCCGCCTACATCGCCGAATTCCGCGCCCTGTACGGCGCCGGCATTACCGACGATGCGGAGCAGGCCTTCAGCCGCATGACCTTCGCCCTCCAGGCCTTCGAGCAGGAAGCGCCGGAGTTCCATCCCTACGACTCCAAGTACGACCAGTTCCTGGCCGGTAAAGTGCAGCTGAGCGACGCCGAGCTGCGCGGCCTGGCCCTGTTCAACAATCCGCAGAAGGGCAATTGCGCCGCCTGCCACCCGAGCGCACGCGGCGCGGACGGCGCCTCGCCGCTGTTCACCGACTTCAGCTTCGACAACCTGGGCCTGCCGCGCAATACCCGCATCCCGGCCACGGCGGATCCAGCCTACTTCGACCTGGGCCTGTGCGGCCCTGACCGCACCGACCTGGCCGACCGCAAAGACCTGTGCGGCGCCTTCAAGGTGCCGACGCTGCGCAACGTCGCCACGCGCAAGGTGTTCTTCCACAACGGCGCCTTCAATACGCTGAAGGACGCGCTGGGCTTCTACGTGCGCCGCGATACCAATCCTGAAGAGTGGTATCCGGCCGGCGCCGATGGCGTGATCGTCAAGTTCAACGACCTGCCACCCGAATACCGCGCCAACGTGAATACCGCCGAAGTGCCATACAACCGCAAGCCCGGCATGGCGCCGGCATTGTCGGCCGCCGAAATCGACGACGTCATCCAGTTCCTCGGCACCCTGACCGACGGCTACCAGAAACCATAATCATCAAGAGAGCACACCATGAAACTGAATAAGAAACTGATCGCCGTGGCGCTGGGCGCCGCCTTCCTGTCCGCACCGCTGCACGCCGGCGCCAGCGAGAAGGAACTGAAAGCCCGCATGGACAAGATGGCCGCCGAGCTGGAAGAACTGAAAGCGGCGCTGAAAGCCAGCATGCAGAAGACCGCCGAACTGGAAGCGCGCCAGCAGCAGATCGTCGCGGCCGAATCGAACAACGCCTCGGCCAGCACCGCCGCCGCCACTGCCGCTGCAACCAGCGCCGCTACCGCCACCGCAACCAGCGTGGCCACCAACGTCGCGACCACGGTCGCCACCGACGTTGCCACCGCCCGCGCCGAAACGGCCCGCAGCGCTTCCGGCACCATCCTCTCCGGCTACGGTGAAATCAACTACAACCGTCCGACCAAGAACGCCAGCGCCGCGCAGACCGACATCCGCCGTGCCGTGATCGCCATCGAGCACCGTTTCGACGAAAAGACCAAGATGGTTTCCGAGTTCGAATGGGAACATGGCGTGGTTTCCGCTTCCGACCAGGGCGAGAGCGAGATCGAACAGCTGTACATCGAGCGTGAGCTGAACAACGGCTTGCGCGGCAAGGTCGGCCTGTTCCTGATTCCTTCGGGCCTGCTGAATACCAACCACGAGCCGACCGCCTACTACGGCGTGGAACGCAACTTCGTCGAAACGGCCATCATCCCTTCCACCTGGCGTGAAGTGGGCGTGGGCCTGTCGGGCGACACCGCCTTCGGCCTGACCTGGGACACCGGCATCACCACCGGCTTCGATCTGGGCAAGTGGGACGCCACCTCCACCGAAGGCCGCGATTCGCCGCTGGGCTCCATCCACCAGGAAGGCCAGCTGGCCAAGTCGCGCGACCTGGCCTTCCACGGTGCGCTGAACTGGCGTGGCGTGCCTGGCCTGCTGCTGGGCGGTTCCGTCTTCAGCGGCAAGGCTGGCCATAACACCGAAGGCTTTGCCGCCAACGACGCCCGCGTGACCCTGTACGATCTGCACGCCCGCTACACGCCTGGCGCATGGGATCTGAGCGCGCTGTACGCACGCGGCCAGATCAGCAACACCGAAGCGCTGAACGCCACCTTCGTCGGCAATCCGACTCCGGTGCCAAAGAGCTTCGCAGGCTGGTACACTCAGGCGGCCTACCAGCTGCTGAAGTCCGGCGACTACACCCTGAGCCCATTCGTGCGCTACGAACAGTTCAACACCGCCAAGAGCTATGCCTACGTGCCGCAAGGCCTGGGTGTGGAAACCGGCCCGGATGAGAAAGTCACCACCGTCGGCGCCAACCTGAAAGTGGGCGAAGGCGTGGTGCTGAAGGCGGACTATCAGAAGTTCAAGGAAGACAAATCCCGTGACCGCCTGAACCTGGGCATGGGCTTCGCGTACTAATTTTTTTGTTTGAGGATAGCCATGCGTTACCAGCCACTCCTCGCGTTGAGCGCCTGCGCACTGTGTGCGCCGGCCTTCGCTACGCAATACCTGTCGGCGGAACAGGCGCAGCAACTCATGTTCCCCGACGCGACCGCATTCCGCCCGCAGCCGCTGGCGCTGAATGCGGCGCAGATGCAGCAGATCGAAAAGCTCTCCGGCCTGCCGGCACGCTCCGTCAACTGGCGCGTGGTCGGTGCCTTCAAGGGCGATGCGCTGCTGGGCTATATGGTGCTGGACGATGTCACCGGCAAGTTCGAGCTGATCTCCTACGCGGTTGGTTTGAATCCGGACGCCACCGTCAAGCAGGTGGAGGTGCTGACCTACCGTGAAAGCCACGGTGGCGAAATCCGCCTGCCTGCCTGGCGCCGCCAGTTCGTCGGCAAGAGCGCTGCCGGCGGCGGGCTGACGGTTGGTGAGGGCATCGCCAATATCAGCGGCGCTACCTTGTCCTGTACTCACCTCACCGATGGCGTGCGGCGCATTGCCGCCATCGGGCAAGTGATGCTGAAAAAATGATTCGCCGCGCGCAGCCCTGGCTTGGCACCCTGGTCGAAGTCAGTATCGGGGCGATGGGCGGGGCTGCGCCGGATCCGCAGAATCCGGCCGATCTGCAGGCAGCCAATCAGGCCATCAATCTTGCCTTTGCCCGGATTGGGCAGGTGCATCGGCTGATGAGTTTTCACGATGCTGCCAGCGATGTGTCGCGCTTCAACCGCGCGGATGCTGGCGAGATGCTTGCGGTCGATCCGCATACCTGGGCTGTGCTGGAGCTGGCGCAGCAGATCCACGATTCGTCGGAAGGTATCTTTAATATCGCCTGCGCGCCACGGCTGGTGGCCTGGGATTGCCTGCCCTCGCCCGCGTCCGTGCGTCCGGTGTATGAGCCTTCTGCGGCCGTGCTGCGCTGCGAGGCTGACGGCATGGTGCGCAAGCTGGCGGCGGGATGGATCGATCTGGGCGGGATTGCCAAGGGCTTTGCTGTCGATGTCGCAGTGGAGGCCCTGCGCTCGGCAGGCGTCACCGGCGCCTGCGTCAATGCGGGCGGCGACCTGCGCGTGCTGGGCTCCGAACCCTGGCCGGTGGCGATCCGCGATCCGCTGGCACCGTTCCGGACTGCCAAAACCGTTCAGCAAGGAGAAGGAGCGATGGCGACGTCCGCCGCCTACTTCAGCGCCAAGCGCCATATCGGTCAGCAGGTCTGCGCGCTGGTCGATGGCCGCAATGGCGAGCCTCTGCCAGGCAGTACCAGCATCACAGTCCAGGCACCCCGCTGCGCTGTGGCCGACGCGCTGACCAAGGTGGTCGTCGCCACCGCCGACACTCAGCATCCGGCATTAGAGGCCTGGAATGCGACAGCCTTTATAATCTAAGCGATGCATACCCGCCAATCCTCCACCGAAGCCGCGCCAACGCAGCGCGAGCCGGGCGCCGCAGCCCAGCCTTCTGCCGCCATCCCGCGCCACCGCTACAGCCGCCATTCGATCAATCTGCGCCTGGAACGCTGGCACCGCCGCGCCATCTATCTGAGCGCCGCGCTGTTGTTGGTCAGCGGTGTGGCCTGGCTGCTGCTGCGCTACTTCATGCGTCCTGTCGGAGAATTCGGCCAGCTGCCGCATCCGCTGGAACCCTGGTCGATGAAGCTGCACGGCGGCGCGGCCATGCTGATGCTGTTCTTCCTGGGTAGCCTGCTGAACATCCACATCCGCCGCGCCATCAAGTCCGACCGCAACCTGGTCACCGGCTGGGGCATGATCGCCGTGATGCTGCTGCTGGTCGCCACCGGTTTTGGCCTGTACTACATTGCCGGCGATAGCGACCGCCCGGTATGGTCGGCCATCCACTGGATCATCGGCCTCGGCGCCAGCGTGTTATTCCTCCTGCACATTATCATCGGCCGCCGCAGCCGCCTGCAAGATACTCCGCATAGCCACTGATCTGCGGTACGACAAAACCGGCCGATATCACACTCCTAGACTGAACCTCATGCGGCATCTCCCGCCGCTTATGGAGGTTCATCATGACATCAGCCACCCTGCGCCGCGCCAGCACCCTGGCCCTGGCGTTCTTCCTGGGCGCCTGCACCACGCCTTACCACCCGCCCCAGTTCCTGGAGCCCAATCCCGCCTTCCCCGGCCTGGTCGACCTGCCCGCCAAAAACGGCGGCAAGCCGGTCGACGTGCTGCTGGTGCATGGCATCTGCACCCACACCGCCGCCTGGGCCGATGACGTGGTACACACCCTGGCCAGCGCCATCCAGGCCAACCTGCCCGCGCCGGAGCTGGATGTGCGCCCACGCACACCGGCAGGCATCGAAATCGTCACCAGCAGCCTGACCGCACCCGGCGGCACGCTGCGCTTTGATGGCCTGATCTGGTCCCCGCTGACGCAGGAGCTGAAAAAGCAGCTGTGCTACGACCAGACCAGCAAGTCCCCCCTGTGCACCGGATCGCAGCCTTTCACGCCCACGCGCGCCCGCATCAACGCCCGCCTGAAGGACTACCTGATCGATGACTGCGTGCCCGATGCCCTGATCTACCAGGGCGTCTCGCGCGACACCATGCAGCAGCGCATGCGCGAGGCCGTCCTGCAAATCCTCGGCAAAGGCGGCAACGCCCCCACCACACCGCTGGTGATCGTAGCCGAGAGCATGGGCAGCAAATACCTGTTCGACACCCTGCTGCGCATGGCCCAGGAGCCGACCGATTCGCGTGCCGCCAGCGTGGCGCGCCAGGCGATCGACCGCATGCAATACCTGGTCATGGCAGGCAATCAGATTCCCATGCTGGCCCTGGCCGACCAGCAGATCGACAGCGCGAAGGCTGCGGCAGCAGCACGGCCTGCGGCAGCACAGCCGGACATCGACAGCCTGCAGCAGCTATTGCAGATGCGACGCCTGCGCGGCGGCAGTGCCACCGGCGCCGCACCACGCGCGAGTGTGGCGGCGCCGCCACTGGTACTGGTTGCCTTCACCGATCCCAGCGACGTGCTCTCCTACACCCTGCAAACGGCCCGCTACGCGCAGGAAGGCGCCACGGTCTACAACGTCCTGGTCTCCAACGCGCCGATCTGGTTCGGCCAGCTGGAGCGCCCTGACACAGCGCATCTCAACTATCTGGAGAACGCCGACGTGGCCCGCCTGATCGCCTGCGGACAGCCCGCCAGCCCGCGCTGCGCATCCCGATAAATTGGCACATGCACGCCGGGTCTTGTGCAAAATTGCACACCCTGCGTGCAATGCTGTCAGTTTCACACTGCACCTAAAGGGGGCACACTCCTCGCAATAACAAATTCAACAGAGGAGACTTCAATGCGTGTGTCGAAACAGACGTTCCCGCTGCGCCGTTGTGTTGCAGCCATGATGGTAGCCATGCCCGCGCTGTATGCGCTGCCGGTCATGGCTGACGAAGCACCGGCCGACCAAGGCGACGGCAACCTGGAAAAAGTGCTGGTGACCGCCCGTAAGCGGGTGGAACTGATCCAGGACGTGCCAGGCGCGGTGACCGCACTGTCCGGCGCACAGCTGGAGAAAATGGCCCTGCCCGACATCACGGCGCTGACCGACATCATCCCCAACACCACGCTCAAGGCCTCGCGCGCCACCAATACCACGCTGACAGCCTTCATCCGCGGCATCGGCCAGCAGGATCCGGTGGCAGGCTACGAACAGGGCGTCGGCATCTACCTGGACGACGTCTACCTGGCCCGCCCGCAAGGCGCGCTGACCGACATCTACGACCTGGAACGCATTGAAGTGCTGCGCGGCCCACAGGGTACGCTGTACGGCCGCAACACCATTGGCGGCGCGGTCAAGTACGTCACCAGGAAGCTATCCACCACCCCGAATTTTGAAGTGAAAGGCACCGTCGGCAACTACGGCGAGGCGGACCTGGTCCTGAAAGGCAGCATGCCGATCAACGACATGCTGCGCGTGGGCGCCACCATCGGCACCTTCAACCACAACGGTTACGGCCGGGACGTCATCAACAACAAGGACAACTACAACAAGAACGTGGGGGCTGCCCGCATCAGCGTGGAACTGCAGCCGAACGCCGACCTGCTGATCCGCTTCAACGGCGACTACACCCGCGACGACTCGCTGCCCAAGCAAGGCTACCGCCTGACCGCAGGCCCTGCGCCGGGCAATCTGCCGCCGCTGGGCGGCCTGTACGACACCCGCGCCAATCTGTACACGGTGCTGGGCCACGACCAGCAGGTCACCAATTCGGGCGAAGCGCTCAACATCGAATACACCATCAATCCTGAAACTACTTTCAAATCCATTACCGCGCACCGCCAGTCCAAGTCCTGGGCGCCGATCGACTTCGACTCGCTGAACACGCCGCTGTTTGAAGCGCCTGCCATCTACACCGACAAGCAGGACAGCCAGGAATTCCAGCTGACCTACAGCGGCAGCAAGTGGCAGGGCGTGGCAGGTGTGTTCTTCATGAAGACCAACGCCTTCAATGAATTCGACGTGCTGTATGGCGCCGGCACCGGCTTCTCGCTGTACACCCGCGACGACATCGACTCCAAGACCTGGGCCGCCTATGCCGATGCGACCTACAACGTCACCGACACCTTCAACGTCGATGTCGGCCTGCGCTGGACCGACGACCAGCGCGAAGCGGCCATCTACAAGCGCACCTATCTCGGCCTGGCCGGCTCGCCCACCCTGGGCAATCCCGCCGCTGTCGGCGTGGCGCCGAACACGGACCTGGGCAAGGGCGACCTGCATCGCACCGACACCAAGATGACGCCGAAACTGGGCTTTGGCTGGAAGGTGGCGCCGGAGCACAATGTGTATGGCACCTACTCCAGCGGCTTCAAAGGCGGCATGTTCGACCCGCGTATGGACCTGGCAGCATCCGGCGGACCGAACACCCCAGCCTCGCTGCAGAAGCGCCAGGGCGTCAATCCGGAAGAGGTCAACACCTATGAACTGGGCCTGAAGTCGGCCATGGCCAACGGCCGCCTGCAAACCAATCTGGCGGTCTTCCACACCGACTACAAGAACGTACAGATTCCCGGCTCGATTCCCACCTTCGACGCCGCCGGCAACGTGAACGGCTTTGCCGGTACGCTGACCAATGCTGGCAAGGCCAAGATCAACGGCCTGGAACTGGAGGGCATCGCTCGTGTAACGGAAGGCCTGACCATCAACGGCATGTTCAGCTACATCGACGCCAAGTACAAGGAATGGATGGTGGCCAACGGCGCCAACCTGGTGAACGTGGCCAGCGCCGCCGAGTTCCAGAACACGCCGAAGAAGTCGGCCAACATCAGCGCCACCTATGAATGGCCGATGGCGATGGCCGGCCGCGCGGGCAGCATGAGCTTCAACAACAGCTTCTCTTACAAGGACAAGGTCTATCAGTCGGAGATCGTACGCCTGAGCGGCGTGGCCTCGCTGGATGCACTGGTGCCGCAGAACCTGATGCTGGCCCAGGGCGGCTTTACGCTGTGGGATGCCGGCCTGGTATGGACCAGCGCCGACCGCCGTATCCAGGTCGGCCTGCATGGCCGCAACCTGACGGATAAACGCTACAAGACGGCCGGCTATGCCTTCGGCGGCTTCTTCAACAGCGTGACTACCTTCTACGGCGATCCACGTACTTACAAGCTGACCGCGTCGTATAAGTTTTAAGTAGACCGCGCCCGCTGCCTTGCGGCGGGCGCTGCCCCTTCCAGCGCAAACAACTCGGGCTGGGTCTCGGCAAACTCCCGCAGCATATTCCACACGGCGCGCACGCGCGGCAGGCGATACAGGTCCACCGGCGCCACCAGCCAGTAGGCCCGCTCCACCCAGATCTCGTTCTGCAGCACCGGCACCAGACGGCCATCCTTGGCGATGTAGGGCGGCGCCATCATCAGCCCCAGTCCCGCCGCAGCGGCTTCGGCCTGCGCCAGCATGCCGGTGCAGCAAAGGCGGCGGCGCGGCTCCACGCCCAGCTCATCGAGGAATTGCAGCTCGTGGCTGGCCAGGCGGTCCTGCACGTAATCGACAAAGTCATGCCCGGCCAGATCGGCGCGGCGGCGGATCGGCGCATGGCGCGCCAGGTACTCCGGCGAGCCGTAGACATACAGGCGGAAGGTGACCAGGCGCGTGACCATGTAGCGGCCCGTGTTGGGCGCATCCAGCGTGACGCCCAGATCGGCCTCGCGGTTGGCCAGGTTGGCAAAGCGCGGCTGCACCAGCAGGTCAACCGACAGATCGGGATAATCCAGCAGGAACTTGCCCAGCAGCGGAGCGATATAGCGCACGCCCAGCGCTTCCGGCACACCCAGTCGTACCACGCCGCGCACGGCGACTTCGGTGCCGGACAGCTGGCCCTGCGCCGCCAGCACCGCGCTTTCCATCGCCTCGGCGTGGGGCAGCACGGCCTGGCCCATTTCAGTCAGCTCATAGCCCTCGCGCGAACGGTCGAACAGCGTCGCGCCGAGCTGCTGCTCCAGCCGGTCGATGCGGCGCGCCACCGTGGTGTGTTCGACTTCCATCCGGCGCGACGCGCTGGATAAAGTCCCGGAGCGCGCCAGCTCCAGGAAGAAGCGCATGTCGGTCCATTCGGGCAGGGTTTTCATGCGGCCTATTGTGCATCAATGCACCGAGACGTGGCAATGAAACCCCGTTTGCTTGTGCATAAATGCACACACAGTGGGCGTGACGGCGGGTTCTCGGCGCGTCCTGTTTCACGCACACTGCATACTCCTGCAACGCTGCCAACGAGGACCATGTATTCCGAGATCAGCTACACCAGCGACGACGGCCTGCGCCTGTACGCGCGCGACTATCCCGCCCAGAGCGGCAAGGCGCGCCTGCCCGTCATCTGCATCCATGGCCTGACCCGTAATTCCGCCGACTTCGAGGACATCGCGCCCATCATCGCCAGCCGCGGGCGGCGCGTGATTGCGGTGGATGTGCGCGGACGCGGGCACTCCGATTACGACACCCAGCCGGAACGCTACTCGCTGCCGGTCTACGCCAACGACATCGTGCGGCTGGCGCGCGACTTGGGCATCGCCCGCGCGGTTTTCGTCGGCACTTCAATGGGCGGCCTGATCACCATGACCTTGGCGATCCGCAAGTCGGAGCTGATCGCCGCAGCGGTGCTGAATGACGTCGGCCCGGCGCTGTCGCCACGAGGCCTGCAGCGCATCGCCGGTTATGCGGGACGCGGTGGCCCGGTCAACACCTGGGCGGAAGCAGCGGCCTATCTGCGCGACATCAACAGCTCGGCCTTCCCCGAGGCCCCTGAGAGCGAATGGGACCGCTGGGCCAAACGCGCCTTTGCGGAAGACGGCAAGGGCCAGCTGCGCCTGCGCTACGACCCGAACATCGCGCTCGCTGTTCGCAACAATAAGATCCGCTCGCAATCCTTGATGGCGCAATTCGCCTTCCGCCGTCTGGCGCGTCGCCGTCCGACGCTGCTGATTCGCGGCGGGATCTCGGACCTGATCGAGCCGGAACAGGCCAACGCCATGCGCGCAGCCGCACCGCGCATGCAGTACGCGGAAGTGCCCAACATCGGCCACGCGCCCATGCTCAACGAGCCCGCCGCACAGGAGGCCTTGTGCGCTTTCCTCGACAGCGTGGATTGAACTACCATACAGAACACAAAAATATCGGAGACAAAGACAATGCGAAAGATCCTTCCCCTTCTGCTGGCGGCGCTGCCCCTGGTGGCGTCGGCACAAGACCTGAAAGTCGCGCTCATCGCCGGCAAGACCGGCATCCTGGAACCCTACGCCAAGGAGACCGAGACCGGCTTCATGATGGGCCTTGAATACCTCACCGGCGGCAAGATGGAAATCAACGGCCGCAAGCTGAAGGTGATCGTCAAGGACGACCAGAGCAAGCCGGACCTGGGCCGCACCCTGCTGGCCGAAGCCTATGGCGACGACAAGGTCGATATCGCTGTCGGCACGTCTTCCTCCGGTTCGGCCATCGCCATGCTGCCGGTCGCCGCCGAGTACAAGAAGGTGCTGGTGGTGGAACCCGCTGTGGCCGACGCCATCACCGGCGACAAATGGAACCGCTACATCTTCCGCACCGCGCGCAGCTCGATGCAGGACGGCCTGGCCGCCGCGCTGACCTTCAAGCAAGGCAGCGTGGCCTTCCTGGCGCAGGACTACGCCTTCGGCAAGGACGCCGTCAAGGCCGCCAAGGAGGCGCTGGCCCTCACCGGCAGCAAGGCCAAGGTAGTCCACGAAGAATATGCGCCGCAGAACGCCACCGACTTTACCGCCCCCGCACAGCGCCTGTTCGATGCGCTCAAGGACAAGCCGCAGCCGCGCGCCCTGGCCATCATCTGGGCCGGTCCCAACCCGATGAACAAGATCGCTGACATGAAGCCGGAACGCTACGGCATCGCACTGGCGCCGGGCGGGAACATCCTGCCGGTGCTGAAAACGTGGAAGGCCTTTGCAGGCACCGAAGGCACGATCTATTACTACTACGACTTCCCGAAAAATAAGATGAACGACTGGCTGGTAGCGGAGCACATGAAGCGCTTCAAGGCGCCGCCGGACATGTTCACCGCCGGTGGCTTTACCGCCGCCAGCGCCGTTGTCACCGCGCTGACCAAGGCCGGCGGCGGCGATACCAACAAACTGATCGCTGCAATGGAAGGCATGGAGTTCGACAGCCCGAAAGGCAAGATGAGCTTCCGCAAGGAAGACCACCAGGCCCTGCAGCCGATGTACCACTTCCGTATCAAAAAGGACCAGAAGAACGAATGGGATCTGCTGGAGCTGGTGCGCGAGATTCCGGCTGCCGAGCTGCCACTGCCGCTCAAGAACAAGCGCTGATGATGGCGCCTTTGCTATCCACCCGCGCGCTGACGATACGCTTCGGCGGCCATACTGCCGTCGATAACGTCAGCGCGGATTTCCACGCCGGCCAGCTGACGGTGATCGTCGGCCCCAATGGCGCAGGCAAGACCACTTATTTCAACCTGATCTCCGGCCAGCTGCCCGCCACCAGCGGACAGGTGCTGCTGCGCGGCGAAGACCTGACCCGCAGCGGCCCGGCGCACCGCACCCGCAAGGGTATCGGCCGCGCTTTCCAGCTGACCAATCTGTTCCCGCATCTGAGCGTGCACGAGAACGTGCGGCTGGCGGTGCAGGCGCATGCCAACGCGGGCATGAAGCTGTGGTCGATCTGGTCCAGCCACAAGGAGCTGATCGAGCGCGCCGACCATTACCTTGAGCGCGTCGCCATGGCAGGCCGCCGCGATACGGCCGTCGCCGCTCTTTCACACGGCGACAAGCGCAAGCTGGAGGTAGCCATTTTGCTGGCCCTGGAGCCGCAGGTGATGATGTTCGACGAACCCACCGCAGGCATGAGCGTCGACGAGGTGCCGGTGGTGCTGGACCTGATCCATCAAGTGAAGGCCGAGCGCCAGCGCGCCGTGCTGCTGGTGGAGCACAAGATGGACGTGGTGCGCGCGCTGGCCGACCGCATCATCGTGCTGCACAACGGCGCGCTGGTCGCGGACGGCGAACCGGCGGCCGTGATGTCCTCGCAGATTGTGCAGGAAGCTTATCTGGGAACCGCAACACATGACTGAAGCACTGTTAACGCTCTCCGGCGTCCACACCCACATCGGCGAATACCATATCCTGCAAGGCGTGGACCTAGTGGTGCCGCGCTGCGGACTGGCGGTTCTGCTGGGCCGCAACGGCGCAGGCAAGACCACCACGCTGCGCACCATCATGGGCCTGTGGCAGGCCAGCGCCGGCCGTATCGAATTCAATGGCCGCGACATCACGACGATGAAGACGCCCGACATCGCCCAGGCAGGCATCGCCTACGTGCCGGAATCGATGGCCGTCTTTGGCGGCCTGACGGTACGCGAAAACCTCTATCTGGCCGCGCGCAATGGGCCGATGGACGAACAGCGGCTGGAATGGATCTTCAACTTCTTCCCCGCGCTGAAAAAATTCTGGCACTACCCGGCAGGGAATCTGTCCGGCGGCCAGAAGCAGATGGTGGCCATCGCCCGCGCCATCATCGAGCCGCGCGAGCTGCTGCTGATCGATGAGCCGACCAAGGGCCTGGCCCCCGCCATCATCGACAATCTGGCTGAGGCGATCCGCCAGCTCAAGGGCAGCACCACGGTGCTGCTGGTCGAGCAGAACTTCAACTTCGTGCGCAAGCTGGGCGATACCGTGGCGGTGATGGATGACGGGCACATCGTCCACAGCGGTGCCATGGCCGATCTGGCCTCCGACCGCGCCTTGCAGGAACGCCTGCTTGGCCTGGCCCTCGATTCTCATCAATAGGAGCGACAGTGAGCACAACGACACTGCCTGCCATCCCCAAAGACTATGCCCCGCTGCTGCTGGTGCCCGCCCTGATGCTGGCGGTGCTGCCGCTGATCGGCAGCGCTTCCACCTGGACCACGCTGACCGTGGCGGGCCTGGCGATGGGGATGATGATCTTCATTATGTCCAGCGGCCTGACCCTGGTGTTCGGCCTGATGGACGTGCTGAACTTCGGCCACGGCGCCTTTGTCTCCGTGGGCGCGTTTGCCGCCACGCTGGTACTGGCGCCCATGAAAGGCTGGCTGGAAGCCGAATCACTGGCCATGAACCTGGGCGCGCTGGGACTGGCCGTGCTGATGGCGATGGCCGTTACCGCCTTGCTGGGCTGGGCCTTCGAGCGCGTGGTCATCATGCCGGTCTACGGCCAGCACCTGAAGCAGATCCTCATCACCATGGGTGGCATGATCGTGGTGGAGCAGCTGATCGACGTGATCTGGGGCGCAGAACAAGTGCCACTGCCGCTGCCTGCCGCCCTGCGCGGCGCCATCCTGCTGGGCGACAGCGCGATTGAAAAATATCGACTGCTGGCGGTGGCGGTCGGCCTGCTGGTATTCGTCGGCCTGTTCCTGATCCTGAACCGCTCCAAGCTGGGATTGCTGATCCGCGCGGGCGTGGAAAACGGCGAGATGGTCGAGGCGCTGGGATATCGCATCCGCCGCCTGTTCGTCGCCGTGTTTGCGGCCGGTTCCGCGCTGGCGGGGCTGGGCGGCGTGATGTGGGGCCTGTACAAGGAAACGCTGACCGCCTCCATGGGCGGCGAGGTGATGGTGATGATCTTTATCACGGTGATCATCGGCGGGCTGGGCTCCGTGGGCGGCTGCTTCATCGGCGCGCTGCTGATGGCGCTCACGGCCAACTACGCCGGTTTCCTGGCGCCGAAGCTAGCCCTGGTTTCCCATATCGTGCTGATGCTGGCGGTGCTGCTGTGGCGTCCTGCTGGCCTGATGAGGAAATGAGCATGCTGCATACTGTACTTTCGGGCGACCTGCCACGCAGCCGCTCGCTGGGCATCCTGCTGATGCTGGTGGTACTGGGACTGGGTCTGGCGCCCTTCATCACCACCGGTGCACGTCCCCTGAACACGGCAGCCACCATCTGCGTGTATATCGTGCTGGTAGCGTCTTACGACCTGCTGCTGGGCTATACCGGCATCGTCTCTTTCGCCCACACCATGTTCTTCGGGATCGGCGCCTATGGCGTTGGCCTGGGCCTCTCCGGCGATGAACCGACGTGGGGCGGGCTGGCGCTGGGACTGGGCGGCGCACTGGTGCTGACGCTGGTGCTGGCCTTTCTCATCGGCCTGTTCGCGCTGCGGGTGCGCGCCATCTTCTACGCCATGATCACGCTGGCGGTGGCTAGCTCGTTTGCCGTGCTGGCCTCGCAACTGTCCGACTGGACCGGCGGCGAAGACGGCAAGACCTTCAGCGTTCCGGATCTGCTCTACCCGGCCGCCGAATACGGCAAGCTGACCACCTACTACATCGTCTTTGGCGGCGCGGTGCTGCTGTTCCTGGTGCTGCTGCGGGTGGTGAATTCGCCGTTCGGCCGCGTGCTGCAAGCCATTCGCGAGAATGAATTCCGCGCCGAGGCGCTGGGCTATCGCACCGTGGTGTACCGTATCGCCGCCAACTGCATCGGCGCACTGGCAGCGGCGCTGGCGGGCGCGCTGATGGCGCTGTGGCTGCGCTACGTGGGACCGAAGACCACGCTGGGCTTCGAGGTGATGACGGATATCCTGCTGATCGTGGTGATCGGCGGTATGGGAACGATGTACGGCGCGGTGGTCGGCGCCGCGCTGTTCATCCTGGCGAATAACTATCTGAAGGCGCTGATGGAACAGGCGTCCGGCGCGCTGAGCGATCTGCCCATGCTGGCAGCGGCCCTGCATCCGGACCGCTGGCTGCT
>Ga0213872_10001494_pt1 | contig 15095 bp, 13 predicted proteins | sample VelepicomBERX_R2_FD_160071 | JGI IMG/M metagenome (GOLD analysis project Ga0213872, IMG submission 160071) | Rhizosphere microbial communities from Vellozia epidendroides in rupestrian grasslands, the National Park of Serra do Cipo, Brazil - RX_R2 | ecosystem: Host-associated > Plants > Roots >...
AATTGTCACTCCAATGTAACCATCCTGTAACTCCCCATGGATGGGTGGTTATGCGTTTCAGGAATAGAGTCATGCGTGGATTGTTCGCGCCTGGGCGGGTTATCTGCCGGGACCCAACCCGATGCACTGTCGGTTTGTCGAAAACCATTCAAGTCTGAACTTTGTTCATTCAAGTCTGAACTTTTTGGAGATGACGCTTATTGATTGAGCGCTCGAACTGGAGGGTTGGAGGGAGGCTGCGGGGGAGCAGTACAAAGCCTTGAAAGCAGCCTGCGATGCGACGAGTCCTCAGCAGGGACGCCGCCACCGCGCTGACAGGCAGCTGGTCATCTCTACGGCGAACAGGGGGTGCGCATCAAGCCGACCCTGCACCTGTCATTCGAGACCTGATTTTTTGCAGCGAATTGGCCGTATAAATCGACGTTTCAGTGTCTTCTACGGCCAATGCGCGTGCATGCCATTCGCGCTGCCGTCGAAAAGCAAGCCAAAGCGCCGCCAGTGCCAGGGAAGCCCCTGAACGCGCAGTCAATCGCTGTCGTAGAGAAGGGCCATCACAAAGGGGGACCAATGCCATTCGAACATCTCAATGACGGGTTGTATCTGATCAAGCAGCGCTCGGCCACAAAGGCCGTCGATCACTACGGGATCCTGGACGTTGGCAATCGATTGAGGCTACCAAATGTGCTTCCGGGCCAGCAGCCGGTGGTGATTCACCAATCACCGCCCCAAGTGCAGCTTGTCTGGCTACAGCAAACCGGTTCGTGGGAAGTTCTGGGCCAGATCACCGACGAGGGCGACGCCATTGCGCGGATTCATAACGCCAGCCAAAACCCTCAGTACAACCTCATTGGGCACAACTGTGAGCATTTCGCCCGGTACGTCGCAACGGGCAAACGAGAGTCTCACCAAGTGCAGATAGTTGCGGTAATTGCAGGGCTGGCTGCGCTGGCTTTTGTTCGGTAGGTACGTGTCATCGGGATGTTTGACGAAGATGGACCTATCTGATCGACCGTCACTTCAGTCCGCTTTTGCAGCAAAAGAAAGGTAGGAAGTGTGGGTGCCGTGTGACGGCACAACTTTAGCGTGCTAGGCAATCCTGACACCGAACAAACTCGCATTTTTTATCATGCCAGAATGTAACGAACATGAGCCGGCGTCCGTCGAATCAAGAAAACGGAAGGGATATGTCGTACATGGGGTGCATACATGGGTTTATTCGTCTACGCGCCAGGTCGATCAAGACCGGGTGAATGCGGCGAGCGCATTTGCGAAAACAATTGCCGCTTAACAATGAAAGCGGATTTCCTCCAGACGCTTCGAAGGCATGCATCCATGCCATCACGGTGTTCGCCTTGGGCGCCAGTAGCGCGACATCGGGTTCCGTGATCGAGATGCCTGACGGATACTTCCCTTTCAATCGGTCAAGTGCATCGTTGATCCGAGCCTTCATGCCTTTTCGCAACCCCTGCTTCAACATGTACTTGACGTAGGCGAGTCGGAATTGAAGGCGTTTCTGTTCAGCAATTGGCACGTCCTGAATGGTTCTAACTAGCTGAGGACCCGTTTCTGGGTCCCTGCCAAGAGCTACGGGATGTTCCTGAACAATCTGAAGACGATTGGCAAGCAGATCTCGCTGCAGTTCGGCGGGGGTTAACGTTTTGGGAGCACCAGTCTCTAGATCAACGAACACCAGCCGTGAGTCTGACGTGGTGCGCTCAAGCCGCCACGTTCTCTGACCTTCCCGGATAACCAAGCCAATAGTCAAGGTGAATGTGCTCATATGCTGTGATAGTGGAAAGAGGTTGGGATGGCGCCAGATCGAAGCTGGGCCCCACCGTTAAGAGGCGACGGCCTACGGCGTAGGCAACGTGCGCAAGCGGAAATCCCGCCTCTTCTGCATCGCCTACCGTGGGACTACTGCGCGTGCGAAACCAATCAAGCAGGGCGTCGATTGCATCGGGGGGCACCGTTCGCTTTGCCAGCGATCGCAGCTCCGCAATTCGTGCACCTCGTTCTTCATCGATTTGTTCGCTCGACACGAGGTAGAGAGGAATGCGCAGCTCTTGTAGTGCGGCTTTCAAGCCCGCGTCCAGCCGATCCCGAAACTTCTTTTTGAAGGGTGCGCCTTTGGCCTCGACCAACGCTTGGCCCCCGTCCTGCAGAGTAACCCGCAGGTCGGGCGTATAGCTGAACTCGCGCCCATCCACATTGAAGATGAGCGTCAAGGGTTGGGATTCAATCTTGACGACATCGGGCGTCAACAGCAGGGCTTCAATACACCGCTTCTCCAGCATGGATTCATGCTGGATGGGTTCATTCTGAAACCATGGTTCATGGACCAGCCCCACACTACGGTGGGGCGCCCGAGTAATTACTTTCCGTTGAGGTTTCATCTCTCACCAGGCAATAGTTATCCAGCCCTGGCGTCGCCAGGGGTTGACATATTGCGCGGGGAGGGAGAAACTGAGCATCGAGAGGGATGGTTTCTGACCTCCCGCGCGCCGCTTGTCCTTGCCGGGACTGGCGGCGCACTTTTTTGCGCGCTAGGAGTTGAACTAGGCGCTACATGATGTTTGCCTCCTTTTGCGTGCCGCATGGCGGGGCAGGCTTGATGCCAAGCGCAACGGCTATGGCATGCGATATTCCCCTGTGGGCGCGTGTGCGCCCGCTGAGGACTTGATACACCGCGTATGGATGACAGCCGCGCGCGCGCGACCACTCAGCGATCGACTCACCTCGTTCGTTGAAGCCCGCTCTCGCTGCGGCAATCTTTTCTTGGTTCGCAACTTGACTGGGACTTTTGACCATCTCTATGAGGCAAATCGGTAGGAAAAGAGTCACTATACCGGCCTGTTAGACATTTGCAACAGAAAAGCGTTTTGCTGCAAAATCATTAAATAATGTCAATTACTTACGCACCATCTTTTGAACCACTTTTCAAGTGAAGAGCTTGAGTGCGAAACGACCACTCTCTGATCGAAACTGGTCCAATTCAATCGTGCAATACAACGGGAATGCGAATCGAATTGCGCGCATAGCAGCAGATGTTGAGCTGCCAGCGCACCATCTGTGCCTTTGAATGCGAATAGCTGATTAGCCATGCCACGTTGACTGGTACCCCCACGAAACACAGCACAACATTGCTTGGTGAATTTTGCTTTCGTAAATGGGACGATCTATCGTTTGGTGCCGCTGTTTAGCCGCCTTCGAAGATCCGTCAATTGATCCGGTGTCAGTCCGGGTGCGTAGTCAAAAGAACGCCAAACGAGGAACAGCTGACCACAGTGCTCGCTGAAGCCTTCAATGCGATCATCGATGGCCAGCCAATGTGCGCCAGGTCGGTTCATCGCCATCCAGTGCTCGATCTCGCGCTGGCGCGCGCCTGCTGCGTCAAACGGCAAAGACAAATCCGGTGTCACACCAATGATCCTTGCCGCAATATCTGGCGAGAAGGGTGCCTTCAAATCATCAAGCAACTGAGTGATACGCCAGTCCGTAGAAAGCACGATGTCCCAGCTGGGATGGTCGCGCAGAACAACTTCAAATGCTGGCAAATGGCAAAACATTGCTCCACTTGGCGCGTCAGACGGGTGCAGCACTCCATCGAAATCAAGAAACAGAACTGGACTCACTTGGTTCTCAGCCATCTGCTGCCGGCGAACAATCGCCACAAATGGTGAATTCTGCCTCAGCTGATCAGCACGCGGCGATTGCTTCTTTAGCACTTCAGCTGCTCGAAGTGGATGGCCGACGCGATACCCATCATGGATCAGCCCAGCCAACCCCTCACGGCTTGAAAGCCCACCGCGATGGACCTGTGGCGCCAGGTCTTTCGCCAGCGCCCGCAGTGCTTCATCGATGCGCAAAACCAGCGACACGGCGCCGCCTTTTCTGCCTCGACCCGAGCGGCCCACATGCAGAAAAAATAGCCTCGGGTGGTGGTTCGTGTTACCGATCGGCAGATAGGGCGCACGGCCAATGGCACAGGAGAGGTAAGCGAGGAAGTTCCCCGCAATCGCGATGGGGTTGGTTTCCGCCCCGTCACTGCCCTCAAGGGCGACATCTCCAATCAAGCCATACAAACATGCAGGATCTGGCACGGGAGCGTGGGCCTGCTGCGCATCCGCTTCGGCGCCGGTGGTGCTCCACCGCACCAAGGCGTCGGCATGTGCAGAACCCATGGAGCGCCTTGGCTGTCCATTCATCTACTTGTCCAGGGCATCGATTTCAACGATGTTGGTGAACTCGCGCAGCATGTCGGGCTGGCGCTGCTGCAAGAAGCGCGAAACCGCTTCGTTTTCTAGTAGCTTGGTGAGATAGCCCTTGGCCAGCACGAGATTGAGGACATCTTGGCCATAGGAGCTCTCGATGGACTTGTAGCGCCCCTGGAGATTACCCATCTCCTTTTCCATGCGAGCCATCTGCTCGGCGCTGACGCCGGCAATCTTTTTGGGCTTGTGCTCGCTGACCAGCATCTCGTCCGGCGTCGCTGCCAGCATCGCATTGGCATAGTTTACGGTCACGTTGTTGCTCGACACCATGAGTTCCGCACACTCAATCTGCCGGGTTGGCTTCATCTTGCGCAAGACCGCGCTCATATTGGTCGAGAACCGTTGATCCTTGAGCAAGCCGGCTGCCTCGCCACAAATCCCATCCAGGAGATTGATCTTCTTGATGATTTGGCTGATGTCCACCTCTAGAGCCTTGGCCAATCGCCCAGGCGTCACGCCCCGCTCGACCGCGCGGCGCAACATCAAGTGCTCTTGAATGGTGGAGAGGCGGTTGATCCGGTTGTTGTAGGTGTAGGTCTCATCGTCTGTTGCGGCCAAGCATTGCGCTTCTTCAAGCCCCAGCGCCTGCATGGCATACACACGTATATGCCCGTCGAGGAGCACTCGATTGCCTGTCTCCACATCGGCTGGGCCAACCGTCAGGGGCTCAATGAGGCCGACCTCTGAAATCGATGAGCGAATCTGCTTGAATTTGCGCGAGATTACGATCCCCTCGGGGAGTCGGCGGGTTGGCAGCAGCCTATCCAGCCGCATGATGATGGGCTCTGGAATGAAACCCAGCAAAACCTTGCTCATGCGGCACGCCCCATGGGCCAAACCCGGTCTGCCAGGTACTTCGGTAGCGTGTCGAGTCCTTCCGCCCTCAATAGGTTTGTGAAGTTCTCGTCGGCCAACAACTGCCGCAATGCTTCCGTCACGAAGAGCAGCCTCTGCTGCGCCAGTTCAGCCTTGCGCACCATGAGCTTCTGGCGCTCAACCTCCTGCTGATAGGTTCGGACCAAGCTGGCCGAGGTCACATTGGTATACCGCCTTGGGGTATTTCGAGAAATCGTGCGCCCCAGGGTACGACGTCGCTCGATGATCTTGCGCGCGTGCAGCAGCTGGCCGCCGCGCAATTCATGCTTCTCATATGCGTCCTGCAGTGCAGATTGAACGTCCTTGTCACTGGATCCTGCGCCCGCAATGGCCAGTGCCACATTGAGAGGGATGCGACCGCTCTCCACACCAACCAACAATCGCTCTTCGCCGTGCTCAAGCAGATTCAAGATGCCATAGATGTATTCGGGGCTGAGCCCGGTTTTCTTGGCAATCGTCTTGCGGTCATAACCCTGCTTGCGCAACTGTTCAATGCCAGAGAGCAGTTCAAGCGAGCGTGCCTGGCGCCGGGCGATGTTCTCGGCCAGGCTCATGATGAAAGCATCCTCATCGCTGACCTGGACGACCATGGCCGGAATGGTGCTTTCTCCCAAGGCGCGGAACGCTTTCAACCGACCTTCGCCGCAGACCAACAAGAAGTAGCGCCGACCGTTGCCGTCCACGCGAGGCGTGACCGTCACAGGCTTCTTCAACCCCACCGCACGTATGTTGCCGACGATCTCATCGAACACGCGTTCATTTCGCTCACGAGGGTTGAGTACCTCGATCTGGTCGATGGGGATCATCTGCAGCTCGCCCGGCGTCGGCGGGCGGGTCATGCAGCCCTCCTAAAGCGTGCACGCTCTGCCATCTTGTGCAGGTAGTCGAGCGACTCAAAGCGGTAGCTCTCGAATTCAAAACCATTGTGGTCGGCCAAATTGATCCTGGGTAGGCCGAAATCCAAGTGAGGCAACAGGTAGTAGTCCTGGACGGCTTGGTTGTCGGGACACAAGCGAGCCGCTACCGTGATGTCCGGCACCAGGCCGGTGTCGAAGCGGATCTTCCAGCGCCGACGTCCGTCGTCGTGGTTCTGGCAGCGCGAGAGCACGATGGAAACCGTGAACTCTCGATTGATCTCCAGCAGGTCCGTAGCCGGGTCACGATTGACCACGCCACCGAGGTTTTGAATCTCCCGCTCCGTGCGTGCCATGATTTCCGGGTGCATGCGGCGCAGGAACTTGTTGACCTCGAGAAACGCATAGTCGCGGTCTGGCGTGAAGCCAACCGCCTGATAGGCCCGAATCAAGCTGCCGAAGCGGTGGATGTAAGCCGCCGCCGATGGCATTTCCTCGGCCTCGTCAATGATCAGCCCAGAAAGAATGCCTCTCCGCTGATAGAGGTTGCGCAATTTTTCGAGCAATTCCTCGTCAGTGAACCTGCGCGATCGCGCACGAATGATGCCCTGTGCGGTGTAGAAGATTTCCGGGGACACGATGGCATTGAACGCGCCATCCTTTCGGATCCACATGTCGGGCTGGTTGACCACACGCAGCTTCTTGAGCTTGAACGACACCCGGTTGTAGACGTTGTTGCCGATGTACTTCTCGTTGGTCAGAATTTCTCGAACGGTGGCCCGGGTCCAGGTACGGCCGAGTTCCGTGCGGACGCCATGCTCATTGAGCCGGCGGGCGATTTCCATTTCCTGCAGACCCTCGTCGATGAACCACTTGTAGATGCCGCGGACGATTCCAATCTCAGAGTCCGGGCCCGGCATCAGGATCACGCGATCAGTCTGCAGGCTCTTGTGCTCGCCCCGAGACAATTCGCTCTTGATGTTGCCGGCCTGGTCCACGAGTACGCGGCGTAGCCCGAAGCCGGCTGGGCCCCCTTGCCGAAATCCAAGCTCGATCAGCCTGCACTGACCTGCAAATACCTTCGTCGACAGCTCTCGGCTGTACTCACCCGCCATGGCGCGCTTGACACCCTTGACGATGGTGGACACCGGCGAGCCATCGTTTTCGAATTGTTCGGCACAGTAGGCCACCTGGATTCCAGCACGGCGGCAGATGTACTCGTAGTACGCGCTCTCGTCTGCGTCCTGGAACCGTCCCCAGCGGCTCACGTCGTAGACCAGGATGATGTTGAAATCCGCCTGGCCTGATTCCACGTCACGGATCAATCGCTGCAAGGCCTCCCGACCATCGATGCGCAGACCGCTTTTGCCTGCATCGGCATAGGTCCGGATGATCTCGATACCTCGACGAGTGGCGTACTCGCGGATCTTGTCGGATTGATTCTCAGTCGAGTACTGCTGGTGCTCCGTTGACATGCGAACGTACTCGACGGCACGAAAGCTGCCGCTCCGTGCACCACCATCTTGTTGGTCTTCTGCTTGCATGGTCTGTTCCGTCCGTACAGTGATCAGACTGACTTCAAGACACTGACGAAATCGACGAGGGTAACAACACCTGGTACTTGCCGCACCAGCAACCAGCGGGATCCTCGACAGAGTCTCGAAGCTACGCACTGCGGACCTTACGCGCCAGGCATCATTTAAGCCATCACGTCCTCTATTTGCACGCGTCACTGTTTGCACGCCCATCCGGCGGCTTCAGCCTCAACTCGACGCGCCATCTCAACAATTGCCCAGTGACGCCCCGCGTATGGATCTCGATCCAACACAGCCCGGACGCGGCATCGGCCCCGCAAAATGACGCGTCACTTGTTGCACGCATGCCGGGAGATGGGCTGACGGAGTCGGGGTGTTTTCGGCGCGATCGATAGGAATGCCAGTAATCTGGATTGCGGGCGTGCCAGGCCTGCTGAGCCGCCAGTTGGTTCGCTCGGTAGTCGGGGTCCGTGGCCAGCTTCTGCTTGTGCCAGGCCTGACGACGCTTGCGCTGGCATTCGACGTCCGAACAGAAGGTTTGCGCTGGTGACTGCGGCCGAACCGTGAAGAGGCGGGTGCATGACGCGCATACTGCTTGTGCCATGGTCGCTTCCTAGGGGGATTGCAACCCCGATAGTTCGACACCCTGGATCCAGATATTGAGTCGTGCAGGAGCTGATAGTCGGGCCAGATCGTGGTCACTCGCCAACCGGCCGGCAACTAATCAATGTTGACGATAGCTGCCGAGAAATTGGCCTAATAAAAATAGTATTCTGCATAATCGATGTTCTGTACTCCACCGTCGTTTCTTGTGTCGAAATAGTCTTGCCCGCTTGCTTCCAATTTGAGCTTCGCAGGCGATGATTCTCCACGTTCAACTATCTCGAAAGGGATTGAAGATGGCAGCTAATTCAGAGAATTCCAACAAATCGGTGTGGAACTCGCTTGAGGTCACCAAATTGTTAGTGGGACTTCTGACCCCTCTGGCAATCTTTGCTTTTACCTATTTCACAAACTTGGCACAGACTCGAGAAGCAGAGTTCAGAGCAGAGCAGAGAATTCAGGAGGAAGCTGCGCGCCAGAAAAGAGAGAAGATCGAATCCGAGGAGCACGAACGATTTGCACAAGTCTTGAAATACAGAGCTGAATTGTGGAGAACAATTTCCCCCATGATGAACGACTTGTACTGCTATTTCTTGTACGTGGGGCACTGGAAGGATTTAAGTCCTGAAATAGTCGTCAAAACCAAACGTAATCTTGACAAATATGTCTACTCAAACAGTCCCTTCTTTAGTGCCGAGTTTCTAAATAAATATAGCGTGTTCATGTCTGCAGCGTTTCAAACCGGAAACGGTTGGGGGCTCGACGCACGATTGAAGTCTCCACCCATTCGGGATAGCGACCGAGGAAAGGAGACTATGTTCGCAAAGCTGGAGAACGATCAATACGTTAAGAATACTGACGCAATACACGCCGCCTATTACGACTGGCTATCGTTCGCAGCAAGCGAAATGAAATTGCAGCCGGTTACGCAAAGCCTGCCTAAAACACCTACTGCGGCTGAGATCGGTGCTCGCCTGGATAAGAATCGATAATAGTATTTTCACCCTACACACAGACGGTGGGACCTAACTCCTTACTAGAGATGACCTGCTAATCGTTGAAGGCGTTGGTCCCTAGGTGCTAATTCAAGATTGGCACGAATGGCTTGATTGCGTGTCGAACATGCCAATATAGCCGCGTTGTATCGGGCTCATTGAAGCCAATCTCGGGTATGACCGTCCGATATCATCCCAGCCTCAGAGCCCATTGCAAGCTAGCGGCACACTACTGCTTGATGCCAATAGCTAGGCTCTTGACGTGTAGTGCGAAGCCCTTCGCCAATGTGCCACCATCAGGCGGTGCGTAGTCCGATAGAACATCACCTTCAAGTACGCAGGTCGACCAATCGGGGGGGCTATTAGATAGAGCACCAGCCGTGATCGTCAAGTCACTTAGGAAGCGCTCTCCATGAGGGACAGGATCAATATTGGCGATATTAGGAATTACTCCGCCAGGAGGGCAATTGATCTTAAGCCCCGAAAAGTCCATATTTGAGAACGATCCTTTTGAAAAATATGAAAGTGACGTCTTGATGGAATATACGGGAGGAACGGAGTCTGCCACCAAGTTGGCGATCGGCTGAGTCAGAAAGTAAGCAGTCGGCACCGATTCGGCAGTAGCGGGTATGGCTCTAGTAACCGATAAGGTTTTCGTGACACTATCGGCCACTATAGGATAGCCCGTATTCTTGAATACTATGTGAATAGTATTTACACCGGGTTTTTGAATAGTAATAAAACCATCAAGTTGACAATCTCCGTTTCCCAACAATTTTGCTGTTACTGAGGCAGGATTATCACCACTAGGTAAAACATCTGGATCAGAAGATGAAATTTTCCACCAGTCTTTGGCACAAAGAAAAGACTGTTGACTCAGTCCTGGTATCACTGCACGGATTGCAACCGGACTTCTCGGCAAATAGATTGCGTTACTTGGAGATACATCCGCAGCCGCATCAATGACGGAAATAATACTATCTGCGGCCGGGAGATTTCCTGACTCAAGATCAGGATTGTTTCCATTTCCATCGCCGGTGGGCACCGGATTGAAGTAAATTCTGTAAATATTACTAGAATACTTCGACGAGTATTGATATGAGGTTTGACCCGATAGGTTTGCATTAAAAAGCAGTGCACTTACATTCACACCAGCATTTGCGTTCAGCACACCCGACAGTTCTTCCAAAGATGAATTTGTCACAACCCAACCACGCATTGTGGAAATATACTTTCCCGGTGAAGTCAAGGAAGAAAAACTGTTATCCAGCATAAATCGCCAAACAGCAGCGTAAGCTCCCACCCGCGCGTCAATAGGGACTGCAGTTGGCGACAGCAACGATGCAATCGGATTCTTAAAATCCCCATACATTATTAACAACTTGGAGTTCCTACCTCCACTTGCTTCGGCATTCAGGGACTGTTTTATAAGATCGGTAGCACCCAACGGCCATGGCAAGGAAAATCCTTGCTCAAGCGCCAGTTTAAGACTTGAACTACAACCCAAGGAATAAATCACATTTGTACTGTCCGTCATGGGGACAGCTTCTGGAACATTCAGGTATAAAGTGTTTCCCTTCGCCTCTAAGGCATTTATTCCAGCGATTGTTGGGGTGGTTGACGAACCGAATATGCGTGTAGCCAACCTCTTGAAACTGACATCAGCCGGGATGGCAGCTTCGTTAAAGGCGGCACTTATTTGTGGGTCAGTTAGAAAATCTTCTGGGATGAAGTTATTCTTGAACCGATCTGGCCCCATACAATTGCTGACCAATAATTTAATCTTCGTAGTTATTTCATCGCCGACGGTCTGCGTCTGGTTGGCGGTAGCGTCGATATGGAGTGCCAATCCAAGTACGAGAGTCGAAATGAAAAAAGCAAAGTGTTTCAAAATTCCCCCCTTTCTACCAACAACAACGCCAACTACTACAGCAACATTCAACCAAAATAGAGGTACGGTCATAACACGATAGCCGACTTCCTCATAGCCGGCGGTGCAAGTTCATAAGCAAAACTGACGACACCACCCAAAAAGTCGCCCGTCAACTGGCGGCCGACTAGTCAATGTTGACGATTGCTATCAAGAAATGGGCCGGAGAAAATCGTATTCTGCATAACCGATGTTCTGTATTCCGCCGTCGTTTCTCGCTTCGGAATAGTCTCGACCATTCATCCCGCGTCCGCCAACTTACGCAACGCTCCAGTGACCATTGTTGGCAGTGATGTGGTCATATGAGTCGACCGTACGCCAACGGCCGGTACAGCGACCGCAAGCGCTTCCATTCGAGCTTCGCCGCTGCCCAGTCGCGTCCAGATGGGCTGCAATTGCAGACCGATGAGCACGAAGGCTGTCGCGTTCAGAACGAACACCGCAGCCCTGCGATAAACACCCGACGCCTGCCCAGCAGATCACCTGCACGCGCGCCCAACAGCATCAGCCCGCCAAAAGCCAGGGCATAGGCGTTCTGTACCCAAGACAGGCCGACGGCGGTAAAGCCCAGGCCCTTGCGGATTGCGGGCAGCCCCGTGATGACGATGGAGTTGTCGATCACGATCATCGAGTAGCTGACCAGGATGAGGGTCAGCAAGATTCCAGGATGTGAGCGTGCGTCGTGGTGTTGCTGAGCTGGCATGCGAGTCTCTGCGCTCATAGAGTTGATCGGATCTAAACTGCCACTACTCACAACGGACCTAGATCTATATCTAGCAGCGGCCAAGTTCAATCACAATGTCACGAACTTTAATCATCTTCGACAATCTGGATTTCTCGGTAGTTGATGCCATATGCAAGTTCTCTCCTCTACCCCCAGCCTAAAGGTGCGTTCCACTCGAACGCCTAAAATCGCCGACGAATCATTCAAGTTGAATTCCATCCACGAGAGTCACTTCGGTGCAGGTTATTTTCGGGCGTTAGATCATTTCTCATTAATATGAATAAATTTTCCACACCAGATCCAAATCGTGAATTTGATGAAAAAATTCGCCAAGCACGCAGAGACTATCCTCAACCGGAATATCTTGATTTTTGCTATTTGGCAGCGCGAGAAGTACAAGAGTTACGTGAGATGGTGGAGAAATCTGCGTCAGAGACTGAGTTAGATCATTTTATTCGGGGTGAACCGAATTTGCTTTCGTCGCTACTGCATTTTGCCTCTACGGGTCATCATGGAGGCAAGGCATATCCGCAGCAAGTAATTCGTCCAAGCGTGAGGGGTGAAATCAAAGGGCAAATCCCCGACTATCTTGTCAGTGGGGAGAGCTCTGAAGGTACCAGTTGGTGGGTATTGGAACTCAAAGGCCCGAAGGAAAAAATATTCGTAAAAACGGCGGATGGCTTAAAACTTGGCGATACTGCAAATAAAGGCTTACTTCAAATTCACAAGTATGTTGAGTTCTGCAAAGAACATCATGCGAGCCTAAGAGATACATTGGGGTTAAAAGATTTCTCCACTCCAAATGGAATTCTAATAATTGGACGCGAGGCGGAACTGTTGGATCCAGAGCGTAGAACATTGAAGAAAGCCTTAGGGGGCCCCCTGACACCAATACGAATTCGTACATGGGACTCTCTTCTTCGTTCTCTTGAACACAAGCTGGCGTTTATTGGTCAGCGAGAAATCGACCCTCTACGAGGACCTCAGTTGGAGGACTGGGCATCTGATTCACCCAATGAGAAGTCTCTACGTTGACGAGCAATACAGCCACGCAAAATATCGCCTAAGCCGATAAATTGACCGGCACAGCTGCATGAAAAGGTCGATTCGAACGATTCCAAATACACTTGGAGTTACCTTAAATGAGGCCCCATAAAAAGGCGCGACGTCTAATAATTACGTGCAGCGGACACCCAAAGCCCTTGGCTTTGAGTTCCATCCCGTTGGTCGGTACCGCTAACGTTTGGCGCTGAGCGGCAGCTTTTCGGCGCGAATTTCTGCGACACGACGGGCCACCTCCGGTCGAATTGAGCCGTTCATGACTTTCCATACCCTCGCCTTTCGCCACCGACCGAGGGGGCTCGGGGATCGCCTTTTTATGCAACACTTCCGATGTTAGGGCGCAGCCCCTGTCTCCCTACATCACGTTAGGCTCCATTGGATACCAACCATGCGTAGAAATAATAAATGAACAGGCTACCTGAATTAACTGAAAATGGCTTTCTACCAACCGGAATTCATGTCTGCTCCGCAGAAGAATTTATACAGAGATTCTGTTTGGTGAATGAGGATCGAAAACAACTCTGGAAGGCATTCGCAGACATTCTTGATTTTTCTAAATCAAGAAATGCAAGATGTATACTTATTGGTGGCTCCTATGTGAGCAACAAAGAAAAACCGAATGACTTGGATGTTGTCATCGTCTTTCGTTGCAAGGAACACATTCCATCAAGATCAGAAAGGCTTGTTCTTGACGGGAAGCGCACAGACATTATGTTCTGCTCGGAAGATGATCGTGAAATTACCGGAGCGTTTACTCGTCTTTTATCATACGGCCGGTTTGGGGAAAGTGTAGGCTTAGTTCAAGTCAATTTGAATCATCCTGACAAGCCATGGGAAATAGTTCAAGAAACAGACGACGAGACCTACGAGATAATTAAGAGGGCTTACTTCAATAGACATCTCATCGATCTAAATAAACCATCGGGAGTACTGATTACAATACATGGACTAATGTCCCACGCAGATTGGAACTCCAAGATAATCCCCATTGCCAGCAGTCAAGGATGGATTGTTGTTCCATACATTTACGGATATACCACCCCCGACATACTCTTAAGCAAGAAAAAGAGAAAGGAAGCAGTAGACTCTTTCAGAGAGTGGGCTTTTTCAATAAAACAAGAATATTGTATGGGTAGCGAAAGAATTTCCGTAATTGCACATTCATTCGGAACCTATCTAATAGGAGCCTACCTAAGTGGATTCGAAGGGTTTTCCCCGGTAAACTTTAATTCCATTATATTGACAGGCAGCATCTTAAATGAGAATTACGACTGGGAAAGCTGCGCAGGTTTTAAGGTTGCCAGAATTAGAAATGAAATCGCACCTAACGATCAATGGGTTGGTTGGATGCCAAAAAACCCTTCCGAATGGCTGGGGCTCGATCCGCTATTTGGGAATGCAGGAACAAAAGGATTCTCTAGCAAGAGCAGTATATTAACTCAACATAAAAACAAAATATTCGATCACAACAATGTGATCGAGAAAGACGTAATAGCATCAATGTGGATGCCTTATCTGAATAGCAACCGATACGCCAGTGATGAAGAAGGCTTCAAGCGACTTCTCCAGAAAATTGACCAAGAGTAGAACAAAGCCTAACCCATCCATTCAAAAAACGGACTGGCGCTATAAAACAGCACCATCCGGTTAATTCAAACGTTGAGCGACTGCTTCGGGGCAGCGAAATCGCGATAGGCTAAGACCGCACCGGGGCGAATTGAGCCGTTCATGACTTTCCATACCCTCGCGTTTCGCCACCGACCGAAGGGATTCTCCTTGGACCAACACACGTCGGCGAAGGCGCCGCCATTGCGTTGCGTTTGTGTACATGTCGTTCCTGACTCGCCGATACGCGGAGTTTTCGACAGGCCCCTCATCAGAAGCGATGATCCCACCACTCCACTGACTGCCCCCAAAAATTCAAAGTTGAATGAACAAAATCCCAAAAAGTTCAGACTTGAATGAGTGTCCGGTTCAGAACTGATTGAGCGCGGTTCAGGCAAGTGCTTGATTTGCCAATACCATCTGTTCAAAACTCAGTGAACTTCGACACGGTTGTCGATGTTCGCGGCAGCTTCGTTCGGCTGCATCTTCCATCCCCCATTTCCAATCTGTATATGCCCGACATCCGGCCGGTATGGCGGGAATGCTTCAGGGTGCTGCGCCCAGGGGGCCGGCTGCTCAGCAGCTTTTTCAATCCGGTCGTGTTCGTCGGCGACCGCGATCCGCAGTTCATGGAGCAAGG
>Ga0213872_10001495_pt1 | contig 15090 bp, 12 predicted proteins | sample VelepicomBERX_R2_FD_160071 | JGI IMG/M metagenome (GOLD analysis project Ga0213872, IMG submission 160071) | Rhizosphere microbial communities from Vellozia epidendroides in rupestrian grasslands, the National Park of Serra do Cipo, Brazil - RX_R2 | ecosystem: Host-associated > Plants > Roots >...
GAGCAAAGGTGGCGCCGTTTTCCGAATTCCCGAAAGTCAGCGCGGCCAAGACGGTTTCACCGGCATTCGCCTCAGCCGTGTTTTCCGTCGAGTAGGAACTAAAGCTAATTTTGAGTCTTGGCTGATCGAGTCCGTATTTAGCTAGATCGGTGGCTGTATCCGAAACAAATTTGCTAACCTCACCATCATTAATTTCCTGAATGAGTCGGGCAATATTCCCGGAATTCGCCGGGGCGTTTATCGGACTTAAGAAACGCCAGCGATTCTCGTCGCGACCGAGGATGATCTTTGACTGGTCCGGCTTCTCGATAGTAATGCGATCGATGAGGTCCGAATTCAATCGTGCGATCTTCCGGTCGCGGAGGTCATTTGGAGTGACATTAAACAGATTAGCAAAACCTTTGCTCAGTTCGACGACCGAGTTTCGTTGCGGTAGACCCGCGTACACTGAGTCCGGATTTGACGGGACCGGGCTGCCGATATCGATCTCGAACTTATTTTGCTCGTCGCCAAACAGTGTGATGACATTGGAGGGTGAGTCCAAGCCAAACGTTCCCGGATTTGATCTATTGTCTGAAACGAACTTTGCGATCTGTGTCTGATTTATCCTGGTGAGGATATCCGCGACCGCGTCGTTGCTGGCTCGTGCTTTGATCGGCCGGACAAGCATCCAGTCGTCCTGTTCTTTGGCAAGCTCAATTTCGCCGCCGCTCACTCGGAAAATCGCTCGGTTGATCAGCGTGGTCAGGAAAGGTGTCATTCGATGGTCACGAAAGTCTTCCGGCTTTTTTGAAACGATATTTTTCAGATCGTTGCTTACGACGTAGACGGCATCGTCGTCCGTGGTGCGGAGATAGCATTCGCCTTGGACAGCCGTATCTTGCCCAAACTGGAGCTCCGCCGGCATCTGTTTACCGTCGAGCTTCAGTCGCAGCCTCGATTTGTTGAGTCCGAAATCCTGCAACATCCGCCGCTTCTTTTCGCCTCTTCCCAAATCGGTGATCACATCTTCGGGTCGGAGGCTCTGTATGGCATCAAGGAGTTGGTCAACTACGCCGGTATCAGCATCATCTTGCCAGGGGGCAATCACTTTCCAGGCATCCCCGTCTGTTCTGACCTTGATCAGTTCATCGCCATTATGGATTGTGAAGCCCTGAATGTTCGCGCGGTTCACCCGAACAACATGAGCTGCTCGTTCGCGGCGTTCCCGCGTACTTTGGGACCAACGGTCGAGACCGAAAATGAAGGCGCCCATCGCGACCGCAACGATCAGCAGAACAAGCGTGGTTTTGGGCTTCATGACATTAGTGCACCGTCTTGCATATAATGATGATGCCGGCGCGGGTCACCTAGCTGTTTTTGAAGGCGGTCCGAGCCGGCGGCCCATTTTGAACGCGACGACATTACCATTCTCTGCGAGACGGTACACTACCGGCGACGGAGCGCCCAGACGCCTGCTCCCAGCAGCGCCACTAGCATTGGGATGCCCGCCACGGTAAGAAGGACGATTTCGTTCATCTGCGCGTCTGAAAGGTTTAAGGTAAATGCCCTGGGTACTTTCGGGGCGATCGCAACGAGTTGTTCCCGATCTGCCAGCCAGTTAATGCCCATCATGACGAAATCAATGTCCGGAGCTGACTCACTCAGCGATTCGTTTCGCAAAAAATCGGCGTTTCCAAGAACGATCATGCGAGATGAAGAGCGCACTTGAACACGCGCATCTTTGATTGATCCCCTTTCAAGGGCGACGCCGAAGTAGAGTGGGGGAGGTAGATCAACTCCCTGCACATAGGTTGGGGTGCTTTGAGAATTAAAAACCTCATCCTTGTCGCCCCAGTAGTCGGGTACGGCAGGAGTCAAGGCCTTCGTAACGCTGAGGCCTTCTTGAGCCGTCTTCGATTCGTCAATCGACATCGATCGCGTACCGCCCGGAAAGAAACCGGTGGTCTGGCTCAGTGACCGCAAGAATCCTGTTTCGGGCAAGAATTGCGCATAGACATCCAGCGTTACAGATTGCTCCTCGATGCCTGTCTTAAACTGCGTGACGATTATATCATGATCCGGCCGGATACCAAATTCCACGAGAAATTGGTCGAGCTTCGGTGTGTTGGTTTTTGGATCCAGCAAGATCAAGAGTCGACCTTGTTCATTCCAATAGTTTCGCAGCAGCGACAAATCGCGGTCGCCGAGGTCATATTTCGGGCCGGCCAGAACAACGGCCGCATAGTCGGTTGGTATTCTTTCCAAGTTAGTTAAAATCAGAGGCTCGAGTTTAAGATTCTGGCGCTCGACGTACTCTTTAAAGCGCGTGAGAGGTGAGCCATCTTTCAGGCCCGGTTCACCGTGGCCGACGACGAAACCAATTTTTGATTCTTTTTCTTCCGTTAGCTCGATCAAGGCACTGGTGATGATTTGCTCGCCGCGGAAAGCTCTGACTTGTGGCGCTTCGTTAAACATACCCGGAGGATCATACTCGGCCATGTCAGCTACCCGGAGAAGCTTCTTCCGGTCCTGATAGTCAATGATGACCAAATTCTCTTCGGCTCCGAAGTTATATTTAGTCTGCAGTTCACGCGTGTGTGTGAGGTTGCGATACGGATCAATGGTCTCGACTTGTACCTTCCTTTTGCCGGCAGATTCATATTCCTTTAACAAATTCTGAAGATCGACGTAGAGTTCGGAACCAGCGCTCTGGGATGAGGGCGAAAAGAAGACATAGATCTTGACCTCCTTTTTCAGAGACCTCAAAAGCTTTTTGGTTAGCTCAGAAAGCGCATACTTATTGTAACGGGAGAGATCCCATCGTTGATATCGATTGAACCCCACGTAGTTGATCATCAGAACGATCGCGGCCACGATGAGGGTCTGCAGGATCACGTTCGCGCCGATGCGCCATCGATTGATGCCGGCGGGCTTAGGGAGCGGATTAGCCATGCTGATTGGGAAGACCGGTTACGCTCTCCAACGCCGGTATTGAAATACCTGGTAGGTCATGACCAGTAACAGGAAGGTCATGCTCGGATAAAAGACAAATACGCGAGAGTCCAGGACGCCTCGCGAGAAGGAATCCATATGGTCGAGTTGAGCCACGTAGGCGGTTATATCCCGGAGCAAAGGGGACGAATTGTTGACTACATAATTTATGAGTGTCAGGAAAAAGAAACCGATAGTTAGCACCAGCGAGATCATAGCTGCGACAATTTGGTTGGACGTGAAGGCTGAAGCCAGGCAACCCAAGGCAACATTAAACATGCCCATGATCAGGAGGAGCAGGTAAGGAGCCCAGAGTTGGCCGGCCGAACCGATCGCGGATCGATTACCGAGCCAGCCGAATACAATAAAGTATAGTAAACTAGGCAACCAAAGGCTTAAGTAGAAAATCAAGGCGGCCAAGAACTTGGAGGCAACGACTTCCCAGTCTCGAACTGGGGCCGTCATCAGCGTTTCGATTGTCCCTAGCTTAAACTCTTCTGCAAATAGCCGCATCGTGATCACTGGAAATACCAAGAGGTAAGCGATCCAGAAAAAAGCGGAATTAAAGAAAACCTGAACTACCGTATTCTCAGAGGGTGCGCGGTTCAACAGCGCGATAGCGAACCAGAACGAGAGCCCGTTCAGGATCAGAAAGAAGAACAGGACGATATAAGCTATTGGCGAGTAGTAAAAAACCGACAATTCTCTCCGAAGTAAGGTAAGAAGGCGTCTCATCGGGCTATGGCGATTCCCTAATCATCAGCCTGGGTTAGTTCCACGAAAACGTCTTCCAAGGTCGCGCGCTCCTGAGTCAGTTCCCTGACGACCCAATGTCGCGCGATCGCCAGGCGAAAGATGGCTTCCCGGAGATCCGAATTTGCCTCGACCCGGATTGAACATTGCTGCCAGCCGGCTTCCATGTTCACGCTAACGTTTTTCACTCCGGGTATCTTTTCGATCATTTGTACCGGATCGTCGCTGCCGGTCTTAGCCTCTACCTTAACCGTGCCAGAAGTGCGGATCTGTCCGACGAGGTTCTCGGGCGTATCAGACGCTTCGATTTTTCCTCGGTGGATGATAATCACGCGCGAACATGTCATCTCTACCTCCGACAAGATATGGGTTGAGAGCAGGATGGTGTGACGTTCGCCTAAGGATTTGATCAGCTCACGCACCTGGCGAATCTGGTTGGGATCCAGTCCAATTGTGGGTTCGTCGAGGATCAAGAGGTCCGGTTCGTGGACTAGGGCCTCAGCCAATCCCACTCGTTGGCGATAGCCCTTTGATAAAGTAGCAATCAGCTGATTCTCGACATCCTTCACGCTGCAGAGTTCTTTCACCACTTCGACTCGATTGCGAAGTTTTTTTCCGCTTAAACCCTTTAACGACCCGCGATATCGAAGATACTCGCTGACCCTCATGTCACCATATAATGGGACACTTTCCGGCAGGTATCCGAGATGCATCCGCGCTCTGAGCGAGTCGCTGAAAACATCATGACCGGCAATCGAGGCCCGGCCCGAAGTGGCGGGCATAAAACTCGATAGAATCCGCATGGTCGTGCTCTTACCCGCTCCGTTCGGCCCGAGGAAGCCGACAATTTCGCCTTTGCCAACCTCGAAACTTAGGTCGCTAATGGCGGTTACCCCCGGATATTTTTTTGTAAGCTGTTCTACCTTGATCATCTAAATCATCGGGCAAAAGGCATGACGGCGCTGCTGCGTCCCGGCTCGGACTAAGCTCGCTGCTACCGGCTGCGCGCAGCTTTGTCCAGCTGCCTGCCCTCCGCATCACCGTAAATTTGTGATAATTTCCGTTTGGGTCGAGCCAAAGTTCGTTTAGATTTTTGGTTCATCGCTCGTAACCGAGCTACATTGATGAAGACTTCGTATTTGAATGATTGGAACGCCGGTCTTCTGGACGAATACTATCAACGCTGGAAGCAAGATCCGGCATCTGTTGATTCGAGTTGGTCCGCTTTCTTCGAAGGTTTCGAGTTAGGCGCAACTCCGACGCGCAATGGGAGATCTGCCGTTGGGCCGGAAACTGAGGGCGTAGTCACCGAGGCTGACCGGCTCCAAAATCGAGTCGATGGTCTAATCTACAATTATCGGGTGATCGGCCACACTCAGGCCCAGGTCGACCCGTTGGCGCAAGTGCGTCCTGAAGTCCCTGCATTGACGCTGACCTCTCTGGGATTAGAAGATGTGCCGCTCGATACGATCGTTTCATCGAGGTACTTTCAAAATTCGCGCCCCATGGCCTTGCGGGAGATGATCGAGACGCTGCAGGCTATCTACTGTGGCCCTATCGGCGTCGAGTTCATGCACATCCAGAACGAGACGCTGCGCGAGTGGGTGCGCGAAAGGATGGAAGCTCGGATCGCTCTCGGGCAACCTGATGCTGAGTCCCAAAAAAGGCTGCTGCGGTGTCTGATGGAAGCGGAGACCTTCGAGCAGTTTGTCCACACCAAGTTCATCGGTCAAAAGCGTTTCTCGTTGCAGGGGTCCGAAAGTCTAATGGTGATCCTGGAGACGATCCTCGCCGGTTGCCCCGCAACGGGTATTCGGGAGATCGTTATGGGGATGGCTCACCGCGGTCGTCTGACAGTGTTGGCGAATTTTCTGAGGAAATCGTACAACATGATCTTCAAAGAGTTTTCCGAGAACTACATACCCGACCTCGTGGCCGGCGATGGCGACGTCAAGTATCATCTAGGGTACGAAAGTGTACGGAAAACGGACTCGGGCGCGGAAGTGGCCATCCTGCTTACGGCCAACCCCAGCCATCTCGAAATTGTCAATCCAGTGGTTGAAGGCAAGGCACGGGCGCGCCAGCGGATTTTGCTGGACACTGAGGAACGAAAGAAGGTTTTGCCGCTGTTGATTCACGGGGACGCGGCTTTTGCCGGTCAGGGGATTGTGGCCGAGGTGTTGAACCTGTCTCAATTACCCGGCTATGAGACCGGCGGCACCGTGCATGTCATCGTGAACAACCAGATTGGGTTCACGACCCTGCCGGCTGAAGCGCGCTCAACGATGTACTGCACGGACGTGGCGAAAATGATTGAAGCGCCGATCTTTCACGTGAACGGAGATGATCCGATTGCCGTGGAATTTCTCGCTAAGCTCGCTTTGGAGTTCCGGCAAAAATTTACCCGGGACATCGTGGTGGACATGTACTGTTATCGGCGATACGGGCATAATGAAACCGACGAACCGAGCTTTACCCAGCCTAGGCTTTATAAAAGAATCCACGCGCACCCGAGCGTTACGAAACTCTTTACGGATCGGATGTTGGCCGCGGGAGCGCACACGGCGGAGGAGGCAAATACTCTGGAAAGAGAGTTCCGGAGCCGGCTCGAAATCGCGCTTGGTGAGGTCCAGACGTCGGAGGTGAAGTCAAAAAAGGATTTTCATCGCGGCTTCGAAGAGTCGACCGCGGTATTTCAACCTCCCTACAGCCATCGCGAGCCCGAGACCCGAATTTCAAAGGAAATGGCTGATTTCATCGTAGGGCGAATTACCCGGGTACCGGATGGCTTTCGTGTACAGCCGCAGATCAAGAAATTGCTTATTGATCGGCGGCGAAGGCAGCACGAGGGAGGTGGGCCGTACGACTGGGCTTTCGGAGAGGCCTTGGCCTTTGGCGCTCTTCTTATTGAGGGGACACCGATTCGGTTGTCCGGGCAGGACAGCCGGCGTGGGACCTTCAGTCAACGCCACTGTGTATTCTACGATGCCTCAACCCGGGAGAGATTCATTCCGCTCGGGAATCTGAAAGAGGGGCAAGCCCGATTCTGTGTCTACAATAGCATGCTATCTGAGGCAGCTGTTTTGGGCTTCGACTATGGTTACTCGCTCGATTACCCCGAAATGCTTTGCCTCTGGGAGGCGCAATTTGGCGATTTCGCAAATGGCGCTCAGGTGGTTATTGACCAATTTATTGTGAGCTCCGAATCGAAATGGCAGCGACCGAGTGGCATTGTTCTTTTGCTGCCGCATGGGTACGAGGGGCAAGGGCCCGAACATTCGAGCGCGCGCTTGGAGCGTTTCTTGCAACTTTGTGCGGAGGACAACATCCAGGTCTGCAATCTCACTACCCCGGCTCAGTATTTCCATGTGTTGCGCCGCCAGGTCCGGCGAGATTTCCGGAAGCCGCTCGTGATCATGACGCCGAAATCGCTGTTGCGAAATGAAAAGGCGACTTCACGCATCGAGGACTTCACCGAGGCAGCCTTTCAACCGGTCCTTGGACCGACCTGCCTGGGGGAACCGAAGCAAGTCAGCCGGCTGATCTTCTGCAGCGGTAAGGTTTATTATGATTTGGCTAATTACCTTGAAACGAACCGGGTCGGCGACGCTGCGCTGGTACGTCTGGAGCAACTTTATCCCTTGAGCTTAGACGGTCTCGAAGACGTGATCAGCGATGTTCGTTCCGCGTCTAAATGGGTTTGGTGTCAGGAGGAACCCAAGAATATGGGCGCATGGAGCTATATCGCTCCATTGCTGGCCAAGGTGGCGGGGCAAGCCATCGAATACGCAGGTCGACCGCCTGCGGCGAGCCCCGCGGTTGGCTCCAAGGCATGGCACGATCAACAGCAGAAGGAGCTTGTTCACCAGGCGTTCAGTATGTAATCGGTGGGGGAACGTTAAACATCTCCCCTCTCAATGAGCATTGAAGTCAAGATACCTGCTGTTGGCGAGTCTATCACCTCTGGCGTCCTGGCAACTTGGCACAAGCAAGACGGGGAGATCGTCCACGATGGCGAGGCCCTGTTCACCCTCGAGACCGACAAAATTGCGACTGAGGTGCCAGCGGTTGGCTCTGGCAGGCTTAGGATCCAGGTTGAGGCTGGTCAGGAGGTTAAAATTGGTCAGGTTGTCGCCTCGCTGGACGACAGCGTCAGTGGGCCGGTTTCCACCCCGGAACCTGTGTCCGCCGCAGCTCCGCCGGTCGTTGCTGAAGAGAGGAATGAAACCTTGTCTCCCGCTGCGCGAAGGATCGCTGAGGAAGAAAATGTGAAGCTGTCCGAGGTTACCGGCACAGGCAAACACGGTCAGGTCACGAAACCGGACTTGGTGGAGTATCTAGAATCTAAAGCCAGTCCACCGAAACAACCCAGTGCCGAGCCTGCGACCGACGTTCCGATTTCGTCAATTCCGGCCGCCGAGCTGGCGTCTCGCACGACCCGGCGCAAGCTGACCCCTTTACGGAAAAAAATTGCCGCTCAACTGGTGATGGCGCAGCAAAACGCCGCGATGCTCACAACGTTCAATGAGTGCGACATGTCGGCCGTTATGCAGCTTCGATCACAATACCAGGAGTCGTTCCAAAAAAGACACGGCGTAAAACTCGGATTCATGTCTGTTTTCATCAAGGCCGCGGTCGATGCGCTGCAGTCTGTGCAAGCGATGAATGCCAGAATCGACGGTGATGATCTGGTGGAAAATCACTATTACGACATCGGCGTCGCAGTGGGAACGGAGCGCGGGTTGGTCGTCCCGATTATTCGAGATGCCGATAAAAAGAGTTTTGCCGAGCTGGAGAAAGAGGTCGCGGCCTATGCCGAAAAAGCGCGCGAAGGGAAATTACATTTGGACGATCTAACCGGCGGAGTTTTTACAATCACGAATGGCGGAATCTACGGATCACTCCTAAGCACTCCGATCTTGAATCCTCCACAGAGCGGTATCCTCGGGATGCATAAAATTCAGAACCGACCTGTGGTGATTGGGGATAAAATCGAGGTACGCCCGATGATGTACTTGGCCTTAAGCTATGATCATCGCGTGGTGGATGGCAAAGAGGCGGTTACATTTCTGGTACGAGTAAAAGAATGCGTGGAAGCGCCAATGCGGTTGCTATTGCGAGGGTAAAAGATCGGAGGAGTTGCACTCTTTCCGAGACTTATTTTTTCCTCTTCCGCCCGTAAAGCATCACGGCAAGCTGGCGACCGACCCATCTCGGATCGATCGACGGTAAACGGAACGAGATCCGGGGCGCACCGGGCGGGCGCACCAGGTATCCGATGACAATGCGCAAAATAAGAGTGGAAACGGCTACCGCCACCAGAGCCGGTATTAAAAGCGGAAACATTTTGGATACTATGCCGCTTCTCTGACAAATGGCTACAGCCTGCGTCGCTCACAAATCTTCAGAGATTTGTGAGCGACGCAGGCTCGTTAATCAAATCGACAAGGGACCGACGGGTTCTTCTGGGCTTCGAAACAAAAATGGATCTGGTCGAGTGTTACTCTCCCAATCGAGAGCGGCGGAATCTCGGTTTCGCTGAAGAAAGCAGCGGCGCTTGTTTCTAATGTCGGCTTGGCTTCACCTGCCTGGAGCCGGCATAGCATAAATAGTTTATAGACATGAAACGGAGACGGTGGCTGATGCGCATGCTTGGCTCGGTCGAAGATAGCAAGCATCCTTTCGGCCTTTGCCTGAAATCCCGATTCTTCGAGTATCTCGCGTTCCACAGCTTCGGACGGCGAATCTTCTACGTCCGCCCAGCCTCCAGGCAACGTCCACAGCCCGTCTGCCCGTTCCTGAACAAGCAGTAACTTCCCGTCCCGGAACACCACGCCGCGAACATCGACTTTGGGCGTAGCATAACCGGTTTGATTCTCGAAAAGCCGCGAGATCAATGACGGTGATTCGCCGGATTGTTCGGCAAAAATCTCGATCGAGATTTTCAGAATTTTTTGGTAGCGCTCGCGATCGTACTCAGATTCCGAAAAGTGCAGCCCGGTTTGCGCAATGGCCTGCAGCGCGCGGGCCCAATGGACCCATCTTGGTTCAGACGACATAGCTGCCAACGTCCATGAACGACGGCGAACGTCAATGCGGAAGGGCACTGAGGTTCGGGAGGGCACAGAGAAATGATTTCACCACAGAGGCACGGAGAACACGGAGATATAAGAAAATTTTTGGGTTCCTCTCTGTGGGCTCTGCGTCTCTGTGGTAAATCCATTTCTGCGTGCTCTTCCGAGCCTCCCTTAACCGGGACCGCGCCCTACCGGCGATTTTCATGTCCGAAAACGGCGAGACAAGGATCCAGTTTTGGGCCAGTTTCGCCGTATGCAATTGAACCGCGATCAATGCTACCAGGCGATCATCACACGTGATCCACGGTTCGATGGGCACTTTTTTGTCGCGGTGAAATCTACGTGGATTTACTGCCGGCCGATCTGTCGTTCCAAACGCCCCGCATTCGAGAATTGCGAGTTTTTTCGGCATGCGGCAGCCGCCGAGGTCGCAGGATATCGACCCTGTCTCCGCTGTCGGCCTGAGCTTGCACCTGGCTTGGCACCCGCCGATTCCGCAGATCGGCTGACGCTGGCGGCGGTCAGGCAGATCGAGGCCGGCAGCCTGCGCGATCAAAGTGTTTCGGATCTGGCTGCTCGCCTCGGGGTGAGCGATCGGCATCTCAGGCGGGTGTTGCTCGAGAACCTGGGGGTCACGCCAATCCAGCTGGCACAGACGCACAAGCTTCTTTTGGCCAAGCAGTTGCTCACGGACACGACCTTGCCGATTATCGACGTCGCGTTTGCGAGCGGTTTCTCGAGTCTCAGAAGGTTCAATGCACTATTTCGTCAGAGGTACTCGTTTGCTCCCAAGGCACTCCGGCAGAAACAACGGACTGCGAAAGACGTGTCATCTTGTGGTTGCCGGCTATTTTACCGCCCGCCTTTCGATTGGCATTCTCTATTGGCGTTTTTTTCGCCGCGTGTGTTTGTCGGCGTTGAGCAGATTGATGGTGAAACGTATCGGCGGACAGTGAGGATCGGATCGCATCAGGGATGGATCTCGGTCGAAAATGATCCGGCGCAATCGGCGCTCCGAATAGAGGTATCAATTTCCCTCCTGCCGGTATTGGTGCAACTTCTCGCGCGGCTCCGGAGATTGTTTGATCTCGAAGCGACACCCCAGCAAATTGCCGCGCACCTGGGTGCGTTGGCCGAAAACCGTCCTGGCTTGCGCGTGCCCGGGGCATTCGATGGGTTTGAGATGGCGGTTCGGGCAATTCTTGGGCAACAGATCAGCGTGAAAGCAGCGACTACGCTTGCCGGACGTCTGGCGAACCGGTTTGGGTGCGCGATGGTTACGCCGTTTCCCGGCTTGACACACCTGGCTCCGACAGCTCCGGCGATCGCAGCTGCTGAAGTAAATGACATCGCCCAACTCGGTATCACGCAGTCACGCGCAAGATCGATTCTGGGAATCGCTCGGGCGGCGACCAACGGGTCAATTTCCTTCGACGTAGCGGTCTCAGTCGAAGACGCTTTGGCAAAGCTTAAAGAACTCCCGGGGATCGGTGATTGGACCGTTCATTACTTTGCGATGCGGGTCTATGGATGGCCTGACGCGTTCCCTCATAGTGACCTTGGCATATTGAAGGCACTCAAAACCAAAAATCCGCGTCAGGCGCTGGCGCTGGCCGAGGCCTGGCGCCCTTGGCGCGCGTACGCTGCGATGCACTTGTGGAAATCCCTTGAGAAAAACTTATGAAATACGATTGCGTTTACGAAAGCCCCATTGGTTTGCTTCGTTTGATCTCCAACGGCTCTGAATTGATTGGCGTCGATTTCATCGATCAACGCCGTCCGGATCAACCAACCGGCGATCCAACGATAGATCCGTTTCCAGAGGCGGTGGCACAGCTGGACAAATATTTTGCAGGTGCCCTCCAGCAATTCGATCTCCCAATCGTTCTCCGCGGCACGCCGTTTCAGATCCGGGCCTGGAATGAACTAACGAGGATCCCGTTCGGTGAAACAATCTCGTACAAGGCGCAGGCGGCGAAAATCGGAAGTGTCCCGCGAGCCGTCGGAATGGCGAATGGCCAAAACCCGGTGCCGATTATTGTGCCGTGCCATCGGGTGATCGGCGCCAATGGCAGTCTGGTCGGATACGGTGGAGGTCTCGAGCGTAAGCGCGCTTTGCTGCAATTCGAAGCGACGGTGCGGGATTTTGGACCGCACCATTTTCCGGTTTTGCAGGAGCGTGCTTCAGTTGCCTGAATCAGTTCAGCCAATCGCGCCGGGCCTCGGTTTTCTAGTCGGCGCAAACTGGAAGCACCTAGCCTCAGGGAACAGCTTCGGCAATGATTTAGCGGCGAAGCCGAGACAGAGGATAGCCTAGGCTGAGCTTGCGAGGCCTAGGAGAGGTTAGTTAAAAGGACGCAAGCGCTGAAGGCGCGACAGATGCGATTCGGCGGGTCATTAACCGATCGCATGCCACTACCAAACAGCCTCGCAGGGCGGTGCCGCTGGTCCCAATCTGCCGCGCCTTCAGCGCTCGACGTCTTGGGCGACCTGTTCCTAGGCCTCGCAAGCTCAGCCTAGGCTATTCTCGGTCTCGGCTTCGCCGCTGTTTTCCGGCTCTCGCTAGGCTGCGTGCATCCGGGTGTAGCGGTTCCAGTAGAGCCAAGCGGCAACCAGAAACGCCGCTCCGGTTATCAGACTCACGCTGCTGCCGACCAGGCAACAACTGGTGTCCAGGGAGTGACTGGTGACATTAGCCTGAGGTCTGTTTAAATAGGACAAGATCCCAAGCAGTAAGAATCCTGCGGAAAGTATCACCAAGCTGATGCCGGTCGAGAGATTCTGTAGGAAGGTCAGAGTCTTCATCTCAAGAAATGTGGTTGTTGGGAGTATCCAAAATGGTTAGTCATTAAAATCTACAAAATTAGGCTTGCCGCTCGCATCTTCGCGCGACGGGCGGATGGCGAACAGCTGTTGCTGGTCGTTCGGTGATCTAAACGGAATCAGCACCAGCGACCCTGGGCGTTGCGATTTTTTCAGTGCGCTGGGCGCCGAGTTAACTTCTGCATCAAGTCTGGAGGCGCCTTCCGCGACAAACTGGAATAAATGGAGAATTTTTGGCATTATGTTCATTTTGATTGTTAGTGGCTTCTTAGTTAGCATTTGTTAGTAGAACGTTTGAAACCGTTGAACTTGCCAAAAAAGCATTCTTTTAGCGCCGAAGCGGCTGGTAGGACGAGGCTCCCGACTCCGCCCCTGTCACCCCTTGCTACGTCGGACTCGCAGGGGCGCCATAGTTCCGCGTCTGCGGAACGACGGCGGCCGTCCGAGCCGTGGCGCGTGACGTGAAGTAGGCGAAGCGTCCCGCTTTGCACTCTTCGGAGCTGAAGCAAAGCGGGACGCTTCGCCTACGTCGTACCGCGTGACGTGAACCTGCCCCTGGTGATGTCACGCGCCACGGCTCGGGCGGAGCCTCGCCCTACCAATCCGCCCGGCTAGCGGTGCAAAAAAAAGCGCGTCGATGTTGCGACGCGCTCTGGCAGTTGGGTAGTTTGGCGTTTCTTAGGACGAATCTGCTTATCCGTTAGACATTTAAATACTTTTGAATGGTAACAGCATGCGGCAGGATCGCTTTTAAGGTCTCTGGATCTAACTTTTGTGCTTCTTGGAGATTTTCGATTGCACCATCCTTGTCACCTTTGTTCAGGTCGACACAGGCCAGGAAAACGCGCATGAAAACGGCCGCTTGTTTGCCGGAATTGAACAACAAGCTGTTGTCGACGGTGAAATCGTCCGCGTACTGTTTCAGATGTTCCATAATGGTATCCGTTAGTGAATAGTCGCCCGTCTTTATCGTATATAGAACGACGCCCTCATAGAGATATTGCCAGGGCAGACCGGCGGACTGCGCCGCGTCGACCGCCTCTTTAAGTTCTTCAGGCGTGGTCGCATTGATCAAGCTATTGCGAATCTTGGCGACGTGCGTTCGGGTCACTGATTTGGCAGTAGCGATCGCAGGCGTTAACGCGCTGCCGACAATTGTCATTCCGCAGCCGAGCATAGCGCCGCGAATAATTATACTGAGTACAGACTTTTTTAAGATTTCGTATCGGGTCGTCATTTTTTTAAGATTTTAAGTGGTTTAGGGTTGGATGGTTGCCTTTGCTGGTAGAACGATTGAAGACCGAAGACTTGCAGAAAGTTTGAGGATTTGTTGGGCTAGTCCGCCGTATCGCATATACGGAGACAGTGCACTGCCGACAGCATTGACGTTCGTCTGTCGGGACGGTATACGATAAGGGCAAGCGCAATCTCAATGGACGCCTCAGACGTTCTCTACCCGGAAGATTTGCAGGTCGCAAAAAACGCCTTGTCAGGTGACGAAGCTTCAGCGGCCCTGTTTGTGCGCGAATATCAGCAGGATATCGAACGGTACCTGGTCAGGCGATGCCATGGCGACACCAAGTCGATCCAGAAATCCGTCGACATTGCGGGCGAGGTCGTTTCTGACTGTTTCGGTGCAACGCGTCGACCCCGTGGCGAAGATGTTCTCCTTAAGCTTTATCACGGGCGTACTCCTCTGAAAATCTGGTTGCGAATAGTGGCATTCTCTCGCCTCAAGAGTTGGTGGGATTCCATGGAAAGCCAGCAGAGTCCTTTACCCGAAGAAAGAGACGAACCGGAACGCCGTTCCTTTGACGACGCGCCGCCTAAGTATCCGAGGTTCGACACGGAGACGGTGGAAATTCTCCGTATTGCTTTAGAAAATGCGTTGGGCCAGACGAAGCCGTATCAGCTTCTCTTCTTGAGGCTCGTCCATCTGCACTCCGTTAAGCAAGACCATCTGGCGAGAATCTGGGGTTGCAATCCCGGTACAATTAGCCGCTATATGAAAGCTGCCGCCGAAACCATCAACCGTTTGACCAGCCGATATGTTAAGGTACTTGACCCTTATCTGGAGTTACAGTGGTCGGACTTTGAAGCGATTTGCAGGCAGCACAGCGGTTTGCTCCATGGCGAAGCCGATGAAAGCGACTAAACTCGCCGCGGTGCGCGTACGCCGCAGAGCGATAAGACATTTTTATCGATTCGCCAAGAAAGATTGCAAGAAGCAAGCCTGTGTTCGTTTAGATAATGTAGCGCTCAGTTATTGAACCCCAGGTTTTGGCTTTGGAACCATGAACATAGAAGCAATTTTGAGGTTTTACTTCAGCGAGTCCGAAGATGCTTCTGGTCGTGCTGCGGTCGAGCTGCCTGAAGAACTAGTGCGGGAACTGCGAAGCTTTGCAAATGCAGATCTTTCACCGGAAAAGCTGGAAGAAATCTGTGGTCGGATCGCCTCAAATAG